>JAEEGH010009711.1_pt1 | contig 22341 bp, 21 predicted proteins | sample 9134181 | NCBI WGS metagenome assembly JAEEGH01 (sample SAMN16246544, study PRJNA631951) | gut metagenome | biome: gut microbiome; feature: rumen; material: DP-attached | host: Bos | place: Iran: Karaj | collected 2018-10
TACTTAAAGCTTCTGTATCCTATTGTAAGCGATGGTGTACATTTTGGAAAGTTAGAAAGTGCACCTGAAGGCTGACCTATCAGGAATCGCTCAACGCCACCAAACTCAACAACAAATGCCATGTTGCTAAGATACTGGAACTCAAAGCCTCCACCAAATTTTACGCTCAACAAAAAAGGTTGTGTGTAGAACAAGTGGTCATCCCATCCGATCAAACCAAAGGCAGCACCTGCATAACCATAGGTTCGAACAATGAAACCATTACAGTTTGCACGTCCACCAAAAAGAAGCTTGTCTCCAATTTCGATTCCGCCAAAATCTACGAATCTATCTGTCGTAAGATTTCCGCTTCCTCCTTCGCCCTGCACAAAGAAACAATTTCTGAAGACAATGTTCTTTTCCTGCTTCAAAAGGTTAATTCCAAATTCGCCTGCGCCTCCATTGCAGTTTTCTTCCCAAATCCAGAATCCACCAGAAGTAGTTCTATAATTATATTCTGCACTTGAATACTCATTTGTATCCTCTTGTGCAAAACCAACACAGCAGAAACCTGCGACCAAAATCAAAGCAATAATTAATCTTTTCATGGTTCGCAGTATAACCCGGGACTTTTGAAAAAGGGGGATTTTTGAGATAAGTGGTAAAATATTGGGATAAGTGGTAAATAAAACAGATTCTGGAGCGAATTTGTTTTATTTACCAGTGGTGGGATTATTCGAAATCATCTGTGACGGTGTCGGATTTTGTGAAGCCGTTTTTTTCTGTTGAATACTTTGTGCCGCATTTATTAAAGGAAAAAGAACCACCTTCCAGTGTAATTTTGTGTTCTTTTGTTTCACCTTCACTGTCATCTGCAGTTGTATCTGTCTTCAATGCAACTTTTTTAATGTTCTCAAATTTGAAAGTTCCTGAGGCAATAGAAATTGTATTATCAGCTTTGATTCCATTTTTTGCATCTTTTAAAGTTGCTGTAAAAGTTTTATCTGCTTTTACCTCAAAATCATTACAATTTATAGCGGAATCTTTTGCTGGTCCAAATACGTAATTTCCGCTTCCCTTGAGTTCTATCTCATCACCTTTTACACCATGTCCGTTTTCGCAAGAAATGGTACCTGTACCTGAGCCTCCAATTTCAATTGCTTTTTCGCATAAAAAGGCTGCCTTTCCATAAGTTGCATCGGCAGCTCCTGTTACAGTAATTGTATTTGTTGTGTCTTTTTCGAATTTTATTTCAGTTTTTAATTCACCGTAAATTACAGCCTTACCTTCTGTGTTTTTAAGATTTGCGTTATTAAGAACAATTACAGTTCCCTTTGTTTTATTAATAATCTGACCTTCAAAATCACCAGTGATTGTGTATTTCAATTCTCCTTCTTCTGGAGCAAGTGTGATTGTTTTACCATCTTCGCTGATTGTAATAGTATTTTCTTTACCTTCTGGTGCAGTTATTGTATAAGCAGGAGTTTCCGGTGTTTCCTGAGATTCTTGTGCTCCATTTGTTCCCTGATTTTCTTCCGCATTATCCGACTCAGGCTTACAACCAAACATAAACATTGCAGCCGCAACGCATGTAAACAAAACTAATTTTCTTGCAAAAAGTCTTTTCATAAATCCTCCAGGGCCCTTCGACAAGCTCAGGGACCACATTAAAAAATCTCAAGAATCACATTAAAAGAGAATCTTTATATTATTATACTCTGTTTGCTTGAATTTTGAAAATTTAATTTTCTTGACGATTCTCGCGCCACGTTATTATATTCACATATATGAAGATACTTATTTTATCATGCAACACTGGTGGTGGACATAACTCCGCCGCAAAAGCAATTAAAGAAATTTTTGATGCAAAGGGTCATACCTGCGAAATCACAGATGTACTCGCGTTTGGAGGACAAAAAGCCTCTGATCTTGTTTGCGATGCATATATTGAAATTGTAAAAAAGACGCCGCAGCTCTTTGGAAAAATCTATGAAATGGGAACAAAGATGGGCCAGCTCACTCAGGAAAATACAAAGCTTCGTTCCCCAGTTTATCTTGTAAACAAGCTTTATGCCGATGCTCTTGAAGATTACATAAAGCAAAATGAATTTGATGCAGTTGTCTGCGTTCACATTTTTGCAGCCGAGGCAATGACAAACCTTAAAAAGCATCACAGAATAACAATTCCATTCTATTTTGTTGCAACAGATTATTACTGTTCACCAATGCTAGAAGAAACAATTCCGAATGCAATTTTTATTGCACACAAAGACAGCACCTTCACTTATATAAATCATGGAATAGATAAAAAGCTTCTTGTTCCAGCAGGCATCCCTGTTTCGCAAAAGTTCCTTACAAAAAAAGATAAGACACAGGTTCGCGAACAGTTAGGCTTGGCTAACTCAGATCAGGTCTTCCTTCTTATGAGTGGCAGCATGGGCTTTGGCGATTTGATTGATACAACAAAATACATTTTTGAACACGGCAACGAAAACACCAAAGTTATAGCAATCACCGGTAACAATAAAGATTTATATAAAAGTCTGGAAAAAGAATTCAAACACGAAACTCGTCTGATTCTCGTTGGATTTACAGATCAGGTTTCTGATTACATGGATGCCAGCGACGTTCTTCTTACAAAGCCAGGCGGACTTTCAAGCACCGAAGCTTTAGCCAAAGGAATTGCAATAGTCCACACAGCTCCAATCCCAGGCTGCGAAAGTGAAAATGTTCAGTTCTTCACCGAGCATCATCTTTCCCTTTGTGCCCAGGATCCATCTGACGCAGGTCGAATTGCAGTAGCTCTTATGAATGATTCTTTCATGCGCGACCAGATTCTCGCCGCCCAGGATCACTTCAGATGCCAGAACTCCGCTCAGCAGATTGTGGAATTTATTGAATCTAAAAATTAAGAAAGAAAAACTGCTCGCAACTATCGCAGATAATTTTGAAAAATAACTGTTGTCTTTAGTTTACCAATATTGTAAACATGTATTGACTTATTCCAAAACACTGTTATACTATTCTCATGGCAATGAACAACACAATAAAGGCTCTTAGAGAGCAGAACAATTATTCTCAATCAGCAGTTGCTCAATTCCTGGGCATTTCCCGACAGATGTATATCAAATATGAAACCGGACTAGTTGAGCCTCCTGTTAAAATTGTTTCTGAACTGGCACATTTTTATCATGTAACGTATGACACCATTATTGATGATTCTTTAGGAAATAAAAAAGGAATTTATGAAATTTCAAAAGAACCTGTTTTAGAAGTACACAGCTCTGTCCCTCAGTATAGAGCTGCACACAAGCCACAATCAATGTATTTAAAATCAATTGTCGAAATGCTACCAAAGCTTATTTATAGTGAGCAGCTTATGGTTTTGGAAATGATTGCTGAAATGGTAAGAAATTCGACTGAGGAAAAAATTATGCCAGATAAAAAAATGCAAGCTTTTGAAGATTTACTATCATATACAAAAAGCTTGAATATTAAATCCGACGGCAAAAAGATGACAAGGCAGGAAATTTATGAAAGAAAGTAAACAAGTCCAACAAGGAAAAGTTTTTCTTGATTCAAATATTCTTGTCTATTTTGTCGATCAGCACGATAGTAAAAAACAAAAAATCGCCGAAGAATTGATAAAAAATTCTGTTGAAAGGAAAACAGGTATTTTGTCTACACAAAGCCTTCAAGAATTTTATTCTGTTGTTACAAGAAAATCTCTTTGCTCAAAAGAAGAAGCAAAAAACATCGTTGAAAAATTCAAAAACACTCTTCCCGTTACACAAATTTCTGTTTCACATATTTTAAAAGCAATAGATATTAGTATTCAGACTCAGTTTTCTTTTTGGGATTCGCTTATTGTTTCTGCGGCACATTCTTCTGGTTGTGTGATTGTTTATTCCGAAGACATGAGCCACAACCAACTTGTAAATGGTGTAAAGATAATTAATCCTTTTATAAATTAACTTAGCCCCTTGTATACAAAACACTAGGCCTTCCGCCGGTACCATAATTGATTTCGGCGGTAATAACACCCTTCTCTTCCAGATAGTTCATATAATGGCGCGCAGTTACAATTGAAATGCCAAGCTTCTCTGCTATCATTCCAACTGTGTGCCAGCCTTCGTTTTGTTCAAGATATTCTTCTATCAAAAGAAGTGTTTTCTTTTGTATGCCTTTCGGGAGTTCCTGCTGGTCAATGTCGTTTTGTTTGGCTACGGAATTTTCTCCTGCATTTGAAATCATGTTATCAATGCTGGACTGATCAAGAATATTATTTTTTGAAAGGATTGTGTGGTGCGCTACAAACTTTTCTAACGCAACCTGAAAGCGCTCAAAGGCAAACGGCTTTATAAGATAATCGATTACACCAAGATGCATTGTCTCTTCAATTGTGGCAGAATCGTTGGCAGCTGTTACCATAATAACTTCGGCAGCAATTTTTTTCTCACGGATTTTTTTCAGGGTTTCAATTCCGTCCATGTAAGGCATAAACACATCGAGCACAATCAGATCTACCTTGTTGGCTTCCAGAAACTCAAGAGCTTCCTGACCATTTCTGCACGATGCTGCAACTACGAACTGCGGATTTTTGCAAACGTATTGTTCGTTTATCATTGCGACCATTGGATCGTCTTCAACAATTAAAACCTTGTATTCCATTTATTCTGCCTGACCGTTTATCCTTACCATAAAACAGGTGCCCGCTCCCGCCTGCGATTCAAACGAGATTTCTCCGCCAAGGTGCTCTATCAAAAGCTTGGTGTGATATAACCCTACACCACGACCATCTCCCTTTGTAGAAAAACCGTTTTCAAAAACATGCGGTTTTACTTCATTAGGAATTCCCTTTCCCGAATCTTTGACTGTAATCAAAAGAGAACCAGGCTTTGTCATAACACTAAAGTTAAGCTCGTTCTGCCTATTGTTCTTACTTTCACTATGCTGCATCTCATTCATAGAATCAAGAGCGTTATCTATTAAATTACCTGTGATTGTAACAAGCGCCTCTGACGGAATATCAATATCCTGTGAACAAAAATGAAGATTTGAATCAAGAATAAATTTTACATTGCATTCCGAAGCGCGTGCAATTTTACCGATGAGCAAAGCGGCAAAGCTTGCGTTGTCAATTGAGTTCATCACGCGGCTGATTGTCTCTCGCTGGATGATCGAAATATTTTCGATGTACGACTGCGCCTTCTCATATTCACCAATCTGAATTAGTCCAAGAATTACATGCAGCTTGTTTGTAAAGTCGTGATTATTTGCACGCATTGAATCAACAAGAAATTTTGTTCCTTCAAGATCTTCAGCAAACTCCAGAAACTGACGTTTTATTTTTTTGGAAAGTGTTGCGCTTATTGCAAGCTCAATCAAAATTGCCGCAAGAGTAACGACAAGAAAAAGCAGGACTGTTCTTATGGTAACACTGCGCATAGAAGTCCGCAGCTTTATAATCATAATAAAGCCTTCGTAATTTCCGTCGTCATCATAAATTGCAGAATAGGTTCTACGCTGCGGGCCGGAAGGACCTGTATTATTTTCAGTCAAAAAATCAGAAGACATTGTAGAAAAATCAGGATGTGTTCCGTCAAACTGTGTATCAATTAATTCGTGATGTGCGTGGTAAACACGGTTATTATTTTTATCGACAATCGAAATTACATCAATATCTGGTAAGTCCTGGACAACCGAATCCATGTAGCTGATTAGCTCAGGCTTACTCATATCCTTTGCAAAATGATAAAGTCTCGTAACAAGCTCCGAGGTATCCTGCAGCGACTGATTAAATGCTTTGTCATTCGAAGAAATATTTATTGTCATTCCACCAACAGTAAGCAGAATTGTAATTCCAATAATTAAAGCAAGCTGATTTCTTTTTATTTCTTTTCTAAGTGCATTCAGAGTCTTTCGGCTCAAGGTTGTTTTCATAATTCCATAATATAGTAAATTTCATTTTTCGGCACACTTTTGAAAGTTAAAAAAATTTGCTTTTGAAAAGTAAAGAAAATCTGCACGCAAAAAACATTTTAAAACTTTCAAAAAATTGAACGCTTTTTATTTTGCGATATTATGTTCGTAAACTAAGTGATGAGCTTAGAAGCGAGGAAAAATAAAATGGAATTTGGACATCTTTTTGAAGCATTGATGCTGATTTGTTTTGGGTTTTCATGGCCTTTAAATGTTATCAAGGCATACAAAGCCCGCACCGCAAAAGGAACAAGTCTGGCATTTATCTTCTTAATAATTACCGGATATCTTGCAGGCATTGCTGCAAAGTTTATAAATCATCAGTTTAATTACGTGCTTGCAGTTTACTTTTTGAATCTTGCAATTGTTATGATCAACGTTTTAGTTTACATCAGAAACAAAAGCCTTGATAAAAAAGCTGCTGCAAAAAACCAGATACAAATTATAAAAACAAAGGCCGCCAGCAACGACGGAGCAAAGGAGGAAAATATGAACTACACTTATTCACTTGATGAATTTATTAATCCAATGGGACAGAGCAAAAAAGAAGAAAAGAACTCTGTCATTCTGCTTGGAAACGGACTGGACACAAAGATTCCTGTTCAGAGTCTTGGAAAAGAATTCAAATTCAATTTTAAGATTTATAACAAGAGTTGCGAAAAGCTTTCGTTTGAAAATGTGCGGGAATATTTTTCTAATGCCATTGCACCGCTCGCTCCAGAAGGCATTATGATTCACCTTGGCGAAAACGATATAAACCTTTGTATGAACAACAGCGTTTTATTTGACACTAACTATCTTGATTTTATAAAACAGGTTAAGAACTGTAATAAGAAATGCCGCATTGCTTTAGTTTCTATTGCAAACCCTCAGAATAATAAAGCAATCAGTCTTGTAAACCGTCGTATTAAGGCAATTGCCGATTCTGAAAAATGCAGCTTTGTAAATCTTGATAAGGCACATCTTTGGAATCCTGCTGCAACAAAAGCTGCAATTGAGTTTGCACACAGCATGGGTTTGAACACAAGAAAGCCTTTGGGTGATGTAGCAGAAATCCTTTACAGCTATGAGTTCAATGTTTTGAACGAAGATACTGCTACAAAAAATCTTGTTGGATAAATAACGGGGCCTGCCGCCCCTACCCAACATATTCAGCAACAATACTTTGAACTGGGCCAAGGTAACTTGGTCCAAATAAATTTAAGTGATTAAGTAACTGATATAAATTATAAAGATCACGGCGATTTTCGTAGCCTGGCTGGAGCGGATGAGCCTCGCGGTAGGCCTCGTAAAATGCAGGAGGAAATCCTCCAAAAAGTTCCGTCATTGCAAGGTCTACTTCTGCGTGCCCGATGTAACAGGCCGGATCAATCAGCATCGCTTTTCCATCCGGGCCGCACATTACGTTTCCGTTCCAAAGGTCGCCGTGAACAAGACTTGGATGCTCTGGCTCTACGAGAAAATCTTCAAGGTGATCCAGGAGCTTTGTGTTGGCCTCTCGGTCGCTGGATGTAAAATATGAGTCGGCAGCTTTGAATTGTGGAGCGAGTCTGTAGTCGCGGAAGAAATTAATCCAGCTTTGGCATGGTGTATTTTTTTGCGGACGTGCGCCTACAAAATTATCTTCAAAAAATCCAAAGGTTTTGTCTTGTGTTGGTGCGTCATGCATAGCTGCAAGATTGCGTCCAAGCTCTTCCCAATAATCCGCACGCTTTTTGCCGCTCTCAATATATTTCAATAAAAGGAAACTGTAGCCTACGTCTTCGCCATCGTCTGTGCCTGTACACAGGATTTCCGGAGTTCCTATAGCTCCCGTGTTTGCAATTGCTGTAAGCCCTGCCGCTTCTGCTGTAAAAAAAGCAGCATTTTGTTTGGCATTTGCTTTCATAAAAATGCGTTTGCCGTTATTCAGAGTAAGGGCATAGGCCTTATTTATGTCACCGCCAGAAACCCTGTCTGTCTGTGCAATTGCAACAGAGGTTCCAAAAAGATCAACAAGTGCCTGAGCCAGAGAATTATAGTTTGGAGGAAGAGTAATATTCATGGGGTTATAATAACTCCAAAAACTTATGGTGTCGACCCCTGAACTACAAACTTAACAATTCTATAGCCCTGAGCATTTGTAAGTCTTGACTAACAGATGGATTTAGAATCAGGTTTTCTGCAGCAGGGATTATACCTTTTCCCTCTGGAATATTTCCTTGTGGATCACAAACCTTTTGCACAGAAATAGAATACTTCCATCCGTTTACCAGACATCGTTCAAGAGAAAGAGAGAATACTCCGCAGGTATGATTTCCAACCTGAACAACATGTGGTTGTGAAGTCATTGCCATTGAAAACTCTTCACCTGCGCTCATTGTCTGAGCATTCGTCAAAAGAATCACAGGTTTTGTATATTGCCAGCTTCCCTTCTTTTTAATTTCAAGTTCAACGCCTGAGCCAAAGTCTGCGGCTCCTTTCCCATTCTTTGTTTTTGAAATTGCGTACACTTTATTCTTTGCACAAAATCGTCCAGAAATACGAGACACGTTTCCAGTAAGACCACCGCGATTTCCTCTAACATCAAGAATCATACAGCGTGTATTTTTTAATTCTTCAAGAGCAAGGTCAATTTCCGAAGCCCAATCCTGTTTCTGATTAATGCCTGTCTGGCCGCTCGAAAAAGCTGCAATGTGAATATATCCAATCGTGCTGTCTGTTTTGAGTGTGCCATAAGTTATAATATCGTTGCCACATTTTTTTGGATTTTCAACAAACTCACTGCACACTTGAGTAAGCGAAAAATTATCTGGAATAACATTATCTTCCCCAGAATTCAAACAACCGATTGGAGCCTTTACATAAACGTGCGCATCATTAAGCGGATACAAAAGCTCTTTCAAAACATCCAGAAATTCTTTGTCTGTCATGTCTTCACAAACAAGCGGCCTGCATTTTTTATACTGTTCTTCCCAATTAACTCCGCGTACTTCAAACAAAGCATATGTTTCTTTGTAATCGTTCCACAGGGAATCAAACATTTGTGAATAACTAAGGTCAGGTGTATTTCCAAAAAAGAAGGAACAGGCCTGCAGCGGAATAGAAATAATTATCAATAAAAAAATCAATGTAAAATGGTTTGTTTTTTCCATAAGTGAGCTCCTTAAAAAATTATTGAAATCATGGTTTTAAGACTTCCGTCCAGATAATACAAAGGACGTTCTTTTGGAACAGCAATTCTTGAATATTCAAAAGTCACGCCAAGCCCTGTTGAAAATTTTGGTGAAGCCTGGAGCTTATATTCAAAATCAAGAAGTAGACTTTGATAATTATGAAGGCTTAAAAATTTTCCAAGCGTAAAGATTTTCATAAAGTCTTCTTCGGCATATTTCATAAGCTCGGCATCACAACCTGCAAATGGCGGACGCACACCAAAACCTATAAGCGGCATGGAACCTGCAAGAAAAAGCGAGTTCCTGTCATCAATTGTGTATTTTAAAACAGATGCCGGGCCAACAGAAATCAAACCTGTGATAGACGGATAATGTTCAAACTGCAGATACGCATTGCATGCAAAATTTCCGCCAACATATAACTCAAGCTTTTCGTTTTGCCAAAGCTCATAAACTGCATCATACTGCAAACGAATCCGATGAAACGAAAGATTGCTTTGTGAACTTTCATAATATGACTCGCCGGAAATTGGATCATAATTTTTGTAAACAACAGCCGTATTTGTCATGGCCGAATCTGGTTGCGCAAAAAAATAATCTGCAGTTATTTTGTGTAAAAAATTTCCCGAAAAGATTTTTGTTTCAAGTTGAAATCGCGGGGCTATAATTCCCTGCGATATATTTGAAAAAGTTGTTTCCTTGTAAAGTCCAAAATTCCAATTTATGGATAAGGTCAGCTCCACCTGATTTTTTGTTTCATCTGCAAAAATCCCGGCGCTCATTATCGCAAATCCGATAATTGCCAGAATGCATTTTTTAAGTTTCATTAAAATCCTCCTGAAAGTTTCTGGCTCAAGAATACTTTTAGAAAGACAATAAAGATATTGGGGAATGTACTGAATTTTTAAGAAAAGTAAAAATCAGGGTAAACCCTTAGTCGTTTTGCAGGCGCGAAAAAAGCTCCAGTCTGTTTTTTACACCAACTTTTCTGTAAATATTTGCAAGATGTGTTTCGATTGTTTTTTCGCTAACAAACAGGGCTTCGGCAAGCTCTTTGTTTGATTTGCCATTTAAAAGTTCAACAATGATTTCCTGTTCGCGTTTTGTAATTGAAAAGTTTTTTATAAAATCATCCTTAAGAGTTTTTTCGGTTTTTGAAATTGGCGATGAAAAATAAAAATGATAGAACACATGAAAAACTAAAAGCGAAATTGAAATTATAAAAATAAACGGTGCGCTGTGAAGGACAAACGAAAGAACAAGATTTAAAGCCGCAAGAACAAGAATAATCCATTTTTCTTTTCTAAAAACACCGGTATCAATTCGCTTAAAAAAGATGATGCTTATAAGGAGTGCAAAACCTGTTGGAACCCATAAGCCAAGGAGATTTAAGATAAACGCTGGATTAGCAAATCCCGTCAAAAAAATCAGCGCAAAGGCAAAAACAAAAACGACCAATGAATAAGCGCAAATAATTTTTCGTATTGTAGCACTGCCGCTTATATGAATTACATCAAATGTAAAATTGATTATTCCAAATGAAAAGAACAGCGAAAGAAAAGCCCCAAAAATGCAGAGAGGAAGTCGTTCTGTAAGAGGGCTATGAATTAAAGCATAAAAGTTATTTGCGCTTATCATAAAAAATGTAAGCAGAATTAAAAGGACATGCAGAAAAAAGAATTTTTTATATCTGAGGAAAAATAAAAATGAAATCAGAACTGCCGCAAAAGAAAAAATGCATGCCAGAAATAGAATTATCTCTTCCAAAATTGAGTGCTCCTCTTATGATAGTATATCATAAAAGGAGCAAAAGAAAAATTAATCTTTTTGTTTTGTAAGTTCGTATCGGGATGTTGATGTTGTTGTATTACCTAAGACTGTTGTTTTTGTTTTTATCACAATATTCATTTTAGTTTTGGATAGATTTGTATAAACCTTGCAATCTATTTCTGTACCAAAAGCACTTCCTAAATTTACAGATCCATCAGAACCCCAAAACGCTTTAACCTCAGCCTCTGTGAAATTTTTGTCAACATTTGTTACAACAGGATCATTATCATCAACAGTAGTAGTCACAGTTCCTGTCCAACGGCCATTAACCCAAGAAGCCTCAATATCATCATAGCCAAGTTCAAGCATTCCAGCTTCTGGTGTACAAGAAGCAAATAATAAAATAACTGCTGCAAATAATGAGAATAATAATACGTTTCGTTTCATAAAAAACTCCTTTATTTTGGTTTATCTGGAAAACCATTAATATATTTATTATTTTATTTGATTTATCCTTCCTTGTAAATGTTTTTAAATATGACATTGATTTGTCATATTTTAATGTTATAATTTATTCATGCAAATAGACCAGCTTTTTGAATTTGTTTATATTCTCATTGATAAAAAGCAGGTAACCGCAAAAGAAATGGCGGACCGCTTTGGGGTTTCTACACGTACGATTTATCGCTGGATGGATACACTTTCTGTTTCTGGGATTCCTGTTTATTCTCTTAAAGGACGTAGTGGTGGAATTGCAATTTCCGAAAAGTTTACAATGGATAATACCATCTTGTCTGAAGATGAAAGACTTGCGATTGTTTCCAGTGTGAAGGCGTTGGAAAGTCTAAGTGGAAAAAAAGGTTCTTCAATTTCTCCTGAACGAAAAGCTGTTGATAAACTTTCGCGACTTGTAACAAGCGATACAGACTGGCTTGAAGTTGATTTTGCACCATGGAGTCCTGAAGGTTCTGAAGTAAGAAATCTTTTTGGAATCTTGCGTGATTCAATTTTGAAAAAGCGGCAGATTTCTTTTGATTATTTTACAGGAGACGGCCGGAGTGAAAAACGAACAGTTCATCCCTGGAAGCTTGTTTTTCGCGGGCAATCATGGTACCTCTTTGGCTGGTGTACTTCACGTAAAGCAGAGCGGTTTTTCAAACTTACAAGAATGAGAAATCTTAAGATGACTTCTAAAAATTCAACGGTAACAAAAAATCCTGCTGTTGCAAAACTTGCTCAAGCCCCTGAATATTCTGCTCCTCTTATACAGATAAAAGCAAAAATCACAAAAGAAAAAATCTCCTATCTTATGGATTCTTTTATTTGTTCAGAAATCAAAGCTCACAAAAACGGATTTATAAATGTGACTTTTTCCGCACCGGATACACCATGGCTTTGTGAGATTCTTTTGAGTTTTGGAGCCCAGATAAAAATAACAAGTCCCTCAAAAGTGAAAAATAAAATTGCAGAAATGGCGGGAAATATTTCAGAGTTATACAAATAAATATGACATCCTGATGTCATATTTTATATGGTATAAGGATATCATATGCAACGCCCAGACTTTTCTGAAATAAAGACCTATGAAGAATTCTCAAAATATTACTGGTATCGCGAAGAACTTCAGAAAATCTGCCGTGCACTGGGACTAAAATCCAACGGTGGAAAAATTGATTTGAACAAGGTGATTGAGTCTTATTTCTATGGTGAAAAACATTTTCCTGAAAAACACGCTTCACCACGTCATCCCGAAATTGTTTCAAGCTCTCTTTCCTTGAACACCAGCCTGATCGAATGCGCCTTTACTTTTGGCCCACGCTTCCGCCAATTCTTTGAAAAAGAAACCGGCATCAAACCCTTTAAATTCAATGTGGACATGGTAGCGACTGTTAAAAAAGTCAAAGAATCAAATGATACAAACTTCACGCTTGGTGATCTGTTAGATATTTATTACAACAAAAAAACTTATGCCAAATACGACAAATCAGCATTGCAGTGGAATAAGTTTGTTCAGGACTTCTGTGCAGATCCTGCGACAGCGCGATTCCCGAACAAACTCAAAGCCGCCGCAAAACTCTGGAAAATAGTCCGCGAATCAACCAGAGAAAAAGTCTATACTCACGACTTACTAAAAGAACTGAATATTTTATAAATCATAAAAGATTCTACCTTCATTTTCGATTCGCTCTGCATGCAGTTTTACATCAGTAACTTTTTCCAGAAAAGCCCTGTCATGACTCACAACAATAAGTGCACAGGAAAGAGATGACAGCGCACTTTCCAGAGCAAGCACACTTGTTATATCCATATGATTCGTTGGTTCATCCAGAATCAAAAGAGATAACGGCTTTTCTACCGCCAGAGAAATCATCAGCTTTCTAAGTTCGCCGGGACTAACAGAGCCCTGCTGAAGATTTTCCGGTTCACTTCCGAGACGGTATAAAGTTGAAAGAACCGCTCCTCTTTCCGCATCTTCAAGCTCATTGAAGTCAGAAAGAATTTGATTTTTTAAGTCTTCGGAAATCTCCTGGGGCAGATACATAACTTCTTTCGTTCTACCGGATTTTTTAAGCTCACTAATCAAGTGTTTTATAAAAAGACTTTTCCCGGTCCCGTTCTGCCCGGTCAGTGCTATTTTTGAATCAGGATTAATTACAATCCTCGGTATGTGAAGCTTATAAGAAGTTTTTTCTTCAGATGCAAAAATATCACTTTCTTCTATAACTATAGCTTTTGCAAAGCCCGCTCCTTCAACCGAAAAACCTTCTTTTCTCATAAGTGATTTTTTTACAGAATCGCGGGCAACCTCTGTTCTTTGAATCTGACTATCAAGATGGGCTTTTGCATCTCCAGTGCTTCTGTCTTTTCCACCGAGTCTTGCAACATCAATTTTACGTTTTGCATCGTGGTCATGCGGGTCAATATTCTTTTTGGCGAGGCGGCTTTTAGATCGCTCGTTCTCTTCTGCAAGCCTGCGGCTTCTCTGCTTTTCGCCCGCTGCTTTTGAATCAAGTCTTTCCCATTCTCCGCGATTATGAGAAGCATTCTGCTGGCGAAGCTCCAGAGCCTTGCTAAGTCCTCCGGAATAACTTTCACAAACCACGCACTCACGCCCGCCGGAAAAAGCACGAGCCTCATTATAAAGATAAACTGTGTGCTTACAAAGTGAATCTGCAAAAGAACGATCATGGCTTACAATAATTCCGATTCCACTAAAGAGGGCAAGCGTATCAGAAATCATGCGAACAGTCCATTCATCAAGATGATTTGTAGGCTCATCCAGAAGCAGCACAGCCGGCTCCTCTGCCAGCGCACAGGCAATCTGAATACGTTTTTTCTCACCGCCGGAAAGTGAATCATAACGGGCAATCATTTCTTCTGTAATATGAAGCATAGAAAAGAAACGTCGCACCTCGTTATCGTCACTCCAGAAAACCGAATAAAGATTTTCCGGCACCTCGGCAGTTTCCTGAGGGCAGTAAATAACATAGCCGCTGGAAGTTTGACCGCCACTTACGATTCGTCCTTCATCAGGCTTTAGCAGGCCTGCAATCAGTTTTAGAAGTGTACTCTTACCGCAACCGTTACTACCTGCAATACAAGTCCAGCCATCATTAAACTGTAGAGAAAAATCCTCGAACAAAGTTACGTGTGAAGATGGATATGAAAAATAAAGTTTTTGAATTTCTAATGACATAATGACCTCCAGAGGAAGCCAGAATTCAGAATAAAAATATGCAGGGAAATAATACGACGAACAGATTCGCAAATCCCGATAAAATTAATACTGTAACTGACTTCCAGAAAATGAAATCTCAAAAGAGAATAAAAAATGTGCGGAAATCAGATTTACAGTCTCATCGGCAATGCGTCTCCTTAAGAAAAGTTAATTAATTTTATTATGAAAAATGATTTTGTGTCAATGTAAAAAACAAAACCAATATTGTTTATTATTCTAAATATGACATTTAGTTGTCATATATAATATGCTATTCTGTAACTATCCGGTTGGACAAAAATCTGCCGGGTTATACAGGAGGCCTTCAATGCCATTTGATTACAAGAAAGAGTTTAAAGAGTTCTATCTTCCGCCGGCAAAACCGATGATTGTTCACATTCCCAAAATGCAATTTGTCGCTGTTCGCGGAAAAGGGAATCCTAACGAAGAAGACAGCGAATACAAAAGTGCCCTTGCAGTGCAATATGCAATCGAATACACAATCAAAATGAGTAAGAAGGGAGAATATCGAATTGCGGGCTATCTGTTAGGAAAGCGTAAATGAAAAATGAACTCTTAGAAAACTTGGTAAAACTCCACACCACCCCAATGGGCCTAGACCGAATCCGCCGCAATCTCGAACTTAGTGATGATGTAAAAGATGTTGTTGCCTGGTGCGGTCAGAAAATCCTGGACTCAAATGCAGCCATCACCCGACAGGGAAAGAACTGGTATGTCAAAATTGATGGTTGCATATTTACTGTGAACGCTTTTAGTTATACGATAATTACTGCGCACAAGGAATAAAAATGCATTTTGTGAACGCCAAGACAATCCTTACTCCTCACAGCATGAACATTTACCGCGGATGTTCGCATGGGTGTATTTATTGCGATTCGCGAAGTAAGTGCTACCAGTTTACGCATGAGTTTGAAGATATTGAAGTTAAGCAAAATGCACCCGAGCTCCTGGAAGAAGCTCTCCGTAAAAAACGAAAACGCTGCATGATTGGAACAGGCAGCATGGGTGACCCTTATATCCAGATTGAAAAAGAACTTGGCCTCATGCGCCGATGTCTTGAAATAATTGAACGCTACAATTTTGGGGCAACGCTTATAACAAAATCTGATCTTGTACTGCGCGACCTGGACATCCTTACCCGCATAAACAATAAAACAAAGGCCGTTGTTCAAATGACGCTCACCACAGCAGACGACCAGCTTTGCCGCAAAATTGAACCTGGTGTTTGTCCTACAAGCCGACGCTTTGAAGTTTTATGTGCCTGCCGCGACACCGGGATTCCGACGGTTGTGTGGTTCAGTCCACTGCTGCCTTTTATAAATGATACTCAGGAAAACATAGATGGCATAATTGATTACTGTGCGCGGGCAGGTGTAAAGGCAATTCTTTGTTTTGGAATTGGACTGACATTGCGCGAAGGAAACAGAGAATATTTTTATAAGGCGCTGGATAGATATTTTCCCGGGTTGAAGGAACGCTACCAGAAAACCTTCGGATATAATTATGAAGTCTCCAGTCCGCGTGCACATGAACTTTGGATTTATTTAAAAGAACGCTGCCGGCAAAACAAAATAATGCTTGGTACCGACAATATCTTCAAATGGATAGAAGACTTTCCTGAACGCAATCCTATACAGCCCAGTTTATTTGATTAATCTTAAACCTCGCCCTTGAAACATATTTTATTCTGTTTTATCTTAAAACAAATAAAAAAATTGGAGTTTTAAAATGAAAGAACATATCAAAGGTGCAAATCCATATATGCCACTTTGGGAACATGTCCCAGACGGAGAGCCTCGCGTTTTTGAATACAATGGCGAAAAACGTGTTTATCTTTACGGTTCACATGATACACTTAAAACAGAATATTGCGGACCTGATCAGGTTGTTTGGAGTGCACCAATTGATGATTTGACAAACTGGACCTGCCACGGTGTATGCTACACCTCTACCGACGGCTCAATTCTTTATGCACCTGATGTTGTTCAAAAGGGCGACACCTTCTACATGTATGCTGCAGAAGCTAAAGGTTCACGCATCATGCTTGCAACAAGTAAAAATCCCGCCGGACCTTTTACAAATCCAAAACTTACAGAGCTTGCTTTTGACCCTGGAATCTTAGTTGATGATGACGGCCGCGTTTATGCCTTCTGGGGATTCTGTAAGCAGTTCTGTGCCGAGCTCAACGATGATATGTGCACAATCAAAAAGGAAACCTTGCGCGAAAATGTTGTAAAGCATTGTATTGCTCCATGGTCTCCGGATGACGGAATGCAGGATGAAAACGATGCCTTCTTTGAAGCATCATCTCCACGCAAAGTTTTTGGAAAATACGTTTTCATTTATTCTAAGCGTTATTACACACACCGCCCTCAGTACGGAGTTTACGAAGACTGTAACGGATTCCTTTCTTATAAATATTGCGACACCCCACTTGGTGATTACAAAATGGGTGGAGACATAAGCTTTAATGGTGGAGAAATCCTTCCAGGCCCTGATGGCAAAAATCAGATGTCTTACCGCTGGGGAAACAACCACGGAAGCATTATGCAGGTAAACGGCCAGTGGTACATTTTCTATCACCGCCAGATTGGTACAGATGAGTTTTCTCGTCAGGCAATGATTGAACCTGTAGACGTTGCAATTGACAAAAATGGCCGTATCTTTATTGGAAAAATCACTTACAAAGATGGCGAACCTGTTGCTTCAGAACCAGTTGAAATGACAAGTCAGGGTGCCCACATAAACGGACTTGATGCCCGCAAAATCATTTCTGCAGGTTACGCAGTTCACATTTATGGTGGAGCAAAAGGCGGCTACAACGGTGGAATGGGCGGTGCTTACATCAAACCTGTTTACGAAAAAGACGATAATATTTCTTCTCCAATTGTTGATATTACAAACGCTCTTACAGTTGGCTTCCGCTATCTGCAGTTTGGAAATAATACACCTTCAACAGTAACTGCAAATATCACTGCAATAGAAAATCTTACTGTAAATGTCCGCGTAGATGATTACAAAGGAAAGGTTGTTGCTTCTTTCAAAATGAACAAAGGTGATAAAGCTGCTACTGCTAATCTCACAAGCGGAATTATTGGAAAACGTGCAATTTACTTTGAATTCCTTTCTGATTCAAAGAACGTTATTGCAGAGTTTGATTCATTTACATTTGATTAATCGTCTAAATCATCTTCCCATTTTGAAAAATCACATTCTTCATAATGGGTATGATGATATTCACTTTTGCAAGCTCTTTTAATACTAAAATTGTCTCCAACTTTGTTTTTGACATCTCGTCGATAAAAGGGAATACACCATGTAACTAAATCGTTGCTGTTCACGTATTCCCTTATTCTTTTACACTGATTTTTTAAACTGTAAAAAGGATTCAACCAGCATTTGACATCGCCAAAAGTTGTAAGCTCATCAATTTGAACCGTGCCGTTTGTTCTTATACATAAATGCCGCGCAGTGATTTTAGCCATTGCACTACCAAGACTCCAGCCACGGATTATTATTTTGTAATCAGGGTGTTCTTCTATGCATTGGTAAAATTCATTAAAAGGAATATCTTGTGATGATTTATAAATTTTTGCATATCCATAAGTAGTCCAGATTGTCTTTCCATCAAGCTTTAACGGCCATGGCCAAACATAACAATTGTTCTTCCAGTCTTCATCACTTTCTGATTCTTCATAAAGGATTATTATTTCTTTTGCTTCATCATCTACTGTGATTTTATAATCAAGATCATATCCGATTTTTGAATAATCCCGAGTGTATTTGATTGTATAAAAAAGAGCCTGTTCCCTTGAGCGGATTATTTGTTCTTCTTCTATGGCTGTTTCATCGCTGACGGTCTCTTCAATCTCGGTTTCGTCGATTTCTTCAATTACTTCAACATCTTCCTGCTCCGGGATTTCTATGTCTTCTATAACTTCTTCTTCTGGTTCTTCTAATAATACTTCTGATTCTTCTGTTACTGTATCTGTCGTTTTGCACGAAACAAATACAAAAACAAATGTTAAAAAGAGAATGAAAACAATTGTCTTGAGTTTCAAATCAGAGCTTTTCATCAATATAAAAACATTTTTAGCTCGAGATTTGTTACAAAAGAAAAAATCCGATTTTAATTTGTATAGACAGTATTCACAGGCGAAGCCAATCTTGCAGATTCAGCATTTTTAATACCCATAAAGTTAATTCTGATTTCTTCTTTTTTTGTAAGGCCTTTTGGAAGCTCAAAATCTATTGTGTATTTTTCGTCATCACCCTGATAATTTAAAGTGATAGCTGCAATTTTTCTGAACCCGCTTGTGATGCAAATTGTTTTTCCTGTGTCTTCTTTAAGGAATGTACACACAAGATAATTCTTTTTACCTGGTTTTACTTTGAAGATATATGAGAAAGAACCACCTGCGTTTGCATATCGTGTAAGTTCATTTGGATCACCTGTTGAACCAGTTCCTTTTTCCTGCATAAACGGATATGTTGTTGCGTTTCCTTCTGTCTGGGCGCCATATCCAATACCAATTCCTTCAATGAAAATTGTGCGTTCACCTTTGGAATTGGTGCTGAAAGCTTTATGATTAAGCGACTGTTCCAGCTTGTTTGCAAAAATCCAGTAGATTCCGTAACGCTGATTATTTATGAGATAGTATGGAGAGAAAATAAAATCACCTTCCCAAGAGGTGTCCTTAAGTCGGAATGCAAAAGTACCGTCTGGTCGTGTGATTTTTTCAAAATGAGAATTTATATCCTGAAGAAAATCTTGAACAGGAGTATCTTTAACTAAAACTCTTTCTCCTGGCAAAAGCGGAAGATTACTTGTTCCACCGTAGTTTCCTGTCATTTCATAAACTTCCCCACGAACAAGCTTATTACCGCTTACATCACACTGAACCCCAACCTGGCGCAAGGTCATTTTGTCATCGCGTCCAAGCTCTGCTGCAAGAACTACAGGGCCGTATTTGAATGCAACCGCACGCCCATTATTATCTGGCAATGGGAAAACCTGAATATTCATATTGAATTTTATTCTGATTTTATCACCGGCTGACCAGTTTCGTTTTATAAGAATGTATCCGGAATCGTCAAAAACAGCTTCTGGAGCGGGATTTTCGTTTATATAAACCTCTGATTTTGCGTAGTTCCAATCAGGACAACGCACCGCAAGGGTGATTTCTGCAGGATTTGAGCATTCTTTTACAGTGATTTCCGTAAAATCTGTATTTGGAATGTCTGATTTTTGCTCAAGAACAAGCCCTTTTTCTTTCCAGCACACTTGAGAACTTATAAATTGATTTACTACAAGAGTATTGCTGTCATGAAAATAAATGCTGTCACCAAGCTTTGTGAAATTTTCAAGACCAGTTCCTGTACAGCACCAGAAATAGTTTTTATCAACATCAGGATTACAATATGTTTTAAAGCATCCTGTTGCCATTGGCTGGAAATACAAGGTCATTCCCGTTTCTGCATTTACAGAAGCAAGAATTGCATTTATAAAAGTGTTTTCGTAATAGTCTGCATACTGACGTTCACCTGTTACCATAAAAAGCATTCGGCTTAACTTGAGCATATTGTGGGTGTTACAGGTTTCGCAGTTTGTGTTGCTTCTTTCCTTGTCCAGAATGTTGTCTGCACCAAAATGTTCGCACTCACTGTTTCCCCCAGTGATGTATGAGTGATTGTTTACGACGATTTTCCAGAAGGCCTTGGCATATTCTAAATACTCGGGGTCCCTGAGCTTGTCGAAGGGCCCTTCGCCATTTAGTGTAATATACCTGTTCATTGCCCCAACAAACTTTGGAATAGTCGTATTTGCATGCCTGTTATTCAAAACATTTGCATTTGGACCGGCAGACCTTACTTTTTCAAAAAGCGGAATCTCATCAAACTTGTGAGCTGCTGCCAGAATGTGCTCACACATAGCCTCATCATATCCACCAGCACGGGCACATTTATAAAGCTCATACAAACAGTCATTCATTCCGCCATATTCAGTTGCAAGAACACGGGCCTGCATTTCATCATCCCAGCGGCCTGTTCTCTTATAAATCCATTCGCAAAATTTTACTCCAACTTCAAGAGCTTTTTTGCTTCCCGCAGATTTGTTAGCTTCAACTAACCCATTCATGATTTTATGAACTGTATACCAGGGCACCCAAGTATCTGCAGGATTTCCTTCTTCAAGTCTATCAAACTGTTTCTCTGGCTTTGAAGGATCTTCCATTGTTGCACCAAAAATAAATCCTGTGCCTAACGCTGCCTGACATTCTGCAAGGCCGTCAATTATATAATCAAAACGTGCCTGCAGGGTCACACCGTCTGCGCCTTTACATTCACCATAACCACGCGCAATTGCCTGAGCCGCTGCTGCAAGATAATGTCCTATTGTGTGACCACCAATGCGTGTATTTTCCCAACCACTGTAAGAAGAAGCTGCTTTTGTATTTGGCAAGCCCGCCGTAAGCCTGAAATTAAATAGCAGCTTATCAGGGTTAAAAGTGTTCAGAAAATCAACATCTTTTTGCGTAACATCCAGCATAAACTGGTCGCAAAGCTTTACGTTAGCAGGGGCAAATTCCTGAAGATTACAGAAATTAGTTTGCTTTATTTGAGGATAATACACTGGTGAAAGTGGCATTTTTTACTCCTGTTGCAAAAGGTCCTGGAATTACTCCAGAAACAGCTCTTTTTTTACCCAAAAGGTCCTCATCAAAGGTAATCGGGCTGCCATCTGGGTTTTCGTACTTCTGTTCTGGCTCAAAGGCCATCATAATATCATCAGTATGAATCATTTTGCAAGACAAAGCGGCGCCAGAAGCAGCAATTACATCATAAAGATTTGTCTTAAACTCAAAACCATCACCTTTTTCTTCAACAGCAAAAGTAACTTTTTCGCCAGCTTCAACAACTACTGCATCTGGTTCTTTGTCTTTAGACATTGGTTTTGCGCCATTCAAATAAATATTTCCGCCTGCCCAAACCGGAAGCTCTGCATAATACTTATCTGTTGTAGGAGCACCCTGACCGCAATATCCTTCAAACTGTTTATTCCAAACATCAAAGGTAGGGAACTTTTCATATACAAAAGTTCCTGCAAGAATGTTTCCGTCATCCCAGTCGTTGTTAGTAGCAATGTTTTTATCCATTCCTTTTTTTAGCGCAGGACGAACTGGCTCCTGAACAAAAATGTTATTATAAATCTTAGTATCACCATGAAGGATTGTCATAAAGCCAGCAATTTCTGTCTGATGAGGAACGTGGTAAGGTGTATATCTAGGCGAAGGTTTTGTTGGAGCTCCATTGTTTGTTCCAAGTCCAACTGCACAAATTCCACCATAAATAATATTGTGAACAAGAGCCACACCTTGAGTTGCAAGCTTGAGTGCCCTGTCCGACAAAAAGATGTTATTGTCGACTAACGTAGGTCCATGACTAACTTCTATAAACAAATCTTCTGCGCAGCCAACCATACTTTCCGGGTTCTGATTATATTCTTTTGGAATTGTATTATTATAAAAAAGATTTTGTGTTACGCGGGTTCCCTGTGCCTGCCAGTCGAGCCACATTCCGCGTGTACAATCGTGAATTACATTTCGGCGATAGATACAATCAATGGCTGCATGCATTTTAATTCCGCCAATTTCGCAGCCCGCAAGATTCTGTTTGTTGTTTATGTGGTGAATATGACAGTCTTCAACAATCGAG
>JAEEGH010009713.1_pt1 | contig 22333 bp, 9 predicted proteins | sample 9134181 | NCBI WGS metagenome assembly JAEEGH01 (sample SAMN16246544, study PRJNA631951) | gut metagenome | biome: gut microbiome; feature: rumen; material: DP-attached | host: Bos | place: Iran: Karaj | collected 2018-10
GCAGGACGGCGTTCTCAACATTGTGTTCCGCATTGCCGACGAGCGCGGGCTGCTCATCCTCGACCTGAAGGACTTGCGCTCGATGCTCGACTACGTGGCACAGCACGCCAAGGAGTACACCACCCAGTATGGCAACATTTCTTCGGCCACGGTGGGTGCCATCCAGCGTGCCCTGCTGCAGTTGGAGACCCAGGGTGCCGACAAGTTCTTCGGTGAACCGTCGTTCGACATCTACGACCTGCTGCAGACCGAAGGCGGCAAGGGCGTAATGAGTGTGTTGGCTGCCGACAAGCTGATGATGCAGCCCAAGCTCTACTCCACCTTCCTGTTATGGCTGCTCAGCGAGCTCTACTCCACATTGCCTGAGGTGGGCGACCTGCCGCTGCCCAAGCTGGTGTTCTTCTTCGACGAGGCCCACATGCTGTTCGACGGTACATCGAAGGCCCTGCTCGACAAGATTGAGCAGGTCATACGCCTGATTCGCTCGAAGGGTGTGGGTATCTACTTCATCACCCAGAGTCCGACGGATATTCCCGAAGTTATCCTCGGACAGTTAGGCAACCGTGTGCAGCATGCCCTCCGTGCCTATACGCCGAAGGACCAGAAGGCCGTAAAGACAGCCGCCGATACCTTCCGTGCCAACCCCGCGTTCAAGACCGATGAGGCCATCATGAACCTCGAAACGGGTGAAGCATTGGTGTCGCTGCTGGACGAGAAGGGTGCTCCCAGCATCGTACAGCGTGCCAAGATACTGTTCCCGCTTTCGCAGATTGGTGCCGTCACCGAGGGCCAGCGCCTCGACATCATCAAGCAGAGCCGCGTCTACGGCAAGTACGATATGCCAGTAGACCGCGAGAGTGCCTACGAATTGTTGGTGAAAGAGGCTGAGCAGCAGAACGCTATCGCCATTGCTGAAGAGGAGGAGAAGGCTGCGGCTAATGCTGATAAAGCAGGAAAAGGCAAGAAGAAGTCGGGCATCGTCAGCAAGGTGATGAAGGCTGTCATGACTGCCGTCACGTCGACTGTCGCCGCTATTCTCGGTACATGGGTGAGCAATAAAGTCAGTGGAAAAGAGTCGAAGTCGAAGACGTCGGCCAAGGAGAAGGTGGTGAAGAATGCCACCAGTGCCGCCACCCGCACCATCACCCGCGAGTTGACCCGCGACATCCTCGGAAACCTTATTAAGTGAAAAGTGAAAGTAATACAAAGAGAAATCCCCGCAAACGCGGGGATTTCCTATTTTACCAAGTGGTCATTTTATTGTCAGTTTCCGACCGTTTACCAGGTATATGCCTTTCATTAGGCCCTTCAAGGTCTTGGCATGCAGGCGAACAGGTAGACCTGTCAACGTATATACATCGTAGGTTGCGTCGGACTTCGTTAAACTCGCAATCGAGCTGGGCACCATTACTGTCAGTTTGCCAGTGACGTAGTTCAGGTCGTAGTTCTGGGCCTCACCGCCGCTCACAACAATATCATATACGCCTACGGGGCTATCCTTTGTAGCCTTTGTGGTGGCCACTGGCTTTTTGGTCAGCACACTTTCGTTGTCGTTTAGCTTCCACCCCGTATAACTCAAGGTAAATATGGGATTTTCCTGTCCCTGCTCTCGCTCGGCGTCGACTGCTGTCACCGTCAGCGGTGCAGGCTTGATGGTCAGCATGCCGCCGACATAGGTTACTTCTTCGTTGATGACAGTACCCTGCTTGATGACGATGGGATATTCGCCAACGGGTGATGTGGCAGTAGCCTCACAGTTGATTTCCGGTTCGCCTTCAAGGGCACCGCCAGTGACCGTAAACTCGAACGAAGGATTGGCATCGCCATAGGTGCGGGTGTAGTTGGCCATAGTGACCACAGAAGGATCGGGGTCGGGTGTGAACTTGTATTTGGCGGCATTCAGCACCTCGCCAGTCTCCTTGTTCAGTAGCAGTGCCACGACCGTCAGCTTCTTCTTGTTCTGGATGCGCGTGTTGTCTGCGATGTCCAGCGTGTAGGTATAGCTCATGGGCACCTCGCTGGTGATAGTGGCGGGCAGTGTGCCTTCAACGCCGCTACGGGGCTCCCAAATAGCTACGGGCACATAGTCGTAGCTCACGTCCTGAATCTTCGACGGGCTGTCAACCAACACCTTCAGATTGGGGTCTTTGTTAAGGGTGTTTGCGAAGTAGTTCGACTGATACCAGTCTGTCGTTACCCCTTTCACCTTGTCCTCCAACAGGATGTATCCAATCTGATAGGGCGACTGGTCAACGTCTTCTACGAAGGTGGTAGTGGTGCTCACCTTGATAGCCGTCTGGCTCTCGTCTGTCCACTCGGCATTCACCGCAATCTCGCCAATGGTGTATTGGCGCATGGCGGCTTCCACGTCACGCCTGATGCCAAAGGCCTGGTCGCTGGAACCGTAGTAGGGGTCGCAGAACGCTCCGTGGTTAATCTGGCAACTGGGGAAACTTGTCGCATTTGTGGCATAGCCTGGTACCTGCATGGGGTCGTCGGTATGTACGGCTATAGTGACCACATCATTGCGGAATAGTCTGTTGAGCATCTTCAGGCCTACGGAGCCACGCGGACACCATCCGCACCAAGTGCCTGTGGCTTCCTCTACCAGCGGCACGTATTTGGGCTTACGCTTCACGGTGACCAATGTTCCGCTGATGGTGTTCTCGGCGGTCTCGTTGGTCTGTCCGTTCACCTTGGTGATGGTCAGTTTCTTGACTTTTTCGCCAACGGCGGCATCAGCCTTGAACGGTATCAGCACCTCAGTGGTCATCATATAGGTGATGGGGTCCACCTCCAGATGTCCCTCGAACACGCTGCCATTCTCACTAGTGATGGTGTAGTCGATGCTGGTGATGGGGTCTATGCTGCCGCCCACCACCGTGACGGGAATCTCCACCTGGTTGTCCAACCCGGCATATTGCTTGCCGAAGTCGGCCTCGGCCATGCTGACGGCATGCTGGTTCAGCTCCTCACCCGTGGGTTCCATCTCCACAATCTTGGGGAAGGCTCCCCAGCCTGAGGTCGTGGCGTAGGCATTCTTCGTGCCGAAGGGAACGTAGAGCACTGCCGTTTCCATGTTGTCGCCGCTAAACACCGTAGCGCTGACGGGGAACGGTTTTTTGATATGGCTGATGACGGTTGTCATGTTGTTGCAGAAGAGGAAAGCAGAAGCGTCGATTTCCTTGACGCTGGCGGGTATCTCGATCGAGGTCATGGTCTGATACTGGAAGGCTTGGGTGGCAATCTTCTCCACCCCTTCCGGAATCTTTGTCGAGCCAAAGCCCTGGATCAGCGTGTTGGTAGCCGTTTTGATGATGCAGTTGCTGTTGTTGCGTGAGTCATAGACGGGGTTCTCTGGGTCAACGATGAACGTTTTGATGTTGGAACAGCCGCCAAAGGGGCTGTTACCCAGGCTCGTGATGGTCTTGGAGAGCGTCACGGAAGTCAGGCCCTCGTCAGCCCAGAACGCCGCGGAGCCTATCGAGGTCACTCCCTCGGGTAGATCCACGCTGGTCAGTCCTCTCACGCCGCTGAGGGCAGTGGCACCAATAGCCACCACGCTACTCGGCACTACGGTCGAACGGCAGCCTATGAGCAGGGTGTTGGTGGCCGTCTCGATGATGGCATTGCAGTTCTCGCGCGAGTCGTAAAGTGCATTGCCGGCTTCGACGCTGATAGAGGTCAGGTTCTTACATTGATAGAAGAGATCCTCCCCGAATTTGGTGACTGATTTTGGAATGACAATCTTCCTGATGCCTGACTCCCAGAATGCGTACCTGCCCATTTCTTTTAGGGTGTTGGGCAGCTTGACCTCTTGCAGGGTTGTCGAGAACCTCAGCGCCTCCGGGCTTAGGACGTCGCCCTCGAGGCTGGCGTTGGTCATGTCGAGCAGATGCAGGTTGCCGCTCCCGTCGGTACACAGCTGCTCACGAATGAAGCGCATGTCGTCGTTGTTGAGCTGACCTGTCAGCACCAACTCCTCCACGCTGTTGCGCTCGCTCTCGGGAATCAGTGTCGATAGGGTGCCGGCTGTAGCCACGTTCACGGTACGTGCCGACGGGTATTCTGACTCCTCCAGAATGGTCTTGAAGCTCTTCCATCCCGATGCCGACTGGTATTTGGCCTTCGTGCCTTTGGGCACAATCAGGCAGGCTTTCTGATTGACATCGGAAAACACATCGTTGGTAATAGTGGGCGGCGTCTGCCACTTCACCTTACAAACCTTCAGATAGCTGAGGCTGGAAAAAGCGTACATGCCGAAAGTGGTCACGCTGGTGGGTATCTCAAGATACCGCAGATACATATTCGCGAAGGCGAAATTGTCGATTTTATTCACCGATTTCGGCAGCGTGATGCTTTCGGTGAAACTATAGCGGAACGCTCCTTCGCCGATAGTCTTCACATCTTCGGGAATCTGCGAGCCCGTACTGCCTAAGACGAGCGTGTTCGTGGCTGTCTCTATTAAGCAGTTGCAGTTGTTCCTGCTGTCATAGACGGTGTTTCCGTCCGCTACCTCAATGCCTTGCGTTTCAGTTGCCGTGAAGGCGTTTGCACCTATCTTGGTCACGTTCTTGGGCAGCCGAATGTGCTTCAGCGATGCACCATAGAAGGCATAATCCTCAATCGTCGTCAGGCTTTCCGGCAGGTTGATGCCCATCATATAGACAGAGAAGGCTTCGCTCGCTATCGTGGTGATGCCCTCAGGAATGATGCTGTTAGGACAACCGGCAACGATTCTTGGCTTGGCACGTTCTACGATGACGTTGCTGCCAGCTGGGGAGTAGTAGTTCGGATTGCCCTCCTCCACATCCAGCACAACCAGGTATTTGCATCCTGAGAAGACACCATTACCCATGCTGGTCACCGTCTTTGGCAGCGTGAAGGTCACCAGTCCGCTCCCGATAAAGGCAGAGTTCGCAATGGTGGTGACGCTGCTGGGGACGACCACCGACTGTAGTTTGTCGCTCCTGAAGAATAGCATTTCTCCCAGCGTGTTGTCCTTCGTCGTGTAATGCTCAAAGTACGGATCTCCGCCTTTCACAATCCTGGCATCGCGCAGGTCGAGTGCCGACAGCTGTCCTTTGCCTTCCGCCATTTCACGAATCAGGGCCAGGTCGGTGCCGTTGAGGTTGCCTGCGATGGTTAGCTTTTTGATGTCGTACTTCTCGTGGTCAGCAATATACTTCGACAGCGTGCCTGCCTCGTCCATTCGGATGGTGCGCTCCTTGGCGGCTGCCATCTGCTCGTCATCGTTGTTCGAGGCCGGTTGTATGGCGATGACGGCGCTCTGGTTCTCTGTGAAGTGCCGGTTCTCGTTGGGACTCAGGTTCGTCAGCGCAAAATAGCCGTCACAATGTCCGCTCCAGCCCCAGTTTACACAGAACAGGCCGTTCTTGTAGCCGTGTACGATGAACGAGTGACCGTTCTTGCCTTCGCCCTCGTCACCGTTATAGATCACGGGACGGCCCACGCTCAGCTCGTTGTATATAAGCTCCTCCCACTTCTCGTCGGAGTAAGACTCGCGTATCACCAGACTCGTCGTTCTGCTGTAGTTGAACACCGATATCAGGGCGTTGGCAATGTCGATGGCACGAGCCGCAGACTCCGTGGGCATGTAGTCCATCTGGACGGCCTGACCGCAATAGCGCATGAGCCACGCAATCTCATCGTCCGACATGTTGTACCACCCTATCTTGCGGGCAGGTAGTGCCGGCACACGTAGTTGTCTGGTGTTGGTCGTATAGTCGGCCATCGACCTGATGTCGTTGATGGGCCACTGGAAGTAGTTGATAACCTGCGCCATAGCCGTTGCCACACATCCTGTAGGCGTCTGCTGCCCGTTCATCGTCGGGCACTGTACGTTGTAGGGGGCGCCTTGGTCCCAGCAGGTGGTCACCAGCGGTTTCAACTCGGCTCTGCTGTCAGTTGTTGCAAGGGTGCTGCTGTTCTTATCAGCAGGCAGGTCGTTGGCAATCTGGGCGTAGTAGTCCAACAGCCACTTTAGATTGTCGGGCAGGTTGTCTTGATCTAAGTTGCCATTCTCGGCATATCCAAGAATGGCTTTCATACGGTTGTCGCCAGCCACAATGACGAAGCCATTGTTGTCCTCAGCATTGAAAACATAGTAGGCTGGACTCGAGACATTCTGCCTAGGAGCACGTCGCATGCCGCTATGCTTGAACTGCTTGTCTTGCATAAACTGCTGAGCTTTCTGCAAAGCTTGCTGGCTGCTGATTCTTTCTGCTTTTGTCGAAATTCCAACAAAAGCACAAACTAATAATAGTAAAAGTTTCTTCATTTGGTTTTAGGTTTTGGTTTCTTTGGATGCAAAAATACAAAAAAAAACTAAACATCCCAAATAATTATGTGTTTTTTTGAAAAACAGATATTGTAAAGTGAAAAGTGAATAGTGAAAAGTGAATAATTTGCTGCCGCCATTCCTACAACTGATGGGACGGCGGCAGCAAATGATTCACTCTTCACTTTTCCTTATTACCTTTATACTAAGTGCTTGATGAGGTCTTCACGCTCACCGGGCAGCATGTCGATGACGGGAATCTCAATCATCGTGTAGCAGCCGGGCTGCAGGCGCATGGAGGCACGGGCCACGTTGACCAGCACCTGACCAGTCAGGGCGGGGTTGTTGATGCTCATGTTGAACTCCAAACGCTGGTTCTGCGTCTGGCCACTCACACCCTTGCGGACGAGGTTTACGCCGTGACCCATGTCGCGGACATCGTCAACCGACTCTACCTGGAACACATGGGTTTCGTCGTTGGCAAAATAGGGATCGGCCTTGATGGCAGCCGTCACCTCTTCTAATTTGGCTCCCTCTTCCAGCTCCACGTACACCATGCGGCGGTGGATGCCTTCACCGAGGGGGATGGTCATCGAGAGGGCATTCTTGACGCCAGCCTTCGAACGTACACAGACGCTATGACCCATCGACATGCCAGGGCCGAAATTGGTGTAGGAGAGTCCCTTCGGGGCGAGGCTCTGCATCAGGGTGCGGACGATGGAGTCGCTGCCCGGATCCCATCCGGCAGCAATGACGCTCACCGTCTTGCTCTCTTTATTGATAGGTGTGAGGGCTGCGCGGTAGTCCAAGATGGAGGTGTGGATGTCGAACGAGTCAACGGTATTGATGCCGAGAGGCAGGATTTGCCGTGCATATTCCTCGCACGAACGGGTGGGGGTGGCAAGAATGGCCACGTCCACGTTCTCCAGTTCGCGGATGTCCTTCACAACTTTATACGGTGCCAGTTCTGCGGGTTTGTTCTCAGCGCCATTGCGACGAACGATACCTGCCACTTCAAAGTCGGGTGCAGCCTCCAGTGCCTGGAGCGCATACTTTCCAATGTTGCCGTAACCTACGACGGCTGCTCTGATTTTCTTCATATTCGTGTTGTCTCTTGTTGGTTGATTTCTCAATTCGGCTGCAAAATTACACAAAAAGCGCGAAATACGTGACAAAAAGCAAGGAAAAATGCACGAATAGTGTTATTTTTGTTGTTTTCCCCTTCTGAACTCGTCCAGTTGGCGGAAACAATGGCGGTCGATAATCTCCTCTAACTCCCGGTCGGGATTGTTGCGGATGTAGCAGCGGTGGTCGAACACCATCAGCTCACCGTTCTCCTTGGTGTAAGGGTGCCATGCGGGCAGACCGTTGATGTTGGGGTTGCCAGTATGTGCAAACTGCGCCCAGACGCTGCTCATAACGTCAGCCAGTCGCAAGTCATCGGCCGTAGGCTGGGGCACGATGTTGGGAGCTTGGTGCAGCCGGTTGAAGCAGAAGCAGAGTTCGTTGCCGTGAACGGAGCCGAGGCTGACGGGTGAGCGCCAGGTGAACATATACAGATAGAGGTTAGGGATGAGGGGTGAGGGAGCAGAGGTGATGGCATCAGCCGTGATGAGCGTCTTGGGGCGGAACAGCCAGTCGATGCTCAGCAGGTCTTGCGGGGTGTAGGCCGGATGCGCCTTGGCGAAGGCATTGATATAGGCATCTGTGTCGTCACCAAAAGTCTTCTGCAGTTCATTACGGGCTTCGTCGAGCGACAGTTCCCGCTTATAGTGCAGCCGTTGCAGTTCGTTGAAGGTTGTGCCCATCATTAGGGGTATGTCCTTGCTGATGCTGGCAAAACCGGGTTGGAAGGGCTGCTGCAGGAGTACTTCACCGTCGGGCGAAGGACCGAAGCCCCACATTATCGGCGTGCCCGGCCTGCGGGTGCCTATGCTGGCCGCCATAGCGCGTTGTCCGGCATCGTATAGCTGCTGGTAGGGTATGTCCTTGATGCGGTCAACGTCCTGTTCGCTGATGCCTAACTCCTTCAGTACGGCACGTCCCAGTTGCTGTGTCATCTCGTGGGTGTTCACGTTGAGGATGGTGCCGCTCATGATGATGGCTTTGTGGATAAGTCCCTTGGCAGCGGGCATGCACATTAGCGTACCCACCTTGCCGCCTCCGCCCGACTCGCCGAAGATGGTGACGTTATCGGGATTGCCACCGAAGTTGCGGATGTTGTCGCGTATCCATTGCAGGGCCTGCACCACGTCAAGCATGCCGACATTGCCGGAGTACTTGTACTTGTCTGATACAGCCGAGAGGTCAAGGAAACCGAGTATGTTGAGACGGTGGTTGACACTCACTACCACCACGTCCTTCTTGGCTAATTGCTGGCCAGGGTCCCAGGCTGAGGTGCCGGAGTCGAAGCCGCCGCCGTGCAGCCACAGCATGACGGGCTTTAGTTGGGAGGGTTGAGCCTCAGTGTTAGTTGTCCAGACATTGAGCGCACAGCATTGCTCCGACATTTCTGCCTCTGTCATCGGGCGGTTAGACGGCTGCATGGTCTGTGGGCCGAAGTGGTCGCATACTTTGACGCCTTGCCAGTTTTCCACGGGGAGTGGCGGCATGCAGCGTTCCACTTTGGCGTAGGGGATGTCGAGGTAGGCCATGGTGCCTTCCTGACAGATGCCGCTCACCAGTCCGTTGGTCGTGCTCACCACGGGAGTCTCGATGAAACCGTCCATAATGGCAGTCGGCTTTGCCTTACTGTCAAAGGCTCCTAAACGATAGTGGCCGGGCAGGCACTGTGGTTCCCAGTAGAAGACGCCGCGGCAGTGTCCGTCGGTCTCGGCACGGGCCTCACGGATGACGCGGGCCAGCTGTCGCCGCCCTTCATCCATCAGTTCGGGATGTGCCTCGTCCACCTCGTAGCCAGTCTCCACAATCATCACGTCGCAGCCGTACTTCTGGCTGACGTGCCTTATGTTGCGTATGCAGTCGGTGATGATGCTGTCGGCATTCAGTTCGGGATGGTCGCGCCGTGCCCAGTAGGGATAGAGCGACATGCCCACCATGTCGAACCGCCCGCCGTATTTCTTCACAATATCCAGGTTCCAGTCGTAAAGCGACTGCTTATGGCCTCGGTCCAAGTGGACGATGACCAGCGCATCGGGGAAGACCTCCTTCACGGCATCGTAGCCAGTTCGGATGAAACCTGCATACTGCTTGGGATTGTCCTTGATATGTCCCATGGGCCATAGCAGGCCGTTGGCCGTCTCGTTGCCCATCTGTACCCAGCGCGGCGCGATGCCATTCTGTTTCAGCAACTGGAGCACCTCGATGGTGTGTGCCCTGAGGTCCTTTTTCATCTGCCGGAAACTGTGCCCCTGCCAGGCAGCGGGAATGGGCTGCTGGCCGGGGTCGGCCCATGAGTCGGCGTAGTGGAAGTCTACCATCAAGTCCATGCCCAATGCCTTGGCACGCTGTGCCATGGCGAGCAGCTCGTTCTTGTCGTTCGTACCGTTCTTGGGGTTCACCCAGACGCGCATCCTGATGGCCGACAGTCCGTAGTCGTTCTTCAGCAGTTCCAGGCACTCCCGCTCCTGCCCCTGCCGGTCGTGGAACTTTACCCCGCGCCGTTCCTGCCCCGTAAGGAACCCTACGTCGGCTCCCTTCACAAAGTCTTTCTGTTGGGCAATGCCTGCCGCGCAGACCGTCAATAGCAGTAGCGTAATAGCAAGGTGTTTCATCTTCTTCGTCTTTCTGTGTTAGTATTGTTCTTGCTTCCGCGACTTTAGCTTTTGCCAGACTCGTACTTTTCGCGTATTTTCTTGATGCGGAGCAGCAGGTTCTTGTAATGCAGGCCGTTGATGCCGTCGGCTTGCTGAGCTTTCAGATACTGCTCTACTTTGTCCAAATGCTGCTCGATGTAGAGCATGGCGTCCGAGCGCTGCGTGGTCGTGGAACTGTTGCTGGCAGAGGTAGTCGTTGGCGCAGGATTGAGTGCTGATCCCAAGAAGTCGACATAGCTGCGCTGCTGCTGGCGGCGGAAGTTGTTCTGGCGCTCGTCAGCGTTGGTCAGCGGCTTCCACACCATTGCGAACACATCGTCGAGGTACTCTTCTACAGGGTAGGCCTTGGCGGGCGACTGCAGGGCAGTGTTGTGCAGGTTCAGAATGGCATTGGGCGAGAGCAGCAGGGCGATGACGGTCTGCTGACGTGAGCGGATCTCCTCTATGTAGTCGGTGCCTAACTTGTTGACGACACTCTGCGGGTACATCCAAAGGGGAGCCTCCATGACGTTGCGGTCGGTCCACTGGATGGCTTCCTTCTGCAGTTCACGCGGCACGATGTCGTAGGGCTGCAGGCCAGGGGTGTTGTTGTTGTACTTGCCGAAGAAGTAGCGTTGCACGTGGCCGACGTAGCGCTGGTACTGCGAGCGGACGGCACTGTGAATCTCGCGCAGGTCGTCGTACTCGCCGTCGGGCTGGGCTGTCCACTTCTCGATGTTCTCCATAACGCGCTTCAGGTTCTTCAGACCGTACTCGTTGGCCTTCATCTGGTCGTCGCCCAGGTCTTCGGTCTGCGAGCGGGGATCCTGTCCGCGGCCCTCGTCGCCACACCACCACAGACGGCGGTTGCCTTCGAGCACTTTCGACACTTCGGCTCTAAGGGCCTTCTTCTCCTTGGCGGGATCCTTGAATTCAGGACGGTACTGGTAGCCCCACTTGATGGCCCACTTGTCGTAGTCGTTGATGCGGGGGAAGAGTCCCTTCTCCGAAATCTTGTCCTCGGGCTGTGCCACGTAGTTGAAGCGGGCATAGTCCATGATGCTGCTGGTGTGGCCGTTCTTCTCCACCCAGGCCTTGTCGCGCAGCATTTCTACGGGCGTAGCCTGCGAGGCTATCATGTTGTGGCGCAGGCCGAGTGAGTGACCAACCTCATGGCTGGAGACGAAGCGGATGAGCTGGCCCATCAGCTCGTCGGGGAACTCCATCTTCTGGGCACGCTTGTCCAACGGGCCGCATTGCACCATGAACCATTTCTTGACAAGGTTCATCACGTTGTGGTACCAGCAGACGTGGGCTTCGATAATCTCACCGCTGCGGGGGTCAACGATGCGGGGACCATAAGCGTTCTCGGTCTCCGACGGCAGGTAACGTATCATTGAGAAGCGGGCGTCGTCGACCGACATGGTCGAATCGTTCTCGGGCCACTCCTTACCCACAATGGCATTCTTGAAGCCAGCGGCCTCGAAGGCACTGTTCCAGTCGTTGATGCCGGCAATGAGGTACTTCACCCATTTCTTGGGCGTGGCGGGGTCGATGTAGTAGACTATCTGCTTCTTGGGCTCCACCAGTTTGCCGGCCTTGTAGGCAGCCGGGTCTTTCGGCTCCAAGCGATAGCGCATGACGATGGCCTCGTGGTTGGTGGTCTGCTGCTCGTCGCTAAACTCGGTAATCTTGTCATTGAAGTAACCCACACGCTCGTCCTCATAGCGGGGCTGCATGGGGTCTTCGGGCAGCAGCACGATGCTGGTGTTCAGTGAGAGTGTGGCCGAACCCGTCCTGGAGGCGGGTGCCCGTCCAGGGTTCATACTGTAGGTACGCAGCGTCTGTATTTCAATGTTGATGGGGTAGGTCTTGATGCTGTCGATGAACGAGCGGTCGTTCATCATGCCGCCGATACCCAGTGAGGTGCGGTCGTTGCCGCTGAAGCTGGTCACCTTGTTGTCCGACATCAGCCATTTCGTCACGTTGATAAGCTGTGCCTTGGTATTCGGGTTACGGCCGATGACGTCGAACTTGTATACAATGGGGTCGACGGTCGACTGCCTCAGCGAGATGGCGATGCGGTCTTCCGGCTTGGCGTAGCTCGACTGCACGTATTCGCGCAGGAAGAGCGACTTCTCGTTGTATTGCTCCAAGTAGACAGCTGAGCGATTCACCTCCTCACCGCTGAACATCCTGAAGTCCTGCGGTACGCTGATAAAGCGGGTGACGCACAGCAGCATGCGGCCCAACAGCTCGTCGGGCACTTCCAGATACCAGTCGTCCTTGATGTGGCGCACGGTAAAGAGTCCCTCGCGCATCGAGCCACCCTCCTTCACAATCTTGTGGTAAGGATCCTTGTGGTCCTTGACGGTGGTGTCCTCGCAGCACTCGTGCTTCTTGGCTACCTTGTTCTCTACTTTGACGGAATCAGTCTTCACCGTGTCCGTCTTCGTGGTGTCTGCTTGAAAAGCAAAGGCTGTCTGCCCCCCAATGAGCAGCAGTGCAGCCAACATAATGGTCTTGGTCATTGTCTTCATCATGTTGCAAAGGTACAACAAAAAAGACGAATACCCACTATCCTACATGAATTATTATGCTTCTTTTACACTTTTACCAGCCTTGCTCCAAGCAGTCGCGGACTTGGGAGTCAGCGAATCACCTTCTTACCGTTAGTGACGTAGATGCCCTTTTTGGCGTTCTTCACCTGACGGCCCTGGAGGTCAAAGACAGCGTTGCTGGCAGCCTTGGTAGCGGTCTCGCGGATGGAGGAAGCGGCATCGGGCACAAGTCGCATGTCAATCTTCATGAAGTGTGCAGTAAAGTACGAGTAATTGAATAGGATGTTCCTGTCATCGCCCTCCCAGATGTCGTAGCCGTAGGAATTCTTCTTCGGCGACGAGGGTGTCCACACCTTCAGCTTATGCTTGAAGGTTGTGTTGTTCAGTTCATATTCAAACTCCTCTTCGTATTCGTCGCCCACCAGGAAGTTCGGGGTGTGGAAATTGTAGAACACCAGCTTTCCGAACTTGTAGCCGTCAGGAGCCTTGAGGCGCATGGTTGTTCCGGGATTCGTGAAGAGCACGTTGATTTTGTCTTCCGTGTAGCCTGCTGCCTGACCGTCGCCGTCGTTATCAACCTTTGCATAGACGGCAGGCTTTGTGTATTCATCCAAATCAACGGCATACACGGTGACCGTAATCAGCTTGTCAGACCCCTCGGCCACTGGCCAGGTGAAGTCTGTGTCGTTGAAGATGGCTCCGGTTTCATCCTCATAGTTGGGCCCCCATCCTTTCGTCTCGGTTGTGAGTGGGTAGTTCCAGGGGTTCATGTTAAAGTCGAACATGACGTAGGTGGTGTCATTCTGTTCTTGTGCCACTGATGACAGGGCCATCATGGCCATTGCGATAGTTGCGTAGAGTTTCTTCATATTATTTATTCGTTTGTATTAAGTGTCAGGTTCGGGTTCTTGTCGCGTGCCGAGCGGGGGAAGGGAATGATGTAGAGCCTCGAGTCGGGGCGCAGGGTGTAGGTACGCTGCGGGTAAGTCTCGCTGACGTTCACCACGGGGAAGGTGCGGGTGACGGTCTTCTGGTACTCCGGCTCGGTGTTCAGGCGCTTCAGGTCGAAGAAGCGGTGGAAACCGAAGAGCAGTTCCTTGCGGCGCTCGGTGATGATGGTGTTCATCATCTCCACTTGCGATGACGGGGTGCCGATGGTGGTGTTTTCGCCGCTTATGCGCTTAGCCCGCAGGCGGTTCACGTAGTCGGCGGCGGCATCGAGGTTGCCCAGTCGGGCGTTGGCCTCGGCAGCAATGAGGTAGACCTCGGCGGTGCGCAGTCCTACGGTCATGTAGGTGAAGCGTTCCGTCGTGGTGGCCGGTGTCCAGATAGCTGCGCCGCTGCCTGCGTCAAACCAGTTGACGATGCTGGTGCCGGTGTCGCGCAGGAAGAGGCTGTAGCGCAGGTCGTCAGGCTCGAACAGCTGTTTCAGTTCGGGACTGATGAGGCCGTAGTAGTAGAGTGCCGCCTCCTCCGTAGTCCAGCCGGAGCCCATCCACATGTAGGAGAGCACTTCGGGGTTGTTGTCGCGGTTGTAGTCCTTGCAGCGGGCCACGCCGCCAGCGGCCTTGATGACGTTGTAGTCCACCAATGTTGAGTTCAGCTTCAGCGACATCTCGGCAGCCTGCTTGGCATTCTCCCAGTCGCGGTGGAACAGGTAGACCTGAGCCAGCAGACCGTAGCCGTAGGCACGGTTGGGGTGGTAGATGTTGGCGGGCTTCTCCTGCAGCAGGCCGACCGACTCCTCCAGTTCGCCGATGATGAAGTCGTAGACCTGTGCGACGGTTGCCTTATGGGGTACAGCCTCCAAGTCGTAGTGGTCCATGATGCAGACGCCGCCGTCCTGCTGTGCCGTGGCGGGGTCGTAAGCCTTGGCGTAGGTGTTCACGGCCAGGAAGTGGTCGAAGGCACGCAGGGTACGGGCCTCGGCCTTGGCCAGCGTTTTCAGTTCCTGCGAACCTTCGGCCTCGTCGATGTTATCGATGACGAGGTTCATGCGCAGGATGTAGGCATACATGTTCTCGTACAGGTTGTTGTCGGCCAGCAACGTGCGGTCGGCCTGCTCGTTGAACGTGAAGTTGATGCCGTGGAAGGTGGTGCTCTCGTAGCCCAGTATGTTCGACTCCTTGGCCCATGCATCGTCCGTCAGGTAGAAGTACGAGGCGGCATTATAGCAGCGCATGGGGTTGACGATGAGCTCGTAGTACTGACGGGCAGAGTCAACGGTGACAGCCCCCTTCGGCGTGATGTCGATGTAGCTGTCGCAGGAAGCCCCCACCCCGCCTCCCCCTAAGGGGAGGAGCATATAGAGGGCGAATTTGTATATGCGTTTCATGATGCTATTTGTTCTCTCTATCATATATGTATGCTTTTGTTTCTAACAATTCCTCCCCCAAGGGGGAGGCCAGGAGGGGGCTTCTACAGGTTTGTCGATAATCCAATACTAATCGTCTTCGGCTGCTGCAAGGTACGTGTACCCGTCTTCACCGAGTACGACTCGGGGTCGATGTCCTTGCCGGCTGCCGAGATGTAGAAGAGGTTGTTCACCTGCAGCGTCAGGCGCGTCTGTCCGATGCCTATTTTCTTGATGATGGCGTCAGGCAAGTGGTAAGCCAGGTTGATGCTGCGCATCTTCAGGTAGTTGGCCGACTTCACCTGCTCGTCGCAGTAGCGCCACCACTCCGAGAACGTCGAGGCGTTCTGCTGGGCCACGCTGCCCGTAGGCATTTCGTAGTAGTGCTTCACGGTGTGGTCGTTCACATGGTCGGTCAGCATCTGGTAAGAGTTCATGTCGGTGACGTCAAGGCGCAGCTTGTTGCCGCCCGAGAAGATGAATAGCGTGTTCAGCTCCAGCTCGCGCCAGCGGAGGTTCAGCGCCAGCGAGCCGGTGTGGATGGGCACGAAGGTTCCCATGTTCTTCAGGGCATCGGTGCCCTTCAGCGTCGAGGTGTAGGTCACCTCCGTGGGGTTGCCGTCGGCATCGAACTTCGCCATCTCGTTACCGTCTGCATCGAGTATGACGGGGTAGCCGTTCACCACACGGCTCAGGCGGTATGCCCAGCAGGTGTTGTAGCTGGTACCCTCTATGCGGTAGTTCTCGGGGGCGGTGATAAAGTTCGAGGCTATGTCGGTGGGGTTGTGTTCCACGTTGAGCATCTTGTTGTTGTTGTAGGCGTAGTTCAGCGTGGCCGCCAGTCCCCAGTCCTTCTGGCGGATGAGGTTGGCTGTCAGCGACAGCTCTATGCCCCGGTTGCGCATCTTACCATTGTTAATGACTCGCGAGGCAGCCCCCAGTGTCGAGTCCATATACTTGCGCACCAGCAAGTCGTCGCCCACTCGGTTGTAGAACTCTAATGAGCCGCTTAGCAGGTTGTTCAGCAGGCGGAAGTCCACGCCGATGTTGAACGTCGAGGTCTTCTCCCAGCGCAGCTTAGGGTTGGGCAGGTTGTCGTCGCTGTAGTTCAGGTACTGCGTGTTGGTGGGGTCGTAGCTCTGCGTGCGGTAGCGGGCCACGAAGTAGGTGGTGGAGCTTTGGTCAACGTTGCCGTTCACACCGTAGGTGAGGCGCAGTTTCAGGAAGTCGAGCCACGAGACGTCCTTCATGAACTGCTCCTCCGAGATGTTCCATCCGCCGCCTATTGACCACAGCGGGTGGTGCTGGTTCTTGGTGTCGAGTCCGAAGAGGTCGGCCTCGTCCCAGCGTATGCTGCCCGTCAGGTTATACCTATATAAATAGTTGTAGCCCACGTTGGCGTAGAACGAGGCATAGCGGTGGAATATCTCGCTCTGGCTGGTGGTCAGTCCGCTCATGCGCTGCGTGCCGTTGTAGACCAGCGACTGCCACCCCTCGTTGTAGAGTGTCTGCCAGTCCATGCGGACTGAGGTCAGCGCCGTGTCGTTGTAACCGTACATCAGCTGCTGGACGAGGCGTGGCGAGCGGTTCTCACGCAGTTCGAAGCCCATGATGGCATCCACGTTGTGCTGGTTGTCCATGAAGCTCTTGTCGAAGTTCAGCTGGTTGCGGAACGTGTAGCGGCGCGAGTTGTTGGTCTGCTGGAAGTAGCGTCCCCCCTCTGGCAGCAGGCACTCGCCGCTCTGGTCGATGAAGGCGTTGTGCGTCAGTCGCATCTGGTAGGTGTCAGGCTCGTCGTACTGCTCACTTCGCGTCTGTGCCCACTCATACTGGAACATGACGTTGTAGCGGAACATCTTCAGGAACTTGGCTTCCACATTCACAAACGGGCGCAGACGCACGTTGCGGTGCTTGGTCAGACTCTCGTCCAGCGACTCCAAGACGTTGAACGAGTAGGGCAACAGCCCCTCGACCCTCTGCTCCTGCACCTCCCGGATGCGGGTGCCGTTGATGGCGCTGCCCGCAAAGCCCGCCACGTTGACGTAGGGCGAGTAGACCCGGTTGCTCTGGGCGTCCTCGATGGCAGCGTAGCGCTCCTGCATGTTGTATTGAGCGTACGACCCGTCGGGCGCCGTGGAGTTGTAGAAGCGGGTGTCGATGCCGAGCTTGATGTTCAGCCACTTGGCCACCTGGAAGTTCGACTTCAGGTAGATGCTGAATATGTCGTTGTGGTCGTTCTTCAAGCGGTTTTTGTCGTGCTCGTAGTTGAACGATGCAAAGTGGTTCGACTGCTGCGACTTCTGCGACAGCGACACGTTGTAACGCTGCGTCACGGCGTTGCGCCACACCAGGTCGCGGTACTGCGAGTAGAAGTCGTTCTGCCGCCACTGGCTCAGCGTCTGGTCTACGTCGGCCTGGCTGATGCGGCCCTCGGCCTGGTCGCGGTACAGCTGGTAGAGCGGTGAGTAGTAGTTATTGGCATACGTGTCGAACAGCGTCCTCACGCTGCCGCTGCTGGCCACGCGGGCGTTGTACACTTTCGTTTCGTAGTCGATGATGTCCGACGTCGAGGCGTAGTGCATGGCATCGAACGAGGGCTTTGTCGAGATAAACCAGTCGGCGTTCACGCTCACCGTCGTCTTGTCGGTCTTGCCCTGCTTCGTGGTGAGCACGATGACGCCGTTGGCGGCCAGCGCACCGTAGATGCTGGCGGCGGCGGCATCCTTCAGCACCGTCACCGATTCTATGTCGTAGGGGTTGATTTCGTCCAGGTTCATGTCGGTGGCCATGTCGTCGACCACAATCAGCGGTTTGGTGCCTACGCTGTTCGAGAAGGTGCCTACGCCGCGCAGTATCGGGTTGCTCTCGCCGGTGTTAGGATTGATGTCCATGCGCAGACCGGCCACCTGCCCCTCCAATGCCGAGACCAGGTCCTTGTGCATCACGCGGTTCAGCTTCGTGGAGTCCACAAAGCCGAAAGCCGCCGTCGACCGTTCGCGGCTCAGCCGCTGGTAACCCGTCGACACCACCACCGTCTCGGCCAGCTGGGTGGTCTGCTCCTTCATCTTCACGTCGAGTATCAGCAGGTTCTTCACCGCTGCCTGGTAAGGCTCCATGCCTACGTAGCGGAACACCAGCACGGCGTTCTCGCCCTCTATCTTGATGCTGTATTTCCCGTTCAGGTCGGTCACGGCGGTACCTTTTCCGCTCTTCGTACTGACGGTGACACCATAGAGCGGGTCGCCGTTCGAGTCGGTCACGGTACCTGTCAGCGTACGCTGTGCCAATGCTCCCGTTGCCGTAAAGAATAGTAACAGGAAGGAAAGTAATAATGCTTTCATACGGTAATAATCGTTCGTTTTGGCTACAAATATACAAAAAGAAACACCTAATAGTGTCTTAATCCATTCGATTTAACATTTGTTTAACGGTTTTTCTTCTACAAAACAGATTATTTTTGTATTTTTGCGCCATCTTACTAACAAAACCTAAAAAATAATTGATTTATGAAGAAACATTTTTTGTTTGCGTCAATGTTGCTGACAGCTTCAGCAATGATGACATCGTGTGGTCAAAAGGACAACCTCCTTATTCCTGACGGGAATGACGACCCTGAGCATCCTCAGAAGACCATCGTCGTTTTGGACGGCAAGGAGTATGAGACAGAGCTTGTTGCCACCTTCACGGGTGAAATCGGGGCAGAGGTCACGCTGACCTTGGGTGTTTATGACCCGTACGACATCTATGGTGTCGACTTCGGCGATGGCGTTATCGTGGCCGACACCGTCTGCTTCGAGAATGGTGGCTTGAAAGACGAGGAAGGCATGACACGTACCGACACCCAGCACACCAGTGCCACGAAGTTCACGGGCACCATCGCTGGCGACGGCACCGTCAAGGTCTATGGTAACAGCGACCTCTGGTACGTCAACCTCTCGGGTGGCATCGTTCCCACCAGCATTGATCAGGAGAAGATGAAGAAGGTGGTGCAGATGAGCATCAGCCAGGCCGTCCTCGACAATCTGGACCTCACCGGCCTCGACGAGTTGAAGCAGTTCAACTACACGCAGGGCTCGCTGAAGTCTATCAACGTGTCGAACAACGCCAACTTGACCAGCCTGACCATCAGCAACAACAGCGCCTCCAAGCTTGAGAGCGCGCTCGAGAGCATCGACGTCAGCAAAAACGCCAAGCTGGAGTACCTCAACCTAATGGCTCCCAGTACCGCCAACCGCGGTAAACTGACCAAGCTCGATCTGAGCAACAATACTGCCATCACCCAGTTCTACTGCCAGAACCACCAGCTGACCGAGGTCATCCTTCCCGAGGGTGCTGAAATCTCCGACATGCAGCTTTCTGGTAACCTGTTGGAGAGCATCGACATGAGCAAGATTACCAGCGTGAAGAACATTTACATTTCCGACAACCTGCTGACCGACATCGACCTCTCGAAGGTCGTGAAGGGAACGCTCCAGATTCAGAACAACCTCTTCACCCTCGCCACGCTGCCCACCAAGCCTGCCGTTACGTCGACTGGCAAGTACACCTACGCCCCGCAGCCCGCCTACGCTGTTCCCGAGACCGTAACCGAGCTTGACCTCAGCTCACAACTGACGGCTACCGGTGTAGGAGAAGCCCCTGTCACGACTACTTACAGCTTCGAGACTGCCGGTGGTACCGCCCTCGTCGAGGGTACCGACTACCAGGTGACTGCTCCCGGCAAGTTCAAGTTCATCAAGGCCCAGGCCGAGAAGGTTCACGGCGTGATGACTACCGCCGCTTTCCCGAAGTTCACCGGTAAGAACGCATACGTCACCACCGAGTTCACCGTGAAGGCTGCCGCAACAGCTGCCATGACTTGGAACTTCACCACATGGAGCGCCGCTACCGTTACCAATCTGATAGCCGACGCTGCCGCCTCGAAGACCGAGGGCTGGAGCGACGTCGAGAAGGCTGCCGACGCAGCTGCCGATGCCGAGCCCACCGAGGCTGCCAAGGATAATTGCTTCTGGTTCGCAGGCACCGTCAATGCCGACGGTTCACTCTCGGCCAACGGCAAGGTCATCGAGGAGCTGAAGGGCCTGAAGTTCGACCCCGACTATGCTGCCAAGCGTTCATTAGCCATTGCCGTGAAATATCCGTCCACTTCGCTCGGTGATTATGACGGTGGCGCTTATCTGTGGCTTGGTGGTGGTGGCTCTAAGCAGACCTGCCCCTGCTTCACCATTCCCGGTGTGAAGGCTGGCCAGAAGCTGACTATTTCCATGGAGTCGCACAAGCTCAATCCTGCCGACGCCCGAGGCATCCAGATCTATGCCAACAGCTACGATGCTGCCAACCAGATTGGCGAGGCATTCAAGCCGACCGTCAAGGCCTCAAATACCTGGACCATCGACAAGGACTGCGATGTCGTAGTCTGGAACACCAGCGGTTGCCACATTTACTCAATTACCATCGAGTAATAAACGGTAACCCCAAAAACAAGTCATCCCCGCTGGTGCCCTGCATCGGCGGGGATGATTGTAAAAACGGCCCGAAGGACTTCTTTGTCAGAACAAAAAATAGCGTCGAGCTTTAACATTAAGACATTCCCAAAAAACGCCCTTAATGTCAAGAGTCAAGAGTCAAGAGTCCATAACTCAACTTTGGCAAGCTCCGCTTGCCTTGTAGATAGAAGGAGATAAATGTAGATAGAAGGAGATAAATGACAATAGTTTTGCTGCAGAATGATTGCAGACAGAGTATCGTCCTCTATCTTCGCCGCTGAAAAGCGGCATATCTACCTTTATCTTCCTATATCTTCTTAACATGCGAAACTTGAATTTTTTATTTTATATTTAGCGAAGCGCATGAGCGCAGGTTTCCCCGCGCTCAAGCGCTAAGCGCTAGTTGACTTTCAGTCGACTGATGTCGCGACTCGGCAATGCTCGAGCAAGCTCGGCATTGCGCTCGCTGCTCCATCAGTTCTGGTCCATACCACCGCCTGGGTTGGCTTGGTAAGCCGCAACGTAGATGGTGTAGCCCGGAGTTGCGACGCTGTTGTCGGACTTCTTCACCTTGATGGTGTAAGTGCCGATTGCAGCGGCTGACACTACGAAGTTAGCAGCGTTGCCGTCGATGGCGTGGTCGTTGCCGACCTGTGCACCGTCCTTGTACAGCTGAATAGCTGTTGCACTGCCGACGTTCGAGAAGACTACGCGGATGTCGAGGTCTTCGGTTTCCTCACCCTCTGCGCAACGGATGGTCTTGGGTGAGCCGACCGTCATGGTCTCACCATTCACGGTTGCTGCGCTGATAGCGAAGGCTGCTGCGGGCGTGTCGCCGCCTGAGCTGCTGCCACCGCCGCTTTCGCCGCCAGTTTCAGCTGCTGCCTGACCGCCACCTTCACCTGCGTTGTTCAGATACTGGTCTGAACCTGCATAGATTTGGTGCTGTGCGCCATTGCTGATCATGTCGAGGCAATCCTGCATGCTGTAAGAGCCTGCGGTCTCACCTGGATATGCCACGTACGTGGTCGAACGCTTCCAGGTGTCGCCCTCCTTACGGCTGACGATGACGAATGCTGCGACAGCATCTTCCTCGGTAGTGTAGAGGTCTTCGTACCAATAGCGCAGTCCACTGGCGTTGATGAGATACTTAAACTTACCCTCGTTACGTACGCTGGGCTTGTTCACGTATCCGTTCTCGTCGAGGAATGCGGTATCCAGCGTCAGAGGCAGGAACGTCTCGGGATCAGTCGGGTCAAGGATGACGCGCGCGAAGTTGAACTGGCTCTCCTGAATCGTTGCACCCTGCTTGACGGTACAGAACGTCAGCTGGTCACCACGCTTCAGATTGAGCATGTTGATGATGTCGCCATACGTGGTCTTGTTGGCAAGAGCGACAATCGTAGGATATACGATGTGGCTGGTGCCATCCTCAATCCAGTTGGTCTTCACTTGAGGCAGAGAACCCATAGCCACCAAGTACTGGTTAGGAGCAAATGCATGCTTCATGCCTACGGGAACGAAAGAGTACATGTTCAGGAATGCGACGCCCTGCGACTGCATCTCCTCGATGGCAGCACGGCACTTCTGAATGTTTTCACTCATGAAGAGAGACATGGTCTCCTGACCTTTCTTTGTGCCCTCGAAGGAGTGGTCACAGATGGCCTTCATGACTGAGTACGCAGCACCAACGGTGCTCATCACGATGCGCTGAATGTTCTGAGCCTGCGTCTTAGGATTCGACGGGCTGACAACTTCGCGCTGAATGGTTTCGCCATTTGCGCCCTTGTACAGGGTAGTTCCGGCGAGCTTACCAGTGGAACCTTTAAGCCAAAAACCTACTTTTGACATAGTTGTAAAAATTTAAATTGTTAAAC
>JAEEGH010009715.1_pt1 | contig 22326 bp, 23 predicted proteins | sample 9134181 | NCBI WGS metagenome assembly JAEEGH01 (sample SAMN16246544, study PRJNA631951) | gut metagenome | biome: gut microbiome; feature: rumen; material: DP-attached | host: Bos | place: Iran: Karaj | collected 2018-10
AGAAGATTTCGAAAAACCAGTGAACAGATTCATTAATATACTATTGTTTGTGCTCTTCAGTGTCGGGGTGTTCGCCCAGGACATTGAGTACGGCATGACGCGTAAGACCTACGAGATTGCCGGCATTGAGGTGGAAGGAGCGGATAGCTATGAGGACTTTGTGCTCATCGGCTTCTCCGGACTCGCTGTGGGAGATAAGATAGAAGTGCCGGGCGATCAGATCACCAAGGCGATCAAGCGTTTCTGGAAACAGGGACTCTTCTCGAACGTGAAGATCAAAGCCTCGAAATTCGAGGGTAATAAAGTGTGGCTCGTCATTCAGTTGGAGCAACGTCCGCGTATCAGCGAGGTGCGCTACGAAGGACTCAAGAAATCCGAACGGGAGGATGTGGAAGTAAAGGCCGGCATACGTCAGGGTTCGCAGATGACGCCCAACCTCGAAGACCACTGCAAGACCGTCATCAAGAAATACCTCGCCGAGAAAGGATTCCATAACGCCGAGGTACATGTGATTCAGAACAATGATGCGGACCATCCGGGATACGTGAAAGTGCTGATCGGCGTGGATAAGAAAGCCAAGACCAAGGTCGGAAAGATCTACATCACCGGTAACCAGGCCTTGACCCATCGTCAGATCAACAAGGCGATGAAGAAGACCAATGATAACGATATCGTCAATCTCTTCCGTACGAAGAAATTCGTTACGGCCGAATACGAGAAAGACAAGCTGGCGGTGATTGAGAAATATAACGAGTACGGTTATCGCGATGCATATATCGTAGCGGACAGCGTTGTTCCCAACCCCGAAGATCCCAACCGCGTGGATATCTACATGACCATCAGCGAAGGCGATAAGTACTATGTCCGTTCGGTTAAATGGGTAGGTAACACGGTGTATCCGTACGAGTACCTGGATGCGACGCTCGGTGTCAAACCCGGCGATGTCTATAACCTCAAGACTCTCAATGACCGTCTGACGAACGACGACGATGCCGTCAGCAAACTGTATACCGACCGCGGATACCTGTTCTTCAACGTCGAACCCGTGGAGGTCAATGTGGAGAACGACTCGATTGACTTTGAGATGCGTATGTACGAAGGCAAACCCGCCACGATCAACCAGGTCAATATCGTCGGTAACACGCGTGTGTACGAGCATGTCGTTCGCCGTGAGCTCTATACCAAACCCGGACAGCTCTACTCGCAGTCTGATATTATGCGTTCGTTGCGTGAGTTGGCGCAGATGGGGCACTTCGACCAAGAGAAACTCGTGCCGGATATCCAGCCGAACCCTGAAGAGGGAACGGTCGATATCACCTATCAGTTGCAGACCAAATCCTCCGACCAGATTGAGTTCTCGCTCGGTTGGGGTGCTACCGGTCTGGTGGGTTCGATCGGATTGAAGTTCACCAACTTCGCTATCCAGAACCTCTTTAACAAGAAAGCCTATCGCATCGTGCCGCAAGGTGAAGGCCAGACCTTCTCCATCAATGCGCGTACGAACGGTATCTATTATACCTCGGCTTCGATATCGTTCCTGGAGCCGTGGCTCGGCGGTAAGCGTCCGAACAGCTTGAGCGCAAGTATCTACTTCGCGAACCAGACCGGTTACTCGAGCCGTTATCAGAAGGCTTACCAAAACCTCTATAACACGTACTCGAATTATTACTACTACTCCGGCAATAGCAATTACTACCAGCAGTTGGCGGAGAGTGAGGCGGATAAGGACAAGTACCTGCGAACACTCGGTGTGTCGGTGGGATACGGTAAACGTCTGCGCTGGCCGGATGACTATTTCGCATTTTACGGTGAGTTGAGTTATCAGATGTACATGATGAAAGACTGGCCGTATCTGCTTGTCTCCGATGGTACATGCCATAACCTGGCGCTGAACCTGCAGATCAGTCGTTCGTCTATCGATAACCCGATATACACCCGCCGCGGTAGTCAGTTCACTTTGGGCGTGAAAGTGACCCCGCCGTGGTCGCTGTTCAAGAAACAGGATTACGCCAGCATGACCAATAACGAGAAGTACCATCTGATTGAGTATCACAAGTGGAAATTCTCCGGAAAGGTGTTCACGCCGCTCACGCGCGACAGCAAGTTAGTGCTCATGACCCGTGCTGAATTCGGATACGTAGGTCATTATAACAAAGACCTCAAATCGCCGTTCGAGACCTTCTATATGGGTGGAGACGGTATGTCCGCCTATACCAGTTACTCGACGGAATACGTTGCTATGCGTGGTTATTCCTCCGGATCATTGACTCCGTACGATGTGTCCACCGGACGTAACATGGGTTATCTGTACAATAAATTCACGATGGAGCTCCGCTACCCGATCTCGCTCGAGCAGAACGCAACGATCTGGGCACATGTCTTCCTCGAGGCAGGTAACTGTTTCGCGGATATATCGGATTACAACCCCTTCAACCTCAAGCGTTCCGCCGGTGTGGGTGTACGTATCTTCCTGCCGATGTTCGGTCTGTTAGGTATCGACTGGGGCTGGGGCTTCGACAAGATCAACGGCTCCGATCAGTATAGCGGTAGCCAATTCCACTTCGTTCTCGGACAAGAACTATAAGCATATGAGAAAAACAATTATAGTATTTTTTGCAGCCCTGCTGCTTTGTGGCACGGCTTTTGCTAAAGATCAGTCGATAGCGTATATCGACATGAGTTATATCCTCAAGAACCTGCCTCAGTACGAGCAGGCAAATGAGCAGTTGACGATGCTCTCGAAGCGTTGGCAGAAAGAGATCGACGCCGCGCAACAGGAAGCACGCGTCATGGCGACCAACTATCAGACCGAGCAGATCTTCCTCTCGGAGACCATGCGTGCACAGCGCGAGCAGGAGATCGTAGCCAAAGAGCAGTCGGTGCTCGAACTCAAACGGAAGTATTTCGGTCAGGAAGGCGAGTTGTACAAGAAGCGCGAGGCGCTCATCAAGCCAATCCAAGACGAGATATACAACGCGATCCAGGACTTGGCGAACGAGAAACGTATTGACATTGTCAAAGACCGTTCGGCCGATCCCGCTTTGATCTATATGTCCTCCAAACTGGACATCTCCGATCAAGTGCTGCACAAATTAGGGGCTAAGTAAAGTTTAAAGTTGAAAGTTTAAAGTTGAACGTTAAATATATAAAAGTTTATAAAAATGAAAAAGATTATTATCGCAGTATTGCTGGCTCTGCCGATGCTTGCCAGCGCACAGAAATTCGGTCACATCAACACGCAAGAGCTCTTCGCTCAGATGCCGGAAGTAGCACAAGTGAAACTGAAAATGGATACTATCCAGAATCAGTACGAGACCCAACTCGCTTCGATGAACGAAGAGATTCAAAAGAAAGTACAGGACTATCAGGCTCAGGAAGCTACGATGGCGGATGCTATCAAGCAGATTCGTCAACAGGAGTTGCAGGAGATGCAACAACGTATCCAGTTGTTCTATCAAACCGCAGAGCAGGATATCCAGAAGAAGCAGCAGGAACTGTTGGCTCCGGTGCACGAGAAGATGGCTAAGGCAATCAAGGCTGTCGGTGAGCGCGAGAACTACACCTATATCTTCGACTCCGCAGCCATGGTACATATCGGCGCAGACGCGATCGATACAACCCCGGCTGTAAAGAAAGAACTGGGTATTAAATAATGGCAGACGGTTATCTGGAAAGCCATTATGCCGAGTATGAGAAGAAAAAGGCAGAATGGTTAAAGAAAAAATCGAGCCCATCTTGGGCTAAGAAATGTTTCCCAAAATTCTCCTACAAGTATGGTAAAAGCAATTCAAAAGACGCTTCGTGACAGCGCTGTAGCGCGTTGGGCGGTGTTGGTGCTGGTCGCATCGATGATGTTCTTCGCCTACATGTTCGTCGATATCCTCTCGCCCTTGGCTTCCTTGCTGGAAGAAACCCTCGATTGGGACCGCGGCGATTTCGGTACCTACGCAGCCGGTGAGTACTTGCTGAATGTGTTCGGTTTCCTCATCATCGCCGGTATCATCCTCGATAAGATGGGCGTTCGTTTCACGGGCCTGCTCAGCGCAAGCCTGATGGTGATCGGTGCAGCAATCAAATACTGGGGTATATCCTGGTCGGAGGCGAACACGGTCGAGTGGCTCAACGCGTGGTGGCCGGCAATGCCGGGTAGCGCGAAGCTGGCGATGTTCGGATTTATGATCTTCGGCTGCGGCTGTGAGATGGCCGGCACGACGGTTAGTAAGATCCTCGCCAAGTGGTTCAAAGGCAAAGAGATGGCGTTGGCCATGGGCCTCGAGATGGCGATTGCCCGTCTGGGTGTGTTCGCTGCGATGTGGCTCGCCCCGATGTTCAGTTCGCATTATGCAGTGGATGGAACGAACTCCGTTACGGCGCCGCTGCTTTTCGCAACGCTGCTGCTCGTCATCGGTTTGATCAATTTCTTTGTGTTCACGATCATGGATAAGGCCTTCGATAACCAACTCGTGGCTATCGGTGAGGCAACGGCAGAGAAAGATCCGGAGGATGAGTTCCATGTATCCGATCTCAAGCAGATATTGACCTCGAAGATGTTCTGGATCGTAGCGCTCCTTTGCGTGCTCTACTATTCCGCTATCTTCCCCTTCCAGCGTTTCGCAACGAACTTCCTGGAGGAGACCCTGATGATCTCCAATGCGGAGGCAGCCGGACTGTTCAAGTGGTTCCCGATTCTGGCGATGGTACTGACACCGTTCCTCGGTGCGTTCATCGACTACAAGGGTAAGGGTGCATCGATGATGCTGCTCGGTGCGGTTATCATGATCGCGTGCCATAGTGTGTTCGCGTTCGTGCTGCCGGCATACCCCAGCAAAGCGCTCGCGCTGGTGACAATTCTGGTACTCGGCGTCAGCTTCTCGCTCGTACCGGCATCCATGTGGCCGTCGGTACCGAAGATCATCGACGAGAAAGTGCTCGGTTCGGCCTACTGCCTCATCTTCTGGGTGCAGAACATCGGACTTTGCCTGGTACCGCTGCTCATCGGTAAACTGCGCGTGGCTACCAACGGCTACCTCGTGCCCATGATTGTCTTCGCTTCGTTCGGTGTGCTGGCATTCTTGCTGAGTCTGGCACTCAAAGTGGAGGATAAAAAGAAGAACTATGGATTGGAGCTTCCTAATAAGAAATAAACAATCCCTGAACGTCACAACAGACAGCCGGAAGGTCACTCCCGGCTCTGTCTTTGTGGCGCTGAAAGGAGAACATTTTGACGGCAACGCGTTTGTCGAGCAGGCACGTGAAGCAGGAGCCGAATATGTCATCAGCGGTGAGAACGCTTTGGCTGAACTGCAGGATCTGGCGCGTGCATGGCGTCGTGAGTTAGGTCTGCCGATATTAGGTATCACCGGCACAAACGGCAAGACGACCACCAAAGAACTCTGCGCGGCGGTGCTCAAGACGAAGTACAACCTGTACTACACACAAGGCAACCTGAACAACCAACTTGGTGTGCCCCTCACCTTATTATCTATAACGCGCGCGCACGAGATGGCGATCGTGGAGATGGGAGCGAGTCACCCGGGTGATATCCAAGAACTTGTGGAGATTGCCGAACCGAACTGCGGTCTGATCACCAACGTTGGCAAAGCGCACTTGCAGGGATTCGGTTCGTTCGAGGGCGTGCAGAAGACCAAAGCGGAGTTGTATGACTACCTCCGTGCACACGGCGGATATTGCTTCCGGAATATGGACAATCCGTATCTGGCGAAGATGGCAGGGGACTTGAAAACCATCGGTTATACCACCGGTACCATGCCCGAAGGAACGCACCTCGTAGGCGGTTATAACGCAGAGAACGTGTCGGCAGCTATTTGTGTGGGCAAGCATTTCGGTATCAGTGAAGAGGCAGCCTTAGAGGCCATCCGTGCGTACGTACCGAGTAACAACCGCTCGCAGCTGATGCAGACGGATAAGAACACCGTGGTGGTCGATGCCTACAACGCCAACCCGACCTCCATGACCGCAGCCATAGAGGCGTTTGACCGATCACCAATCACCATTCACCAATCACCAAAGGCATATATCTTGGGCGCGATGCGCGAACTCGGCGATTACTCGCATCTGGAGCATCAGAACATCGTCAACATGCTGCTCGAGCGCAAGGCGGACAAAGTGATGCTGGTCGGCGAGGAATATAAACAGACAACCGCACCGTATCCCGTCTTCGATGATGTGGAGGCATTGTGCGAACACCTGCAAAAAGAACCGCTTTCCGGCTATACCATCCTGCTCAAAGGTAGCCGAAGCAATCAATTAGAGAAAGTTATTCCGTTATTATGAACAACAACAATGTTAATCGTGCCCCTGAGGCTAAGAATAAGAAATTATTTTGGATCATTATAGGGGTATTAGTCGTTGTGATGGGCGCACTCGTCTATCTGTATCTCGACCAGCGTCAGGAAATGAACGAGATGGTGGAGCAGATGGCGATCGAGAAAGAAGAACTGGAAGAAGAGTACGAAGATCTGGCCATTCAGTTCGACGGCTATCAGCAGATGGACATCCGCAATGACTCCTTGCAAGACCTGTTGAGTCGTGAGCAACAACGCGTGCAGGATCTGCTCGAAGAGTTGCGTCAGACCAAGGCTTCCAATGCCCGTCGTATCGCAGAACTCAAGAAAGAGTTGGCTACCGTGCGCATGGTCATGAAGGATTACGTCCGTCAGATCGACAGCCTCAATGCGACCAATGCCCGGTTGACCGAAGAAAATATCCTGGTCAAAGAGGAGAACCAATTGGTTAAACAGCAAAACACCCAACTGACCACGGCCAATGCGCAGCTGACCGAGACCGTGACACGCGCCTCGATGCTCGAGATCACGTCGTGTACGATGCTCATGCTTAATAAGAACGACAAGAAAACGCGTATGGTCAGTCATATGCGCAAAATGCAGTTTGACTTCGTGATTGCGAAGAATATCACCTGTACGCCGGGACTCAAAGACCTGTACGCACGCGTGATCACTCCGAACGGGAATGTGATTGGTGAAGACGAAACGAAACTCTTCGCGTTCGAGTCCGGAGAGATTCCCTATACGCTGGTACAGCAGATAGAGTACAGCGGCGAGGCGTATAACGGCACGTGTTACTGCATCTGGAGCGAACAGAACCAAGTGGAGGAAGGTTTCTACTCGATTGATTTCTTCTGCGACGGCAATCTCATCGGCTCCTTCCCCTTCCAACTAAAAAAATAAAGATGAAAGAGCGGGATTTCTACGTAATCCACAGTCTGCCGATGGCATCCTGTGCAAAGAAAAAAGAAATTTGCTTGCTCAAATAAATTTGGACAGACAAATTCCTTTCTTCTTTGCGGAAAGAGAGGGATTCGAACCCCCGGTACCTTTCAGTACTTCGGTTTTCAAGACCGACGCAATAGACCACTCTGCCATCTTTCCTCAAAAGCGGGTGCAAAGGTACTACAAAAAATCGACATGACCAAATAAATTAACAAAAAAATGAAGCAACAGGCTACTTTTTTGATGCTGGCGAAGACCTTCAAGGGTCTCGAAGAGGTATTGGCACAGGAACTGATCGAGTTAGGTGCCAATGACGTGCAGTTGGAACGCCGCGCGGTCTCTTTCCGAGGGGATAAGGCTTTGCTGTACCGTGCGAACTTCGGTCTGCGCACCGCGATCCGCATCCTCGTGCCGATTGCTTCCTTCAAAGCCAAAGATACGGACGCGCTCTATAAGCAACTCAAAGCGCTCGACTGGTCGAGATACATGACGGTGAATAATACCTTCGCCATCGATGCAACCGTCTATAGTGAGTCGTTCCGAAACAGCCGTTTTGTGACCTACCGTGTCAAAGATGCCATCGTCGATTACTGGTCGGAGAAGGTGAACCAACGCCCGAACGTGAGCGTGCAGAATCCCGATATGACCATCAATATTCATATTGCGAACGAACAAGTGACGCTGTCCTTGGACAGCAGCGGCGATAGTCTGCATAAACGCGGATACCGCGTGGCTACCACCGAAGCGCCGATCAACGAAGTGCTGGCAGCAGGAATGCTGCTCATGGCGGGATGGCGCGGACAGTCGGATTTCTACGACCCGATGTGCGGTTCGGGAACGCTGCTCATCGAGGCGGCACTCATCGCACGAAACATCGCGCCGGGTGTCTTCCGTCAGTCATATGCCTTCGAGAAATGGCCGGATTTCGATGCCGACCTGTGGAATGAGATATACAACGATGACTCCCACGAGCGGGATTTTGCCCATCATATATACGGCTCCGATGCTTCGTTCTATGCCATTCAACAGGCGGCGAAGAACGTCAAGTCAGCCGGTGTGCAGAAGGATGTCGAACTCAAACAGATTCGCATTGAAGAGATTAAAATCACCAATCTCCAATTTCCAACCACCAATGCATCACCTTTGGTGATGCTCAATCCGCCCTATGGCGAACGACTCAAGAGCAACAAGGAGATGGAGGACTTGTACAGCGCCATCGGAACTGCCCTCAAGCATCAGTTCACCGGCGCTACGGCATGGATCATCTCGTCCAATGCGGAAGCAATGAAATGCATCGGACTCAAGCCCTCCAAGAAATACCGTCTGCTCAACGGTGAACTGGACTGCCAATTTAATAAATACGAATTATTTCAGGGAAAGAGAAAAGACAATAACCAATGACCAATCACCAATCACCTTTATATATAGCTGATTACAACTACCCTTTACCCGACGAACGCATCGCCAAATACCCTTTACCCGAACGAGACCACAGCAAACTGTTGGTTTATCGTGACGGACAGGTGAGTGAAGATCGTTTCTACAACGTCGGCGACTATATCGCCCCGCATTCGCTCCTTATATATAATAACACGCGCGTGATTCAGGCGCGGTTGGAGTTTCATAAGCCGACCGGTGCACGTATCGAGGTGTTCTGTCTCGAACCCCTCGCGCCGCATGACTACCAACTCTCACTCGGTTCAACCACCGGCTGTACATGGAAATGTATGGTGGGAAACGTCAAGAAATGGCACGATGAGGCGATCGAACTGAAAGCGGGTGATTTTACCCTTCGCGCCTATAAAGAGCAGGTCTTAGGAAATACTTTCGCCGTGCGTTTTGCGTGGGATGAAGAGAATGTGTCGTTTGCCGAGATACTCGATGCAGCCGGCGAACTGCCTATCCCGCCGTACCTCAACCGTAAGACCGAGGAGAGCGATTTGAAGACCTACCAGACCGTTTATTCGCGTATCAAGGGCAGTGTGGCAGCACCGACGGCAGGACTGCATTTTACACAAAAAGTATTGGCAGACTTGCGTTCCCGAGGTATCGAGACCGATGAGGTGACTCTCCATGTGGGTGCGGGTACGTTCTTGCCTGTCAAGACCGCTGACGCCAATGAGCATACCATGCATACGGAGATCATCGCCGTGCCCCGTGAGACGATTGCGCATATCCAAGCGAACCTCGGACATATCGTCGCTGTGGGTACCACTTCGATGCGTACGCTCGAGAGCCTCTATTTCATCGGTTGCCATCCCGATAATGCAACGGTGAGCCAGTTTGAACCGTACGAGAAGGAATATTCTTTGTCTGTCTATGACGCCTTGCAAGCTATTCTGGACTACCTCGATGCCACCCGTCAGCAGACCCTTCATGCCGAGACGCAGATCATGATCAAACCCGGTTATACCTTTAAACTCGTGGATCAGTTGATCACCAATTTCCACCAACCGCAATCGACCTTACTCTTACTGGTCAGCGCGTTTGTCGGCGGCGATTGGCACACGATATATAACTATGCGCTGAGTCATGATTTTCGCTTCCTCTCCTACGGAGACTCCAGCATCCTCACCCGTCGTCAATAACCAATTACCAATCACCAATCACCAATCGTGATAGACACCCATTGTCATATTGATGAAGAAGCCTTTTCTCCCGATCGCGAAGAAGTCATAGCTCGCCAACAGCAATCCGGCGTGCAAGCGATGGTCGTACCCGGTGTCAATGTGGCTTCTATCGAAACGGTCTTGAATGTTTGCCATGCGCACCCGGGGTTCTGCTATCCTGCTTTGGGACTCCATCCGGAGGATGTCAAGGCCGATTGGAGAGAACAACTCGCTACCATCGAGGCTGCTATTTGTGCGCATCGTGAGGAACTGGTGGCTATCGGTGAGATAGGACTCGACTATTATTGGGATAAGACATTTAAAGAGGAACAAAAAGAGGTCCTGCGTCGACAACTGCTTCTTGCGCGTGAACTGAACCTTCCTGTCATCCTGCATAACCGCGAAGCCACCGAAGATATTTTGACTATTGTCAAAGAAGTAGGAGGAAGAGGTGTCTTCCATTGTTATTCCGGTAGTAAAGAAACGGCAGAAATCATTCTTAAAATGGGTTTCTATCTTGGTATTGGCGGTGTTCTGACCTTCAAAAACAGCAAATTAGGCGAGACATTGAGAGAAATATCAATTACCAATCACCAATTACCAATAACCAATCGTCTCCTCCTGGAAACCGACGCCCCTTATATGGCACCTACTCCTCATAGAGGAGAACGCAATGAGAGTCGCTGGATGATACATGTCGCGGAACGACTCGCGCAGGTCTATAATTGCTCCGTTGAACACATAATTGAGGTCACAAGTGCCAATGCACGAAGCCTTTTCGGCATAAAATAACAGAAAAATCGTAAAAATTTACTCAAACTCTTGCGTATTTGCGAAAAAAGCAGTACCTTTGTAGCCGATATTGAGATTTGCGCCTAAAAGCGCGAGGGAGAGATGCTCGAGTGGTTTAAGAGGCACGCCTGGAAAGCGTGTAAACTTCAAAAGGGTTTCCGGGGTTCGAATCCCCGTCTCTCCGCTTACGGAGAAATCCCCGTTGGAGAGGGTCTCCCCGTCAAATGAAAACACAATAAACACAAATAACTTAAATTAATTTTTTATTCTCATGAAAAAAGTATTTGCAACTCTGACAGTGCTGGCTATGCTGACCTTTGGTAGCGCAGCTGTATTGGCACAAGAAGAAGCAGCTGCTGTAGAAGAAGCTGCTGTTGAAAACGTAGACGAAGTAGCTGCTCCGGAAGCAGTGGAAGCAGTAGAAGAAGTAGCTGAGGCTCCCGCTGAGGACGGTGGCTTGGTAGCGCTTCACAAAACTTTGAAGACGAAGTTCATCGAAGGTGGTGCAGGCTTCATGGCGCTGACCCTCGTGACCCTCGTATTCGGTCTCGCTCTCTGTATCGAGCGTATCATCTATCTGTCGTTGAGCAAAACGAACACCAAGGAGTTGCTCGCTAATATTGAAGCTGCTCTCAAGCAGGGCGGTATCGAGAAAGCACTCGACGTTTGCCGTAACACCCGTGGTCCCGTTGCTTCGATCTTCTATCAGGGTCTGAGCCGCTATGACGAGGGTATCGAGGTAGTGGAGAAGACCGTTGCTTCCTATGGTGGCGTTCAGCTCGGTCTCTTGGAGAAGAACCTCTCTTGGATCACATTGTTCATCGCGATCGCTCCGTCTCTCGGATTCTTGGGTACCATCATCGGTATGATCGAGGCATTCGATAAGATCCAGCAAGTGGGTGATATCTCGGCTACCGTTGTTGCCGGTGGTATCAAGGTCGCTTTGTTGACAACCCTCCTCGGTTTGATTATTGCTGTTGTTCTCCAGTTGTTCTACAACTACATCCTCAGCCTCGTTGAGGGTCTGGTAAATGAGATGGAAGACAGCTCGATTAGCCTGCTTGATTTGGTAGTAGAGTACGACAAAGCTCAAAAGAAGTAATTTATAACGCATTTAACGGATTGCTTCTAAGCAATGTTATTTGTAAATTGTTAAATCACTAAATTGTAAATTACTTTATGAAAAACTATAAAATGTTACCTAAGATTGCCCTCTGGTCGTTGCTGGGTTTAGGCATCGTGTTCATCGCGCTGTTCTTCCTCGGTGGCTCCAACGGTAGTCTCGAGGTGGCCGGTGATTTCCTGGATATTCCTCGTTTCACCGACGCATTCCTCATCTGGGTGTATATCCTGGTCGGACTGGTAGTGCTGATCACTCTCGCAGTGGTTTGTGTTGAGTTCGCGAACAACTGGAAAACCAATCGCAGCAAAGCGTATATGACGCTTGGCGTAGTGGGTGGTTTCATCCTCTTGGCGCTCATCTGCTGGTTCCTCGGTAGCACGGAGAAAATCAACATCATCGGTTACGAAGGTACGGATAACGAAGGCGCTTGGGCTCAATTGGCTGACGCTGTTATCTACGCTTGCTACTTCCTCTTCATCGCTACCATCGGTACGATGATCTGGGGATATGTACATACTAAAAAACTGTCGAAGTAAATCACATTTATCATGGCAAAGAAAGTCCCACAGATCAACGCCAGCTCTATGGCCGACATCTCGTTCCTGTTGCTGATTTTCTTCCTGGTGACCACCTCTATGGATGTGAACCAGGGACTGGCTCGCCGTCTGCCTGCGCCTATTCCGCCTGATCAAAAAGTGGAAGATAAGGATATCAACAAGCGCAACCTGTTGGTAGTGAAGATTAACTCCGCTAACCAACTCATGGTGCAAGGCCAGTTGATGGATGTGAAGCAACTCCGCGAGAGAGCTAAAGAGTTCATTAAGAACGAGAACGATGCCGATTACTATCCGAAACTCGTGGAGGAAGATTTCGGCGCTCCGTTCGGTGTGCTGCGCTATACCAAGGATCACGTCATCTCTGTGCAGAACGACGTGGACACCCAGTATCAGGCATACCTCGACGTTCAGAACGAACTCGTAGCGGCGTACAATGAATTGCGTGAAGAATGCGCGCAGAAGTATTTCCATAAGGCTTATAACGAACTCGACGAGGATCAACAGAAACAGATCCAAAAGATCTATCCTCAGAAGATTTCAGAAGCTGAACCTAAAAATTACGGTAACTAACATGGCAAAGATTCGTAGAAATGACAAACGTGAGATGCCGGCGCTCAATACGTCGTCTCTCCCCGATATTATCTTCATGCTGCTGTTCTTCTTCATGTCCGTTACCTCAATGAAGGAGGTATCCTACAAGGTGCAATTCAAGAACCCGCAGGCTACCGAGCTTACTAAGCTGGAGAAGAAATCCCTCGTGCGTTATATCTACGTCGGTACACCGACCGCAGAGTTCCGCAAGCAGTATGGTGCAGAGACCCGTATCCAACTCGATGACGCTTTCGCAGAGACCAACGAGATTGGCGAGTATATCGTCAATGAGCGTTCGTCCATGAAAGAGAGCGATCAGGGTTTGATGACTGTCTCCATCAAAGCCGACAAAGAGACCCGCATGGGTGTCATCGCTGACATCAAGCAGGAACTCCGTCGCGCGTACGCACTGAAGATCAGTTACGCTGCCACGCAGCGCACAAGCTACTAAAAGAGAAGCCGCTCATCGAGCGGCTTTCTTTTTTATTGCAATCTCTTTCCTTTGACCTTCAACTCGCCGAGTTGGAGGTATTTCTTTGCTTGCGGCTTACCGTTGGAGTCGTACCAAGGAAGAACGCGTATATGCAGCGTCTCACCGGCAGGAACCAGTATCGGCTGGTCCAACTGTACTACGATCTGTTTGTTCTTCGGCAGCGCCGTGTTCTCGTAGATGGTCGTCACTCCACGGAAGGTATCACCGAAACCGTAGTTGATATGCATATTCATACCCACACCGCCTTTGGCCTTGACCGGTAAGAGGATGGACTCAATAACGAGACCTTTCTTCTTCTCCGCCGCGATCGTATATTCGATATAGCGATTCGCCACCTCGTCGATCTCTCCGGCCGGCCAGAGTCCTCCTGCAGGAACAAAACCACCTTTCTGCTTCTCTATATTGACCAATGACCATTCACCAATGACCAATTCAAAGGCCTTGCCTTTGGCATCAAAGGCCGCTTTCTTTCCTTTTTCCTCGATCTGCTGCGCATAAACGGCATACTGCTCTTTGCTCGGGAAAACCGTCCAGCTCTGCATCTCTGCCAACTCTGGGCTCTGACTGATCAACTCGTACGCCAGACTCGCGATCGCCATGCCGCCTTCGGCAGAGGTATGGGTCTTGTCTCCGCAGTTGAAATAATGCGCCATACAGAACTCCTTTCCCTGCGTCTCATACAACTCCTCACTCCTAGCCGTCATATCCAGGAATGGTACACCCATCTCATCTGCTACCTCGCGCATAGAGCGAACATAATTCTTATTCTGTGCAAGCACGTGCCTTCCCTCGTCGTTGATCTGACCGTCCTTAAAATACGCCCGGCATATCGGACTCATCAATATCGGTGTGACACCCATCTCGCGAGCCTCGCGGATGTACGTACGCAGGAACTCCTTATAGGTCGTGTTGGGCTCGGTACCGCGCATGTCTGTCAGCGTGTCCTTGCCTTCGGCGCGCAGTCTGGCGTTCTGTACATACACATCCTCACCTTTGCATTTCTCATCGTTGTGGGCGAACTGAATAATGAGGTAGTCCCCTGCGCTCATCTGCGACTTTACCGAAGCCCACAGGTTCTCCGTCTCGTAGAACGTACGCGTACTCGCGCCGCTCTTACCGCGGTTATTTACCTCCACGCTGTCCGTATTAAAGAAAGCCTGCAGGTACATGCCCCAGCCACGTTTGGGCGTGGCAGCAGGTGAATAGTTCGACATCGTGCTGTCGCCTATCGTGTGCACTTTGCGTTTCGCTGCAGAGATGGGCAATGCGCATAGCGCGCATATGAGAATAATGAACGTTCGTTGCATAATATATAGTCTCCTAGTCTCCTAGTTTATCACTCGGTTAAATTCTTTCGGAACAGGACTCTCGAAGCGCACGGTCTTCTCTGTTGCTGGATGGATAAATGCCAGCACTTTGGCGTGCAGACAGAGCCGGTCGATCGGACTGCTCTCATTGCCGTGACCGTACTTTCGGTCGCCCACTACCGGACAACCCTTGCTCGCCAGATGAACACGGATCTGATTTGTCCGTCCGGTCTCCAGATGTAACTCCACCAGCGAATATGCTCCGTCCGCCGACGTCCGCAAGGTCTTGTAATTGGTAATAGCGATATCGCCTCCGTCGTCCACCGGCGAAGAATAAACAACCGCATTGCGCTTGTCTTCCGTCAGCCAAGTCGTGATCTTGCCTTCGCGCGGATTCAGTGTGCCTTCGGCGAGTGCGATGTACGTGCGTTCTTGCACCAACTCACGCCAGTACTCACGCATATAATGCTGCAATTCTTCCGAACGCGCGAAGACCAACAAACCGCTGGTCTCCCTATCCAGACGGTGCACCACATAGATACCCGCGCGCGCGTTCTGTTTCTTAACGTACGCGCGCAGGATAGAGTAGGCGGTTGTCTCGCTGCTACCCGGTGTAGAGGCTACCGTCAGCAGTCCCGGTTGCTTGTTAACCACAATCAGATCATCGTCCTCATAGACGATCTTCAGTTTCGGATGGGTCAACTGACTGTTACCTCTGCCCGAACTAACCGTCACGACATCGCCCGCTTTGAGCGCAAAATCATGCCGCGTCTGCACGGCATTACCCACTTTTACACGCCGTTGGCCAAGCAACTGCTTGACCGACGAACGTGCCATACCTCCCATCTTAGCGATCAGGAAGTCCATTAACTGCGTAGGCTCCGCTACGCGCAAAATAGTATCTTGTTTCCGAATCATTTACGTAAGAAAATCTTCGCCCAGTACAGGTTCTCCGGTTTGGTCATCTTGATCCACGCGATACCGGCCATCGAGTTGATGACAAGGAAGAACGTGAACAGCACGATGGAGAATACATTGCCGAGTATGATAAACAGACCGATGCCCGCAGCGCTATAGATGAACCAGTAGATCCAACTGTCCGTCTTGCGGTAGATCAGCCAGTAGTTGGCAAGGAAGGAAGAACTAATGAGCAATCCGCTCAGCAGTTTGACGGTGATGTTCTCCATGATCGGTTCATGATAGATAGCGACCGATGCCATGATCCAGTCACCCACCGTGATGAAAACCAACAAGGAAATCGAGAGAATCAGACGCGGCGTATCCAGGAACTTCGGCTCGAAGCTCGCACCGCCTTCATCCTTGTTGCGGCTCCATTTGTAGATCGACATCATCTGGAAGGGGATGAAGACCAGGAAGAAAAGGAATGCACTATCGTAACCGCCTTGCAGAACAAACTGTACACCTAAGAGTATCGACATGATGATGCCGGCATAAAAACCGGTGTAGTTATGCGGGTCGCGGATCGTCAGGATATAGGCTACACCGATGATCGAAGCCGGAATGCCGACTACCCATGCCGGGTCGTGCCATTTCAATAACGTTACCGATGGAAAAATCATTTCCGCTAACCAAAGGAGCCCTAATAACGCGCCGAATAAAATAACTGAGATAATACAATTGCGGCCTAAAGCCTTCCAAAGATTTGCGTTTTCCATAATATCAAAATCTTAAATCAAAAATCATAAATCATAAATAACAATAAGGGCGGACACAATCGTCCGCCCTTGTTGTTCTCCGCATTACTTGCGGTTGCGGTTGCCGTAGCGAGACATGAACTTGTCCACACGACCTGCGGTGTCCACCAATTTGGACTTACCGGTGTAGAACGGGTGACTCGTGTTCGAGATCTCCAGCTTGATAAGCGGATACTTAACGCCGTCGATTTCGATCGTGTCCTTGGTAGCAGCTGTAGAGCGGCTGAAGAACTGAGTACCGTCAGACATATCTTTGAAAACTACTACGCGGTAGTTATCAGGATGAATTCCTTGTTTCATAAGTCTTTCCTTAAACTTTAAACGTTAAACTTTAAACTTTAATTACTCAGCTACAACATTCAACTTGATGTCAGCTTTTACCTCACGATGCAGACGAGCCTGTGCGGTATGCTCTCCAATCTCCTTGATCGGCTCGGCGATAGTGATCACCTTCTTGTCGATCTTAATCTCCTGTGCTGCGAGAGCATCAGCGATGTTTTGAGTGGTAACAGTACCGAAGATCTTACCGTCCTCGTTTGCTTTTACTTTAACCTCGATTACGGTCTCTGCGAGTTTAGCCTCCAATGCCTGTGCGTCTGCCAGAATCTTAGCAGCCTTGTGAGCCTGTTGTTTCAGGTTCTCTGCCAACTGCTTCTTGTTGCTCTCATTAGCGATGATAGCAATCTTCTGCGGCAACAGGTAGTTGCGTCCGTAGCCGTCACGTACTTTAACGATGTCGTTCTTGAAACCCAGATTAGCCAGGTCTTGAATAAGAATTACTTCCATGTTCTTTCCTTTCTACTTTAATGGGTTATTACTTCATCATATCCGTTACGTAAGGCAGCAATGCCAAGTGGCGTGCTTTCTTAACGGCCTGAGCAACTTTGCGTTGGAACTTCAACGAAGTACCGGTGATACGACGCGGAAGGATCTTACCTTGCTCGTTCAGGAACTTCTTCAAAAACTCAGGATCTTTGTAATCGATGTACTTGATTCCGCTCTTCTTGAAACGGCAGTACTTTTTCTTCTTCTGATCCGAACCTTGCGGAGTCAGATAGCGAATTTCGTCATTCTGTGCCATGATTAAGCCTCCTCTTCTGCTTTAGGTTGAACTTTACCTTTGTTACGACGCTTCTCAGCGTACTCGAATGCGTACTTGTCAAGACGCGTTGTCAGGAAGCGGATGATGCGCTCGTCACGACGGAACTCGGTCTCGAGGGTAGCGATTACTGCAGGCTCTGCATCAAACTGAAGAATGAAGTAGAAACCTGAATTTTTACCTTGGATAGGGTAAGCGAGTTGCTTCAAGCCCCACTCCTCACGGTTCAAAATGGTACCGCCATTCTGCGTGAGAAGATTCTCGAATTTCTCTACAGCCTCCTTCGTCTGCGGTTCAGACAAAACGGGAGTCAATACGAAGGCTGTTTCATAATGATTTACCATTGTAGTAAACTTTAATTTTAATAATTTGTTAATAATACTTTCCTAGTTCCCTAGTCTCCTAGTTTCCTAGTATTCTAGTTATCTAGATTTCTTTCCATTCTCGCGCGTTCACGCGAAAAAGCCTGCAAAAGTACTACAATTTTCTGAATTGTGCAAATATTTTCTAAAGAAAATACGTTTTTTCGTGTTTTTTCTTCTTTTTGCCAACTTCATCGTGCATTTCGGTCGCATTTTTGCGGCCGTTGTCGTTTTGTCTATTTTGCCGGATACTATCCGGCGTTCTCCGTCCATTTTTCCCGGCATTGTATGCCGGCTATTGTGTTCGTTCCTTTCAGGCGAATTATATTCGCCGCCCTTTTATGGCTCGGACATAGGCGGATTAGTCCTTCGCCGCCCGTTCTTCACGCCCGGGCATTATTCTTATCTCGCTTCGCTCGAACGATTACTTCGCCCTCGCGTCCGTCATACCCGCGTCATACGCAGCCCCATTATCCTCTCTCCGTAAGGCCGCGGAAGATTCCGCCCCGCCCGCTCGGTCTCAATGCGGGTGTAGCCCAGCAGCGAGTAAAGATTCTTCTTTTCCGCCGACTATTAGTCCGCATCAAAAAGCGGCGACATCCCTGCCGCTGCTGTCCTTTCTTCTGTTACAGGGCAATCCGATTGTCCGCTGATTATTTCACGTCTTAGCCAAGCAATATATAGATGTTCGTTACTTCTTAGACTTCAGGATTTTCTTGTAATCATTTGATGTATATGCCTCAAAAAACTCTCCATTGTTATTAAATAACGAACCTACTTTTGTATACTCTTTTGCCATTTTAGAATCCATCTTGAGGAAAATAGCAAATACATCATCACGCCATTGTACCACTTCACGAATCTCCATGAATGGTTCTACATAGACATTATTAATTTCTTGATTTTTGGCATGTTTCGCTCCATTGAAATTAAATTTTCCTTCATCCTGAATTTGTGCCTTTGTATAAAGTCGGAAGTATATTCCTTTTAAATTCTGACGCTCTTTAACTTTAGCCATAAATGTATCTTTATCAGTATAATAGGAATTATATTCCTCGTCTCCATTGAAGAGTTCTATGTATTTATTATAACATTTCTTTTCCGGTACAGATTTTTTGTCAATAACAAAGAATGCAAAATCATTGTACGAATAGTCATAGCATTTATAATCATTCATTAAGAGATTAACCTTTTCCGACAAATCAGGATGTTCGGCGGCATATAATTCGATAAACTTATCCGGATTATTCTTTCGTAGAGATTTTTGCATTAGGATAATATTCAAATTATAGTCTTCTTTCATCTTTTCTTCCATGGAAGCCATCTCGTTTTCCAGTTTCGAGCGGCTGTGTTTGTTATTTAATGAAAGTTTGTAATCCGCATAAGACAAGCGAAACTCACCACCTGTTTCTGGAATATGATAATAAGGACTTGACTTTAATTCATGATTGTATTGTGCTACCCTTTTTTTAATCTCTGCGGCATAAGCATCATAATAATTTTCTAACTTTGCAGCATCCCAACTATATCCAGGAATCAGCGGGTAACTTTCTCGGAAATCATCGTATTGAAAAACCAACGGATTAGTGCATTGCACCCCCGTAACAAAACTAGTTTCTATGTTATTCCCTTCACGGAAAACAATTTTTTTTGCATGGATGTCATTTTGGCAACTTACCCATTCTATAGAAATAATATCATCGGGAGCAATAGTTATTTCCTTAAAATTCCTTGCTTCATCTGATTCCATCGAGAATGATGTACTATACTCATTTGTAACCTCATGATATTTTTCGGTAATTTTCACATTATATATTCCTTTTTCAGCATTATATGATACAGGCTTAATAACAAAACTGGCAGATGAGATAAAGTCAGCCATTACCACACTACAAATGCTATCAAATGAAATTTTTGCTCGTTCCTGTGCCCTGTTTTTGTATTGATCAAATGTTTCAAATTGGTCTTTTACATAGATTTCATTAAACTGGGCTTTAACAAGATTAGTCAACTGACCACGTTGGGTAGCTATAAATTCATTATAAATATCATCTTCATTCATTAAAGATCTTGCATCCTCTAATTCATTTTCCATATTCTTTGCCCATTTTGCAGCTAACGAAGCATCATGACTCATTGCATAATTTCCTAGTGCAAGCAGGGCCGCATTTTTCGGTCCCATAATGGCGAGTGCCAATTCTTCTTCCGCTGACAAACCTCTATAGTAACCATATTTTGCATAGCAATAATACTTTTTGTAAATTTCTTCTACTTTCTTTGTGTAAGGAGAAGCAAAAAGAATAGTGCACGATACGAGTGCAAACATACAGAGAATAAATAATCTTTTCATAATTAAAAAATGTTAATTGTTAATATTGTGGTTATTATTTTACGTTCTTGCGGCTCACGAAATTAATTACGCACGAAAAAACGTGAGGCTTGTTAGCTTCAATCTGGAATCTTGAGGAATCTGGACTACCTTTATCTACCAAATATCTACAGAACAAGGCTCACGTAAATACGCGAGCAAAAGCCTTGTCCTTGGTAGATAAATCTTAAAAGTGTCCAGTTTTCAAGATCCCAAGTTTTAGCTTAACGCTTATTTTTCTATTTAGCGCAACACTTTGCGCTTGTCTCCGCTTTTTTACGCTGTCGGTTCCAGCTTGCTCCTTTTTTCGTCCGATGCCCGGACGATGATTGTTTTCAAACCTTTGCGACTGCAAAGGTACAACTTTTTTCTGATATACGCAAGCATTTACTCAAAATTCGTTCTATAAAATAGTTTTTTATTTAAAACCATGCCTTCTACATCGTCCGTTGTTCCGGATGATATCCGGACTCATTTTTGACTATCCGCCGTGTAGTTGCCACCTACTTCCAATGGATGCTCAATGGATGCTGAAAGGGTGCTCAATGGTTGCTTAACCCAACCTGAACACCCTTTCATTACTCTATCGTCCCGATATCTATTCTATCTCCCGCCCCTCTTTCAAGGCCACACTCACATGATGTCGCACAAAATCACAAAGTCGTCCTTGAATCTTTTTGTTATATTTCTTTGCCTTCCGCATAGCCTCATCATACTTCGCTTGCCATACCGCTCTCCGCTCCGGATCATGTAGTATCGCCTTACTCTCCGCAATATAATTCCCGAAACTCTTACACGTCGGATGAGCCGCTTTTGATTTCTTGGTCTTGTCGCTCAACTCTGGCTTGTTGCACACAGCAGCCCATTCTCCGTTCCCGGGAATATGCCGCGCGTAATGCCTTCTATCTATATGCCCTTTAAAATCATCTATCAATCCTGTCCATTGTACTTTCATACTTGTCTTAATTTTTCTGCAAAGATACAAAAATTCTCAGACATATGCAAATTTTTTGCCAAAAACCTTCATTTTCCTCACTTTTGTTTGCATAAATGCAAAAAATGTAGTACCTTTGTACCCGCAAAACTTTATATACCATGCGTAAAACAATTATTCTTATGCTTTCTGTAGCATTGATCGCTTGCTCGGGCAAGCAACCCAAAATGGAGGACGAGTGCCTCTACAGTCCCGCAAAAACTCAATTTGCTTTTTGGTCGAACATCGCTGAACAAATGGAAATTATCATCTATGATGAAGCCACCAGCGATATAGGCGAGACCGTTGCTCTCCAAAAAGGCGACAACGATTTCTGGACCGCTTCCGTTAAGGGTGATCTGGCGGGTAAATACTATACTGTCCGTTCCTTCCAGAACAGCGAATGGGCACCCGAAGCTCCGGGTATCTTCGCCAAAGCCGTTTCTGTTAATGGCCAACGTGCGGCGATCATCGACCTCAACGCCACCAACCCAGAAGGATGGGATAAAGACGTTCGTCCTGCGATGCCCGATCCTACGGATATAGTCGTTTACGAGACCCACCTCCGTGACTTCACGATGTCCCCCAACTCCGGTATCGAGCACAAAGGGAAGTTCTTGGCGATGACGGAGGAGGAGACGGATGTATATGATGAGGGATGGCGACTTTGGACCGGTATTGATCACCTCAAAGAACTCGGTATCACCCACCTTCAGATCCTGCCGATGTTTGACTATGGCTCGATCGACGAGACAACCCTCGAACAGAACCGCTATAATTGGGGTTATGATCCGGTGAACTACAACGTGCCCGACGGCGGTTATTCAACCAACCCCTACGATTCCGCTTGCCGTATTCGCGAAGCGAAAGCGATGATTCAAGCACTCCATAAAGCCGGAATCCGCGTCGTGATGGATGTCGTTTATAACCATACCTACGATGTCATGGGCTGCGCACTCGGTCGCGTTGTGCCGAAATACTTCTACCGTCTCAAAGAGGATGGTTCGTACGCCAACGGTTCGGGCTGTGGTAACGAGACGGCTTCCGATCACGAGATGTACCGCCGTTTCATGGTGGAGTCCGTTTG
>JAEEGH010009719.1_pt1 | contig 22319 bp, 6 predicted proteins | sample 9134181 | NCBI WGS metagenome assembly JAEEGH01 (sample SAMN16246544, study PRJNA631951) | gut metagenome | biome: gut microbiome; feature: rumen; material: DP-attached | host: Bos | place: Iran: Karaj | collected 2018-10
AGGGCGAGATTCGAACTCGCGGTAGGGTTACCCCTACGACAGTTTAGCAAACTGTTGGTTTCAGCCACTCACCCACCTTTCCGTTTGGTTCATTTCTGAAATCGGCTGCAAAGATACAACTTTTTTTGATTCCGACAAGCAGGTGAGGACTATCTTTTTTACTTTTTTATTTATTATTGTAAATCAGTGTTTTATGTTGCTTGTTAACTTTTTTTAATAGAACGGGAACGCCAAAATTGTACAATTCGGCTTATTTTGTCGTACTTTTGCAACTTAAACTTGAAAATTATGGAATTTACTGTTGCTCAAATTGCCGAAGTCATTTCCGCTACCATCGAGGGTGACGCTCAGGCAAAAATTAAAACCGTTTGCAAGATTGAAGCCGGTTTTGAAGGAGGACTGACTTTCCTGGCCAATCCTAAATACACTCATTATATTTATGAAACGAAGGCTACCGCCGCTATCGTCAACAACGATTTTGTGCCCGAGAAGCCAGTTCCATGCACCCTGCTGCGAGTGGAGAACTCTTATTTCGCCTTTGCCAAATTGCTGGATTTCTATAACCAAATGAAGAAAAACAGCAAGGTGGGTATCTCCAAAATGGCTTGCGTCGCCGAATCTGCCAAAATCGGACAGAACGTCTATATCGGCGAATTCGCCAGCATCGGCGAGAATGTGGTGGTTGGCGACAATACCAAAATTTTCCCGCATGTGTGCCTTGGCGACAACGTGAAAGTTGGCCATGACACGGTGTTGAACGCTGGCGTGAAAATCTATGCAGAGTGTGTGGTGGGCAACGACTGCATTATCCATGCGGGTACGGTCATCGGTGCCGATGGTTTCGGTTTCGCTGCCCAAAATGGCGAGTTTACCAAGGTCCCGCAGATCGGTAATGTGGTCATTGAGGATAATGTCGAAATAGGTGCCAATACTTGTATCGACCGTGCCACCATGGGCTCGACCATTATCCATAAAAATGCCAAAATCGACAATTTGGTGCAGATTGCACACAATGTGGAAGTGGGAGAGGGTAGTGCCTTTGCTGCCCAGTCGGGTGTCTCCGGTTCCACCCATATCGGTAAGCATTGCATTTTTGCAGGTCAAGTGGGCGTCGCCGGACATATTACTATCGGTGACCAGACCATTGTGGCAGCCCAGTCAGGTGTCACCAACTCGCTGAAAGGCGGACAAGCCTATCTCGGCAGCCCTGCTATCCCCATCACCCAGGAACGCCGCCTCATCATTTACCGCAAGAAACTTCCTGAACTCTTCCAAAAAATCGACAAACTGGATAATTAGCAAATTAGTTAATTAGCAAATTAGTTAATGTGCTAATTAAAAATGTGCTAATGTGCCAATTAAATAAACTAAGAACTAATCACTGACCCCTGACCCCTGTAAACTAACCCCTAATCCCTAAAACCTAAAACCTAATGAACACTCACACCATCTCCACCTCCGTCAGCTTGTCAGGCAAAGGCCTGCACACAGGAAAACAAGTAAATGTAACGTTTAACCCTGCACCCGAACATACGGGTGTCGTATTCCGTCGTGTCGATTTGCCGGGACAGCCGATAGTTCACGCCATCGCTACCAATGTGTTTGACACTTCCCGTGGCACTTCCCTCAAGGAGAACAGTGCCGAGGTGCGCACAGTGGAACATCTGATGGCCGCCCTTGCCGGACTGCAGATAGACAATGTCATTGTAGATATCGATGCCGAGGAAACGCCTATCCTGGACGGTAGTGCCCGCTTCTATGTGGAGGCTTTGCAAAAAGCAGGTGTCGTGGAACAAAAGCAGGAAAGAGAATATTTTGTGGTGACAGAACCCATGATTTTTTCTATTCCTGAAAAGCAGATAGAATTGCGTGCGGAACCCTTCGATGGCTTTGAACTGAAAGTGTATGTGGATTACGGTACAGCGGTTTTGGCTACACAGACAGCGGAGTTGAATGATATAAATAACTTTTATCCAGATATATACAATTGTAGAACCTTCGTTTTTCTGCATGAGTTGCAATTCCTGATCGCAAACAATTTGGTGAAGGGCGGTGATGTGGATAATGCCATTGTTTTTGTGGCGCAAATGCCGGAGCAGAAGGTCTTGGACCAGCTGAGTGCCTTCTTTAATCGTAAAAATCTGAAAGTCACAGAAAATGGTGTGCTGGACAACGTGGAGTTGCATCATCCCAACGAGCCGGCACGGCACAAACTCCTGGATTTGGTCGGTGACCTCTATCTGTTGGGCAAGCCTTTGAAAGGCCGCGTATATGCCAGTCATCCGGGACATTTCGCCAATACTGAATTTGCCAAGAAACTCTTATCCAAATAATTGATAAAACATCCAGCATGGTCACAAGAATAGCGCTTACCGGAGGCCCTTGCGCGGGCAAGTCAACCGTTCTGAAACGTATCAGACAGAAATACGAGGATAAAGGCTATGCTGTGTATCTGCTTCCCGAGTCGGCCACGCTTTTTATTGAGGCTGGCGCGGATTTCCTGACCAAGGACGCCAATTTATCGTACATTACCGAAGAGTCTAAGTTGGAATTCCAGTTGCAGATGGAAAAAAGCATGACACGTATTGCGGAGGCCTGTGGAAAACCGGCTCTGCTTATCTGCGATCGTGGCACTATGGATACGGCAGCCTACATGCCTGCGGATGTGTGGCAGCATATCAAAGAGGATATTGGCCAGGATGAACGCCAATTGCGCGATGAGCATTATGATGCGGTGCTGCATATCTGTACCGCCGCCAAGGGTGCTGAGGATTTCTACACCCTTTACAACAACAAGTGCCGCTCCGAGTCTGTCGAAGTGGCACGTGATGTGGATGATCGCATCTTGGCCGTATGGAAAGGTCATCCTTCTCTGCATATTATCCAGGCTGAAATCTGTTTTGAGGACAAAATCCAGCATGTGCTAAAAGTATTAGACGAAATCCTCTAATACAAAAAGGGCAAGTCCCAAGACCTGCCCCCTTCCATTTGGATAATCGAAACCAAGTAACTGTCAACTTTCAGTTTTCAGTTTTTTTAGTATTCCATCATTGGCTCCAGCTCCTTGGCCTGGTCAATCATTTTTTGCAGTTCAGCAACAGCGGGAACACGGCCAACAAGATGTTTGGCCTCATTGATCTCGTTCATTTTGGCACACAAGTTTTCGGCTGAGCGGTGGCGGAACTCTTTCACGGTGTCAACACCGGCAGCTTCCAACAATTCGGAAAACTGAGGACCAACACCGTTGACACGCATCAGGTCGGCATGATTGCACCAAGTGAGAATGAGTTTGGAAGAAATACCGGTTTTTTCAGCCAATTCGGCGCGACCAGCGGGTTTCTTGCCTTTTTCCAATAATTCTTCAACAGTGTTGATACCAATAGCGGTTAATTTGGCTGCATAAACATCGCCAATGCCTTCTACATCGATGATTTTGTAACTCATAGGAATTTTATTTTAAAGGGTTTTTGAAAAGGCAAAAATACAAATTAATTAGCAAATTAGCAAACAAATAAAACTGAAAACTGAAAACTGAAAGGGTGATAATTCCCTAATCTCTGAATTTTGAACTTTGAATTTTGAATTTTGAATCTGACACCTAATACCTAATACCTAATACCTAATACCTGACACCTATTAACTATTAATTATTAATTGTAAATTATTAATTATGAATTACTTCCCGCTGTTCCTCTCCCAAAACACCCCATCAGCATAGCCTTGAATGCTAGTGTCTTGTTCGGCTTTCAGCAAGCGTTTGGCGGTCCAAAGACAGTATTCTCTGTTGATTTCCACCACACAGAAATGGCGTTTCAGCTTTTTGGCCACCACTGCTGTGGTGCCGCTGCCCGAAAATGGGTCGAAAATTCTGTCTCCTTCTTTGCTTGAGGCGAGTATCAGCTTGGCATATAGCTTTTCAGGTTTCTGGGTAGGGTGGTCGGTGTTTTCGGGCATCGACCAGAAAGGCACACTGATATCGTCCCAAAAGTTTGAGGGACAAGTGTTTCTGTAATTTCCGCTGTCGGTTTCCTCCCAGTCTTTGGGCAACCCTTTGTCGCGATAAGGGGCGAGCACTTTGCGCCTCATCATCACGGCCTCAATATTAAAGTAATAATGCTTTGGGTCTTTGACCGCAAACCAAATGTCCTCCATGCTGTTTTTCCAGTTGGCTTTGGCCCCGCGTCCTTTCTCCCTTTGCCAGGTGATGCGATTGATGATGCTAAGCCGTTCCTCTATCACTCTTTGCATGGAAGAGGAACATTTCCAGTCGCCGCAAAGATACAAGGAACCGTCTTTTTTCAGTTTGTCACATACTTTGTAAAACCAGCTTCGCAGATAATCCTCGTATGCGTCGGCATCCATCGACGAGAATTTTTTTCCATGAAAATTCTTATCAAGATTATAAGGCGGGTCAATAATGATTAAATCAAAGTATTCATCAGGAATATAATCTATGCAGTTGAACAAATCCTCGTTGAGGATAAGGTCGTCAAAAGACCCTTTCTGAATGGTATTAGCCCTGACGATAAATCTCTCTAACAGAGAAATTTCATCATCACCGATGGTCAAAGTCCGGTTTCTTCCAGCCCGAGTCTTCAAAATAGTTAATAGTTAATAGTTAATAGTTGATAGTTGATAGTTGATAGTTGATAGTTTTCAGTTTTCAACTTGCAAAGATACATTTTTTATTGAATTTCACGTAAAAAAAAACGGGGTGGCGAACCACCCCGTCTCATTTTCTAATTAACTAATTAACGAATTTGCTAATTAACTAATTATCTCAAATTTTACTATTCACCCCAGATACATCTGATACTGTAGCCGTTGCAACGTGAATTGTTGTTGGTGACAATCTTCTCGCAGATGTAGTCGATCATGGCACCGGTTGCAAGGTCATATACAGGATGACAGGTCCAATAGTATGAGTTACCCATCATGGACTCGAAGCGGCCGGTCGAGCAGTTGTACATACCGCCAGGCAGTGAGTTGAAGCCTGTGGCGTTGGTGTTGACCACTCCATTGACTCTGATCCAGTATACGGTAGATCTAAGATCGGTAGTAGGATAGATGTTCAATTCATCGTATTCCTCATCCGAAGGCAGATACCAGCCGTCAGGACAGATACCCTGGATGTGGTTGCCAGACTGGTAAGCTCTTTCCACAGAGTCAACGGAGCCGTATCTTGCGGTGTCTGCTGCGGCATACCAGTTGTACAAGTGACCGAAGATGCTGACATTCGTTGCCACATCAGGATATTCGTAAGAGTAGTAATCCATTACCTCGTCGATGTCGCGGCCGTCGCTGTACTTGGTGGACACCAAGTTCTCGGTAGTCCAGCACTTGCATCCACTGCCCAGACGGACAGACGGATAGCTGTTACCCTCGAAGTCAACCGCGTCAGGACAAGTCTGGAAGCTGACCTTGATGATCTGGTCGCAGGTGACGCTGAAACCACAGCTATCGGTGACAGTCCAGGTTATGGTGGTCTCACCCACGTTGAAGACATGGTCTGTCGGAGCATTGTTGCTGATGGTCATTTCGTTAGGATTCAGCACAGTGTTTGTGCTGAAAGTGGGCGTTCCGATGTTTTGCAAGGTGAGCTGGCAACCACCATTTTTGATGATGGTATCGATGTCTGGCGGACAGGAGAATGTAGAGTTGCTATTGTTGATAGCTGGACATACGGTGATGTTTTGTGTTTGTTCTGAATACCTTCCGCACAGATCTGTTACTTTCCATACACGGTGAATGACTCTTCTGTCATTGTCGGTACCAGTGGTATCAACGTCTGTGAAACTGACAATTAATTGTGAAGTGGGCGTGCAATTGTCTGTGATGTTAGCTGGGTCCGGAGCACCTGTCAGTGTAGTGGAAGCGTCTATTTCGTATGCTGCGTTACGGCAGATGGTTATGTCGGCTGGTGCGATGAATTGCGGGTCTTCGTCATCTGTGATGGTGAAGATAATCGTATCTCTTGCTTCACAACCTTTCTGATCTTTCACAAGCACTGCGATCTGGTAAATATGTCCACAGTCGTTACCTGTAATTTTATTTACCGAGGTGATTGTGTCATCAGTATCAGCAACTATGGCACCATCGCTGATGGTATTGTACCAAGTGTAGTGGTTGCCTCCATTACCTCCTGTCGTTGTAACCTCCAATGTGTATGACGACAGGTTGGAACAAAGGGTGGTAGGAGTAGTGATGCTTGCGGTCAAGGTGTTACGCTCTTCGATGGTAAAGGTAGCGGTGGCTGTATATGCCAAGGCATCGGTGACAAGCACATTGTATGTGTCACCCCTCAACCCTGTCAGATTGATACTTCCGTCAGTGGTGCCGGAATAGTTTTCGTGAGAGTTGATACCTTCAATTTCATAGCTGTAGAAAGGACTGGTTACACGTTTGCCACCAGCAATGGTCAGGCTGACTTCTCCATCGTGGTATTCCTTACAGGTGACACTATCGGTGGTGATTTTTGTGATGGCCAGAGAGTCATAGATAATCATGCTTCCGTTGGTGACCGTGAATGTCACAGGATTATAGTTTCCGTTGTCATTTACAAAATCTGAAGAGGAAAGGGGCATGGTGTAGGTACCGACGGCACTTGCACTAATAGTGGAGTCTCCCGTAAAGTGGAAGTCTGCAGCCGAATATATACCTAACGTGTCATTGCAAACTACTTCAAAACCATGAACGCTTTGAATTGTACCGTTGTATTCGTATTCGGCCTGGTGACCTGTGATAACCACTGATGCGTTGCTGTTCGGGGTAATGCGCAAATGACCTGCTTTGGGAGTGGCAAAAGTGTAGCAGTCGGTAACATCTTTGGTGTGGCTTCCCGGAGGTGTCAGAGACAGAAGGCGGAGCATGGATCCGTTGTGACTCTCGTCGCGATATACCTTATATTCCACAATGCGGTTCAGAGAGTCACCGGCATTAGTTATACTGCCTTCCACAAGTGCAATCAGGGTGTCGCCTTGGGCAAGGACACCATCAGTGTAGCTGTATGTATTGGAAGTCAATGTAGTGCCGTCGTATGTTTTCTCCGCACTGCCACCCGTGATGGTGATGGCATTAGGATTAGGTTTGATGACCAAACTGTCGTCTTCCACCGCAAAGTTTACGTTGGTGAAGTTAGGATTGATATTTTCGAAATCAGAAGCTTCCATACCCATTTGATAACTACCAACGTAACGGCCTCTGACAATAGTGTCTTCTGTTGAACCATTATAGTTGAAGTAGCTGTTCTGATAGATGGTGTTGTCTATGGATACCACATTATAGCCTGTCACTCGTTGTTCATAGCCATCGTATGAGCTTTCGGCACCTTTCTTTTTCAGTTTGACTGTCACCAGGTCGGTGATAGGACTTATCATCTGCCAGCCGTCCTCGATGGTGATGGTTGCGATGAAGTTGTTGTTGGTATTGCTGAACTGGCTTGCCGTCAAGTTCATGCGGGTGACGCCGGAGTCTATTCTGGCTGCGTATGCCGTACCCGACATGGTCACATCAGAAATGCTGTATAGGCTGTTGCTACAACTGATATCAAAGCCATCAACATGGTGTTCAGTAGCGTCATACGTTGTGGTGTCCCTGCGACCTGTAACAGTCACATCCACAGGACATGGTATCATCACCAATGTGTCTTCAAAAGTGGTGACATTGGTGTAGAAGATATCATGTTGCAGGGTATAGCTGAAACTGTTGGTTACCTTGCCCACATTGGTGATGCTGGCAGTACTTGCGGAGTTGACTGTCAGGGTGTCGCCAGCGGGCAGTCTGAATTTCAGTCCGTCGGTACCATTGATGGCAGGAATGTCGGTTCCATCATGAGTAACGGCATAGACATGGTGTATGTGCGAATTGCCATCATATACGAAAGTGTCGGTTTCGGAAGTGATATGGATTGTCAGGCTGTTGTTGAGGATAGTCAGTGCACCCGTGTCTGCACGGAACACGTAGTTGTTCATATAGGATGTCAGGGCAGACACATCAGGCAGAATCCAATACTTGCCACCTGTAAGTGATCCTCCGTCAGGAATAGAAGATATATTGGATTCGGTGTTATAGCTGATGCTTCCGAATACAGAACCTTCGCGGGTATCAGCACCATTGAAACCGGTTATCACACTTCTAAATTCAGGTTCAGGCGTACCATACATACGAGTGGTATCCTGTGCGGTCACTGTCAGGGTGTCGGGATTGATAACCAGTTTTCCTTCTTTAACCTCATCAATAAAGAAATTAGAACTGAAATCTTCAGTGCCTTGCATTATCTTTATATCACTGATATTTCCTGTGAATACATTGGGATATACACCTGCATTGCTGTGTACACCGGTTTGTGTATGTACGGCACTGAAATTAGCGGTGAAAATATGACCGTTGATTTCTTCCTCGAAAGTTTCAAACTGATCTACAAGAGAGTGGGGGGTGGCGTCATAAACTACAGTGTCGCTTGCCGTGCTTAGCGAAATATGACAAGGAACGATGGTCAGTGTGCCGTCTTTGCTGGTAAAGATGTAATTTTGTGCGGTGGCGGTTGAGGCATCCATGATGATAGGGTAAGTGCCTACAACACTGTCAAGTGTAGCTGTGGTAGTGATGGTGGGGTCTGAGGTGATGGCAGTTCTGTCGTCGGCACCTAACAGCCCATCCACACGATAGGTGAACGTCGGTAAAGTGGATTCGCAGAAGTTACGTGTCGCATCTTCCGCTGTCAGCAGCAAGATTGCCGGCTTGATGGTAATGTTGCCTAAAATGGTGTCAATCTTATAGTTTTTGGCCAAAGTGTGCTCGTTGAACACAATCTCGAAGGTGTTAGGATGAACGCCTACATTTTTGGGTGCCGCGAAATTGGTGAATGTGGCCCCTTCCATGATGTCTCCTTCCTGAATAGCGAAACCATAACCGCTCACGTCAACATTGGGAATAGATACCGGATAACCATTGTAAGTGATTGTGATGGAGTCTGAAATCAGGGTGAGTGGGCGTGGGGTGATGATGAGTTTGCCAAAGGAGAAACTGATGCTGTCGTTAGTATAGTTCTCGGAGACATCGACACCGTTATTGGTGATTACATAGTTGAAGGCGTTATCCACAGTGTCCACATCCTTGTTAGCCGTGTAGTCTGAAGAGATATGGATGGTGTCGTTGGTGTATGGGAAGACAAAGGTGTTGTTGTTTAATGGTGACAAACGAACCCCGTTGCGATATACGTCGTAAACTTCATGTACGAGAATCTTGCCATCGTAAACCTTGTCGGCGGATTGTGAGACGATGTGAATCCTGTCTTTGATTTTATTGATTATCAGGGTGTCCTCTTTATAGGGTGTCGCAATGTCATAGCAGTGGGTTACATCTGTTGTATTGTCCTCGGCTATCACATGAAGAGTTCCTGTGAATTTTCCTGGATATCGTCCCACCGAACGGTATGCGCCAGTGCTGTAGTTCAGTCCTTGAATGTGCTGGCCGGAAACTAATCCTGACACATGTATGGTGGTTAATTCATGGGTGTTGCCATCGTATGTCAGCTCCAAGCGGTCTCCTGCTATGGTCATAGGTTGTTTGTTGACTTTCAGAATACCTTCATTGATGGTTATATCGTAGTTTGATGGTTTGAAAGATGAGGTAGTGGTGTAGCTGATGGTGTTGGTGCTGCTGCCTGGCTCGGTTTGTGAGCCTATAACGCTGATGCCGCCCACAGTGTCGCAAGGAGCGAAACCATCACCAGATGAAATTAGTTCTGGACGAGTCAGAGCTTGTGCGTTGTAGTTTCGCTCGGCTGACATGGAAGCCAGCTCAACTCTACGCTTGCGTACTGTCAGTGTGCCATCCACCGTTTGGACATTATACACATTGGTGTAGTATCGGTGGTGCACCGTGTCGTATAGCTGATAACTTTCGATATGGTTTACTCGCGTTCCAGCGTCAGTGATGACGCAAGTGTCGGCGATGCTTGCTGTAAGCACAATGCTGTCGGGCAGGTGCGGAGCGGTAACAAACGAATAACTTGGACTGGATAAGGGAGTGCAGTCGTATGTTTTGGAAGCGGAAGAAGCTATGATGATGACGAGAGTGTCGTGAGTCACAGCCAGCGTTCCGTAAATGACCATGACATTGTAGTTGGAGGAAATCCCTGCGGGTGTCCACACAGTGTCGTATGTGTTGCTTACGATGCCGTAATCTGTCAATATCGGGAAACCGGAACAGATGACAGTATCGCCTGATGCTAAACCATCACCGCCGAACTCTACCGTGGGCCTGCTGATGGGCTCGTCAAAGTAGCCTACTTGTGCGTACGTCGGGGATGTTATAGTAAGTTCGCGTTGGCGAATGTTCACAATGCCGTCGTAGGTGGCTATGTTGTATCGGCAGGTGATGGTGTCGTTGGGTATGCTGCTGTCGGCATAGCGACGTATCACCTCGCAGGTGGTTATGTTGTTGTATTCTGAGCCTGCATCCTTGCGGCTGACACCGGAAACGGTCACATGCAGGAAATCCTTGTAATAGCCGGTGGAATCGTAAATCTCGTATTCGCCGTTGGCATCCAATACGGGTACAAAGGCTTCTGCATCGTCAATCGATAGGTTAAAAGTATCAACGGTGACGGTGACTCCGTCATATAGCTTATCGAGACTGCTGGCCCGTACCACAAAACTGCGTTTGTCTTGCCATATCGAACAATGAAGAGTGGCAGTTTGGCAGTGGTTTTTGTCTTCCACATCAATTGTCCAGTCACCATCGGGCAGATTAGACAAGCGGAAAACGCCAACCTCGCTAATTTCCGGATTTCTGGTTTCAGTACCATTTGTACAGGTCACATAATAGGGCGCAGTGCCTCCTTTAATGAATATCTCGATATAGCCATCCTCAATGTCATAGCAACCACTACTGCTTGAAAGTATGCTTGCTTCCAGGCTGTCAGGCTGGGTGAGGTTCACACTCTCAGACAGGCTACAGTCATCATACAGTGAGTCGAACAACAGAATGGTGTAAATGCCGGGAGACAGGTTCTCCACATGCGCTTGTTTGCTTACAGTGTCGTTAGTCTCGTTGAGCCACAAAACCTTATAGCTGCCGCTTCCGCCATCCATGATGGCGTCGAGCTTGCCGTCGTTCTTGCCATAGCAGCTGATGTCGCTGAACTGCGGATACAACGCAAGAGGTTTTGTGGGTATGAAAAGTCGCAGGGTGACGATGCTGTCACATTTGTCGCTCAGGGCGTATGCCTCGGTGTAGTTGCCTGAACGGGTGTATAATTTTCCTGACACATTCCAGGTATATGTCTCGCCACAGGTGTGGGCATCGATGAAAGTGACTTCCAGTCGGTCCACATTCATTGGCAACACTTTTTGTTGACCCTTGTAGCTTACGGTGACGGTGTCCAAACCACAGCTTCTGACTCTGACGGTGTCGAGGGTGTTTACTACAGCCAAATCGAAGGCGTGTTCAGGTCCGCTCCAACTGCTGCTGCCGTCGGGCGACTTGCCCACTTTGTATTGGGTGCGTACCATGTCCACATGTTGTGCGCCATACAGATATACGGGTATCGCGTATGCGATGGCATTGGCAATGGTGTCCATGCCCTTGAGCATGGGGTACATGTCGGGGGTATATACCCAGTCGTCATCTCCCCAAGCTGCTTGCAGACTGTTGCCCACCATTTGTGCAGTGCTCTTCTTGACAATAGGATTGCCGATGCTGCCGTTAGGGTTCATTTGCACATCGTTGAATGAGTTGGTCACGGTGGTTGGATTGCCATTAATCATACCCAAGGTGCTGTTGCCTTCATTTTTCAGGTAGCCGATATTATAGCTTTTGTTTACCGTGCCATCTCCCACGATACCTCCTGCGGCGGCAGCTTTCTTGACAATAATGCGGCCGGCATTGTATGAATTGTTGATTGTGCCGTTGGAACAAATACCGCCTATATTGAAGCTGGAGGAAGTGTAATTGTTATCGCTAATTTCGCCAGTGTTAAAGCAACGGTTGATACGCCCGTTGCTGCTGTTTATGTAGCCACAGATACCTCCAACATTGGCGCCTTTGACCGATGATGAGTTGTAGCACTGATATATGGTGTCGTTGCTGTTGAAATAGCCACAAATGCCGCCTACATATTGTCCACTGTTGCTGCTGATGACAGAATTCTGGCTTGAACAGTTGCGGATTTTGGCATTGGAATATGCATATCCGCAAATACCTCCGATATAGCTGCTGTTATATTCAGAAGTGATATGACTGTTTATGATGCAGCAAGAATCAATAAGGGTTGCGGAACTTTGGCCACAGATACCACCGATATAGCTCTTTGAACTATTTAGTATAATGTTGGAAGAAGCTATGCAGCATTTTTTAATGGTACTGTTAGTGGCTTGTGCACAAATGCCACCCGAGACGTTGGTACTTATTGTTAGCTGCGAGGAGAAAACTGTGTCATTTATCAATTCTGTCCGATAAGCGTAACCGCATAATAATGCACTATAGTTATAGTTGCTGGATCCACCTGTGTTTTTTGCATTTGTCAGTTTCATATTCTTGATAGAAGCATCTATTGCGTATCCAAACAGGCCGCTGTATTGTCCTCTGGTTGTCATACCGGAAATTTTCTTGTGGTTGCCGTTGAAAAAGCCTTTGAAAGGCGTGTTATATTGACCAATTGGTGTCCATATAGCGATGTCGGACAAGTCGGCGTCGTCGGCATCCAGGCGGAAATGGATGTTTTCGCCCAAGGCTGGAACAGGTACAAGATTGGAGTCGCTGCAAGATGCATAGAATACGGTGTCGATGGGATCGTAATAGAAGTCGTTACCACTGTTAATATAGTCGCGGAACTTGACCAACTCCTCCTTGTTCTTGATGATGACAGGCATGTCTTCGGAGCAGTTGATGAGGCGTACTTCCTTGTAAATGGAGTCGGGGAACTCGTGCCATGCGGCACCGAAGTATTCCACGCCCATGATGGCAGCAGGTTTATACTGGTAATCATTCACTTTCACAAAGCCATTGCCTCTCAATTTCTTCCATACAATGCTGTCGTTGCCACCCAGGTTGATTGTCGTATCAGTGCTGTTGACAGTGTTCAGTATAGGATTATTGGATAAATGCATGGGAGTACATGCTACGAGAGCCATTTTGCGGGCCCATTCTATGGTGTCGGTCCAGCGCAAGCGGGGATACATGCCCTCCTCGAATATCCATAGACTGTTAGTGCCTATTCCGTTTTGCAAACTGGAACCCAACATTTCGTCAGTCCTCTTTTCCGCATTGGTGTTGGTACTGGTCCATGTACCCGGGCACATTTGTTTGTCATTGAAACACTTGTTGTTGTTGTTGTTGTTGTTGTTGATTAGTGAATAGGTGTTATCATTGCCATGTACACGTCCTATATTAATGGAATAAGAACTATAATAGGAAATGCCATACGTGCTACCCTTGTTGCCATATACTTCTCCAGTATTAATACAGTATTGTGAATTTCCATTCGCCGCAATACCACCCACAGTTACACCGTTTGACGAGTTGCTGCTAATTGCATTAATTATACCAGTGTTGATACAACAATAACAATTTTCGTTCCCGTAATTAGAATAAGCATTTCCTGCTATTCCTCCTGCATTTTGACTACTTTGGTGATTATGTTCAAAGGTGATGTTTCCTGTGTTGATACTATAAGATACTACAGGATTATAATTAGTATAAGAGTAATTGCTTAGATACACATATCCAGCTATGCCGCCACAATAACTTTCTATATAACTACTGCTATAGCCATTTTTTATATAGGATAAAATTTCTCCTGTATTATAGGAGTATGCTATTCTTGTGTTGGAACCATAACCTAATACACCTCCTGTATGTTGGTCACCCTCAACAATGGCTGAATTTCCACAATTGTTGATGCTTATTTCACTGTTGTTATTGTTATTTCCTCCATGATATCCTATGATACCTCCGGTGTATTGTGAATAGTAATATTTTGTATTATTGTTGCTGGTATTCAGTGTATAAGGGGTGTTGTTTTGGCTGTTGTTTACAATGCCGTTGTAGGTGTAGCAGTTGCTGATGGTTCCTGTCATTAAATGTCCACAAATGCCGCCCCAGTAACTTCTGTTTTCATTAAGACTAATACCTTGCAATACTCCATCCTTTGAGGCACAGTGGCTGATTGAATTCTCGGCCTTGCCCACAATACCGCCCACATAACTACCTGTGGCAGTAATAGAGTCACGGTAGGTAAAAATACTGTCCACAATGCATGAGGTGAATCCAGCTAATGTGCCCACGTATGAGTAACCATTTACCTTGGCATCGGTAAAATTAATGTTTTTCAAATGACCACCAACGGCATGTCCAAAAAAGCCTGATGATATTTGGACTTGTGGAGTAGAAGAGTTGTCGGGTATTTGCATTACTACAGCCTCCCAGCCGGCATCGGCATACATATCATATTGACGCCATTGAATGTGAATAGACCCTCTTGTGGATAAATATATGGCTGATGTATGACTGTTTAAGGTGTATGATTTGTAGTATGACGACGGTGTTCCATCATACAAAAGCAAATAGTCGTTTGAATTATAATTTTTAAAATACTTGAAGTAGATAAGGATTTGTTTTCCAGGCTCGGCTTGAAATGTTTGGTAGTTATATTTATTTGACCAATTATTAGGAGTTGAGTAGTTGTTGTTGGGTCCACCGTCATCGTAAAAAACTATCACCTCATCACCATGCAAAGTGCGAGTTACATCGGAAGGTGATACCATTAAAACTGTGTCAGTGGGAATCTGTATGTTAAGATACGAAGTATCCCAATAGGATTTTTGTTCCACAGTCATATTCTCAATGGTCTGGTGGTTACCGTTGAAATTACCCTTGAAAGGGCTGGTCTGGGTACCAATGGGAATCCAGTTTGTATCAGATAGGTCGTAAGTGTTTTCCGTCAGGCAGAAATACACATCCTCGCCACCAATGGGAATTTCCATATAACTGTAGTCTCCCGCATGTGAGGCTGTGTCAAATTCCTGTTGATTCATTTGGTAATAGAATACCTGGCCACTGTTTATACCGTCGCGGAATATCTTGAGGTTATGGTAATCTTTGATAACCAGGGCATTGGTCTCGGTGATATTCATAAGGAAGCGGATACTCTTGTAATGCAGAGTGTCGTTGAGGTAGGCATCAGCCACTACTACGCCGATAGTGTCGGTGGGTGTGCCAATGTTGCTGTTTAAGATTAAACTACTACCACTCTGGCGTTCCCAGCGCACTTCGTCGCTACTACCATGACCGAAAGTAACCGTATGCGTCACATTGTCCACGGTCTCCACGGTGTCACCATTCACATATAAGAATACAGGTGTAGCCGACACACGCGATACTGCGCGGTCTAGGGAATCGGAGGATTCAGCAAAGTATCTCAACTGCGGGTACAAACTGTCTTGGAATAACCAAGGATCATTGCTGTATAACTGGTTCATCAACTGGTTTCCTATCAGTGCAGTGGTAAGCTTGCCTCTTGTTGTGCTTGCATCGTTCACAACTGTGGGGCACATTTGCTTGTCGTAGAATAGCTGGTTTCCTCCATTTCTGCTTAAAGCTGCGTTGTTCATGGTTCCGCCAGATACCCGTCCTGCATTGTAGCCATAATTAGAAGAACCGTATCCGGAAAGTCCTGCCACATATTGGCCGGAAGTTACTTCGCCCACATTGTAAGAATAGTAGCTCGTTCCTGTTCCCAACAATCCACCTGTATATAAAGTGCCAGATGGAGAGCCTTTGACTTTACCCGTGTTGAAACAATATCGGCATGAGGCATATCCCGCAATACCCCCGATATATTGTTGACTGACATTGGTTTCATGAGAACAAATATCTCCTACGTTGTAACAGGAATCAATGGTTGTATTGGGTGAATATCCCGCAATACCTCCCGTATATTGTCTGCCTGTCACCTTGGCAAAGTTGCTGCAATAACGAATAATTGGAGAGTAATTATTGTAACAACCTCCATAAATACCACCCGCGTATGTATTGCCCTCTATACTCATGCCTATATTTCGGCAATGGAGGATTGTGAGTTTTGAGTTATAGCGGTGGTAATCATACCCGACGATACCTCCAATATAGTTATTGCTGGATTTCAATAATCCTCCTATTACCAAGCATGAATCGATAGTGACATTATAAGCGATGCTGGAGTTGCTATTATACACACCTCCCACTATACCACCAGAATTACTGCCACCCGAAATTATTGTTTGTTGCACGGTGTCCCGCAGTAGATCCGAGTTGTTGCAGAGATAACCTACCACACCACCGTTATAGCTCCCATTGGGGCTGATAGAGGTGTTAAATACTTTACTGTCCGAAATAGTAGCGCTTGCGTATCCCACCAAACCTCCACGGTAACTGCCGTTGCCTGTAATATTAGTGCTGGACACTTGACAATCTGTAATGATATTTTTGGCATAGCCTACCAGTCCGCCGCCATAGTCGCTGTTTACGTTCAGTGTGCAACTGTCGGCATAGCAATGGGTGACGGGGACATTGCTGTGGCCTATCAGGGCACCCGTTCTGTAGTAAGCGGTGATATTGGCCCCTTTTACGTAACAGGAATCCACGTGGCGTATGGCGCTGCCATCGATAAAGGCTACCAAAGAACCTGTGGCATTGAGATTTGAATTGTTATTTGATGAAATATTAGGATTGATCAGTCCTAAATTCTTAATGCCGCTGGCCTGTCCCATACGGGCAAAGAGTCCGCTATATTGGTTGTTGCCCGTAACGGTCATATTGCTTATTGTATGATGTCCACCATCATAAACGCCCATAAAACCGCTTGCCGCATTGTTGCCGATAGGTTCCCAGTTGCTCACCGGGCTCATGTCGATGTCTGCGGTTTGCAGGAACCAGGCTCCTTCGCCAAAGGCCGGTACTCGCACGTGATAGCCGCCAGTGGTGTCGGCTGAGTAACCTTCATTACCAGCTTCGTCCTTGTAGTAGAAATCCACTCCGCTGTTGATGCCGTCGCGGAAATGCCCCAATTCCTCAAGGTTGCGGACTATCAGCGGAGAGTCTTGAGAGAACCCCACCACCAAATAAACTCTTTTGTACAACACACCGTTTCTGTATGCGCCTAATGTCACTGAACCTGAGCCCACTAATTTTGCAGTGTCGGGCTTGTCGATGCTAATGGCATTGCCTTCCAACACCTGCCACGACACGCCCATGGTTGTGTCAAGACCTACATCATGGTGCACACTGTCGATATGTTCGCCCTCATGCAGATATATGGGCGAAACGGACACAATGGCTGCGTCATAGTGTTCCAATCCTTTTAGCCTTGGATACTTGCTCGGGGTGAACACCCAATTGGCATCATCACCCAATGAACCACTCAAGGAAGAAGACACCATATCGGCAATGGCATTGTTGTTATCGGCAGGCGTGTAGGGTGCCATCTGCTCGTCATTGAAGCCCACTTTATAGTCGTCACTGGTAAAGTTGTTGACATATTTGCCAGCGTTGTACGAATTGTTGCTGTTTGTTTGACTGGCAGATATGGAACCGATATAACTGGAATACATTCCATAGACTCTACCGACATTATAGCAGTTGGTAGCATTGCCAGATGTCACTATGCCTGCCGTTCTGTTGTTATTGTTGTCAATTGTATATGTGATTTTATTAATGACTTCGCCTGTGTTGAAGCAATATGCCGCATTGCCAGCTCCTATACCTGCGGTAATGATATCATAATTGCTACTATTGGAATTTTTCCCTTCAGTTGTAATATCTCCTGCATTGAAGCAATAGTTGAAGCTGTTGCCAGTCACGTATCTTGGACAGATGCCCGCGGCTTGGAAGGTGGCCGATATTTCTCCTGTGTTATTGCAGTAAGAAAACGTTGTGCTGTTGACCGAACAACCCGCAATACCTCCAGCTATGCCCCAGAACTGATAACTAGAGTTATTCTCGATTTGCAATTTGCTTTGAACATTATTGCAGTATGCTATGTTGCCGGAACTTACTTGTCCGAATAGGGAGCCAATATAGGCGTTGCAATCGTAATTGTAGGAACCGCTTATATTATATGGTGTGACATGCAGATATGAGTTTTTTACAAAGCAATAATCCGCTTTGCCGGACATGGAGCCTGCTATGCCGCCATAAAATGTGTAGGCTGAACTATAAGCCCGGAATTGCATGTGCATTGTGTCGTCCAACGCATAGCAATTGCTGAGGGTACCGTATGCTACACCGGCCAAACTTCCCACTTCTCCCCCCGTATAATAATAGCTGTTTTGAGTAGAGTTGAATTTGCAGTGTTGGGTATGGCAGTTGTCCATGGTACCGCTGAAAGAGGCGCAAATAAAACCTGTAAAATTGGAATAATTCTGCCAGTCGCTACTATATATGCTGTTGAAGGTGCCGTCTTTCATGCCGAGGTTGCGGATAACAGCGTTCTCGGCTTTGCCAAATAGTCCATTATAGAAGCGTGACATGTTCCAGGTGGCGTTGCGCATCATCTTGTTGTTACCGTCAAATTCTCCTTGGAAGGAAGAAGTGTTGGTTCCTATCGGAGTCCAATCGCTTTCACCGCTCATGTCAATGTCAGTCATCAGTACGAACCTCATGCCCTTACCGTTGGCAGGCACCAAACGCTGGTGGTTCCCGTCGTAGGTGAGGCTATAACTGTGGTTGGCTGGATTGTAAAAGAAAGCCTTTCCGCTGTTGATGCCGTCCCTGAAGATTTTCAGTTGGTCAAGATTGGAAATCAGGAACGTAAAGCCTTCGTAATCTTCCACCATCAGTGAGGCGGAGCGATAGACTTGTCCGTATGCGGTGGCCTGTAAGATAGTGTGGCCAATGCCGCTCACCGTGGCGTTGCATGCCGATATGCTCACACCGTCGCCAGCTGCCACTTTCCATTCCACTTCATCACCAGCATTGCAAAGTATGAATGCACTACCTACCCAGAGCACATCTTCCGAAGGGGACAGGACCAAAGGAGTCGCCAGCACCTTTGCCGCCAAAGTGGTGGAGGAACTTGCCAAACGCGGATAACTGCCTGCAGATTGGGTCCAATGATCACTTGGTAGGTTCATGTTGCCGGCAGTCATTTCTACTGTGGTCTTCGCTATCGCCATGGCATCATCGACACGTGGGGCCATCTGGCGGTCATAATACAGATTATTGACAGTTCCTGAGTTGACCCCCACTAATTTCAAAATATGGTCGGAGGTGCCGGCATAGTAGCCATGTTCCACTATGCCCCCGACCTGATTGACTGCCACAAGGGTGGCATTGCCATTCTCGTTGAAACGCCCCATATTGTAGCAATGACTTACCGTTCCCGTGTTTTCATACACTAGGGGGGCATTGTCCATGGCACTGAAGCAGTTGCTTACAGTACCCTTGTTGTTAGACACTATAGAAGCATTGCGTAGGGAATACCCCAACACAAAGTGTTTGTAATCAGCTTGATAGTTCTGCTTTACTTCGGCATCGGTCAAGGATCGTGAATAAACACGTAAGCCATAAATACTGTCGTTCCAACAACGCTCATTATTATAACCGTTGCCTAAAATGATGGGTTCGGTAGAGTAATTTATATCTCTATGTGTGTTGTAATAAAGAGAACCACTAAGAGACTCTCCATTGGCATAAATATTGTTGGTTGAATTGCTACCTGTTGATAGAGTTGCGATTCTATTATTATAGTTGGATACATCCTTGGGCATGTGATTTCTAGAATAATAGTCACTGCCATCTTGATGTATGGAGAAACCGGTGGTGGAATTTGAAGCATCCCTGAAAGTGCCCACTAAGGTTCTTTTTGTAGGAGTGTAATTATTATTGCAGTTCATCCAAGTTATCGCTTCTACCGTAAAATAATTTTGTTTCTCCATATTGTATATCTCCCTCCATTGTGCACCGCAGAGCCAGCGGCCAGCGAGACCAGTACCGTAGAAACTGTTTTTGCTCCATTGCATAGTCTCGAAGTCGTAGGCGGTGAAATCGTAGTTGGGACCAGCCAGGTTCTCCCATATTTTGGCGTTTTCGTCGTGGCCATGGCGGGTGTTCTGCTCACCATCGAGCCATATCACTAAGCCGTCCGTCACATAGCTGCCGTCGCCCAAGCTGTTGCCCACGCCTATGCCGAGGTCGGTAACCGAGGCGTTGGTATCCACCACTCCGAACAAGCTGGCTCCATAAAGACCTGAGATTGTGTGCCCGCCTCCCATGAAGTGTCCGGCAAAACTCACTTGATCGTTCTTTCCGATAGGAGTCCATACTAAGCTGGGGGCATTGTTCCTATCCCATGAGAGATAGTCGTTTGTCTCCTCTCCGTTGAGGTTGATGTCCGCTGTCAGCAAAAAATAAGTGTTATAGCCACGGGCAGATATCTCCCTTTTCTTATAGATGAACTTGTAGCCGTTGTTGATATTGTCGCGTAAACTGATAAGCTCCTCCTTGTTGTCGATGGTGAAGGGGTTGTTGATACTGCCTTCGGCATCACCAGTGGCAGATCCCAAGTATAGAGCCTTGTATAGCGAATCTCCCAAATTGGCAGAGAGAATGAATTCGCCCTTGCCATTGATTTCGAGGAGATAGCTGTTGCCGCTGCTGATGTCGGCGCGCACTGGGGAGTTGGATGCCCATATAACACCATTGGCGTTGCCACCGAGGGTGACATTATCGTGTAAATCGTTGGCTAAGTCATTGGTGGGTATGTAGATAGGAGTGACAGAAAACAAAGAGGCGTCTTTTGCATCAGTCTCGGTGAATATTTTGAGCTGGGGATAGTAACCTGGTACGACTTTCCAATCATTTTGAGTGCCCACTTGTAACCATGAGCCGTCAGTCATTCCTGCTGTCTTTAATCCATTGTTTCCAGCCACATCCATATTGCCGCTTTCGCCAAGTCCTGATTGGCCGCACATATTCTCATCGGTATAACAATGTTCAACCGTTCCTCTGTTCTCGCCAGCAATACCACCGTGGTCAACGTAATTGTTGGGTTCGTTTTCTACTAAAACAGTGCCCGCATTGTAACAATAAGAGATGGAACATGGTTGTTTGTTGGTGCCGGCAATACCGCCTGCGTCTTCCGAACTGTTGCTTCCTTCGGCCCTGATGGACCCCGTATTGTAGCAATAACTGATAGAAGATGCTTCGGCATAATAATCCTCTCCTTTGATACTCTCACCTACAATACCGCCTACGCTGTATAGACCGATGATGGTAGAGGCGTTGAAGCAATGGTCAATGGTGCTGCCAATGTTCCAGCCTACGATACCTCCTATATAGTGGCCATTAACTGAACGGATATAGGAGTTGATTAAGGCCACATTGTGTATGTGGGCTCCATCAGTGATACATCCGAATAGGCCTACAGCGTTTGCATTGGTCTGGTTGAAGTAAAGTCCACTGATATAATGACCACCACCGTCAAAATCGCCCATGAACGACTGTTTTGGGCTACCGGTCGCCATTCCTATGGGTGTCCATTGTCCCCAAGTGGGGTCACCATCGCCATTACAGCCAGCAACGTTCCCTCTGTTGAGGGTAATGTTACAGGTCAGTTTGAAATAGTTATCCAAACCGCCGTTGCGGATGAGCTTCCCATCGCTGTATCCCGTGCCTGCGGTGTCAAGCATGTAGGTGCCGTTGGCAAAGAAAAATCCACTGTCCTGAGGCGTGTTGATGCAGTTTCGAAACGCTATCAATTCGTCAATATTTTCTATTAGAAAAGGATGCGCCTCTGTTCCATCCTCAGTGTTTTGTGCTAACAGTTTATGGGCGGAAAATAAGAATATAGCCGTTAAAAAGAATGAGAGAAAAAAAATATTGTTTTTTTTCATGCCGAAATTTTTTTTATAAAACCGAGAATTTTTAATAGTAAACTGCAAAGTTAATATTTTTAAATTAAAAATTATATCTATGCTTCTGTTTTACTGTTGTTTCATGAGTTGTTTTGTTGGTGTTAACTTCTGTTAACAAGTTTAAAGTGTTAAGGTGGTGTGTTTTAAATCAGTATGAATTTTTTTTTGTTAAAAAAAACTGTGATTATTTTTTTGTGATAAGAGTGTTTAAAGATATTTTTTTTGTTCGTATTTATTTGATTTGAAGACTTTTAATAATTGACTTTATTAACAATGATTTGTTGAAAAATGTTAAAAAGTGTTTTTTTTTTTGAAGAAATGATGCTTTTTTTTGAAAAAAAGACGGAGTGGTTTCCCACCCCGTCTCATTTTCTAATTAACTAATTAACGAATTTGCTAATTAACTAATTATCTCAAATTTTACTA
>JAEEGH010009720.1_pt1 | contig 22317 bp, 17 predicted proteins | sample 9134181 | NCBI WGS metagenome assembly JAEEGH01 (sample SAMN16246544, study PRJNA631951) | gut metagenome | biome: gut microbiome; feature: rumen; material: DP-attached | host: Bos | place: Iran: Karaj | collected 2018-10
TCCTGGACAGAGATACTTATCGAATCATTATTTAGCCATTGGATAAAACGGTTAAAACCGGTCGGGTTATCAAGTTCACTCTTCTTCGCCACCTCAAACAACTTATCTACCAACTTGTGAACGCAGAGATCATTGTATTCTAAATCATATTGTTGTGCAGCCTCTTCGAGAGGGCTTGGAAAGAATAATTGAACTGGGCTTCCAACAGCTCCGATGATTTCTGTTATCTGTTGTATTTTAGAAACACTCAGTCCATACGCAACATAATTGATAAAACCGATTATCCTTGACCGGACTTCTTCGTTGATAGAATATAGGGCGTTAATGACCACATCAGTATTAATCTGAAATTTGCCTAACGCAATGGCAAGATTGGCGTATGCCATTTTATCCCCCATTCTTTGAAATTCGCTGGTGTCATGAAACAAACAACACCAGTCATCAATCGAGTTTGCGTTGAATTTTCTCGCCTCTAAGTTATAATCCTTCAGGACATTGTCGTCGGACCAAAAGGGGGCTATCATTACAAGAGAACATGCATCGCTGCTAATAGGACCGTTTCTATAAAACTCTGTTGTGTCACTCTTCCCATCTATGAAAACGGTACAGAGAATAGTCGTATCATTATCGCCATACCGATTGTTAAAAGGAACTCTTTTACTATACCTTACAACCGCTGGACGTCGAGCTTGGCCAAACCGGCTCTCATATCCTTCGTAATAGAGGTAAATCTTATTATCCTTAATCATACTTGTGATGGAAAAACGTGGCTATAACATCGTCAAAGTTAGTTAATTTTCGTATCGCGGTCAAATTTTTGTAAATTTGTAAGTTAAACCACGAAACGTTTTTTCGTATGGAAGAGAAGCAGGTAAATTTCTATTATGAAGGGATGAAGCAAGCCTTTGTCAGGCCTGATAGCAACTGGGCGATCAAAGCTCTTGACTTTAGAGGCTTTCTTGAAGACTTCTTCAAAATTCTGACTCCAGAGTTGGATGGGCAATTCACCATGCAGGATAGAATTGACGATTATTATGATTCCAACCCTGATGAGGAGGCAATGAGAATGCGTGCCCATAGAATCAGGAAGAAGTTGAACTATATCATCCACCATTTTATTGAAATTAGGCCTGAGGAGATAAAGCGCGTTTCAGTAACCAAGGATGACATCAAAAGCATTTTTGAGGACCTTGTACTTATTATTTACAATGCGACGAATGTAATTCCTGATAGTGCCACGTTTGAGCTTCTCGGTGTTAATCAGTCTGATTGCCTCAAGGGGCTGAACGAACAGCAAAAAGATGCTGTTCTTACAGATTCCCGGATTGTTTTCGTTAACGCTGGCCCTGGAACCGGAAAGACCACCCTCCTCGTCCAGAAGATGGTCCACCACATCATCAAGAATCCGCAAAGTAATCACATTGTAGCACTATCATTCACAAATACCGCTGCCAGGCAACTGGAAGAGAAGTTCCAACAGCAGGCGTTCAAGTACCTTAAGGAGAATCAATACGAACTCTTCAACGGGACTATCCACTCTTTCTGCCTACGGAAAATGCGGAAGTATTATCAGCTAAAAGGTCGATCTTTTGAGTACATGATTATTGGCGACGACGAGTTGTTTGATTTCGCTCCTGACATATGCCGGCTTTTGAATGACAAGTATACCCTGGAAGAGATAAATGGCTTCCTGAGCAATAGTAGCAAGTTGTGGCCGGAGGATTTAACCGCAGCAGTCGCTGACATTAAGGCAAGGTATAAGTTTATCTCCATCAATGGCATCCTTTATTTGTTTGACGACTTGTTATCAAAGGATAAAGAATTCGCCGACTGGATATTAGCCTCGTCGGACATGCTTGTAATTGATGAAGCGCAGGATCTCAATGAGAGCAATTTCATAATTTTTAGCCGCTTGTTGGAGCTTAAGCCCTCGCTTAAGCTGTTTATGGTTGGAGATCCCCGTCAGAACATATTCGAGTTCAACGGCGGTTCGTACGAATTTTTAGATAAGTTCCTGGCTCAGTACCAGAATGACGTATCCCGTCGAGACCTGTCCATCTCATATAGATGCCCGGAGGCTGTACTCGGGTTTGTCAACGGGTTTACCTTTCTGGACTGCGAGAACGTCCCTTTATGTTCCGACATTGCTGGTCAAATTCAGGCAAAAGCATACCCTACAATTCAAGACGAAAGCGCAAGCGTCGTAGATGCCATATCAGCTATTGGAGACTTTGATTCTTGCTCCATTATCTCCCCGAACATTAAAGGTTTAGCCGACATTATCGAGAAACTGAACGCCAAAAGTATCCCGTATGTGGTACTGGGGGGCCGCCGTAAGATCAAAAGCCATATCAAATTCGTCAACAACCTGTTGCGTATTCTCTACAACAACAACGAAAAAAGCATTCTGTCTGTCTGTAGAGTCCTTGACATCGATGTCAAGACTCAACCCATAGGTGCTCCTCGCCATTTCTCGCCCAAGGAACTATTCTTCCGTAATACGTATGGTAGAAGTCTTCGTGAAATTCACAAGGAATATGACAGGTTGGAATGGAGTCTTCCTAGTCTGGTCGATGCGATTGTAGACAAACTCTTGCCTACGGGGATGTACACAGAGCCTAAAGTAGCAGATGATTTCAAAAAACTACGATCGCTCATCTCGGGTTACAAGACCATCAAAGAGTATTTGGACGCATTTACGATAGACAAGGAGCGTTTTATATGTTTCTATGAAAAGGACTTTGTTGAAAGTGTGGCCGCAACAGATGGTCCTTGTCTTACCCTATCAACAATCCACTCGGCGAAAGGCCTGGAATGGAAATACGTTTTTCTGATTGGGATGTACGATCTCAATTTCCCTGGTCTTAAGAAATACAGCAACAAGACAACGGATAAGCACGAAAAATACTTGAATACCAAGAAGAAAGAACTGTACGTGGCCTGTACGAGGGCCGCACAGCAATTGAGCATTTCCTATCCGGAAGTTATCGAGAGTATTGAACAAACCCCTTCTCGCCTTATTGCCGGTTTGGAGATTAGTTAGTTCATATGACATAAGCGCAGAGCTCTAATCTCGCGCTATTCTTTTTACGACCACGATGCGAAAAAACACTGCGCGTCGTGGTTTTACCTTTGTCGTGAAAAGAATAAAAAATTGTCATGCAAACCTCTTTCGACGCCAACAACATTGAGCAGAATCATGCCTTTGACATGATTGCCAAGACTAACAATTCTTTCTTTCTCACCGGCCGTGCAGGAACAGGTAAGACCACGTTCCTAAAAATGGCCCAGGAAAAAATTGACAAGAAATTCATTGTTCTGGCTCCCACGGGGATTGCCGCCATCAATGCTGGTGGTCAAACCATTCACTCCTTCTTCGGACTTGATTTCGGAGTGCTTGGGCCAGGAGACATCGGCACCATGAATGCTAATAAAATTTCCCTCGTGAGGCACATTGATACAATCATCATAGATGAAGTGTCAATGGTCAGGTGCGACATAATGGATGCGATAGATCGGACGCTTCGTTTTTACCGAAAGAATTCAGCGCCCTTTGGTGGACTGCAGATGGTGTTTGTCGGAGACATGTTTCAATTGGAGCCTGTAGTAACCCAGGAAGATCGCGAAATACTGATGGACCTGTACAACTCGAGCTCGTTTTATTTCTATAAATCTGCCGTGATCCAACGTTACGGATTGCCCAAGATTGAGTTTTTGAAGATCTACCGGCAATCAGACCCCGTGTTTATCGAACTCCTGGAACATGTAAGGACGGGCACCGTCTCTTATCGGGATATGCTGCGTATTAACAGCCGGGTAGTTGTCCCTGGAGAAGGAAGCCAAAAACTCAAAGTAACGTTGACATGTACCAAGAAGGCGGCCCAGCTCATAAATGAAGAGAGGCTTGCCGAATTGGATGGAGACCTGATGGTCTATGAAGCCGAGCATGCTGGGGATTCCAGAAGGTGCCAAGACGCTGCAGAGGACAAACTGTATCTCCGTGTTGGTGCCCAGGTTATGTTTACAAGAAATGATTCGTTCCACAGGTGGGCCAATGGAACACTGGCGACCGTCGACAGCCTTACAGATGACTGTATAAAAGTACGTTTTGACGATGGTTCCACTCAAGAAGTTCAACGGGTAAAATGGGAAAGCATCGAATACAAATTTGACGAGGCCACAAAATCAAGCATCAAGAAAACAGTTGGTTCTGTAACGCAATATCCTTTGAAGCTTGCATGGGCAATTACTATCCATAAAAGCCAGTCCTTGACTTTTGACCGGGTTGCCATAGACTTTGGCAAAAGTGCATTCACGAATGGTCAGGCATATGTTGCATTAAGCCGCTCCCGATCGCTGGAAGGATTGGAACTGCTCCGTCCAATGACCTTGTCTTCCATACTTGTCTCCAAGGATGTACTTGACTTTTCCTCGGATGTAAACAACACCGAGAAGATCATGCGGGAAATCAATATCGGTGCTGCAATAAACGGCTTCATCAAAAACATGGATTGCGATGGCGCTGCCACTACGCTGTATGAAATGGCCATCGAAGAAGTCAAAGTAGGCAATTACGACTATGCATCTGAACTTATGGCCAGAGCAATGTCCTACGTTGTTGATGATGAATGTTTAAGAGGCAAAGAGTGGAAGACTATAGATAGCGATAACATTGAGTATCGTCTTATGGACGCCATCGGTTTGTTCTACGCCGGTCGTGAGGATGAATCCGAAAGAATCATCACTGGAATGCGGTCTATTCTGGATTCTAATTTTGACGGACTATATATCCTCTCCCGCTGCTATGAGGAGAAGAAAGAGTGGGATAAGGTGGACGAGACTTATAAGAAGATGATGGCTCTGTTTAACCAGTCCAGAGAAATGGGGCTGGATTCCATTTCCTATCGAAAATTCAAGTACAGACTAGCAATCCTGAACGAACAGGTCTATTCAGATCCAGGTGCCGGCCTTATGCGCCAGCTGCTGGCCGAGAATCCAGCGTATGATAAGTATCACTCTGCACTCAGGTCGATGTTGATTGACAATGCTGAAGCTCGACGGGAATATGAGGAGGAGACCGACAACCCTATCGCATCCCTGATGTTTGACCGAGAGAAAGATGATACGACTTTTCTCGAACTACTTCGCGATGAGAGGGATAAGAAATCGATCCCGTGGAATGCCTATCGGAGATTCATCAACAATCTCAAACTTGCCATGCCTTGTTAAAAATGGCATCCACCGTGTCCACCACTGTCCACCCTGTCCACTCCGTCCACCGGTGGACAAAGTGGACGGCAGTCCCAACGCGGGAATGTCAAGTTGGCGAATCGTGCCCACAGTGCCGTAGAAGGCAGAAATGAAGTGGTGCCTGCGACACCCGAATATTGACATTTGCCGATGCCGATGATCCGGGACGATGGTGCCCTGTTCCGGCGGCGGTGCTTTGCCAGGGCCGATAAAGAAAGCGGTACTTGCCCTTCCGGGACGGCGGGGCCGCCCAGAAAGGCAACCACTCGCTGCAAGACTGACTGATAGTAAGCCTTCTAGATGACGTATCTGGGTGGAATGATTAAAACTTAGCCGCGGCTGTGTGTATTAAGCGGAAAAGACTATAGCTGTATCAAAAGGTGATTATAGTCTTTGAACTCTGCCATAAGTGTTAGAATAAAGTTCTTTGTGGTTTACAAATATAGTGTTTTTTAAGGAATTCTCCTTATATTTGTGGCTACCTTAGTGTAAATATCTAATAACCACACATAAACTATGACAGAAATTAAATTCAGGGTCGAGAGCGACCTCCTTGGAGAACTTCAAGTGCCTGCAGACGCCTATTATGGTGTCCAGACCCAGCGTGCCATCAACAATTACAGGATTTCCACCACGCACATGTACGACTATCCGGAGTACATCGTCGCGATGGCGTATGTGAAAATGGCAGCCGCAGCCGCCAACACGGAGCTGGGCGTGATGCCTAAGGAAATCGGCGAGGCCATCATCAAAGCCTGCCAGGAGATTGTGGACGGAAAGCTGCACGACCAGTTCCCCGTGGACATGATGCAGGGCGGCGCCGGCACCTCTGTGAACATGAACGCCAACGAGGTCATCGCCAACCGTGCCCTGGAGCTGATGGGGCATAAGAAAGGGGAGTACCAGTACTGCTCTCCCAACGACCATGTGAACTGCGCCCAAAGTACCAATGACGCCTATCCCACCGCTTTCCGTTATACCTTCTTCCGCATGAACCGTCACCTGGAGAAGGCCCTGCAGGATCTTATCGACTCCTTCCGGGCCAAGGGAGAGGAATTCAAGGACATCATCAAGATGGGCCGTACGCAGTTGCAGGACGCCGTTCCCATGACTTCCGGCCAGGAGTTCAATGCCTTTGCCAACAACCTGGAAGAGGAGATTGCCAACCTGGAGCGCAACGTGGTGCTCCTCAAGGAAATCAACATGGGCGGTACCGCCATCGGCACGGGCCTCAATGCGGTTCCCGGCTTTGCCGAGCTCTGCACCAAACGCCTGAGCGAATTCTCCGGTGATACCTTCGAGAAAGCTCCGGACCTGGTGGAAGCCACCCCGGATACCGGTGCCTATGTGAGCTATTCGGCCGCTCTCAAGCGCCTGGCCGTGAAGCTTTCCAAGATTTGCAACGACCTCCGCCTGATGGCATCCGGTCCCCGCTGCGGCCTGCACGAGATCAACCTTCCGCCCATGGCGCCCGGTTCCTCCATCATGCCCGGCAAGGTGAACCCGGTGATCCCGGAAGTGACCAACCAGGTGTGCTTCAAGGTTATCGGAAACGATACCTGCGTGGCCTTTGCCGCCGAGGCGGGCCAGCTGCAGCTCAACGTGATGGAGCCGGTGATCGCCCAGTCCATCCTGGAAAGCCAGACCTGGCTCATCAACGTGATGAACACCCTGCGCACCAAGTGCGTGGACGGTATCACGGTGAATGTGGAGCACTGCTATAATATGGTGAAGAATTCCATCGGCATCGTTACTGCCCTTAATCCGTACATCGGCTACAAGGCCTCCACCAAGGTGGCCAAGGAAGCCCTGGAAACGGGTGGCAGTGTCTATGACCTGGTGCTGGAGCATGGGCTTATGACCAGAGAAAAGCTGGACGAGGCCTTGGATCCCAAGGCCATGACAGCCAGTCACGATTTTATAAAATAAATGCGTAAGTATCTCATTATCACACTGCTTGGCATAGTTCTGCTATGCCAGGCCTTTTTTGTGTCGGCGCAGCCGCGCCACCAGCTGAGATTGGGTTGGGGAGATCCGCTCTTCGAGACTTTGGCCTTTCATGAAGGGGCGTCTCCCACGGGGGAGTTCGTCCGGACGCATGACTTTTGTTACACAGGCCATTTCTTTGTGGAATACCAGTATCGTCTCACCAAGGTGGTGAGCCTGGGTATCCAGACGGACCTGGAAGGAATCTTCTGGAAGGAGACCAAGACCGATATCTACCGGAACCCCGTCGGCCCAGCTTCTTCAACCCGCAACTACGACCTTAGCTTTATCCCCACTTTCAGGCTCACCTTCCTGGACACCCCCTGGGTCCAGCTGTATGCCGGCGGCGGAGTGGGCCTGATGATGGCCTTCGACAATGCCCGGAACCTGGAACTGGCCCCGGTACTGTCCCTTACTCCCTTTGCCGTCCAGGTGGGAAAGGGTCCCTGGAGCGGTACCCTGGAACTGGGGGGCTTGACTTCCCTGAAGAACGCCAACCGCATCTATATGTTCGGTTCCCGTCTGGTTTCTGTAAGTATCAATTATCGCTGGTAATATGGACAAACTCAGATACGCCGTCCTGCTCCTGTGCCTGTGCCTGTGTGCCTGCCGCCACCCGGAAGTGGAGTATATGGATTTTGACACCTTCCAGATTATTTCGGTGAATGCTTCCCGGTATTTCCTGGAAGACGGTTCCCTGAATCCGGAAGTGGCCCTGATGGGGGACACGGAATGGGATGGGGAACAGACCAAGGTGGCCAGCACCCAGGCCGCCACGCTGGTGAGGGACTTGCTGGGCGTGGTGAACAACACCAAGCTGGTCCATATCGCCGGCATCTTCCAGGGACACGACACGGACGGTTCTCCCCTTAAGCAGTCCGGGAAACTCATCTTCCCGGCGGAGGGCCCCATCAAGAACCTCATCCTGGTGAGCCATTACACCATCGGCGCCAACTTTGAATGCCCGTCGGAGACTTTCCCCATGGAAGCCCTGCTGGCCACCAAGGGGTACGCGGTGGTGATTGCCGATTATATCGGCTTCGGCATCACCGCACAGCGGATCCACCCTTACATGCACACCAATAGCACGGCCCAGAGCGTTGTGGATATGGCCCTGGCGGTGAAGCCTTACATGGAGCATATCGGCCGGAAACCGGAAAGCGAGCAGGTCTATCTGGTAGGTTACTCCCAGGGCGGCTCCACCACCCTGGCCGTGATGGACATGATCCAGGATTTCTATAGCGATGTCCTTCCCATCAAGATGGTCTATGCCGGCGGTGGCCCTTACGACCTGGCCGCCACCTTCGACGTGTCCATGGATCTGGGCGTAACCGGCATTCCCTGTGCCATTCCCATGATTGTCCAGGGCGTGAACGAAGGCGAACATCTGGGACTGGACATGAAGGATTTCTTCAAGCCCCGCCTGCTGGAGAATTACGACAAGTGGATCAATTCCAAGGATTATACGGTAAAGCAGATCAATCAGAATATCCAGTCGAACGACCTGCACGACATCATGACGGACCAGGGACGGGACAAGACCAGCAGGGAGACGGCCCGCCTGTACAAGGCCCTGCTGGACAACTCCACCCTCTGCTTCCGTCCCACCGCTCCTATCTACCTGTTCCACAGCCGGCAAGACCAGACCGTCCCCTTCGTGAATGCCATGCGGGCCGAGGAGTACTTCGCCGGGATGGATATCCACAAGGACTTCGGCAACTACGGAAAGCACGCGATGGGGGCTATCCGCTTTATCCTCACTGCATATAAAGACCTGCCATGAGAAAACTGCTATTCATAATGGGTGTCCTGCTCCTGGCAGGCTGCACGGGCAAGGAAGTACTTGTCACCAAGGAAGTTAACCTTAGCCTGAAAATAGAAGAGGTTAAAGGCACCAAAGTCATTATTACCATAACCTCGGACAATCCGGATGCGTATTACAGCTACTGCCTCTGGCACGATATGAACGTTTCCGAGTCGGTCTTGCTGGAGTATCTCACCACGGTGGCCGAGGAGGATTACAACATCAAGAAAGAGAAAGGAGCCCTGAAACTGGCCAGTTTTGTGGACCTGAACTGTTACCGGGGCAGCCGTACGCTCCGGGCCACCGGACTGATGCCGGATATGGATTACAAGGTAGTGGTGTTCCAGCTCAATCCCACCACGCACGAACCCATAGGAAAGATCCTGTCGGAGATTATCCATACCAAGCCGGTGGACAGGACCCCTATGGATATTGCCTTCTCCTTTGAAGGCAAGACCATCACGGTGGTCCCTTCCGACCAGAACCGTACTTATTACTGGGAATATGACAACGAGCAGGTGATATACGATAATTTCAACTGGCCCTTCGGTTGGTACTATTCCATCATGGATATGTATGAGCAGTATGGTTTCATGAACAATCTGCTTTCCAAGGGAACCGAGGTCTATGACGCCAGCTGGGACCACTTTGAGGAAGGTGAGGTTTGCGTCATTGTGGCCGCTGCGTATGAGAATGGTGAGATTACTTCGGACTATGTGGAGGTCCCGTTTATCTATCGAAACGGAAGCTTTGCCCCCTATGGTCAGGATGCGCCTGATCAATAGTCTTTGTATCAAGGTGTTATAAGAATACCCTGCTGTCAAATGACAGCAGGGTATTCTTGTAAATGGCTGAATGTCAGTTAGAAGACCAGAATGTACAGCCCGGCGGCCAGGGCGGCGCCCACCATGGGGCCGGCAACGGGAATCCAGCTGTAATTCCAACCGCTGTCGCGTTTGCCTTCGATGGGAAGTACGGCGTGGGCGCAGCGCGGACTGAGGTCACGGGCCGGGTTGAGGGCATAACCGGTGGTACCGCCCAGGGACATGCCGATGGACATGATGAGGCAGGTGACGGGCCAGGAACCCAGGGAGCCGGTCTGGGCCGTGACGGAACCCAGCTGGAAGGCGTTTCCGCTGAAGCCAAGGGCCAGGATCACGAACACCAGCAGGCAGGTGGCGATGACCTCGCACACGAAGTTGCGATAGGGGTTATAGATGGCCGGCATGGTGCAGAAGGTGCCCAGCATGGTGTCCGGCTCATCGGCCGTGGCCTTGTAGTGGTCCTTGTAGAATACCCATACCAGTGCGGCGCCTACGAAACCGCCCAGCATCTGGGCCACGATGTAGCCCGCAACCGAGGTCCAGGGGAAAGAACCGGCGATAGCCAGGCCCAGCGTTACGGCCGGATTGAGGTGCGCACCGGAAACCGGACCGGCGATGAGCACGCCCATCATTACGGCCAGGCCCCAGCCCAGGGCGATGACCACCCATCCGGCGCCTTTGGCCTTGGAATGTTTGAGGGAACAGGCGGCGCATACCCCGTCACCCAGTAAAACCAGCACCAGGGTGCCGATAAATTCAAAGATGTACTGATTCATAGTTTATTTGCTGATAGTTCTTGAAATGGCATCGGCCCAGCCGTCCCTGGCGGGCTGCATGTTGGTGCCGGAAGGGGTGAATTTGCGTTCCACCTGCCACTGCGCCTTGATCTCTTCCAGCGAGCTCCAGTAGCCAACCGCCAGGCCGGCCAGATAGCACGCGCCCATGGCCGTGGTTTCGGTGATCTGGGGCCGGATGACGGAAGTCTCCAGGATATCGGCCTGGAACTGCATCATGAGGTTGTTGCGGGAAGCGCCGCCGTCCACTTTGAGTTCGGCCAGTTTTACGCCGGCGTCCTTCTCCATGGCGCGTACGATGTCCATGGTCTGGAAGGCGATGCCCTCCAGCGCCGCGCGGGCGATATGGGCTGCGCTGGTGCCGCGGGTGATGCCGCAGATGACCCCGTGGGCGTACTGGTCCCAGTAGGGGGCGCCCATGCCGGTAAGGGCGGGCACGAAGTACACGCCGCCGTTGTCCGGGACGGTGGAGGCCAGTTCTTCAATCTGGGCCGATGAGCGGATGATGCCCAGGCCGTCCCGCAGCCACTGGACTACGCTGCCGCCCACGAAGATGGAGCCTTCCAGGGCGTAATTCACCTTGTTGCCGATTTTCCAGGCTATGGTGGTGAGGAGGTTGTTCCGGGAAAGGATGGGCTTCTCCCCGGTGTTCATGAGCAGGAAGCAGCCGGTGCCGTAGGTGTTCTTCACTGCGCCGGGCTCCGTGCACATCTGGCCGAAGAGGGCGGCCTGCTGGTCACCGGCGATGCCGGCGATGGGCACCTCGTGGGCGAAGATGGTGGTTTTGGTGTATCCGTAGATTTCCGACGAGGAGCGGACGGACGGCATCATGGAGCGGGGGATTCCCAGCAGGTCCAGCAGTTCCTGGTCCCATTCCAGCGTGTTGATATTGTAGAGCATGGTGCGGGAGGCGTTGGAAACGTCCGTCACATGCACCTCCCCGCGGGTGAGCTGCCATACCAGCCAGCTGTCCACCGTGCCGAAACGGAGCTTGCCGGCTTCGGCCTTTTCCCTGGCGCCTTCCACGTGGTCCAGGATCCATTTGATCTTGGTGCCGGAGAAGTATGCGTCGATGATGAGGCCGGTCTTTTCCCGGATGGTGTCCACCAGCCCCTGGTCCTTGAGGGAGTCGCAGAAGGCCGATGTGCGGCGGTCCTGCCACACGATGGCGTTGCAGATGGGCGTGCCGGTCTCCGCATCCCACACGATGGTGGTTTCCCGCTGGTTGGTGATGCCGATGGCCGCGATATCCAAGCCGTTGATGCCGATCTTGGAGATGGCCTCCGCGATGACGGCGGCCTCCGAAGCCCAGATTTCCATAGGGTCGTGCTCTACCCAGCCGGGCTGGGGAAAGTGCTGGGTGAACTCCTGCTGGGCGGTGGAACAGATGTTACCGTCGTGGTCGAAAACGATGGCGCGGGAGGAACTGGTTCCCTGGTCCAGCGCCAGAATGTATTTTTTCATCAAAAAGTGGTTATTAGTTCAAAAGACAAATATAACAAAAATCCGGCGGAAGTGCTATATTTGTAATATGAACAGTGAACAATACATAGAAGTAAGCGTGCGCCTGGACCCGTTTTCGGAAGAGATGGCGGAAATCCTGGAGGCGGAACTCTCCGATCTTCCCTACGATTCCTTCGTGACGGAAGAGCCTTTCCTCAAGTGTTATATCCAGAAAGAGCTGTATAGGCCCGGAGACCTCAAGGTGGTCCTGAGCGGCTATCCGGCGGCGGCATCTTTTACGGCCACCCTGGTGCAGGGGCGGAACTGGAACCGCGCCTGGGAGCAGGAATTCAAGCCCATCGTGGTGGACGGGATAGTAACCATCAAGGCCCCCTTCAATGCCGATGTCCCCCGCACCCGCTTCAATATCTGGATAGACCCGCAGATGGCCTTTGGGACGGGATATCACCATACCACCTACATGATGATGCAGCGGATGCTGGGGCTGGAGTCCTTCATCCGGGGACGGTCCGTGGTGGACATGGGCTGCGGAACGGCCATCCTGGCCATCCTGGCGGCCAAGATGCGGGCCCGGAAGGTCTTTGCCGTGGACATAGATGCCGTGGCGGCCCGCAGCGCCTGGGGCAACTGCCGATGGAACAAGGTGGGAAGCCGTGTGGAAACGGCCTGCGGAGACGCCTCCCTCCTGCAGATGGGCACCTACGACGTGCTGCTGGCCAACATCCACCGCAACATCATCCTGGAGGACCTGCCCACTTACGTCCGTTCCCTTAAACGCGGCGGGCATCTGCTCCTGAGCGGTTTCTATATGGCCGATGTTCCCGCCATCCGGGAAGCGGCCGAAGCCATCGGCCTTTCCTTTGCCGGCTTGTCGGAGCGGGAGGACTGGGCCTGCCTTGAATTTGTAAAGAATTGACAACCATGCATAAAGCCATTGTAAGTATTGCCGCCGGAGTGCTGCTGCTTCTCTCTTCCTGCGCCAAGCCGCAGGTGGCGGAGAGTCCGCGGGACATCGTTTTCCGGAAGAATTATCCGCTCACCTATGCGCTGGAGCAGAACCCTTCCCTGGTACAGGGAGATGCCGTCCTGCAGGCCCTGGCCGGGCAGAAGTACAAGGCTTTGGCCGATGCTGGGAACAGTATGGAAGCGGTTGGGCTGTGCCAGTTTACGGAGGAGGAGATGGAGCTTTCGGCCCATCGGCTGGGAGAACTGGCGGGCAGCTTGTCGGCCCTGGTGAAAGAGCTTAAGGCGCAGGGTTGCTACAGCATTTACAACGATTTGCCGGATGCGGATTTCCTCTGGTCGGCCTGGATGCAGGACGCCATGGGCATGAACCATGTGCTGGACATCCATGCGCTGGGAAAGACCCCGCGTTATGCGGAGATAGACGGTATCACCTCCTCGCCGGACGGTGCGGAGATGGCCTATGTGCGGAACCTGGCCCGGACCAATGTACTCTCCGATGCCAAGGACCGGCCTTTCTATGCAATTACCCTGGAGAGCGCCCTGGCCTGGCTGGATGCCAACGGCCGGTTCGAGGCGGCGGATTTCGAACCCATGGAGACGGGCATTAACCGGAAGGCGTATGAGGCCGTCGGCAAAACCCGCTGGGCCGATTATCCCTATTCCGTAATCCTGGTGCTGGGCTCCGGTCCGGAGCGGGAAGGGGAGGCCATCAGTGCCCAGAGCCGCCTGAGGGCCTGGTATGGCGCCAGACTGTTCAAGGAGGGGAAGGCTCCGTTCATTGTGGTGAGCGGCGGCCGGGTGCATCCTTTCAAAACCCCGTATTCGGAGGCCGAAGAGATGAAGCAATACCTCATGGAGGTGTGCGGCGTGCCGGAAGAAGCCATCATGGCGGAGCCGCATGCCCGCCATACCACCACCAATATCCGGAATACCGCCCGAATTATGCTGCGGCAGGGAATTCCCTTGGATAAACCCGGTATCATCACGTCCGGTGAAGAGCATATCAATTATGTCACGGGAGCCACTTTCCCGGATATCTGCCGGCGCGAGATGCTCACCCTTCCCTTCACCCTGGGTACCCGCCTGGGCGCCCGTGAGGTGGAGTTCTATCCGCTTGCCGTGGCCGCCCAGGTGGCCCCGCAAGACCCGCTGGACCCGTAACCAATAACCACATGCCATATGAAAAGATGCCTTCTCTCCCTGCTGGCAGGCCTTCTTGCAACGGCCGCCTTCGCCCAGCCCCGTTACTGCAATCCGCTGCCCATGCCCATCGGCCCGGGCGGCAATGCCTCCGGTGACGTAACCGTCATACAGGAGGGCGGAAAGTATTATATGTATTGCACCGGCGGCGGCGCCTGGGTGTCGGAGGACCTGCTCAACTGGGACTTCCACCGGGTGGAGGGCGTTCCCGTTGCCCCGGACATCGTGAAGTACGACGGCAAGTTCTACCTCTCCGGAAACAACGACAACCTGTTTGTCTCCGACAGTCCGCTGGGACCGTTCAAGGACCTGGGCCCCTTCAAGAATACCGGCCCGGTGGAGGACGGCTGGAACGGTGGCTTCGATACCAAGATCTATGTGGATGACGACGGTCAGCCTTACCTTTTCTGGCCCGGCCGCGGCATCAGCGGCATCTATGGCGTGAGGCTGGATCCCAAGGACCTTACGCGCTTCATGGACAAGCCCACCCACCTGTTTGGCTTCAATCCCATGCACGCGTGGGAACGCTATGGGGAAATGAATGAGTATCCGGGCGTTGCGTGGATTGAGGGCCCGTGGGTCATCAAGCGGAACGGCATATACTATCTGGAATATTCGGCCTCCGGCACGCAGTGGAAGACTTATGCCGAAGGGTATTATACTTCCACCTCGCCGCTGGGTCCTTATACCTATGCGGCCAACAATCCGTTGCTCCGCAAGACGGAAGGCCTGGTTACCGGAACGGCTCACGGCTCTATTGTGCAGGGGCCGGACGGGGAGTGGTGGCAGTTCTACACCATCGTCCTGTCCAATCCGCCGGGAGGCCGCCGTATCGGCATGGACAAGGTCTGTTTCGATGAGGACGGCCTCATGTCCGTGACGGTGACGGATTCCCCTCAGACCGCACCTGGCGCCGCCGCCCGTGAGCGCTCCATCCCTGTGACCATCAACAAGATGAATGCGATGAACGCCCTCTCAAAGGCCTCTTCCCAGGAGCCCGGTTATCCGGCGGCCTATGCGGTGGACAATTACAGCGGCACCCTCTGGCGTCCATCGGCCGATGACCCGGCGCCCCAGCTCACCGTGGAGCTGTCCCCGGCCACCCGCTTCGATGTGGTGCAGCTTTTCTCCGTGGACGGGATGCGCGTCCTGTTCGGGGGCGGCGGCCGTCGCGGCTTCGGCTTTGGCGGAGGTGCCCTTCCGGTATACAAATACCGGCTGGAGGTGTCTATGGATGGGGAAAACTATACCGTGGTGCTGGACAAGACGGGGAATGAAACGCCTCGTGACACGTTCTACGATGACTTCCCGGCCGTCCGCGCCCGCTTTGTACGCCTCACCGTTACGGACTGGCCCAAGGAATCCCCGCTGGGAATCATAGACTTCACCGTCTTCGGCCGGGCCGATGGCTATGAACCCGCGGCCGTTGCCACTCCCACCTACAACAAACTTCCCCTGGACAGCGAGTACCAGCGGGCCAGGCGTTAAAGGTTTTCGAAGGAAAAACGGTCCCAGGGGAGATCTGCCACAGGTTTCCCGTCCAGGATATCCGTAACAAATTGCAGCAGAGGGAAATCCTCCGGTTTCACCAGACCTTTCCGGGCCTGGATGGAGAGGGCGTTTTGCAGCCGGCGGGCAATCACCAGGGATTCCAGTGTCATGCTGCCCAGGATCTCCTGCGCTTCTTCCACGCTTTTCCCCTCGCCCAGCAGGATGCCCAGTTTCCGGGTCCTGGCGCCGGTTGCCGTTACAAAAAGGTCTCCCAGGCCAACCAGGGCGCTGTCAAAATCGGCCTTTTGGAGGGTGAGGATACGGATCATCTCCTTGGCGGCCTGATAGAAGACGGCAGCCTGGGAATTGACATGGGAGTTCTCCTCCCGGGGATCCCGGCGATGCGCGAAACCCAGTGCCATGGCAACGCCCAGCGCATAGGCATTCTTGATGGCCACCGCACTTTCCAGGCCGATGGCGTCATGCGTAAGGGAAATCTGGAACCAGGAGGTGTGCAGGGCCTTTTTCATCTGCGTTAGGATAGCCGGATCCTTGCCGCAGAGAACCACCTGGGTGGGGTCGTGGTGGATAATCCCATCGGCCGTTCCGGGGCCTCCCAGCGCATAGATGTCCCGCTGGATGCCGCATTTGCGGAGCTCCCGTTCCCAATAGGCGGGGTAGGAGATCAAGGAACCGTCGGGCTGGTCCATCAGGCCTTTTGCGGCCGACAGCACCGGCTGGGAGGGATCCATCTTCCGGAGGATGTCCTTGAGGAACCAGGCCACGCCGTAGGAGGAAATGGCTCCTATAACAAAATCGGCCCCTTTAACTGCCTCCTGCCAATGTTCGCAGTAGAAATACTGCACTCCGGCAGGATAAGGCGTGTCCAGTTTGGGATGACGGCCGTCCTTCCTGCACGCATCTACCACCTTTTTGTCCACGGGAGTGCCCACCAGGCGCACCTCGTTGCCGTTTTCTGCCGCCACAAAAGCCAGGGCGGAACCCATCTGGCCGATTCCTATTATAGTAACTGTTGCCATTACTGCATTCTGTTCGTGGCTGCAAAGTTAATAAAATTTATTAATAACCTTCTTCCCTCTTTTTTCTTGAGAATTAAAGCCGTATCTTTGCAGTCCCAATGCGGGTGTGTTGGAATTGGTAGACAACCCAGACTTAGGATCTGGTGCCCTTAAGGCGTATGGGTTCGAGTCCCTTCACCCGCACGATTAATACAGGGGGCGCTGCCCCCTCATACACCCCCGCGGCTCCCGGGCTAGTATGTCTTTGCTCGACGTCGCGGTCCAAGGGCAAAGACACGCCCTCCGCCGGCGCCCTGCAGGGCGCTTTTTTTTATTGAGTTTGTTTTCTTCTTATTTTCCCCTTTAAACCTTTTTAATCGGGGAAGGGGCTGGCGGCAGAAGACGCCGTTCGCCTGCAGGCTCAATCGCTTCGCTCCGAAGTCCTCCGATTCAGCTTTGGCCGGGCTTTCGCGATAGTGGTGAAGGGACGTCGCAGGTCCGGGCACGGAGCGTCCCCGGTCCGCAAATTGTCGGGGGACCGGCGACGGCATATGCACTGAGAGGCCGATTCGCGTCGCGGGTCATCGGCCTTTTCGCGGACCTGCGACAATGCCCGGCATCACCTGCGACGGCACCCGATTCCACCGGCGACGGTGCTCGGCACCACCTGCGACGACAGAAGGTATTATCGGCCACCGTTTTCCGGCCGTGCCATGGATTAACCGACCATTTTCACTATCTTCGCAGTATGGCAGACTATTACAGACATTTCAAAGGCGGAAAGTATAAGCTCTTGGGTATTGCAAAGGATAGTGAGACCCTGGAGAAGATGGTCGTATATCAGGCTCTATATGGTGAAGGTGAGATGTGGGTAAGGCCTTATGAGATGTTTTTCGGGACAGTCGAGAGGGATGGTAAAGTTATGCAGCGTTTCACCAAGATAACGGAGGAAGAAGTATGAACAAAGTAAGAATCACAGCAATCAGAAAAGCCTCTTATCCCGACTTAATGGCAAAATATGAAAACCCCATCGAGCATACCTGTGATGTCGTGGAAGGTCAGCAGTGGATGTCGGTAGATGGTAAGTGTCCGGAGGGTATGTGTCCTTCTGCCTGGGGCTCTATGAGGGAATTCGTGGAGGCGCTGGCACGTGGAGAGGGTAATTTCTTCGATGGCTGGATGAAGAACCCCATGAGCGCCATGATCAGCTGCAATGACGGATTCAGACCAGTGAGTTTCTATCTGGAAGTTATGGAGTAAAATGTATTAGATATATCGGAATTACAAAGAATACGGAAGAAATGAAAGTACTGATGATAAACGGGAGCCCACGTCTTAATGGGAACACCTCCATCGCGCTTGCAGAAATTGCAAAGACGCTCGGAGAAGAGGGTATCGACAGCGAAACTGTATGGATTGGCAATAAACCGATAAGGGGCTGCATAGCTTGCAACCAGTGTGGCAAGAAACCAGGAGCATGCATCTTCAATGACGATATCTGCAATGAAATAAGTGCAGAATTCGCCTCTGCTGATGCCCTCATCGTAGGCTCTCCTGTCTATTACGGACAGCCTAATGGCGCACTTTTATCCATCATCCAACGTTCTTTCTATTCCAACGGCGGGAATATCGCCGGAAAACCGGCCGCAGCGGTAGCTGTATGCCGAAGAGGAGGAGCGACGGCAGCCTTTGAGACGCTCAACCTCCCGTTCCAGATGATGAACATGCCCGTTCTCGGTTCTCAGTATTGGAACATTGTCTATGGACGTGAGCCCGGTCAGGCCGCCCTTGACCAAGAGGGCCTTCAGACTATGCGGGCTTTGGCTCACAACATGGCCTGGTTGCTGAAGGCAACTGGAGGCAGGCCAGCTCCGGGACGTGGTGACGAACCGTGGACTCCAATGCATTTTATCAGGTAGTTGCAGTCTGACAAATAATCCCTGTATTTCTTTTAGATGACCCTTCCCGAAGCCATAGTCTATCTCCTAGCCTCATCCAACCACGGTATGAGGACTGAAGTGATTGCACAGCTGATCAACGAGAAAGGTCTGTATCTGCGTCGGGACAAGCAGCCGGTGACGGAGAAACAGGTCTATGCTGTCGTTATGGCTCATCCGGATACCTTCGTCAAGAGTGAAGGGTTGATAAGGCTGATGATATAATGGAGAAGAATATATGGAAGATTATTTAATCAGAGAAATAGACCGTCTGGGCGATATGCTGTTGCTGATTGCCAAGAGATTAGGGCTCATAGAACCGGACACGCCGGATTATTCTTTGTCGGACGTGAAGGAGGAATTCGAAAAGAATTATGTGCCCCTTGACCTGGATGCCATCCTGCAGCAGGAAAACCCCGTCTGGTATCTTGTCGAGAAGGAAAAGATGACGGAACAGGCCCTGGAGACATTCATAGACATTCTTTTCCATTCAGACCTTGCGGAGTCCGTAAAGACGTCCCTCCTTGCCGAGGCCCTTGCATATCTGGACAACAAAGGGTATTTCTCGTTCAAGCTTCATTCTCTGGATTCATAAGGAAACATTTTTTGATTGGATTGAGTCAATGTTTTCCCCGGGCGTTTGGTAACTTGCGGCCATGAAAATGATATGTCTTATCTTGTCCCTTCTGGCGCTCTGGCAGAATCCGGAGAGAAATCAAGAGAATCGTCTGGCAATGCATGCCTCCTTCGATACGGACCGTCCCGTCCTGGTTCTGGATGGGACGTGGAAATTCAGGGGCTGGGAGGAGCCCTCCGGCCGGGACACCCTCTTTTATCGTGATTCTGTAGATGATTCGTCCTGGGGCACGATGCCTGTTCCCGGTATGTGGGAACTCAATGGCTTTGGCGACCCGCTTTATGTTACGAGCAAATATCCGTGGAAGTGGCATTATGAGAACAATCCTCCCCTTGTCCCAGAGAAGAACAACCATGTCGGGCAATATCGGCGTACTTTTTACTGGAGTGGAACGGAGGCTGGCGAGCGGGTGACGCTTCGCATCGGTGCGGTCACTTCCAATGTGCGGGTATGGCTGAACGGTACTTATGTGGGATATAGCGAGGACAGCCGCCTGGCCGCGGATTTTGACGTGACCGCTCTGTTGCGGCAAGGAGAGAACCTGCTGGCCCTGGAGGTTTTCCGCTGGTGTGACGGCACCTACCTCGAGGACCAGGATTGCTGGCGGATGAGCGGCATTTCCCGCAGCGTGGAGCTCATACGGCGGCCGGGGCAGCGGCTTGAGGATTTGCGCATCGATGCGCACGCTTCCGGAAAACTGCGCCTAGAGATGCAGGTTACGCCTGGGGTAAAGGCGCTTCGCCTAAGGTTGAAATCTCCCTCCGGCTGGGTCAGGAGGTGGAAAATACGCGCATCGGGAGATACGCTCTCCCTGGAGCGGCAGTTGCGTCATCCCAAGTTGTGGAGTGCCGAGACACCTCATCTGTATGTCTTGGAAATCGATGTCCTGGACACCGCTGGCCGCTGCTGTGAAACGGTCCGTACGGAACTTGGTTTCAGGGACGTGGAAGTGAGAGGGAAGCAGCTGCTCGTGAACGGGAAGCCCGTGCTTATCAAGGGGGTGAACCGGCACGAAATGAGCCCTGACGGAGGTTATTGCGTGACAAGGGAGCAGATGGAAGAGGACGTGCGCCTCCTCAAACAACTCAATATCAATGCTGTCCGGACCTCCCATTATCCGGATGATCCCTACTGGTACACGCTGTGTGACCGTTATGGCATTTATGTCATGGATGAGGCGGACATTGAATCCCACGGCATGGGGTACGACCCGGAAAAGACCCTGGCTGACAAGCCCGAATGGAAACTGGCCCATCGGGAGCGTTTTGAACGGATGGTCCGCCGGGACAGAAACCATCCCTGTGTCATTCTCTGGAGCCTTGGGAATGAAGCCGGGAACGGGGAAAATCACGCCGCAAACTATCGCTGGGGCAAGCATGAGGACCCCACCCGTCCGGTAATTTACCAGAAACTCCAGGGGCGGCGCGACGAACTGGACTGGACCGATATCGAGTTCTATCACTACCGTTCGCCGGAATTTTGCGAACAGTACCTTACCGATGGCCGCCAGGTCAAGCCCTTCATGTTGCAGGAGTATGCCCACGCCATGGGCAATTCGCTGGGTAATTTCAGGGAGTATTGGGACCTTGTCCGCAAATATGACGGCTTTCAGGGCGGATTCATCTGGGATTTTGCCGACCAGGCACTGCGCCGTGGAGAGGGCTGGACCATAGGCGGAGACTATAACGATTACGATGCCTGGTCCGGCTCTATGCATTGCAACGGCCTTTTGACCTCCGACCGTCAGTTACATCCCCACGCTTGGGAAGCGGCTTTCGTACACCGTAATGTTCTGGCGGAGACGACGCCGCAGGAGGCGGGACAGGGCATCATACGGCTTCATAATGAGTATTTCTTCCGGGGCTTGGAGAATTATTGCTTGAACTGGGAAATCCTTTGTAATGGTGTCCCTACATCGCTCAAGGGCTGTGTGAAACGGCTGCGTGTCGGTCCCGGAGAGACCCGCTCCGTACGCCTGCGCGGTTTCCGTCCCTCGGATTGGGAACAAATGCCGGGGGAAATCTGCTTGAATCTTTCTCTGACGCTTAGGCGTCCTGAAGGCTTGTTGGACAAGGGAACGGAACTGTCCTGGGGGCAGGTGATTCTGCGGGAGGCCCGCCCGGAGTTTGAAGAACCGGCTCCGGAGGCTAAGGCGCCCTGGGAACTTTGCTTCCGCAAGGCAGACGGCTTTCTCAGTTCTTGGTCCATCGCTGGAAAGGAACTTCTTTCGGAGCAGCTGATGCCCTGTTTCGGCCGCGCGGTTACGGAAAACGATTTCGGGGCGCAGCTTGAGCAGACTATGGCCTTTTGGCTCTATCCGCAGTTTAAACTCGTCGATATGGATTATGACGGAAACCTGCACGAATGCGGGGAGAATCTAGTCTGTAGCGGCGGCCCTGCAAAGTTGGAGACGGAATATGATCTGGGGAACGACGTCCGGGTCCGGATGGAATACCGTATTTCGGGAACGGGAGTATTGGACGTTGATACGCGACTGGATGCTCCGGAGACGGCCCCCGATCTTTTCCGTATAGGCCTTTCCTTTGCTATGAACGGCAGCTTCGACAATCTGGAATATTATGGTCTAGGTCCCTTTGAAAACTATGCGGACCGCAAGGCTGCCGCCCGTTTGGGATATTACGCTCAGAAAGTGGCGGACCAGTACCATTGGGGCTATGTCCGTCCCCAGGAATCCGGAAATCACGAGGAATTGCGCTGGATGCGTCTGACCGATGCTCAAGGCTGTGGCCTTTTTGCCTGTTCAGATTCTCTCTTTTCCGGCTCTGCTCTGCCGCTTTCGCGAGAAATGCTGGACCTGACCATCCACGAGCCGGGCAATGTACACTATCCCGTCCCGCTGACCTGGCAGAAGCATTATCATTCGTACGAACTGGTGCCCCTGGCTTCTCTGGAGGATCGTTCCAAGGGGAATAGCTGGGTGCATC
>JAEEGH010009721.1_pt1 | contig 22315 bp, 18 predicted proteins | sample 9134181 | NCBI WGS metagenome assembly JAEEGH01 (sample SAMN16246544, study PRJNA631951) | gut metagenome | biome: gut microbiome; feature: rumen; material: DP-attached | host: Bos | place: Iran: Karaj | collected 2018-10
CTGTGTCGAACATGAAGTTCATGATCGGCTTGTTGTTAGTAAGCACTTGGCCTACTTTACTTAACCAATAATAATCAGCACCGGCATCCATATCAGCCATGTTCTTGATGGTGGCAAAGACTTTGGCAGCACCGTTCTTCTTCACCTTGCTTTTCAGCACATTATCGTCGTAGGAAGCCTCCAACTCTAACGGCCCCTCGTTCTCCTGCTTGAGCTGCGCCAGCGGCGTGTTGTGATAGGTAATCGACTTGTAGCCGTCGATAATCTCCACGGCCTTGCTCTCGTCGGCATCGTAGCCGATGCGGAGTTTGCCGTCATAGTAGTACATAAACTCACCGTTGCGGTTAGTCGTACGCGCCAGCAGATCGTAGAAGCTCTCGTTATACTGCACCAGATAAGGTATGATGTGCTCCTGTTGCCCTCTCAGCAAGTGTTTCATCTGGGTGGTGTCGCACTTCACGCTCTCGTCCTTCACATAAGGCAACTTAAAGTTGGGCAACTCCTTCTTGAGGATGTCGCCGCCGAGCTTCTTAGCCGTGAACGAACGGCAGTACTGCGACAGCGTCAACAGCTTGTCGGGGCTGTAGATCTTCAGCATCACCTGCACCTTGTCGGGCTGCTTACAGGGGATGAACTCGTGCACGTAGAAGTCCTCGCCCACAGTATAGGTCACTTCCTCGTTGTTCTCATTCCTGTTGCTATAAGTCAGCGCCACCCGCTTATTGGCAAACATATTGAAGAAGTCCAGCTTGCTGAGGTTTACCTTCTGGGTAGTCCTGTCTATATTCGTCGGGGTGATCAGGATTTCAGCCTCTATCTCGTGAGGGCTGTACATCTTCTGCTGAAGCTGGAAGGTGCCGAGAGAGAGCGAGAAGTTCACATCCATAGCTCCCCCCTTTTCCCATTTTGCATCTTTGGAAGAAAGGTCCCTCTGTAGCAACGGCATCCGCTTGCTCAATTCACCATTAATCACGTTGTCTCCGACAGATATAGAGACGTCGGTCTTCTGCAACGGCATCATGTTAGTGATGACCCCATAGATTGTCAATGTCAATTTCGCCATAATATTTATATTTAGATTAGTCTATTGCAAAGGTACACATAATTTTTAAAATACCACATATATTCTTGATTATTTTTGTTTTTTAACACTTTTCGTCATCAGCCATAGGGTGCTGAGCAGTTACTCATCGGCCCTCGTCATTTTCGCTGAAGATTTCAGTCGATTCGCTGAACAGATTTGCAGGAGCGGAGATTCCGCCGTACCTTTGCGTCGTCAAAACACATGAGAATAGTTTTTTCATACATAAGAATTGGTTATTGTTAGTTAGTTAATTTGGTTAGTAAAGTTCAGGGCCTGCAGCGATGCAAGCCCTGAATGCTTTTATGCAGGATTATCAATCGTGCGCTCCAACGCTCCAACGCTCCAACGCTCCATTTGGTGTTTTCTATATCCGTGCTTCATGTTGATGTGTTTTTATTATATTATATTATATAATATATATATTATAATATATATATTATATAATATAATACACTATCAAGCCACTCGATGCAACATCGGAATTTGCAGATGGAGCGATGGAGCGTTGGAGCGTTGGAGCGTGGAGCGTACAGCCGATCGGCGGTCGTTGGGAAGAAGATTGCCAATCGTTGGGAAGCTGATTGGCAATCGTAGCCTACTACGCAGGCGATCGTAGCCGACTTGTTTAGGTGGGGACCTCCATCGCAATTACAGGACACCGATGATCTCCTGGACGTCGTGGCAGCCGTGAGCGTCGAGCCATGAGTTGATGCCGTCGCGCACCTTGATGCTGATGGTGGGATCGAGGAAATTGGCGGTGCCGATCTCGATAGCGGTGGCTCCTGCCATCAGGAACTCGATGGCGTCCTTGGCAGAGCAGATGCCTCCCAAGCCGATTACGGGGATTTTGACGGACTTGGCCACCTGATAGACCATACGCAGGGCTACGGGCTTCACGGCTGGCCCGGAAAGGCCGCCTGTGCCTATCGACAGCACTTTACGGCGCTTCTCGATGTCGATGGCCATGCCCATCAGCGTATTGATGAGCGACACGCTGTCGGCTCCCTCAGCCTCGACAGCCCGCGCTATCTCGGTAATATCGGTCACGTTGGGCGAAAGCTTCACAATCAGCGTCTTATGATAACGCTCGCGAACGGCCTTCACCACGCTCGAAGCGCCTGCACACGTGACTCCGAAAGCCATTCCGCCATCCTTCACATTAGGACAGGAGATATTCAGTTCGATGGCAGGAATCTTCTCGAGCGCATCGATGCGGGCTGCGCACTCGGCATAGTCGTCGGGCGACGAACCGCTGACGTTGACAATCATATTGGTATCGATGTCCTTAATCTGCGGATAGATGTGCTCACAGAAATAATCGACACCCTTGTTCTGAAGCCCTACGCAGTTGAGCATGCCGCTGGCTGTCTCGGCCATACGGGGGTAATCATTGCCCTCACGGGGACGGAGGGTAGTGCCCTTGACAATGATGCCGCCAATGCCGTCGAGGGGCACCAGGTCGGCAAACTCCAGCCCATAGCCGAAGGTGCCTGATGCGGTCATCACGGGATTCTTCAGCCTTAAATCATTTATCTTTACTTCTAAACTTGCCATAACAACTTACGAATATTAAACACTGGTCCATCCTTGCACACACACAGATTGCCCTCGGTGGTCTTCTCCACGCAACAGAGACAGGCACCAAGTCCGCACGCCATCAGATTCTCGAGCGACACCTCGCACTCCACATCAGCCTTCCGCGCGAAGGCAGCTACGGCCTTCATCATCGGCGTAGGGCCACAGGTGGCAATACGGGTGAACTGTTCCTTCTGGAGCAGCGAATGATTGGTTACGAAGCCTTTCTCGCCCTCTGAGCCGTCTTCGGTCGTCACATACACGCGCCCGTACTTCTTAAATATGTCGAGCATCAACAGATCCTTAGAGGTTCGCGCACCGAGCAGGAACGTGGGCACGAAGCCCCTGGCAGCCATTTCGGCACCCATATAGAGCAGAGGAGCCACTCCGACGCCACCACCCACGAGCAGGATTTTCTCGCCGCTCGACGACGGCATCGTAAAACCATTGCCCAGAGGCAACAGACAGTTGAGCAGGGCGCCAGGCTGCAGCTGAGCCAGCTTTCTGGTGCCTTCGCCAACGGCTGCAACCAGTAGCCACAGCTCGTTAAGCTCACGATCGACAAAATTGATGGATATAGGACGACGCAGGAAGGTGGATGGTGAATCGTCGACACGGATTTCGACGAACTGACCAGGAAGCATCTCTGGCAGCGGCTGGTCGTCGGTAAGCCTTATCAGCACATAACGCTGATGAATCTGCTCTACAGACTTGACTCTCAGGTCGAGCAAATATTTCTTCATAAATGTTGTACCTTTGTTATTACGGCGACAAAGGTACAACTTTTATTTGAATCCACAAAATTTATTTCTTAGCAGGCACGAAAGTGTCCCAAGTCTGATCGTCATAGAACACACGGATTTCAATCACACGGCGCTGAGGTTTGTCAACGATTTTTACCTCTTCTCGAGCGATTTCCGATCGTGTATTTCTTACACTATTGGAATTCAGGTACTGTGAAACGACATTTATCGGGGTAGGCGAGGCTTGTGAATCAAAATCGAGCATCCCAGGACCTGGTCGTTGAGACTCTGTAGAGGGAGCCGAAGGAGCATTGTCAGCATCATGATCGGCTTGATACATGTCGCCAGAGCCAAACATCAGCCAGTCGGTATTGATGTTAGGAATTTTCTTTTTGATGGCTTCCACGATGTTGAGGGTAGGGCGGGTGCGATCGTTGAAGATGCTACTAAGGGTGGCTGCACCCACACCGATGAAGTCAGCGAACACCTGTTGGGTCATGTGCTGAGACTCCATAATCTTTCTGATTCGATCTTTCATTTTCTTGTCGTATGTGTTTAAGGGGTGTTTTCACCCGTTTTTCTTTCAGTTTACAAAGGTAAAACAAAAATCTGATAATAACAACAAATGTAGAGAGAATTTAAGATTTTATAATTTTAGTTTGCAGTTTCATATTTGTAAACCAAAAGAGTATAAACCTAAATATTTAGCTTTAGAATTGCAAACATAAATTTAGATGATTAAAGTCTTACAAAGATATATTTGAGCGATTTTTGCATAACTAACTGGGTATAAAATAGGTATTTACACATTTATATATGTATTTAGGTGAATTATGCAATACTGTATATGTAAATGTCTGTATATGTGGGTGCAAAATCGAGATAAATCGTATAACTAACTGATTTTCATTATATTATTAAACTAATAGCACCTATGTATATTTATGTATATGCAAACACGAATCATCAAATTCACAAACACAAATCCGAATATTGTTTTATTGATTTTAGTTTCTAAACTTAAAAACCGCCTTATCAAACTTAAATTTGTCCACCGACAAATTTGTATTTAAGAATCAAAATCAAGAAAACAAAATCTTAACGAATGTGAACACCGAATCGATGACTTTCAAAAATGGCGGATTTTTCCATTTAGCGCGTATTCTGGACGGAGGGAAAGAAAGCTGAAAATACGCGAGTTTTGGAGGGGTAGAAACCAGCTGAAACCCCTGATTTTATAGGGATTTATGCCTAAAAAAAGCGCTCACGAAAAGCGCCATTTTTAGAAATTCTAGCAACGGAAATCGGGCTGAATTAGTGCAAAATGTAAAAAATCAGTTCCTTCATCAGCTCTCCAGGAGGGGTATTTGGATTATCGAGCCCCTTACTTTTCGCATCTATTTCACGTAGTTTGGAAATAATCTGCATCACTTTCATTCCAGAGTAGTTTCGCATGCCAGTCATATACTCTTTCGCAGCCCACGCATTTCGCAATTCCAACCACTCTGCAACGCCCTCCTGGCTCTTATTATTCGGCGCATAAAAGGCAATCATCAGATTCTGGAAGTAATTGAAGAGCATCGGGAGAAATGAGTAGATGCTACCAGCCTTCGGATTTTCGTCAAAATATTTGATTATTAGATTTGCTTTGTACACATTCCGGTTGACAATGGCGTCACGAAGCTCATATCCATTGAACTCCTTGCTCACCCCGATCTGGTCCTCCACAATCTGGGGCGTCACTCTCCTATCCTTCTGATCCAGTGAAAGAACGACCTTATCGAGCTCACTCGTCAGCCGGCTCAGGTCGGAACCGATGTTCTCGGCTATCATCTGCGTCGATTTGGGGTCGATGCTCACCTCGCGGGCCTTCAGATACTTCTCGATGAAGGCCGGAAGCTCACGATCCTTCAGCTTATTGCTCTCAAAAAGCACGCCAGCAGCCTGGATATTCTTCACAAGTTCCTTCTTCCTACCGTCGATTTTGCTGTTTTTCAGGCACATCACAAGGATTGTGGAGCTCATCGGAGCCTTCAGATACTTCTCGATGGCCTCTGTATTCTTGAGATTCTGGGCTTCTTTCACAATCAGCACCTGATATTCGGACATCATCGGATAACGGCGCGCCGTATCGGCTATCTGTGCTGCCGTCACATCGGATCCGAACAGGATTGTCTGGTTGAAATCACGCTCCTCAGGCTGTAGCACATGCTCTGCTATATAATCGGCTATCCGGTCGATATAATAGGGCTCATCGCCCACGAGATAATAGACGGGGACGAACTTCCGCTCCTGCAAATCGTGCATGATACTCTGAAAAGTGATATTTTTAGCCTCAGCCATGATGTTTTTTCGAATATTATGTGTAACTTTGCTGCAAAGTTAGTGCAAATCGAGCGAAATACAAAATAATCTCGATTATTTTTATCTCCGAGATGCAGCCAAATTTATCAAAAGTTACAAAAATGTATCGATTAAACCTGCCTCCTTACCCCATAAAAGTTGTTGAGAGGGACAACAAACAACTGATTTTTGACTTTTTGCGTCGAAAATACGTGGCACTGACACCTGAAGAGTGGGTGCGCCAGCATTTCGTGCATTTCCTAATTGACCATAAGGGATATCCTCAGGGACTCATGGGCAACGAGATTGAGCTGCGCGTGGGTGAGAAGCGGCTGCGCTGCGACACCTTATTATATAATAAGGATACACAACCCAGGATGATCATCGAATACAAGGCCCCTACTATACAACTTCAGCAGAAGACTTTCGACCAGATATCGGCCTACAATCTCCTGCTGAAAGTGGATTACCTGATAGTGAGCAACGGGCTCCAGCACTACTGCTGCAAGATGGATTACGCTAACCAGAAATATGAATTCCTGAAGGAAATCCCTGACTACCAAAATCTATAACACAAAGTCTTATGCCATATCATTGGCGTCGGTGACCTTCTTCGAGGAAGCCGACTTGCGGATGGCGCGCTTACGAGTTGTCTTCTTCTCCTCAGTGCCAGTAGCCTTGTCGATCTTTACGCCAGCCAGCTCAGGATCGATCATAATACGACCGCAGTACTCGCAGACGATGATCTTCTTGTGCATCTTGATGTCGAGCTGACGCTGGGGCGGAATCTTGTTGAAGCAGCCACCACAAGCATCACGCTGCACGTAGACGATACCCAGACCATTGCGGGCGTTCTTGCGGATACGTTTGAAAGAGGTGAGCAGGCGGCTCTCGATCTTCGACTCCAGATCCTTCACCTTCTCCTTCAGCTTATCCTCCTCTGCACGGGTTTCTGTCATGATCTCCTCAAGCTCGTTGCGCTTGATTTCCAAATCGCCCTCGCGCTCCTTAATCGTTACTTCGTTGAGTGCCAGCTCGTTCTGCTTCTCCTGAATGCGAGCGTTTGCCTCGCGGATTTTCTTGTTGCAGAGTTCAATCTCGAGTGTCTGGAACTCAATCTCCTTGCTCAGGGTGTCGTACTCACGATTGTTCTTCACATCATCAAGCTGAGCCTTGTAACGAGCCACGCTGGCCTCTGCGTCAGCAATCTCGCCCTTCTTCTGCGAAACAGCCTTCTGAAACTCGCTGATGTCGCTTTTAATATTTTCAACACGCGTTGTCAGACCTTCAATCTCGTCTTCAAGGTCCTGTACTTCGAGGGGAAGTTCACCTCGCAATGCTCGTTTCTCATCGATAGCCGAGAGAGCCGACTGAAGCTGGTAGAGAGTCTTCAGCTTCTCTTCAACTGACAAATCTGTAGGATCTTTCTTTGCCATAACTTTAATTTACAATTTGTGATATAGAATTTTATGATTTAAATATACAAAATGGGGTTCGTACAAGTTTCAGCTATGCAGGTTTTCACACCTGGACAAGCCTCTTGGATAATCTCCTGAAAGACCTCTGACGTGAACTGTTCACTCTGATAGTGACCTATGACACATATCTGAATCTGCTGCTCGTAGCCGAAATACTGATGATAGTGCATCTCGCCGGTGATAAAAGCGTCGGCACCCGTCTTCTGGGCCTCGTCGAGCAGGAAATCCCCTGCCCCACCACAGATGGCAACCTTGCTGACAGGACGGCGCAACAGCTCATTGCACATTGCACACTCCACCCCGAAAGTCTTCTTCACTTTGAGGATAAAATCATCTGCCGCCATAGGCTCAGAAAGCTTACCTACGACACCACTACCCGCCTCGATGCCGTCGACCTGCTTAGAAGCGAAAAACTGCACATCTTCCAGCTCCAGTTTCCGGGCAATACGGAAGTTCACCCCACCCTTCGCGTTGTCCATATTCGTATGCATGGAGATCACGCAGAGGCGGTTTTCTATAGCCTTCATCACAGTGCGCTGCACGTCTGTCAGATCACTGATGGTTTTCAGCCCTCTGAACAGCAGCGGATGGTGGGACACAATCAGGTTGCATCCCTTGCGAATGGCCTCGTCGACGATACGTTCGTTGACGTCCAGACACAATAATGCCCCTGAAACCTCCGTCTCTGTCAGTCCTACTTGCAAGCCAGCATTATCCCAGCTTTCCTGCAAGGGCAGAGGCGCGAAACGTTCAAGGGCGCTCAGCACTTCTTTTATTTTCACGCTGCAAAATTACAAAGAAAAGCCGAGACATCGCCTCAGCTCACCTGTTTATTAAGGGTTTTTAACTTTTTACCAGTCGCTCAGCGTTGCCCGAGCCTCTACACGGTTCTCTGTCGCATCATCGAGTTCAGGGAAGAAGTCCATTCCCGTCAGCCTTTCAATCTCGTCAACCGTGCGTACAGCGTCCTCCATCAGCTGTTTCTTGCCTTCGTTACGATAGACGAATCCGATGGCCTTTGCCTTGCCCTGACGGCAGAGAATGACCTTAAAGAACGACTCAGGCACCCACACTTTGTTCTTACCGATGGTCTTCTGACTGTCATTGGCAGCAAACAACGGCCCACAGACGATGTCGATGGCACCATAACGCTGCGCCCACTCCCGACAGAGAATCTCGAGATCGTTCCACTCGTACTTGTTCAGGCCGTGATTCTGCGGACAGATATTTGTAAAGAGGAACGACTCGGTCATCGCCTGTCGATCCCACTTATTATCGCCTGCAGGACACATGTGTCCACGATCGTAACGCGAGTTAAAATAGTCATTATTAGTGGCACGAGGACTCTTGACGGCCATATCCTCAGCAAAGACCTCCTGCTTGCGCTGGTGAGAGCCTTTGGTGTGGGCATTAGTCAGGTGCCAAGCCACCCAATTGGGCGTCTTTGTCTGCTGATTATATGAGGTGGTATAGCCTTTACGGTACAGAATCTGTTCCGGACGGTCCTTCAGCGGTGCAGGGATCTCGTACATTCGCACCGTCTTAGCCTTCTCCGTCGCATAGAGTGCATCTGCCACCTGGGCATTCGCGCCATTCTGTCGGCCCTTGCATGACAGCACTACCATCAACAGAGCCATAATCCAAACAATATTCTTATTCATCATGAAACAACTTAAAAAATGAGCTTGCCATACTGATCGAAAAGGATACGGTCAGCAAGCAAGACGATGACAGCCATCGAAAGTACAGATACAGAGACACACGCTACAGCCATCATCAGCATGATGACAAAGGCATTGATAGGCGACAGTCCGCCCAAGAGCAAACCTACGAGCAACAAAGGCATCGAGGTGAGCGCCAGAACACGCAGATTGGCCATTGAAGGCGAAATGACGGCTGCCAGCATGCGACTCAGGAAAGGGCACAACGCCTTGAAATGGGTATGGCCGTTACCACGCAGGAACTCATACTGCTGTTCATCAGCCTTCAGGGCAGAAAGATAGGTACTCAGACCACGAATGGTCATCGCTGTAGCATGTCCCATCAACAGGCCTGTGACAGGCACAAACCAGCGGGGATCGAACACCCTGACGGGCAAAACGAGGGCCAACAGCCACAAAGTCACGAAAGCGACACTCACCAAAAGACCACCACTGACGGCAGGCAACAGGCGGAGGCCATTCTGTCTGCTGCGCTTAAGCACAAGCACCCCAGAACCAACGGCTATCAGCACCAACCACACAACGAGCAGCCAAGGGCTATCGACCTTGTAGAGAGCCCAAATCATCAGACAAAGCACTAACAGCTGCACGCCCATACGGGCTACAGACACTAAGAACGGGCGGAGCATCTTGCGCTCCAAGTAATAGAGCAGTCCTGCAGGTATCAGCAGCAGGAGCAGCCCCAGAATTATATGCAGTATCATTCCTGAATCCATTTCACTATTTACTTTTCACTTCTCGCTTTTCATCTCTATCACCTGGTCAGCATACTCGATCATCTGAGGCTTGCGACTGGCTATCAGAACCGTCTTTCCCCCAGCAGCCTCACGGCGCAACAGTTCAAGCATGCGCAGCGTCAGGTCGGTAGGGAGAAAGGCTGCAGGTTCGTCGGCGATGATGATCCGCCTGTCGCGACCCTCGTTGAGTGTCTTTTCTACCAAGCGGAAGATCTCCTGAGGGGCAAGAGGCTCAGGCTGTTCTTGCTGGCAGGAACGGGGTAACAACTGATTCCACACAGCATATTCATCTGCCTCGCTTTCAGGCCAAGAAGGCTGATTGAGCTGATGAGCGAGCAACCTCATCTCCTGAGGCAGATAAATCATCAGAGAGCGGAAAGCCTGAGCGGAATCGACCGTCAGCAGTTCTCCGTCGACACTGACGAACCCCTGAGCGACAGGCAGAAGCCCTATCAGCGTGCGCAGAAGCGTGGTCTTCCCCACCCCTTCTTCGCCCGTAATACAGGTAAGCTGACCGTCCTTCGCCATGAAGGACAGCCCTTCTGCCAGCGTCTTTCCGCCAACGGCAATCGTAGCATCTTTTACCTCAATCATCGTCTTTGTTTTTGCAAAAGTACAAAAAAAACTCTATTCACCATCAGTTTTTGTGCTTTTTTTCGTACCTTTGCGCCAAAATTATGAATTTCAACAATAAACAGCAATCATCACGGTGGCGCCTACCAGCAGAATGGGAGCCACAATGGGGCGTGCAACTGACTTGGCCGCACGCGGGTACCGACTGGGCACCCATGCTCCAAGAGATTACTGACACCTATGAGGAAATGGCCCGTGAAATCCGCAAGCGAGAGCATCTGCTCATTGTCGGTCAACCCAACAATGATACCTGGGCTCGCGATCATGGATTTATCACACTCGTTGACGATGAAGGACATGTGCGACTACTTGACTTCTGCTTCAACGGCTGGGGCGAGAAATTCCCCGCTGAACTCGATAACGCCATCAACCGTCGCCTCTATGATAAAGGGGAGGTGAAAGGCGAATATGTCGACTGTCTCGACTTTGTGCTCGAAGGCGGTTCGATCGAGAGCGACGGACGCGGAACGGTGTTCACCACCTCCTGCTGCCTATTGGCTCCCCATCGCAATCAGCCTATGACGAAATTCGAGATTGAAGAGCGACTGAAGCGAGAACTCCATGCTGAGCGCATCCTCTGGATAGACCATGGGCAGCTGACCGGCGACGATACAGACGGGCATATCGACACATTGGTGCGCATCTGTCCTGACGACAGCTTATTGTATGTTGGCTGCGACGACCCAGAGGATGAGCAATACGAGGAACTGCGACTGATGGAAGAACAACTGAAGACCTTCCGAACGCTTGAGGGCATGCCTTACAAGTTGGTCAAACTGCCAATGCCGCGACCTATCTACGACGAAGGGATGCGCCTGCCTGCCACCTATGCCAACTTCCTCATCATCAATGGCGCCGTACTCTGTCCGACCTACGGACAGCCCGATTTGGATGAAGAAGCGCTGCACCTGATTGGCAATGTATTCCCAGGGAGGGAAATCGTGGGGATAGACTGCAGGAGTGTCATCAAGCAGCACGGTTCACTCCACTGCTGCACTATGCAGTTTCCTTTGGAAATGAAAGAATGAAAGAATGCAAAAAATGAAAGAAAATGAGAGAATTAAAGATAGGATTTCTGCAGCAGCATAACACTGCTGACACACGTAACAACATTCTACGACTGGCAGAGGGCATCAGCGACCTGGCTAAGCGAGGTGCACAGCTCATCGTGCTTCAGGAGCTGCACAACTCGCTCTATTTCTGTCAGACGGAAAACGTCGACAATTTCGATCTGGCAGAGCCTATACCCGGCCCTTCAACGAAACTTTTCGGAGAATTGGCCAAACAGTTCGGTGTGGTCATCGTCGCCTCGCTGTTCGAGAAACGTGCACCTGGGCTCTATCATAATACGGCTGTAGTACTCGAGAGCGACGGATCTGTAGCTGGCTTATACCGCAAGATGCATATCCCCGATGACCCTGCCTATTACGAGAAGTTCTATTTCACGCCAGGCGATCTGGGGTTCCACCCGATACAGACATCAGTAGGGCGTCTGGGTGTACTTGTATGCTGGGATCAGTGGTACCCAGAGGCTGCGCGCCTTATGGCTCTGCAGGGGGCTGAGATGCTCATCTATCCCACGGCCATCGGCTATGAGTCGAGTGACACGCCTGAGGAGCAGCAGCGCCAACGTATGGCCTGGCAGACGGTACAGCGAGGACATGCTGTAGCCAACGGACTGCCTGTCGTCACGGTCAATCGTGTAGGCTATGAGCCCGATCCTTCTGGGCAGACGAATGGCATCCAGTTCTGGGGTACCTCGTTCGTAGCTGGTCCTCAGGGCGAACTCATCTACGAAGCCTCTACCGACGAGGAGGAGAGCATCATCGTGGAGATCGATCTCGACCATTCAGAGCAGGTTCGACGTTGGTGGCCCTTCCTTCGCGACCGTCGCATCGACGCTTATACAGATATCACAAGTAGGTTTATTGATTAATTAATTGTTTAACTTCAAAAAACTAAAAAAAGATATGTCAAACTTACTTAGATTCCAAGTCGTAGAGGAGGCCTTCAAAAAGAAAGCCGTAGAGGTGCCAACACCCTCTGAACGCCCCTCAGAGTATTTCGGCAAGTACGTATTCAACCGTCAGAAGATGTATAAATACCTGCCTGCCGATGTCTATGCCAAGCTGATTGACGTGATGGACAATGGTGCCCGCCTCGACCGTTCTATTGCTGATGCCGTCGCTTTAGGCATGAAGCAGTGGGCCCTCGAAATGGGTGTTACACACTATACCCACTGGTTCCAGCCATTAACCGAAGGCACTGCCGAGAAGCACGACGCCTTTATCGAGCACGACGGCAAAGGGGGAATGATCGAGATGTTCTCAGGAAAGCTGCTCGTACAGCAGGAGCCCGATGCCTCCAGTTTCCCTAACGGTGGTATCCGCAACACCTTCGAGGCTCGCGGCTACTCTGCTTGGGATCCAACTTCGCCCGTCTTTATTATCGACGACACGCTCTGTATCCCCACCATTTTCATTGCTTATACGGGTGAGGCGCTCGACTATAAGGCACCGCTGCTACGTTCTATCCACGCCCTGAACAAGGCCGCTACAGACGTCTGTCAGTATTTCTACGACAACGTGAAGAAGGTGCGCGTCAACCTCGGATGGGAGCAGGAGTATTTCCTCGTCGACGAGGGGCTCTACTCTGCCCGCCCCGACCTCTTGATGACTGGTCGCACGCTGATGGGCCACGAGAGTGCAAAGAACCAGCAGATGGACGATCACTATTTCGGCACCATCCCCGATCGCGTGCAGGCTTTCATGAAGGATCTGGAGATTCAGGCCCTCGAGTTGGCCATTCCATGTAAGACACGCCACAACGAAGTAGCTCCCAATCAGTTCGAGCTCGCCCCGATCTTCGAGGAATGCAACCTTGCCGTCGACCATAACATGCTTCTCATGTCGCTCATGAAACGCGTGGCCCGCAACCACGGGTTCCGCGTGCTGCTCCACGAGAAACCTTTCGATGGCATCAACGGTTCAGGAAAGCATAACAACTGGAGTCTCACTGCTGAGCGTGCCGTCTCAGGCGCTTCGCTCAACGAGAACAGCATCCTGCTCCATGCCCCAGGTAAAACTCCTGAGGAGAACCTGCGCTTCGTAACCTTCATCGTCGAGACGTTGATGGCAGTCTATCGCCACAATGGTCTGTTGAAGGCTTCTATCGTGAGTGCTACCAACGACCACCGACTGGGTGGCAATGAGGCGCCTCCATCAATCATCAGTTCGTTTCTGGGCAAACAACTCACTGAACTTCTCGACCACATCGAGCAGAGCGACAAAGAAGATCTGTTCACCCTCAAGGGCAAGCGAGGTATGGAGATCGATATTCCTCAGATTCCTGACCTCATCATCGACAACACTGACCGCAACCGCACATCGCCCTTTGCATTCACGGGTAATCGTTTTGAGTTCCGTGCCCCAGGTTCGTCAGCCAACTGTGCCTCAGCCATGATTGTTCTTAACTCTGCAATGGCAGAAGCCCTCCAGGAGTTCAAGAAACGTGTCGATATGCGTATGTCAAAGGGCGAGACCAAGCTCTCAGCCATCATCGATGTGCTGCGCGAAGACATCAAGACCTGTAAGCCCATTCGTTTCGACGGCAACGGCTATAGCGACGAATGGGTGAAGGAGGCTGCACGTCGCGGACTCGATGTCGAGAAGTCTTGTCCAAAGATTATCGAGCACTATCTCGATGATTCCAGCGTCCGCATGTTCGAGGCCACTAAGGTCATGAACCGTAAGGAGCTCGAAGCTCGCAATGAGGTAAAATGGGAGACCTACGTGAAGACGGTACAGATCGAGGCTCGCGTGATGGGCGACCTCTCGATGAATCACATCATCCCCGTCTCTACCCACTACCAGTCGCAGCTCATCAAGAATGTACAAGGCATGAAGGATGTCTTCCCTGAGTACGAGGCCAACCGTCTCTCAGCCCGTAACATGAAGCTCATCCAAGAGATTGCCGAGCGCACCGAGCGCATTGAGCAGCTCGTCGAGGACCTAACAGAGGCTCGTCGCGTGGCAAACCGCATCTACAACATCCACGAGCGCGCTATCGCCTATCACGACACCGTTTGTCCGAAAATGGAGGCTATCCGCTATGAGACCGACCAACTAGAGATGATTGTTGAAGACGGTCTCTGGTCACTCCCGAAATACCGCGAGCTGCTGTTCATCCGCTAACAATTGAGATTATCTACCCAAATATCAGAGGGGCTTTAGCATTGACACTAAAGCCCCTCTGGTGTTAGGGTATAAGTACGAGACTTTTCTTATTTATCTGCAGCCTTCTTCTTGGCGGCAGGTTTCTTCTCAGCTTTCGGAGCCTTTGTCTTAGGCTCCAGTTTCTCTAGGCGAGCCTTCAGACGAGTAATCTCCTTATCCTTCATCTCAATCTCATCACCCTGATTCTTGATGGTGGTGAGCAAGCTCTCAAGCTCTTCATTATCAATATCGAGCGGATAGAGGGCATTGACTCTGTTAATGAAATCACCAAGGATGTTCATGTAATTGGTGAAGGCATCGAACGGTCCGCTATAGATACCACGATCGAGCCCTACATTAGAAGGTTTAGTGGTCATGAAACGGAAGTTATTGGAAGCCTGCAGATAGTCCCAGTCCTGATTGATACGAGGATCATTGGCAATGAGCAGACGATCGGCTACAGAGTAGAGTTTGTTGAAGGCCTCGTGTTGCATGGCGTTACCAAGCCAGCAGCTAACATCGCGCTCCTCATCGACCCAAGAAAGGGTATCGGGTACATCAAGCTGGCTGACACTCTTGCAGGCCTTGCAGATCTCCGTAGGAGTCATGAAGTTGATGCCCTTAGCTTTAGCGCAAGCCGGTAGTGCATGAATGAAGTCAAGAATATTGGAGCTGAGTGGCTGAGCGATACCCAGGGCAGAAAGCTCCATGAAAATGTTGATAATCTGCTCTTCCTCGGGCATACGGGCGATGCGGTCGATATAAGCATCAGCAAAGAGTGGATAGCCATCCCACTCGGAGTTGTTGAAACGCAGAGAGATATCATCAGAGAGCTCTACGTCGCGCAACAGCAACTTCAGATTAGGAGCCTGGTTGCAGTGGTAAACATAATGGGGTGACTTCCAACCAAGTACGTGTTTAGCACCCTCAGTAAGCATACCCTTGAAGCCCATAGCAGCAATCTGTGCACCAATATCATCGCTATAGATGAGAGACGAGTTACGAGCCACAGTCGGGCGCTTGCCGAAGAGTTCCTCGATCTTGTCAGCCTGTTTCTTCACGTCACGGGCAAAAGTTTCTTCATGCTTATCGTTGTTAGCCAGTGAGGAGAGACCATGGCTATAAGGTTCGGCAAGGAACTCTACACAACCTGTCTCGTTCAACTGCTGCAGTTTCTCAATGACCTGAGGGGCGTGCATCTCAAGCTGCTCAATACCTGTTCCCGACAATGAGAAGGCTACCTTGAAGTAATTGCCATTCTCCTTAATCATATCGTAAAGGGTATTCAAGGCAGGGATGTAGCTGCGGTTAGCAATATCGGTGATGCTACGCTCATTCTCATAGTCATCATAATAATAATGATCAGTACCGATATCGAAGAAACGGTAACGCTTCAGATGAATAATCTGATGTATTTCGAAATATAAACAAATCGTTTTCATAATTGTTTAATGTTTAATGTTTAACGTTTAATATTATTCCTCCCATCCGAGGGTGCGGCGATAGAGTGTGCGAATCCAGCGACCGACTTTCTCCCATGTAATCTGATCAACCTCATTTTTGCCCTCCTCCTTGAGATACTGGAAGAGCGACTCGTTGTGGCAGATCGAATAGATGGCATCAGCCAAAGCATGGATGTCCCAATAGTCAACCTTGATACAGTTGTCGAGAATCTCAGCACAGCCCGACTGCTTCGAGATAATCGAAGGCGTACCGCACTGCATGGCCTCCAACGGAGAAATGCCGAAGGGCTCGGAAACGGAAGGCATAACATATACATCAGAGTCTTTGAGGCATTCATAAACCTGCTTACCGCGCATGAAACCTGGGAAGTGGAAACGATCGGCGATACCACGTTCTGCAGCCAAATGAATCATGGCATCCATCATATCGCCAGAACCAGCCATGCAGAAGCGAACATTACGGGTACGGTGGAGTACCATCGTGGCAGCCTCAACGAAGTATTCAGGACCTTTCTGCATCGTGATACGCCCTAAGAAGGTAACCACCTTCTCCTTACCTGTATGGTCGGGACGTGGGATGTCCTGATACTCCTGCGGCAACGGATAAACGGCGTTGTGAACGGTGTAACACTTACGCGGATCCTGATGATACTGATTGATAACCGTCTGGCGTGTCAGCTCTGATACACACATGATACAATCAGCCCAATCCATACCATTTTTCTCGATAGAATATACAGTAGGATTAACTTTACCACGAGAACGGTCGAAATCGGTAGCGTGAACATGGATACAGAGCGGTTTGCCACTGACCTGCTTAGCGTGAATGCCGGCAGGGAAAGTCAGCCAATCGTGCGCATGAATAATATCAAATTCCTCAGCACGGGCCACCTGACCTGCAATGATCGAGTAGTTATTAATCTCTTCGTGCAGATTTCCAGGATAACCTCCCGCAAACTCCATCGCACCGAGATCATTCACGTTCATGTAATTGAAATCGGCATAGATATGTTCCCGAAGTTTGAAATAGTAGTCGGGGTCCATAATGTTACCCACACGCTGCTTGACGTAATCATAGTCAACATCACGCCAAGCAATGGGCACAGCATTCATGGCTACGATACGGCAGGCATGCTGACTCTCATCGCCAAAGGGATGAGGCAGACAGAGCACAGTCTCAATATCGCCTTGAGCCTTCAAGCCTTCGGAAATACCATAATTAGCAGTGGCGAGTCCACCAAATACATGAGGAGGATACTCCCATCCAAACATTAATACTTTCATAGTCGTCCCTCCTTATTTTTGATATGAATATTTATCCAAGAGCTGCAACGTGCGAAGGATTTCAGCAACGTTCATAGCAAACGACATGGCACCACGACCATGGAACGGTGGATTACCGTCGAACAGCTCAGAGATGGTACCGATAGCATGGTAGTCCATCTCGTCCTCATAGCCCACGAGCTGGCGCTCGATGAAGCTCAGGCGTGAACGCTTGTAGAGCTTCAGTGAGGCTTCCATATAGAATCCGCCCAACCAAGGCCATGCGGTACCCTGGTGATAAGCGTAATCGCGCTGTGTCTGTGGTCCCACATAAATAGGGTTATAGCCACCACTCTTCGGTGAGAGCGAACGGAGGCCCTTAGGGGTAAGCAGCTCGCGCGTACATATATCTACTACACTCTTCATCTGCTGTTGTGACAGAGGAGAGTAATCAAGTGCAACAGCGAAGATCATGTTTGGACGAACACTCCAGTCCATCATGTTTCCATCGACATAGTCGAGCAGGTAGCCGTACTCGTTGACAAAAGTGTCAACGAATGAAGTCTTTGCCAACTCGGCACGTTTCTCGAGATCTTGAGCACCCTTTTCATCACCCTTTTCTGCAGCCATCGAGGCACAGAATTTCAGGGCATTGTACCAAAGGGCATTGAACTCAACGATGTATCCAGAACGAGGCACAACGGGACGACCATTGGCGGTAGAGTTCATCCAAGTGACAGCCTTGTCACGACCATTAGAATAGAGCAGACCATTCTCGTCAAGACGGAGATTCGGGTGACCGCCCTTGATAATATAACGGACGATGTCCTGCAACAATTTGCCATAAAGCTTAAAACACTGCTCACGACCAGCATCCTTTGCATACTGCTGAATAGCCCAAACGGCCCAGAGGGGCACATCAGGCTGTTCGATTTCGTAAATCTTCACAGACAGGGGTTTCTCCTCCATGAACTCACGGAGACCGCGCTCTGCAGTCCTCATCACCAGTTCGAAGTAGTCACGCTCTCCGATGGCCAGCGTCAATCCTGGCAACGCGATGAACGTGTCACGGGCACGTGCCTTGAACCAAGGATAGCCTGCCAGCAGATAGCGCTCATCCTTCTTGTCGATCTTCTCCATAGTGCCGCTACGGCGGTCACGGAAATGGAACTGGTGGGCGGCGGTGACCAGACAGTGATAGAAGTTATCACGCGGCACACGGTCGGCCACCTCCTCGTCGAAGAGTTTCTTCAGCGTCGATGACTTGATCTGAGAGGTTGAACCCGAGAAAATAATGCTCTCGCCCTTTTTGATAGGCATCTCGAAATAGCCGGGCACATAGAGATCCTCGTTGGAGGCGTAGCCGCGCTCCTGCTCCTTCGGATACTCCACGCCACGATACCAGTCGGGCTGGAAAACGAACTCGTTCTTCTTGGAAAACTGCATGAAGAGGTCGGGATAGCCGGCATACATACAGGTCTTGATACCATTGTCGACCTGACTGTACTCGCGACTGGCCGTAGAGTTCTCGTGGGTAAACTGACGAACCGAACGGAAGGCCAGGAACGGACGGAACCTCAAAGTAGTGGCAGAGTGTGCATCGACCAGTGTGTAACGGATGAGGATACGATCCTCATAATGCTGGAAGATCACTTCTTTCTTTAGGATTACACCACCAACCCTATATGTCGTGGTAGGCACGAGGCTGGCGTCAAACTCACGGATGTACTTGTGTCCATTAGGACTGAAATTGTTGCCCTGATACTTGTGGAGACCGAGGTTGAATTCGGCACCATGCTGAATGACCGTACAATCGAGCGATGACAGCAGAACATGATTCTCGTCATCGAGCTCAGGAACGGGAACAACCAGCAGACCGTGGTACTTACGTGTGTTACAATCTACAAGCGTAGAACTGCTGTAGGCACCTGAACGGTTGGTACGGAGTAATTCACGACGGAGACTCTCCTGCAGGTTAGTCATCACGGCTTTTTCTAATCGTAAATAGCTCATAGTTCCTGTAAAAAGGTATTTAATTATTGAACATATTAGTCTTTAACTCCCCAAAGGTAGACATTTTTGGGGAGTCTTACAAATATATCAGAGTGATTTAACAAACTTTTTGATAATTACTGAGGTATTAGAAAGTTAATGACTTCCTGATTGACACTGACAACAAATGGTCCGACGGGAGTCTTCATCAGTCGTCCGTCAATGCCAACCATTGCATGTTTAGCATACTCTACCCTCACCTCCTTAGTGCGATAAGGATGTACACTGCGATGATTCAGAAAGCGACCAGTGATCAAAAGCCATAGTCCCTCAATGAGTTGTACAACCTCAGGATGATAGACCACCGACACATCAAGCATACCATTATATGGTACGGCGTTGGGGGTTTGTCCGTAACCGGGTCCTGAGCCTATACATACGGTCATCACCTTGCGGTCTATCACATCTGAATTGATGAATAATTTCATCTTATACTCCATACGATGAAAGAGCATAACGAATAATGAACATAAGAATGAGAGGGTTTGAGAACCAAGAAGCCGACGAGTCTGGCGACGCAGGTTCATAATATCAGCCGTCATTCCGATGTTAACACAATTGAGGAAGTAACGGTGACATTTCTCCCCCTTGGCATTTGTATAACGAATACAGCCAAGGTCGACCTTTCGGATGCGATGACGAATCAGCGAATCGACGGTTTCTTCTATCTGACTCTCATCAATATCCCAAAAACGGGCAAAGTCGTTCATCAAACCGTTAGGAATAACGCCGAGAGCGATACTGTCGCGGACTTCTTTCTCTTCCATCATGAGACAATTGACAGCATCGTTGAGGGCAGAGTCGCCACCTACTATGACAATGGTTTTATAACCATTAGATATCATCATCCTCATCAGGCGCTCCACACTGTCTGCCGTCTCGCTCTGAACAAAGTCATAAGCCACTTGGCGCTCATCAAGCACCTTCTGAATCTTCTCCCAACGCTTGCGCTTGTTGGAGATACCAGCCTTGGGACAGTAAAGAATGCCCCACTTCGAAGTCTCTATTGCCATAACTGTTTTATCTTTTCTATCTTTTCTTCCATCGGAAGCATCGCATCTATCCAATGTATTTTGAAACCTCTACGCTCCATGCCTCTGAACCAAGTCATCTGGCGTTTGGCAAACTGGTGGATGGCGATCTCAAGGCGATTGGTCATCTCGCTGTAGGAGGTCACGCCCGTCAGATACTCCGTCAGAAATTTATACTCCAATCCATAATATATAAGGTCATCGGCAGGGATACCCTCGTCGAGGAGCGCTTTCACCTCCTCGACCATACCTTCTTCCAGCCGGGCTTTCAGACGGCGGGTAATCTTCGCGCGACGCTCTTCACGATCGATGTCTATGCCGATAATAAGGCTCTCAACGGGCGGCAGTTCCCTGCGTGGCGTAGGGTGCTCCAGATTGTAGGTCTCAATCTCGATTGCCCTGATAGCGCGCTGACAGGAATCCACGTCGGTAGTATTGTGCATATTCGAACCGTTCTTTTCCTTCAGTCCTTTCAGCATCTCGGTCAACTCGTTGAGCGGCTTGCCTTCCAAGCTGTCACGCAACTCCTGGTTCTGCGGCACAGGCGAGAGTTTATAGCCTTTCAACACTGCCTCTATATAAAGGCCAGTTCCTCCACATAGGATAGGCACAGCCCCCCTACGTCTGATATCCTGATAGACGTCATAGAAATCCTGTTGGTACTCAAAGAGGTTGTATTTCGTGCCTGGCTCACGGATATCTATCAGATGATAGGGAACGTTTGTTACTTCTCCATTTTCGTTCTTCACTTCATAGTCATCGAGATCTTTACCTGTCCCAATATCCATCCGGCGGTAAACCTGACGGGAATCTGCAGAAACAATCTCACCTCCAATCTCTGCCGCCAGGCGAGCCGCAACGGAGGTCTTCCCCGATGCCGTCGGTCCCAATATAGTAATCATCTTCTTCATTCTGCGATGGTTTCGGTCTGAGAATAAGGATACGACACATCGTCAATCTGCTTGAAGAGACGGAGGTTGATACCAACTTTCCCTATTAGCATATCTGTAGTTTCAGTATATGCATCAGGAATAGCAGAGCCATTGTATACCTCACGGTAGTTCTTCTCATCCCATTTACGCTGTTTGACAATGCATTTCAGCAGTCGCTGTCCATCGTAATAAAGGCGGAACTCAAATATCTCGCCAAAAATGACATCAGGGTTCGTGGCATAGATGAACATAATCTGCCCTTTTCTGTCGTAGAGATATTCCTCATAATACTCCCGTACAGCATAGTTGTATTTACGCGTGGCAAACCATAGATAGTGAGGCGGATAAATGGGGGACCCTTCTAGTTCGCTATAATACATCCACAGATGCTCATGGTGGGGCCCTGTGCCAGGCAGATTCTGCTCAATGTTCAAATGGTAGTATTCATCAGGTATACCATCAGTGGGGAACTCACCACTCATTTGGGCGATGTATTCCTTCACACTCGCATACGACTTGCGGATATCCTCGATCGTATATTGTGCCTTTGCAACCTGTACCCCTAATGCCAGACAAGCTATGATGACAAACATTTTTCTCATCGTTTTACCATTTTGCTGGCAAAGATACGAAATAATACTGATATAGCAAAGTTTTTTGATACTGAATCATATAATTATGTAACAAAAAAGGTCGCCCGAATCATTTCGGACGACCAATTATTACCCTTCAACTACTTGCTTATTTCAGCTCAGCGAGGTACTTAATGGTGCGAACCATCTGAGAAGTGTAAGAGTTCTCATTGTCGTACCAAGAAACAACCTGTACCAGAGAGTTGCCATCCCCCATCTTGCTGACCATAGTCTGGTTAGCATCGAAGAGTGAACCGAACTTCATACCGATGATGTCACTAGAAACGAGTTTCTCCTCAGTGTAACCGAAGCTCTCGTTGGTAGCAGCCTTCATGGCAGCATTGATACCCTCAACAGTTACCTCACCCTTAACAACAGCGTGCAGGATAGTTGTAGAACCTGTAGGAGTCGGAA
>JAEEGH010009723.1_pt1 | contig 22312 bp, 18 predicted proteins | sample 9134181 | NCBI WGS metagenome assembly JAEEGH01 (sample SAMN16246544, study PRJNA631951) | gut metagenome | biome: gut microbiome; feature: rumen; material: DP-attached | host: Bos | place: Iran: Karaj | collected 2018-10
GTGTTCCTGCGTGCCGATGAGGGTGCAGCTGGCCTGCTTGCTGTCCGGTCCGAAGTAATAGGGGAGGGCGGCCTCCATGTTGCGCCAGGAGGCGTTGCGGCGGGTGCGGCGCTCCTCGATGATGACGCCGCGCTCGGCATCGATCTCGCTGGGCTGGTTGAGCACGAAGTGGGAATAGTCGGCCAGGATCATCAGGCAGCTGTCCACCACGCTGGGACGGGCCACGGGGATGTTGTTGAGCATGTACTGCGTCTCTTCAAAACCCGTGGAGGCGTTGATGTTACGGCCGAATTCCGCGCCGATGGAACGCAGGTAGTCCAGAATGGCTTTGCCCTGGAAATGCTCCGTGCCGTTGAAGCACATGTGCTCCAGGAAGTGGGCCAGGCCGTCCTGGGCGGGATATTCCTCCTGGATGGCACCCACGTTGGTGGCCAGGTAGAATTCGGCCCGGCCGGCGGGAAGCTCGTTGTGACGGATGAAGTAGGTGAGCCCGTTGTCCAGCTTGCCGGTGCGGACCTGGTCCGTCACGGGGAGCTGGGGCATCTGGGCGATGGCAGCCTCCAGCTGTTCGCGGGTGGGCTGCTGGGCCAGGGCCGTGACCGCAGTCAGGACCAAGGCACCCAAGGTAAGAATGACTTTCTTCATTTTTTGTGTATTAGTTTAATAGTACACCGCAAAGGTAGAAACTATTTTTGTAAATCCCAATAAAATAGGGAAAAAAAGAGTGGCCGGAGCCACTCTTTTTTCTTAGAGGGCAGGGAACTACTTGCCAGCCAGGCGCTTATACGTGTTCAGGCGCACCTTGGCGAATTCCTCCGTCTTGGACAGGAGCTCATCGGCCTGGTCCGGGAACATCTTGTACAGGGAGGCGAAACGCACCTCGCCCTTGAGGAAGTCCTGGAACTTGCTCCAGTCGGGTTCCTTGCTGTCCAGGGTGAACGGATTCTTGTCCGTGCCTTCCAGGGCCGGGTTGTAGCGGTACAGATGCCAGTAGCCGCATTCTACGGCCAGCTTCTCTTCCTTCTGGCTCAGGCCCATGCCGGCCTTGAGGCCATGGTTGATACAAGGGCTGTAGGCGATGATCAGGGACGGGCCGTCGTAGGCCTCGGCCTCCTTGATGGCGTTGAAGTACTGCACGGGGCTGGCACCCATGGCCACCTGGGCCACATAGACATAGCCGTAGGAGATGGCCATCATACCCAGGTCCTTCTTGCGGATCTTCTTGCCGGAAGCCGCGAACTTGGCGATGGCGCCCACCGGGGTGGCCTTGGAGCTCTGGCCGCCGGTGTTGGAGTATACCTCCGTATCCAGCACCAGGATGTTCACGTTCTCGCCGCTGGCCAGCACGTGGTCCAGACCGCCGTAGCCGATATCGTAGGAAGCACCGTCACCGCCGAAGATCCACTGGCTGCGGGCCGGGATGAAGTGCTTGTATTCCAGGAGTTTCTTGCAGTCATCGCAGCCGCATTCCTCGGCCAGCGGGACAATCTTGTCGGCCACCTCGCGGGTAACGGCGGGATCCTTGGGGGCTTCCAGCCACTTGGCGGCGAGGGCCTTGATGTCCTGGCTGCAGCAGTTGCACTCCAGCAGTTGCTTCATGATGTTGGCAACAGTTTCACGGGCGCGGTCCGATCCCAGCTTCATACCCAGGCCGAACTCGCAGAAGTCCTCGAACAGGGAGTTCTGCCAGGCCGGGCCGTGGCCCTGAGCGTTGGTGCAGTACGGGCTGGCCGGGAAGGAAGCGCCGTAGATGGAGGAGCAGCCGGTGGCGTTGGCAATCATCATGTGGTCGCCGAACAACTGGGTGATGGTCTTGATGTTGGGGGTTTCACCGCAGCCTGCGCAGGCGCCGGAGAACTCGAACAGCGGCTGGGCGAACTGGCTGTTCTTCATGTTGGCCTTCTTGTCCACATACTCCTTGTAGCCCACCTTCTTATTAAGGTAGTCGAAGGCTGCCTGGTCTTCCTTGTGCTCAATGTAGGAAACCATGGAGAGGGCCTTGTCCTTGGCCAGGCACACATCCACGCAGTTGCCGCAACCGGTGCAGTCGTCCACGGAGATGGCGATGGCGTACTTGTATTCCTTGAGGTTGGCCTTGCCCTGGGCAAGCTTTACGCCGGCGGGAACCTTGGCGGCCTCTTCTTCGGTGAGCAGGAACGGGCGGATGGCGGCGTGCGGGCACACGAAGGCGCAGGTGTTGCACTGGATACACTTTTCGGCATCCCACTCGGGCACGTTCACGGCCACTCCGCGTTTTTCGAAGGCGGCGGTGCCGGCGGGCATGGTGCCGTCGGCATAAGGCAGGAAGGCGCTCACCGGGAGGGTGTCACCGGCCTGGGCGTTCACCACATCGGCCACGTCCTTGACGAAGGCGGGGGCCAGGCGGTCCTTGTTGGGGTTCTCGAACTTGGCGGTGAGCTTGGCCCACTCGGCGGGAACCTTGATTTCCGTATATTCGCCGCCGCGGTCCACGGCTGCGTAGTTCATGTTCACCACATTCTCACCCTTCTTGCCGTAGCTCTTCACGATGGCGTCCTTCATGTATTTGACGGCGTCCTCGTAAGGAATGATGCCCGTAATCTTGAAGAAGGCGCTCTGGAGGATGGTGTTGGTGCGTCCGCCCAGGCCGATCTCCGCGGCAATCTTGGTGGCGTTGATGATGAACACGCGGATGTGCTTGCGGCCGATGATGGCCTTCACATTGTCCGGGATGTTCTGGATGGTCTCTTCCTCGTCCCAGAGGCTGTTCAGCAGCAGGGTGCCGCCGTCCTTGATGCCCTTGAGCACATCGTACTTCTTAAGGTACGAAGGCACGTGGCAGGCCACGAAGTCCGGGGTGTTCACCAGGTACGGGGCCTTGATGGGCTGCTGGCCGAAGCGCAGGTGCGAGCACGTGTAGCCGCCGGACTTCTTGGAGTCGTAGTCGAAGTACGCCTGGCTGTAGAGGTCCGTGTGCGAGCCGATGATCTTGATGGTGTTCTTGTTGGCGCCCACGGTGCCGTCCGAACCCAGGCCGTAGAACTTGCACTCCGTGGTGCCGGGCTTCACGATGGAGATCTCCGCCTTGATGGGCAGGCTCTTGAAGGTTACGTCGTCCACGATGCCGATGGTGAAGTCCGTCTTGGGCTCCTTGGCGTCCAGGTTGTCGAATACGGCAACGATCTGGGCCGGGGTGGTGTCCTTGGAGGACAGGCCGTAGCGGCCGCCGATGATGAGGACGTTGTCCTTGCCCTGGAAGAGGGCCTTTACGTCCGTGTAGAGGGGCTCTCCCACGGCGCCGGGCTCCTTGGTGCGGTCCAGGACGGCGATGCGGCGGACACTCTTGGGGAGCACGGAGAAGAAGTACTTCTCGCTGAAGGGCCTGTACAGGTGGCAGGTGATGAGGCCGAACTTGCGGCCGCGGCCGGCGAGGTAGTCGATGGTTTCCTTGATGGTCTCCGTGACGGAACCCATGGCCACGATGATGTTCTCCGCGGTGGGGTCTCCGTAGTACTCGAAAGGCCGATAGCTGCGGCCGGTGAGCTCCGTGATTTCTCCCATATAGCGGGCCACGATGTCCGGAACTGCATCGTAGAACTGGTTGCGGGTTTCCACGGCCTGGAAGTATACGTCACCGTTCTGGGCGGTACCGCGGGTAACGGGGGCGTCCGGATTGAGGGCGCGCTCGCGGAACTTGGCCAGGGCCTTCTCGCTGATCATATCCTTGAGCTTGTCTTCCGGAAGGGCTTCGATCTTCTGGATCTCATGGGAGGTGCGGAAGCCGTCGAAGAAGTGCAGGAACGGCAGGCTGGCCTTGATGGCGCTCAGATGGGCCACGGCGGCCAGGTCCTGGGCCTCCTGGACGGAACCGGAAGCCAGCATGCAGAAACCGGTCTGGCGGCAGGCCATCACGTCCTGGTGGTCTCCGAAGATGGAGAGGGCGTGGCTGGCCAGGGCGCGGGCGCTCACGTGGAAGACGGTGGGCAGCATTTCGCCGGCGATCTTGTACATGTTGGGGATCATCAGCAGCAGACCCTGCGATGCGGTGAAGGTGGAAGTAAGGGCACCAGCCTGGAGGGAACCATGCACGGCACCGGCGGCGCCGGCTTCGGACTGCATCTCCGTCACTTTCACTGTTTCGCCCCAGAGGTTCTTCTTTCCGTGGGCGGCCCACTCGTCGATGTTCTCTGCCATCGTGGAGGAAGGAGTGATAGGATAGATGGCGGCATGCTCGCTGAACAGATAGGCAATGTTACTGGCGGCATAGTTACCATCACAGGTGATGAATTTCTTTTCGTTTGCCATAATTTGTTGTGGTTAATATATTGTATTTTATTGGATTCCTTCGATTGTTATATCTTCAGCGGAGGCTATGGGCTTTTCCTCCGCTGAATTATGGGCCGATGCTCCGTCAGAGCTTCTGCTCTCCGACGAAGAATTGGCGGATGGAGCCACCCTTTCCGCAGCATCGGCATTATTTTTAGCGGAGGAAAGGGTGGTTCCTTCCGCCTGTACAATACGTCTAATCAGTCCTTGCAGCACGGTGCCGGGGCCTATTTCCAGGAAGCCGGTGATGCCATCGGCCAGCATATTCTCCACAGTCTGGGTCCAGCGGACGGGGGAGGTGAGCTGCTGCAGCAGGTTGGCCTTGATGAGCTCCGGGTCCTCCGTGGGAAGGGCCGTCACGTTTTGGTAGATGGGGCATTTGGGCTTTTGGAAGGGGGTATCGGCAATGGCCCTTGCCAGCTCCTCCCGGGCAGGTTCCATCAGGGGGGAGTGGAAGGCGCCGCTCACCGGGAGCTTCAGCGCCCGTTTGGCTCCGGCGGCTTTGAGCTGGGCGCAGGCCTCCTCCACGGCCGATTCCTCTCCGGAGATGACCACCTGGCCCTTGCTGTTGTAGTTGGCGGGGACCACGCCGGGGATGCCGCTGCAGACGGATTCGATAACCTGGTCCGGCAGGTTGATGATGGCGGCCATGGCGCCGGGCTGCCTTTCGCAGCACTGCTGCATGGCCCTGGCCCTTAACGAGACCAGCCTCAGGCCGTCCTCGAAACTGAGGGCGCCGGCGGCGGTGAGGGCGCTGAATTCGCCCAGGGAGTGGCCGGCCACCGCATCCGGAACCTCCTTTACGCAGCACTGGGAGAGCACCACGCTGTGGATGAAAATGGCCGGCTGGGTTACCTGGGTGGCCTTGAGGGCATCGGCATCCTCGCCGAACATGATGTCCGTGATGCGGAAACCCAGGACCTGGTTGGCGCGTTCCATGAGGGCCTTTGCCTCCGGAATGGTTTCGTATATCTCTTTGGCCATGCCCGGAAACTGGGAACCCTGGCCAGGGAAAACGTGTGCTTTTGTCATAGTCCACAAAGATAAGCAAAAAAACCGAAATTTGCCATAGATTAAAGCTACTATTGTCTTTTGGTTTTAAACATTTGCAGAAACGCGTAATAATCACTACATTTATCACATTAACCACTTTTTTCTTTTGCATGAGACTCCAAGAAGAAGCCGCGCGCTGCCTGCTGTGCCAGGACGCGCCCTGCACCAAGGCCTGCGGGAAAGGGGACCCGGCCAGGGCCGTCCGCGCCGTCCGTTTTGACAATGCCTCCCTGGCCTCCAGCTGGCTGGAAGGCTGTTCCCAGGAAGACCTGGCCCGGGCGGAGGAGGCCTGTATCCACTACGACAGGCCCATCCGGCTCCGGGAGATGGCCCGGGCGCTGGAAGAGGTCCGGGCGCGGGGGACTGGTGCCGCCCGTCCATCCCTGGCCATCGACTTTGTGGGCATTCCCTGCGAGAATCCTTTCTTCCTGGCCTCATCGGCCGTGTGCACCAACTACGAGATGGTCTCGCGGGCGTTCCGGGCTGGTTGGGCAGGCGTTTTTTACAAGACCATCTGCATGCAGGAGATCCGGGAGGTGTCGCCGCGCTTCGATGCGGTGGGGAAGCCCTTTATCGGCTTCCGCAATATGGAGCAGCTGAGCGAGAACCCGGTGGAGGTGGATTTCGACATCCTGAGGCGGCTAAAGAAGGATTTCCCGGAAAAGGTGGTCATTGCCTCCATCATGGGCCAGAGCGAGGCCGATTGGATTACGCTCGCGAAGATGGCCGAAGAGGCCGGATGCGACGCGGTGGAGCTCAATTTTTCCTGCCCCCAGATGCGCGAGAGCGGCATGGGTTCGGATGTGGGCCAGGACCCCGAACTGGTGACCTTTTTCACTGCTTTCGTGAAGCGAAATGTGAGCATTCCTGTCATCCCCAAAATGACCCCCAACATCGCCCATATTTCCAAGCCGGCGATGGGGGCTTTCGCCGGTGGAGCGGATGCCATATCGGCCATCAATACCATTAAAAGCGTCACTTTAGGTGAAGGATCGGAAGTGAATGGATGTCAAACTGGTTCCGGGTACTCCGGGAAGGCGGTGAAACCCATTGCCCTCAGGCACATTTTAGCCATGGTGAAGAACCCCATTCTAAGCAGCATCCAGTTCAGCGGAGTGGGCGGAATCGAGACCTGGCGGGACGCCCTGGAATTCATCCAGCTGGGCTGCCGGAACGTGCAAGTCTGCACAGCCGTGATGCAGTATGGATACCGCATCATCGACGACCTGATCCTGGGCCTTCAGAACCACATGGCGGAGCGGGGAGTCCCCCGCCTGGAGGAGCTGGTGGGAGAGCTTCTTCCCAAGTTCTATCTGCCGCACGACCTGGACCGCGACACGGTGGTCTATCCCAAGTTTGACCGTGCCAAGTGCATCGGCTGCGGGCGCTGCGCCATCTCCTGCGCCGACGGCGGTCACCAGGCCCTGGACTTCGATCCTGAGACGCGCCAGCCCCAGCTCATCGCCGCCCGCTGCGTAGGTTGCCATCTTTGCCGCCTGGTGTGTCCGGCCGATGCCATCGGGGTTAGTAAACGCGTGTCCAAGCGCTAAGCGCTCTGCCGAGATAAATGCTTGATTATTAGCAAATTGTTGTTTTCTCCCTGTGTATTCTGTCACAGGGAGAAAAAAGTAAGTTGTTGATTCAAAGCTAATTAACTTTTCGCAAAGCGGGGGGACAAACCGTAAGGTGCGGTAGTTGACAGAACTTGTGCGGTGGGGTCGTTGAGCGAAGCGATTAGGAGGGGGTTTGGGGGATTCTTCCCCCAATGGGTCGAAGACCTTTTTATTCCGAGCGGGGGAACACGAAAAGAGAGCGCCGTGTGGCGCTCTCCCGTGTACCCCCGCTCGGAATCGAACCGGGACCAACGGAACCGGAATCCGTTATTCTATCCTTTAAACTACAGGGGCATCCTGTGAAAGGACTGCAAATATAGTGTTTTTTTCCGGAATGGACACAATCTTTTTTTTGCTTTTGTAATCGGGACGGGCCCTGTTTTTCCCATACTTGCAGAATAGTGCTAATATGTTAGCAAGTTTGTGTATATTTATAAGTATATTCACTATGATAATCCGGATATTATTATTACATTTGCATGTTAGTTTCCGAAGATCGGATAAGAGGCAATTGGGGCGCTTGCTGGGTTAAGTGGCGCACAAGGAAACCGGAGGTTTCGCTGCCTTGTCGTTTCCCGTCGGCTATATGTTTGCCGGCCGGGGAATATAAGACGTGTCCCTTGGCGGAAACATAGTTAACCCAATGGAAATAATCCAGACAAATATTGAAGGCGTGTTTGTCGTTGAACCTAAGGTGTTTGGCGACGAGCGGGGGTACTTTTTCGAGAGTTTCAACGCAAGGGATTTTGCCCGGGAGACGGGGCTGGACATTGTCTTCGTGCAGGACAACGAGAGCAAAAGCCGCTACGGCGTGCTGCGGGGACTGCACTTCCAGCGGCCGCCCTTTGCCCAGAGTAAGCTCCTGAGCGTTGTGAGCGGAAAGGTGCTGGACGTGGCGGTGGACCTGCGGAAGGGATCGGCCACCTACGGGAAATACTTCAGCTGCGAGCTGAGCGGGGAAAACCACAGGCGGCTGTTCCTGCCCAAGGGGATGGCGCACGGGTATGTGGTGCTCAGCGCAGAGGCCGTCTTCCAGTACAAGTGCGACGAGTTCTATCATCCGGAGGCCGAAGGGGGCGTTGCGTGGAACGATGAGGACATTGCCATTCCCTGGCCGGTGAAGGCCGATGACATCGTCCTGTCGGCCAAGGACCGGCAGCATCCGCGCCTGAAGGATCTGGAAAGCCCATTTGAAATTTAGTGCGACATGAACTATAAGAGAACTTTGATTATCACCGGCGGTGCCGGCTTTATCGGCAGCCACGTGGTGCGCCTGTTTGTAAACAAGTACCCGGAGTACCGCATCATCAACCTGGACAAACTCACCTATGCGGGGAACCTGGCCAACCTCAAGGACATAGAGGACAGGCCCAACTACCGCTTCGTGAAGATGGATATCTGCGACTTCGAGGGGGTGCTGGGGCTGATGCAGGAGGAGAAGGTGGACGGAATTATCCACCTGGCGGCCGAAAGCCATGTGGACCGCAGCATCAAGGATCCCTTCACCTTTGCGCAGACCAACGTGATGGGAACGCTGTCCCTGCTGCAGGCGGCTAAAGCGTATTGGGGGCCGATGGGATGGGAGATGGCAGGAGCAGGGACGGAGGCATGCTCCGCCTCCGCGAAAAATTATGCCGATGCTGCGGCGGAGCATGCCTCCGTCCCATGCAGGTTTTACCACATCTCCACCGACGAGGTGTACGGGGCGCTGGAGATGACGCATCCGGAAGGGATTGAGCCGCCGTTCACCACCAGGGCATCCAGCGGCAAGCACCACCTGGCATATGGGGAAAAGTTCTTCACGGAGGACCTGAAGTATCAGCCGCACAGCCCCTACAGCGCCGCCAAGGCCAGCAGCGACCACTTTGTGCGGGCCTTCCACGACACCTTCGGGATGCCCACCATCGTTACCAACTGCTCCAACAACTACGGGCCGTACCAGTTCCCGGAGAAACTCATTCCGCTGTTTATCAACAACATCCGGCATAGAAAACCGCTGCCGGTATACGGAAAGGGGGAGAACGTGCGGGACTGGCTCTACGTGGAGGACCACGCGCGGGCCATCGACGTCATCTTCCACAAGGGGCGCATCGCGGAGACGTACAACATCGGCGGGTTCAACGAGTGGAAGAACATCGATATCATCAAGGTGCTCATCAACACGGTGGACCGCCTGCTGGGCCGTCCGGAAGGGGCCGATATGGACCTAATCACCTATGTGACGGACCGGGCGGGGCACGACCTGCGCTATGCCATTGACAGCACCAAGCTCCAGAGGGAGCTGGGCTGGGAGCCTTCCCTGCAGTTTGAGGAAGGCATTGAAAAGACTGTGAAGTGGTACCTGGAGAATCAGGCCTGGATGGACAACGTAACCTCCGGGGATTACCAGAAGTACTACGAAGACATGTACAGAAACCGTTAATCCGTTCCGGTGGAAACCCCTCTGTTTTAATGCTTTTGGTAGCAGGTCCGCCGGGAATTATTAATCAATAACTAAAAAGTATTATGAGAGTAATTATTGAACCTGATTACGAGAAAATGTCCAAGTGGGCCGCCCAGTACGTGGCCAAACGGATCAATGACGCCAAACCCACCGCTCAGAAACCCTTCAAGCTGGGCTGCCCCACCGGCAGCTCGCCCCTGGGCCTGTACCGGGAGCTCATCAAGATGAACAAGGAGGGGAAGGTGTCCTTCCAGCATGTGGTCACCTTCAACATGGACGAGTACGTGAACCTGCCGGAGGAGCATCCGGAGAGCTACCACTCCTTTATGTGGAACAACTTCTTCAGCCACATCGACATCAAGAAGGAGAACGTGCACATCCTCAACGGCAACGCCCCGGACCTGAAGGCCGAATGCGAGGCCTACGAGAAGGCCATCGTGGCGGCCGGCGGCATCGACCTCTTTATGGGCGGCATCGGCCCGGACGGGCACATTGCCTTCAACGAGCCCGGCTCCAGCCTTTGCAGCCGCACCCGGCAGAAGACCCTCACCACGGACACCATCATCGCCAACTGCCGCTTCTTTGACAACGACGTGAACAAGGTGCCCAAGACCGCCCTCACCGTGGGTGTGGGTACCGTGATGGACGCCAAGGAGGTGCTCATTATGGTGAACGGCCACGGCAAGGCCCGCGCCCTGCAGCACGGCATCGAGGAAGGTGTGAGCCAGATGTGGACCATCAGCGCCCTCCAGCTCCACCCCCATGCCATCATCGTGGCCGACGAAGCCGCCTGCGGCGAACTGAAGGTGGATACCTACAAGTACTTCAAGGATATTGAGAAGGAAAATTTGATTTAAGCATCTGCTGGGCCTGGCGGCATCGGAAACCCAACGCACGCAGATGCTTAAATCGAAATGAAAAACCTATGAAAATTGCTGTTGCCGGTACCGGATATGTAGGGTTGAGCATCGCCACCCTCCTTGCGCAGCGCCATCAGGTGGTTGCGGTGGATGTTGTGGCCGATAAGGTAGATAAGATCAACCGACGGATCTCTCCCATCCAGGACGAGTACATCGAGAAGTACCTGTCCGAAAAGAAACTGGACCTTGGGGCTACGCTGGACGCGCGTTCGGCGTATGCCCAGGCCCGTTTTGTGGTGATTGCCACGCCCACCAACTATGACCCGGTGAAAAATTTCTTTGACACCTCGCACGTGGAGGAGGTGATTGAGCTGGTGCTGGAGGTGAATCCGGAGGCGGTGATGGTGATAAAGAGTACGGTACCGGTGGGGTATACGGCCTCGCTGGCCCGGAAGTATCCGAAGGGGAGGTTCCTTTTCTCTCCGGAGTTTTTGAGGGAGAGCAAGGCGCTGTATGACAACCTGTATCCTTCGAGGATAATCGTTGGGTATGAAGTGGAAGGCGATGATGCCTTTTCCTCCGCTAAAAAGAAGGCCGATGCTACGGAAAAGGCATCATCGCCTTCCCGCCACCCCACACACGCAGATGCCGAGGTCTTCGCGTCCCTGCTGAAGGAGGCAGCGCTGAACGATCCGCCGGTGCTCTTGATGGGCACCACGGAGGCGGAGGCGGTGAAGCTCTTTGCCAACACGTACCTGGCGCTGCGGGTGTCCTACTTCAACGAGCTGGACACCTATGCAGAGATGAAGGGGCTGGATCCGCGCGCCATTATCGAAGGTGTGTGCCTGGATCCCCGTATCGGCACGCATTACAACAACCCCAGCTTCGGGTATGGTGGATATTGCCTGCCGAAGGATACCAAGCAGCTCCTGGCCAACTTCAACGATGTGCCGGAGAATCTGATTGGGGCCATTGTGGAAAGCAACCGTACGCGAAAGGATTTCATTGCCGACCAGGTGCTTCGCCGTGCGGGTTATTATGACTATTACAGTGCCGGGAGTTTTGACGCCGCCCGCGAGCACGAAGTGATTATCGGCGTTTATCGCCTTACGATGAAGGCCGGTTCCGACAATTTCCGGCAATCGGCCATCCAGGGCATTATGAAGCGCATCAAAGCCAAAGGCGCCAAAGTGATTGTCTACGAGCCGGTTTTGGAAGACGGTTCGACGTTCTTTGGCTCGCTGGTTGTCAATGACTTGAAGGCGTTTAAGACCCAGAGTGATGCGATTATTGCGAATCGCTACGACACGGCCCTGGACGATGTGGCGGAGAAGGTTTATACGAGGGATATTTTTAAGCGGGATTAAGTTTTTGCCGCCAATCCAGAGAATCGCTATTGTACGCATTCTGTTTGTATTCGCGGCAAGTAATTCAGGCAAAAAACGGGTTTTCATTGCCGCCAATACACGAAAACGGCCCTGTGTGCATTCTGTGTGTACTCGCGGCAGAAAAGATATTCGGAGAAACGTCATTCCCGGCTTGATCGGGAATCTCAAAAGAATAATTGATTATTGGGGATTTATGCTTACCTTTGCATTAAAGGAAGCAAATCCGGAAATAGCGGAGTTCAACTCTTAGCGTCGGTGAGCTTCTTTTTTCGTAAGATAACAACGGATAATCCCTTCATTTCCAAGAATTAACAAAAAGGGGCCCCCAATGGTGGGCACCCTTTGAGCCGGATGGGTAAACAGTCAGCGGGGCTAGCCGCTCAAGGGACTACGTCATTTTTCGCAGACGTGTCCGGATGGTTTCCTTTGAAACCTTCAGGAACTTTGAGATGGACCTGACTGTTTCCCTTACCTGCTCCAGTTCAAAGCTGAAGCCGAGGGTAAACTTGGTTTTAAATTTGACCATGTTTGGTATAAATAGGATAAAAACGATGCAAAAGAACCATTGGATTAGTCTGAGGACCATTACCTCTGGGAGTACGCATCCGGGGAAAAAAGTAGAGCATTCTCCGGTTAAGGAAAAATGCTCTATGTAAGTTTTGGCCTTTCTCAAGGGCCCCTATTCATACCAGAAACAAAGGTAGAAGAATAATTTGAATTGCCCAAGCATTTCGCAAGATTTATTTTTACACTACCCGCAGAAACGTCATTCTGAGCGAAGCGAAGAATCTATGAATCTAATTACACTAATATGAACCTCAAAGGATCCAAAACCGAAAAGAACCTCCTGGAAGCCTTCGCCGGCGAGTCCCAGGCCCGTAACAAGTACACCTACTACGCCTCCAAGGCCAAGAAGGACGGCTATGTGCAGATCTCCAAGATCTTCGAAGAGACCGCTGCCAACGAGAAAGAGCACGCCGAGATCTGGTTCAAATACCTCCACGGCGGCAAGGTGCCCGGCACCGTAGAGAACCTGAAGGACGCCGCCAACGGCGAAAACTTCGAGTGGACCGACATGTACGCCCGGATGGCCCAGGAAGCCCGCGAAGAAGGATTTGACGAGATTGCCGCCAAGTTCGAGATGGTTGGCGCCATCGAAAAAGAGCACGAGGAGCGCTACCGCAAGCTCCTTGCCAACATCGAGCAGGGTATCGTCTTCTCCCGCGACGGCGACTGCATCTGGCAGTGCTCCAACTGCGGCCACATTGTCATCGGCCCCAAGGCCCCGGAGATCTGCCCCGTGTGCGACCACCCGCAGAGCTACTTCCAGTTGAAACCTGAGAACTACTAGTATGTTCAAGTTAATAGACCTTCCATACAAGTCCCTGGCGCCTGTGATCAGTGATGAAACCCTCTCGTTCCACCACGGCAAGCACCTTCAGGCCTATGTGGATAACCTGAATAAGCTCATTGCCGGGACAGAGCTGGAGGGAAAGAGCCTGGAGGAGATTGTGAAGGTGTCCGCCGGTGGCGTGTTCAACAACGCCGGCCAGATCCTGAATCACAATCTGTACTTCACGCAGTTTGCGCCACAGCCGTCATGCCCGACCCCGATCGGGCATCTCAAAGCTCAGATCGAGAAGCAGTGGGGCACCTTCGAGGCCTTCCAAACCGACTTCGAAGCCAAAGGCGTTTCCCTCTTCGGCTCCGGCTGGGTGTGGCTGCAGGCCAACGCTGACGGAGAGTTGTCCATCGGCCAGTACGCCGGTGCAGATAACCCCGTCGCTCACGGCCTCAGGCCCCTTCTCACCTTCGACGTGTGGGAACACGCATATTATCTGGATTACCAGAACCGCCGTGCCGCGCACCTCAAAGCGTTGTGGGGGATTGTGGATTGGGATGTAATTGAAAAGAGATTTACCAAGTAGTTTTATGATTTACGATCACATTAAGAACATAGGTTTGTACAAGGGCCTCACGCCGGCGCTTGATACGGCGCTGGAATACATCAAGACGCTGGATGCCGATGTGGAGTTGGGAACTTACCTGCTGGACAATGGGGTAAAGGCCATTGTGAGCGAGTCTATGACCAAAGCGGTGAACGAGAAGGGCTTCGAGGCACATCGCCGGTTCATTGACGTCCAGCTGGCTCTCCGCGGCTGCGAACTTATCCGCTGCAAGCCCCTGGCGCAGGTGAAGGAAACCATTCCCTACAACGAAGAAAAGGACGCCGCCCGTTATGCCGATGAACCCGGCCTGGACGCAGTGATTGGCGAAGGTTACTTTGTGGTGGTGTGGCCCGACGACGCCCACGAACCCCTGCTCTGCACCCCTGCCGGTCCCCAGCTGGTAAAGAAAGTGGTGTTGAAGGTGCCGGTGGAATAGTTGTCCTTCTGAGATCACTTATTGTCATTCTGAGCGAAGCGAAGAATCTATTGTTTTTGTTTTATGGGTGTATACGAAGAAAACATAGTCCCTGTCAAGATTGCCAGTCTTGCAGAGTATGTTGCAGAGAGAAAGCGAATCTCCCTGGACGAGGCTCTTGTTTACATCTATTCCAATCCGATGTACAAGGAGCTTTATAATGAGGGCGCCCGGTGGTGGTACCTTAGTTCGGATGCGTTGTACGATGAGTTTGAGATTAGACGCAAGGAGCAGGTGATGGAAGTAACACGAGAGGCTTTCGAGTTCTATGTGTACACCTTGGAGAAGTATGCGATTTGTAAGCGAATCAGCGGATTGCAGGCACTGGCACTGTTTAAGGAATTTGACGCAGATGAGTTCCTGCTCATGCATTATGATTTGCTGCACACCCAAGGAACAGGATATGTGATTGATGAGGTTCAGCGCTTAATTGAAAGGAGGAAGAAGAGATGAGATTATATCATGGATCCGTGGTAGAAGTTCGTAAACCCAGCCTCCGGTTTGGCCGAAAGAAGACGGACTTTGGACGTGGCTTCTACACCACAACCCAGGCCGAACAGGCCGAGAACTGGACAAAAATCAAGCAGGACCGGACGAAGGCGCCCAAAAGGATTGTGTCGGTGTACGAGATTGACGATGCTGTGCTTTCCAACCCGGAGCTGAAGATTCGTGAATTCCACGGTGTGGACGAGGCTTGGCTGAACTTTGTGGTCGATAGCCGAAAAGGTGTCAAACATGACTATGATTTGGTTTTTGGTCCTGTAGCAAATGATAAGGTCTTCACCACCGTCAATTTATATGAAAGTGGCGTCCTGGATGCTCCGGCAGCTATTGCACAGCTGAAGGCGTATAAGACTTACGACCAGCTATCTTTCCATACGAAGCGTGTGATGGATGTGTTGAAGTTTGTAGAGTCATATGAGCTTAATGGCTAACAGTAGACACATGGCTGTCTATCAATCATTCTAAATCAAGTTGTCTATATTAAGTATATCAATAATATGTCATTAACAATTGAAAATGAGAACTCATTAAGACGAGCAGTAGCTACAGGTTGCAACTTGTTTTTGGGGGCAGGTTTCTCGTTGTTAGCAAAAGGCGATGACGATGATTTCTTACCTACCGGAGACAAACTTGCTGACGAATTGTCGGAAGCATTTGAGTGCCCAAGACTTTCTTTGCCTGAGATGGCGACGATTATTCAATCAAAGAATTTAGATGGGTTTAATAGTTTTATTAAACATCGTTTTACTGTTAAAGATTATGATCCGGTCTATAAAAAGATTGCTAATGTCAGGATTAAGAATATTTTTACGACAAATGTTGATGATTTAGTTCAAAGAGTTATACATGATTCTAGTAAAAGATATCTCAATGATATGAAGGTTAATGGTCCATCTCCAGAAGATACTGCCATTAATTATTTAGCGTTACATGGGTGTGTCTCGGAAGCGGAACAAAGATTTGTTTTTAGTTCCATTGAGATAGCCACCATTTTTTCAAACGAAAGACGTATCTGGGGTTTTTTGTCTTCGTCCACTGAAACATATCCAACTTTGTTTCTTGGCTATGGAATGAATGATACAGGAACTCTTAATGCCTTATTTTCAAGGGCCACGTTTAATAATGCTCAGAAAGAAAAGTGGATTTTGGTGCATGATTCATCAGAGAGTTTAATTCCGTATTATCAAGCTTTAGGATTTAGCATTATCAGGGGAGATATTAAGTCATTTCTGGATTGGATACCTGAAATTGAAAGAGAAGTACAGATCAATAATCAACCTCCTTTGCAGGAATATTTTGGATACTGTATGGTTTCTAAGGGAATGAGTAAAGATGAGGTTGTAAGGCCAATTGATGTTTTCTTCCGAGGCGCTGCTCCCATTTGGCACGACATTAAGAGTGGTTTTATTTATAAAACTTCATTCTATAATAAGATTCAAGATAATGTATTATCGGGAAAGAAGCATACTATTATTATTGGCGCTCCTGCTACTGGCAAAACAACTTTAGCCATGCAGGTAGCTTATGGTGTTAATTATCCAGGCCAGATTCTATTTTTTGATTCATTAACAGACACACGTACGGAGTTCCTCATAAAAATCATAGGAAAAAGTAGGGTCCTCATTTTTTTGGATAATTTTTCGGATTACCTTGATTCTTTCATTCGTCTTTCAGACGCGGGAAGCAATATTAATGTCGTTGGAGTTGATAGAAGCCATTATTTCAATATTGTTTCCCATAAACTTCCTATGGAGAAGTATAACGTAATCAATGTTTCTGATCCAACAGAAAATGATTTACAGGGTATTTTCAATACGTTACCCGTCACAATAAGAAATGGGGAGATTAAGCGGGGAGGACAACGGCAGTATTCGCCAGATACTATTTTTGAGTTTGTCTTGAGAAACATATCTAAATCTAATATTGCAGAGCGTTACGATGAGGTGTTAAAGACACTTATAGAGGACGATCAACTGTTGGCGGAGTTCCTTGTCCTATGCACATATGTGCATGCTTCTAGAATCCCTCTTTCCTCAGAGATGGCTATCGCATATTTCTCTGAGGACTGTTCTTACAATGATGTTTTTGAGATGAGGGCAGAGTTAAATGATTTGATCAAGGATTTTGATGTCTCTTTTACGGATTTGGATTCGAATATGGATTATTATTATCCAAAATCGTATTATATTGCTGAATGCGTCTTAAAAAAATGCCCTAGTTGGTTGTTGCGTGTAGTTCTTAACAAGTTTATTAATAACCTTACACCAGTTGTGATTTGTAATTACAGTTCCTTTAAAAAGCACGGATTTGATAAAACGATTATCAGTAAGGCTTTTGAAAGGACAAGCGAGGGGCAAGACTTCTATGAGAGAGCTTTCTTGTTTGATTATCAAAATCCTTTCGTTCTTCAACAGGGAGCGTTATTCTTAAGTTCGAGACGTCGTTACACGGACGCTTTTAACTGGATAGATCGTGCCATTAATATGACTGGGAATAGGTACTTTTCCATTAGGAATTCTCATGCGGTTATTTTATTTGATGCTAATATTGGGAATAACGATGTTTCCGCTCGTGTCATTCTTGATCAAAGTATGTCAATTCTCGAAAAATGCATTAATGATGATAAACGTGTAATATTCCATGCACTTACATATGCTTCACAGGCAATAGAATATGCTAAACGTTATAATGATAGTGTCGCCTTTGGATACATAGATAAAGCTATCGATTGGCTACGTAATGAGATTGAGTTAAATGATTGGAATGTTGAAGTAAAGTTATCACTTCAGAAACTAAGGAATTATCGAGATAATGTAGTTCAATCCAATTAAACCAGAAGGCTACAATGTCTAAGCGCTATTGATAAGAGCCCTAAAACAGTGAAAGATACTCTTTCACGAGCCCTTTCTGCTCATTGTTCACGCCCGGTTGGTGATTATGCAGGTAGCATGAAAAACTCCATTTCAGCCATAGAGATTGAATGCCATAGAATCACTGGGGAAAAGAAGCTTGGTCCTGCTTTGAAGAAACTTAAGAGTAAAGGACTCTCAATTCATCCTCAATTGGAGATGGCGTTTCAGAACCTATATAACTACTCGAATGATGAGAAGACTGGTATCCGGCATGGCAAAAAGATTCCGGAGGATACTTATGTTCCTACGGCGAAAGAATCCCTGTTTTTGCTTGTGACCAGTAGCGCATTTATCAACTACTTGCGCTCTTGTGAGGTGGATATGGAATCGAAATCCGAATAGGAGTGGTATGATTAATACCCTTACTGAATTGCTGAAAGAGTTTGTCGATGCGTAGACGGATTGTTTAAAGGAATTGTTCCGGCAGTTTGAGAATTGCCGTAAGCAGATGACAAAGTTAGAGCTAAAGTACACATTTGAGTAATTAAGATACGCTATATATGAAACATTTCAAGAATGATGGGAAGCTGAAGCTTCTGATTATTGTTGGTACAAGACCGGAAATAATCCGTCTTGCCGCAGTGATTAACAAATGCCGTCAATACTTTGACTGCTTGTTAGCCCACACTGGACAGAATTATGATTACAATTTGAATGGAGTGTTCTTCAAGGATTTGAAACTTGATGATCCTGATATTTACATGGAGGCAGTTGGTGATGATCTTGGTGCCACTATGGGTAACATCATTGATAAATCCTATAAAGTGATGGTAGAAACCAGACCAGATGCAGTTTTGGTTTTGGGTGATACCAATAGTTGTCTGAGTGTGATTGGCGCGAAGCGCTTACATATACCTATTTTCCATATGGAATCACTCCAATACGCTGCCTAACTAATTGATACTCAGTTAAATACACCCCTAATCGTAACGTCTCTCGCTCAACCGAGGTACTACCTGCCCAAAAATCACCAACATTGGACACAAATGCAACGCCACCGCAAGCTATTTTAAAGAACATATCGTTGTGCGTGTTTCACAACACCGTTGTGCAAAAAGCCAGCAACTTAGGCCCTAAACACGACTGCAAGATACGAATATTTTTCGAGCCCTAAAAGCCCTGTTTCATAAAAAACGCCAAAATTTCCAAGAAACTGAACGCAACTGAACAGAAGTGTCCTCCTCTATACAGACCTGCCGTTCACCAGAAGACTCCGACACCCGGACTCTCCGCCTGAGCTTCCAGGATACCTTCCACCGCTCTGGCACCCAACCAAAGAAAATTCGTTCCAAAAACATCATATAAAACCCGCGAATATAAATTGTAACATTTCGCACAACAAAGATAAGCAACATAACTCAAACCACCAAATGGCCGACCTTCAAAGAATACAGAACTGCATAAACGAGATACCTGCCCTCATCAAAGAGGTGGAGGAGCTGCAGCCCGTGTCCTCTGGAGTCGTCCGTGGTTACATGGCAGGAGAAACCTATTCAGCCGAAGATATCAACAACCTCAAAGAGAAGATAGAGATTTGGAAAGTAAGGACTACTGAGATTGTCGCTCATGAAGTAGGAGATTCAGACCCCTATCTTTTCCAATTCAGCAGCAGATGGCGAGCCCCCCTGCGTGGCATGACTTTCAAGGGCGGGATGAAGCATAAACTCCAGAACGCCAGAAGCGACCTCCGTATTCTTTTGACAGCAGCCGGAGAACGCACAGAATCAACCGCATCATCCGGCCCTAGACCGCCCAAAGTCTTCATCAGCCACAAGACCGAAGATCTGCCCTACGCCACCGCCCTCGTCAACCTCATCAATTTCATCATCGGCGCCGATGGAGACAAGATCTTCTGCAGCTCTATAGCCGGCTACGGAGTCAAGCCTTCTCAAGACATCATAGACAAAATCAAGGAGCAGTTCACCAACCACAATCTTTTTGTGGTCATCATCCACTCGCCCCGATACTATAAAAGCTCCGTCTGCCTCAACGAAATGGGCGCTGCCTGGGCACTGGATACCAAGTTCTACTCCTTCCTTACCAAAGACTGCCGTATCGACCAGTTGACAGGCGTTATAGGAAACGAAGAAATGTGCATCAGCCCCAATGCCGATGAAGAGATGCTCAACGCGCATCTCAACAGCTTTAAAGAAGACCTTGTTGCATTCTTCGGCGCCAGCCCTATCGATCAAAGCAAATGGGAGCACGAACGCAAGCAATTCGTTGAAGCCATTGCCGCTATCAAGGATGCCGAAACCCCGGGAGAAACCAATGATCTGTTTGACACGGTGTATCTTCCTACCTTCGACACCATTTTTGATATACTTGATGCCGACCATTTCCACGACTGGGCATATTTATGTGCCTTGGATGGAAATACAATACTTACCAAACGTGCGTCAGATGCGATAAATAGAGTAATTGCATACGTTAGGAGCCGACCCAAGCATAAGGAGTACGCCAGCTGGGATTCCCTCATCCAGAACCTGGGGCTTCTGTTGTCAGACTTCAAAACGGTCTTCGCCTGTCATTCCGATAATATGGGCCCCGATGCCTACACGGTAGAGCGCTTTTATAAATATGGGCCCATGGGGCAGTCCTACAACCCTAACTATGACGAAGACCTCAAGGCATACAATGAGCATGTTTTCCTCATTTCGGACTTGCTGTTCGAACTTGCCCGCCTCGGGAACCTTATTCTTTCAAGGATCCGGGCGATTCATCCGGAGTATAAGAGGGAACTTGGGATTCTCTATATAGACGACAGGGTTAACACCCCGGATCTTGTATACAGGGAAGAAGAGATATCTGATAGCCCGTATCCTGGAATAAAGGACTTCATCTCTGTCCGCCTCTCACGCGAGAAGCATTTGGGGACCAGCGGGACAATAGATGAGGATGGATACGAGAAAGAGTATAAAAAGAGTTTATTTGCCAAATAATTAACACACAATAATTTATGTCCATTTTCAAAGACAAAGTCCTCCTCATCAGTGGAGGCACAGGATCCTTCGGAAACGCTGTCCTCAAGCGCTTCCTCCGCACAGATATTGGTGAAATTCGCATCTTCTCCCGTGATGAGAAGAAGCAAGACGATATGCGTCACGAGTACCAGGCCAACTATCCGGATGTGGCTCACAAGATTAAATTCTACATTGGAGATGTACGTGACCTAGAGTCTTGCCGTGCCGCTATGCCTGGTGTAAATTTCATTTTTCATGCGGCCGCTCTTAAGCAGGTGCCCAGTTGTGAGTTCTTCCCCATGCAGGCGGTCTATACCAATGTAATTGGAACAGACAATGTGCTGACTGCTGCTATTGAGGCCAAGGTTGAGGCTGTGATTTGCCTCTCTACCGACAAAGCGGCGTATCCCATCAACGCGATGGGTATCACCAAGGCTATCGAGGAAAAAGTCGCAGTGGCTAAGTCTCGTCAGACCAACACTACCAAAATCTGCTGCACCCGTTATGGTAATGTTATGTGCAGCCGCGGCTCCGTGATTCCGTTGTGGATCGACCAGATCCGCAGTGGCAACCCCATCACTCTTACTGAGCCCAGTATGACTCGTTTCATCATGAGCTTGGATGAAGCTGTGGATCTTGTGCTGTTTGCATTCGAGAATGGCCAAAACGGTGACATCCTCGTCCAGAAAGCCCCCGCTTGCACCATCCAGACTCAGGCTGAGGCTGTATGTGAGCTGTTTGGTGGCAAGAAAGAAGATATCAAAGTGATTGGTATCCGCCACGGGGAGAAGATGTATGAGACGCTACTCACCAAAGAGGAGTGCGCAAAGGCTGTTGATATGGGAGATTTCTACAGAGTGCCGGCCGATAATCGTGACCTTAACTATGACAAGTACTTCAAGGAGGGTGATGTGAAACGTGTTACTATTGAGGAGTTCAACTCCAATAACACTAAGCGCCTCAACCTGGAAGAGACCAAGGAGAAGATTGCCGGGCTGGAGTATATCCAGAATGAGTTGAAGGGGATTCCTAATGTAGCGAAGTAGACTAAAAGTAGTATCATGAAAATCGCAGTCGCCGGCACCGGATACGTTGGATTATCCATAGCAACACTCCTGGCGCAGCATCATCAGGTAACAGCTGTTGATGTTATCCCGGAGAAAGTAGAGAAGATAAACAAGAAGCAGAGCCCCATCCAGGATGAGTACATTGAGAAGTATCTTGCAGAGAAATCGCTGAATCTGGTTGCAACCCTGGACGGCAAATCCGCCTACAAAGATGCAGACTTCGTAGTAATTGCTGCCCCCACCAACTATGACCCTAAAAAGAATTTCTTTGACACCACTCACGTTGAGGAAGTCATCGAACTTGTTCTGGAGGTGAATCCGGACGCCGTGATGGTCATCAAATCCACCATTCCCGTTGGTTACACCAAATCCGCAAGAGAGAAGTTCAGCTATCGCGAACGTCAGGCAGACGGTACTATGAAGGTGGTAACTCCCAACATCATCTTTGCCCCGGAGTTCCTCCGTGAGAGCAAGGCGCTGTATGATAACCTTTATCCAAGTCGTATCATCGTCGGTTACGATGAACCCGCCCTTGAGGAGGCCGCTCACGCTTTTGCCGGCATCATAGAGGAAGGCGCAATCAAGGAGGATGTTCCCGTGCTGTTTATGGGTACCACCGAGGCCGAGGCCGTGAAACTCTTTGCAAACACTTACCTGGCTCTCCGCGTTTCCTTCTTCAATGAACTGGACACTTATGCAGAGATGAAGGGCCTGGATACTCAGTCTATCATTAATTGTGTTGGTCTTGATCCAAGGATTGGGTCTCATTATAATAATCCT
>JAEEGH010009724.1_pt1 | contig 22311 bp, 17 predicted proteins | sample 9134181 | NCBI WGS metagenome assembly JAEEGH01 (sample SAMN16246544, study PRJNA631951) | gut metagenome | biome: gut microbiome; feature: rumen; material: DP-attached | host: Bos | place: Iran: Karaj | collected 2018-10
GGTCGCGGGATGCGCGATGGCAAGACGCAGAAATATATGGTTGGGTGTATGCGGTATTGTGTTGGCGTGTATGGCCGTAATTTCAGATAAAGATATATTTTTAAAATTGTATCCTGTTTTTATGAATGCCGCGGTTTGTTTTATGTTTGCGGTGTCGCTGCGCAGTGTGCCGTTGGTACAACGATTTGCAGAAAAGATGAAATATGAAATAACCGAAAAATCAAAACAATATGCACGTCGTGTAACAATTGCATGGGCGATTTTTATGGGGATAAACACGGTTGTTTCCTTGACCACAGTGTTTATGTCAAATTGGGTATGGACGCTTTATAATGGTTTGATTTCGTATTGTTTAATTGGGCTGATGATGGTAATAGAATATATTATACGCATGGGGGTAATTCATGAAAATAAGTGAAATTTTTTCATTGAATAATGATGCTGCCCTGTTTGTTGACGGTGCAAAAAATATTACGGTTTCGCAATTTGCCGCGGATGTCGCCCGATTTGCGAAGTATTTTTCGCAAATAGATTCTGATACGGTCATATTATATATTCCAAATAATTTTTATCTGTTTTGTGTTTGCTTTTTCGCATTGCTACAGGTGCATAAATCGGTTGCGTTGCCGGGGTTATTAACACCACAAAATGCGAAAGTGTATGCAGATTTAACAAATATAATTGTGACAGATTTATCTGATGAATATCCTGAATTTACCAAGGTCGTACCAAATGTATCGGATGATGTGGTTGATTGGGAATTTTCTGATTTTTCTGATGGAACGGTGTATTTCTTTACATCGGGGTCAACCGGTATGCCAAAACGCATCAAAAAAACAATTGCCATGTTACAGGCCGAGGTTGAATATCATATCCAATCACACGCATCGCAAATCGCACAAAATCCGGTTGTTGTCGCGTCCATTGCACCGCATCATATGTATGGTGTGCTGTGGCGGGTTTTATTCCCAATACTTGGCAAAATGTCTGTTGATATGGATATGATTTTTACCCCAGAAGAGTTGATAAATAAGCAGTCGCAATATGATAAAATATTGTTTATAACCACCCCATCATTCTTGGACAGCATAACGAAATATGGTGGGCAATATAAATTCGCGGCAAATTGTATTGGAATTTTCACTTCGGGCAGTTTATTGGCAACAAAAACATCGGAATCCGCGTGCGATATGTTTGGAACTTCGCCGTTTGAGGTGTTTGGCAGTACCGAAACAGGTGGCATTGCATATCGGCAACAACAAAAGAATATGAATTGGACCATATTTGATGCGGTTAATGTTTCGGTTCGTGATGGCTGTTTGGAAATAAGTTCACCATACGTATTTCAAAATCCATATTTAATGTCGGATGCGGTTGATATGATAGATGAACGCCATTTTAAATTACTTGGGCGCGCGGACAGAATTGTTAAAATCGCCGAAGAACGCGTTTCTTTGCCAGATATGGAAAAATGGTTGATGGATAACGAATATATCTCGCGCGCATATTGTTGTGCGATGCGTAAAGGTGTGCGCGAAATTATTGGATGTATGTTGGAACTAACAGATTTGGGTGCAACCAAAATTATTAGTGTTGGCCGACGCGCATTTGTGGAAGAACTGAAAAAATATTTGGCGGGTTTTGTCCCAAATGTTGTGTTGCCACGCTGTGTGCGCATTGTAAATCAGATTCCAACCAATGCCCAAGGCAAATTCGTGAAAAATGAGATTTTGGCGATGTTAAATTCACCTGTGGCCGAACCTATTGTACAAAATCTTACCAAGACGGATGCCCAGATAAACGCCGAATTAACTTTCCTTGGGGACAGTGCATATTTTGTTGGGCATTTCCCGAAATTCCCAATATTGCCGGGTGTTGTGCAAATGCATTTTGTTTTTCGGTTCATAAGGCAATTTTTTCATGTATCTGCACTGGCGTTTGATATTATAAAGTTAAAGTTTTCATCGCTGATTTTGCCAAATATAACAACACATTTTGAATTGGTACGAATATCTGAAAATGAATTTACATTTTGCTATTCACAAAATGGAAAATCATGTTCGGCTGGCAAAGTAGTTGTCAAAGGGGGCACAAATGTTTAACCCTGTGATAATTATTCCGTGTTATAATCATGCCGATGCGTTTAAGAATTTCGCCGTAAAAATTGCCAAGGTTGGTATACCAGTGATAGTTGTTGATGATGGTGGTGCGCCATCGCAGGCAAAAAAATTACAACAGATATGCGACGCGCATAATTTTAGATATATTCGTCAATCAATAAATGGTGGCAAAGGGCGCGCAATGAAAAGTGGGTTTAATGTGGCGCGTGAAAGTGGTTTTACACATGGTCTGCAAATAGATGCCGATGGGCAACATGATATTGCGGATATTACAAAGTTTTTTGAATTGGCGCAGAAAAATCCAGAATCTTTGATTGTGGGCAATCCAATTTATGACAATAGCGCACCGCGTGCGCGTCGTATTGGGCGCAAAATAACAGATTTTTGGGTGGCGATAGAAACACTGAACCGGCATATGCCTGATGCAATGTGCGGGATGCGCGTATACCCATTAAATAAAACGTGTGATGAAATGCGACATTTGCGGTTTTATCGTATGGGATTTGATATAGAAATTCTGGTTAAATTATATTGGGCGGGCGTGCAGATAATTGCGCAGCCGACACGCGTTATATATCCACCAAATGGGATATCTAATTTTAAAATGTTGCGTGATAATTTATACATATTCTTGCTGCACACATATTTGTGTGTAATAATGCCATTTGGGATGTGCAAAAGGATGCGAAACCATGGAAAAAGAAATTGAAATAATTGTGCCGTTTTATGATTTGGATCCCATGCAGGTTGTATGGCATGGAAACTATATAAAATATATGGAACGTGGGCGGTGTGCATTATTGGCAGATTGCAATATGACATATCCAGATATGGAAAAATTGGGGTTTGCGTTTCCAGTGGTAACAATGCGTACAAAGCATATAAAACCTGCGGTGTTTAACCAAAAAATAATCGTAAAAACAACGCATGTTCCCGATGCAAACTTTTTGATATTTAAATACGAAATATTAGATGCGGCAACGCGTGCCAAATTATGTGTTGCCGAAACCAAACAAATGGCGGTTGATATGAAAACACATGAAAGTTGCTTTCAATTGCCAGAACCATTTTTAACAATATTCGGAGGGCTAAAATGAAAAAAATAATATTATTGTTGCTGTTGTTACCATTTGGTGCGTATGCAGATAATCTGGGTGCGATGGAACGTTTTGATACATTTGCCAAAAATCTTGGGACGGTGTCGGCATCGTTTGAACAAATGAAAATACTGCCAGAAACAACCAAACAGTTCGTTTCCACTGGTCGTGTGAAATTTAAGAAAGATGTCGGGTTTGTATGGATTCAAGATACACCAACAAAACAAAAATTCGTTTCCACCAAACAACAATATTGCGTTGATGGGATGGCCCAAGATTTACAATCATTACCGTATTTCTATTATGTTCGTGAAATTATAGATAGTGCGTTAAATGGCGATATTTCGGGTCTGCAGATGGTTTTCAATGTTGATTATTCGGAATATGGAAAAACACTGTGGCAAATGACGGTACGACCACGATTTACCGCGGTTGCAGATATATTGCAAGACGTTGTTATGTATGGCAGTACGACCGAATTAACCAAGGCCATTATAACATATAATGACGGTACAATTGTGATTATTCAATTCAAACCACAAAAGACAGAAATCCAAGATGAAATTGCGTGTTAAACGTGCGATTTTTGTTGGGGTTATTTGTGTGGCGGCAATGATATGCGCCATGGTGCGATGGCCTATGCATTTCCAAACAGATTTAACATCGTTGTTAAATATTGGGGCGGATGAAAATTGGCCAATTCAAAATATCACAGACAAATTTTCATCGGTTGTTAATATTGTTGTAAAATCAGCGAATCGTATGGACGGTGAAATTGTCGCACAGAAAATTCATGACGCGATAGTGTCTTAAGATTTTCCGGAATTAAATCTTTGGGTAAATGATTTGTCGCCACGTGCGGTTGTGTCGGTGGTTGGTAAATATCATAATGGTATGATTGGGGTAAATGACCGCAAATTATTGCAATCTGGGCAGTTCGCAGATTTAACACAAAATGCGCTACAAAAAATAGAAACATCTATGATGCCGAATTTGTTGCCATTGTCCCAAGATCCGTTTTTATTATTTACAAACTATATGTCGGAAATGGGTGGGGGTGGAACAAATTGGATACCACAGGGCAGTTTTTTGTGGCAATATCGTGCGCCGTATAATTTTTATATGATACCTGTATCAGTTAATGTTTCGGGAAATGCCGAATTGGTTAATAGTGTTGCGCACCTGCGGTCAGTTATCGCGGATGTTAAAACAGATAATGTTCAGGTATATATGGGTGGTGCGCCATTGCATACCGCCGAAATGTACCAGCATAGTAAGATTGAATTGGGTGTTATATCTGTTTTGGCACTGATAGCGGTTGTGATAATAAATTATCTGCTGTTCCGCCGAATGAAAACAATAATTCCAATTGGAATAAGTTTGGCGGTCGGGTATTTGGCGGGAACAATCGCGTTGTTTTTATGCTTTGGAGAACCGCATATTTTGGTGTTCGTTTTTGGAACATCGCTGATTGGATTGGGTATAGATTATGGTTTTCATTTTATGTGTGCCAAAAATGATGTGGGGGCGGTGCATAAAAATATTTTGCATTCATTGATAACAACGTTGATTTGTTTCGCACCGTTGGGTTTTGCATCAATTGGTCTGTTGCGACAAATATCTGTGTTTACGATAGTCGGTTTGCTTACAATATATGGGTTTATTAAATTATTTGTGCCGACAATTGCATCAGATATTCGGCGCGCGCATGCGGTGCGGTCGGCGCCCAAGAAATATCGGCCCTATATTATTTTTGGAATAACCATTTTGGCATTGGTTGTGTGCGCATTTGCGCGTATAGAAAATAATATGGCGGCAATGTATCGGCCAAACAAAGAATTAAAGGTGGCAGAGCAGGTTATTGGTGATTTGAACCAATCGGGGCAAAACGCGTTTTTGGTCGTGCGTGGGGCGGATATTCAAAGTGTTCTTGAAACAGAAGAAGAAATACGTGATTCAGGAATTCAATTCTTTGGTGTGTCATCTGTGGTGCCGTCTTTAAAGCGCCAGAACGAAAACAACCATCTTGTTCGCGAATTATATAAATCCCAGGCAAAACACATAAAAAAATCGCTGGGGTTAAAGGTTTTGCCACAATTTGTCACGAGCAATGCGATAACGGTTGATAATGAAGATTTGGGTGCATTAAAACAGCAAATAGAACGCTTCTTGGTAAATATAGATGGTAATTTTTATTCGGTTAGTTCGGTATCTGCGGATGTGGTTATAACAAATGAAAATGCGCGGGTAATTGCACCTGCACGCCAGATACAAAATCAAATGGAAAAATTTAGTCACGAAACATATTGGTTGCTGGTTATATGTGGGTTGGTTTTGATTGGCGGATTGGTGATGTTGTATGGTCGTCGTGCAGGTAAATATTTAATGCCACCGTTGATGGGTGTAATTGTGTCTGTTGCGGTTTTAACTATTTTGGGCATGCCGATAACATTTTTCCATTTACTTGGGTTATTTATAGTAATTGGACTTGGGATGGATTATGCAATATTCCATATAAACATGAAGAAAAACGCGGAATTACGCCCAGTGTTTTATTCGTTCCTGACCAGTTTTATTGGGTTCGGGTTGTTGGCATTTACAAGTTTCTTTCTTATCGCGGCAATGGGGATGATTTTGGCCATTGGTATTGCGGTGTCTTATGTTGTATCGCTATATTTGTTCCGGAACTAATGCCGAATTTTCCCATGTAATATCTTGGTCGTTGGAAATGATGCAAATCATATATTTCTGTAATTTATAAAATCGGGCAGGGGCGTCAGCGTTAGATTTATATTTTGCCTCGGCCAATGTAAAGGCGCGATAAAATTCGTCTGATGTTTTTATGTTTTTTAATCCTAGAAATTTGCCCAACGAATTAAAATCGCGTTGTTTGGATGCGTCTTCAATATCAACACCGATTGGGGCAGATGATGCCGCGACAATCACAAGATGGTCTTTGTGGGCAATAGATATATATTGAAATCTGTTTTCTAATTCAGATTTTATCGCGTGGGCAACCAAGAATTGAATTGCGCGTTTTTTCTGTTTAAATGAACGAAACCGTGCCAAATCCGATAACGACAATTTTTTTGCTAAATCGTCTGGGTTGCATATTGTGGATAAATCTGTTATATAAATATTCATAACCGAACTATAACACAAAATAAACCAAAGGCAAGGCGCGGTGGATAATTGGTATCAGGTACGTGAACGTGGTGCAGGGCAATTGCGTATGGAATTTTTATGGTGGGTGTATCGTGCGTTTGGTATTCGCGCGCTAAAATTCATGGTTGGTATTATTTCTACATTTATCGCGATGGGGGCGCGGACGGCACGGCGTACATCAAAACGGTATAAAGATATTCTGAATTTATATCAGATAAAGAATAATATGACACCGGCGCGGTTTTCGTCCTTAGCGCATATTCGCGCATTTGCGTGTTCGGTGGTGGATAAAATGTCGGCAATATGTGATACCAAAACGAAAATAAAATTCGCGGTTGATGAAAATGCCGATTGGCAAGAATTACAAAATATTTTATTGGTGGGGCAGGGCGCATTTTTCTTGTGTTCGCACCTTGGTAATATAGAGGCCTTGTGCGCAATTCCAAATGCAATGGATAAACGGATGCATGCGTTTATGAATATTGGTCAAAACCCCGCATTTCGCCAGTTTATTGAACGGCATGCAAAATATCAAAATACGGTAATTCATTCTACCGAGGAAATAGATATTGCGATGGCGGGGAATATGTATGATGCGCTTAAATCTGGTGAATTGGTTATGATGGCGGCGGATCGTGTTTCCCCGAACAGTCCAGACAAGGTTATAAAATCAAAATTCCTTGGGAAAAAATGTGTATTGCCGTTGGGCGTGTTCCGGTTCGCGCGCGTGTGCGATTGTCCAATATTTGCCATCGTAAACGTTAATACGGACGCTGAAAATTATCGCGTGATGGTAAAAAAAATTGTCGCGCGGGATACCGATAAAATGGCAACAGAATATTTGGACTTTTTACAAGAAATTGTGTTGAGATATCCAACACAGTGGTTTAATTTCTTTGACTTTTTTGAATCTTAAGTTGACAAAACGATTTAATTTGGTAAGGTTTTTGTCAACAAAGGATAAAATATGTATGGTGTTTTGACGCTTTCGCTAAAAATTACAAATTGGTGTGATTTGAATTGTGCGCATTGTTGTGAATGTTCTGGGGCAAATAATCCTACGAATTTCATGCCTTTAACACGGGCGGAACAATATATTTCTGAATTCCAAGAAATCCCATATCATATCATGCAACATTACACAATTAGTGGTGGCGAAGGGTTGGCGCCGTATCAGTTTGGAAATCTTGAGTATATTCCGACACTGTTATCATGTATTTACAAAATCGGCGGAATTCCAACAATAAAAACAAATGGTGTATGGGGTGAAAGATATAATACACGTACTGAAATCCTTAAAAGTTTGGCTGGCAGTGCATATTTTGGTAATAAGTTGTTGACCTTGGATATATCGGTGGACGAATTTCATAATAATTTAAAGGGTGTGACAAACATTGTTGCGGACGTTGTGCAAAGTGATTATTTGTTGCCGGCAATTCGTATTTGCTTGGTCGGGTTTAATACGGATGGAACGCGTCGTAATATGGAAAAATTGCGCACGCAACTTGATGACCGCGAATTGCATTCAGAAATATTACCTAATCATGATTGGGCGGTATATCGTGATGACGGCAAAGGAATGCGCGTTGTTGTTGATGACGAACAAGAAGTTCATGACCTTGGGCGTGCGAAACAAAATAATGTTTATACTGCGACTGGGAAGCCTGTGGGGGCGTATGTGAATTGTCTGTCCATAGATAGTAATTATTTGGCAACTTTGAATTATTTGTATACGGAACAAATTGCGGGTCGCAAGTTGAAAGATGTTATGAACAGTTTGTTAAGACAAATTGAACAAAATGGTAAATAATCAAAATAATGTTCGTGTCGGTGTTGCATCGTGGATAATAAATCCGTCGGGGTTGATTCTGATGGGGTTGCGTTTGGGAACACATGGTGCGGAAACGTGGGGGGCGCCGGGTGGACATTTGGAAGTCGGTGAAACACCAATCCAGACGGCAATTCGCGAAACGATGGAAGAAACAGGAATAGATTTATCGCATGAAGATATTACCGCGGTTGCGTGGACAAATGATATATTCCAAGATTCAAATAGGCATTATATCACAATTCATTGTGTAACGCATATAAAAAACGATGTCGTTCCAAAATTATGCGAACCAAACAAGTGCGCGGAGTGGCGTTGGTTTGACCGGAACGAATTGCCGCGCAATTTATTCTTGCCTGCTAGAAATTTTTTTCAGATGCATCTATTTTCAAAATAATAAAAAAAATCAATGCCTTTAGAAAAAAAATATGTTATAATATATCTCTAGTAGGAGATTTGCATGCATAAAATATTCCTGATAGCCGTAATGCTGCCGATGGTGGCGTTTGGTGCCGATGATTGTGCACCGCGCAGTACGGTCCCCGATGATGTTTTGTCACTTCAGGATGTGATTAAATTGGGATTGTGTCGGAATCCACAAACAGCGGCGGCGTATGCTTCATTGCGTTCATCACATTTTAATAAAAATGCCGGTTATGCAAGTTATTTGCCAAGTGTGTCGGCGGGGGTATCTGCGGGAAAAAATTACAAGGATAAACATTGGGATGATTGGTCGTATGGTGCGTCTATATCGGCATCGTATTTGATATTTGATTTTGGTAAAAGAACCGCGGATATGAATCAAATGATTGCAACATATCGTGCCGCCGGTTTTGATTTTAGTGAAACTGTTCAAAATTTTGTATATGGGCTTGTTGGCAGTTATTATGAATTATTAAACGCAGATGCAAATGTAGAATCTGCCAAGACCGCGTTGGAGGTGGCACAAACAGCATATAATACCGCAAGTAATAAATTCAAAGCCGGTGTTGTTGCGCGTGCAGATGTTTTAAAAGCGGAAACAACATTGGCAAGTTCAAAACTATCGTTGGAACGCGCGAAAAATAATCGTGAAATTACCAAGGGAACTTTGCTGACCAAACTGTCGTTTCCGGCAAGTCAAAATATTATAATTGCGGATATGGGTTCGGCATTTGGAACAGATGCGGAAAATGAAGATATAGACGAACTGATAAAAATTGCACGCGAAAAACGGCCTGATTTATTAAAGGCGTCGGCAAACAAAGATGCGGCATGGCATCGTCGCAACAGTGCGTTCTTGAAAAATTTACCGTCTATTTCCGCATCGGGTTCTATTGGTTGGAATGACGATTCCATTGGCGATGTTTTTGTGCCAACATCCAGCAAGATAAATGGTTCAATTGGAATTCGGGCATCTATGCCGATTTTTGCAGGGTTTGCAAATATGTATGGTTTGCGCGCGGCGGAAAGTGATTACGATCGTGCCAAATTTAACGAACAGCAAACAATAAATACTGCAATGATGGATGTGTACACTGCGTACCAGAATTACAAAACCGCACAGACAGTGTTAAAGCAAACCGAGGCATTATTGAAATCTGCAACGGAATCAGAAAAGGTTACATCGGGAATGTACAAAGTTGGACGCGCGACAATGCTGGATTGGCAAACAGCGCAATCTGAATTGGTTGATGCACAACGGCAACACAATGCTGCAAAATACGATTTGTTTGTGAAACGCGCGGCGGTTGCATTGGCAATTGGTGATATAAAATCAGAATTAGAAGGGGCAAATAATGAATAAAAACAAAAGAAGTTGGTTTCGTCGTCATAAATGGTTATTGATACTTACAACAATTTTATTGGTAATTCTGTATTTGGTCATTGGTGGTTCCAAAAAGGCGTCCAAGAAAGAATTTGTGACAATGGACATTACGCGTGGAAATCTGTCGCAAACGGTTACCGCCACAGGTGAAATTAAACCATTGAATACCGTAAATGTTGGGTCGCAGGTTTCCGGTACGATTGAAGAAATTTTTGTGGATTATAATTCAACGGTAAAACAAGGTGATAAATTATTAACCATTGAACCATCGGTTCTTCAGGCGTCCGTTGCCGAAGCCGAGGCATCATTGGAATATGCAAAATCGCAATTGACATTGGCGCAAAGCGATTATGAAAGAAATAAAACTTTGTATGATTCTGGTTATATTGCGCGCGCAGAAATGGAAAAATCTTTGTCCACATACGAACAGGCCGTTCAATCAGTAAAGCGTATGCAGTCGCAATATGATCGCGCGGTTACGAATTTGGGTTATGCAACAATTACGTCCCCAGTTGACGGAACGGTTATTTCGCGCAAGGTTGATAAAGGACAAACGGTTGCAGCATCTTTTCAAACACCCGATTTGTTTGAAATTGCCGAAGATTTAACCAAAATGCAAATTGAAACGTCAGTATCCGAGGCGGACATTGGTGTAATTAAAACTGGTCAACCGGTCACTTTCACGGTTGATGCATATCCGAACAAGACATTTAATGGTTCTGTGCGTCAGGTTCGTCTGTCGCCAACAACAACATCAAACGTTGTTGTTTACACGGTGGTGATAGATGTTGATAACAGCAATTTATCGCTGATGCCGGGTATGACGGCGTTTGTAACAATTGTTGTGAATTCTGCAACGGATACATGGAAGGCCCCGAATTCCGCGTTCTTGTTGCGCAGTTTTGATGGTATTGTTGAAGTAACAGACGAAACGGTAAAACCAACAAATCATTTGGCGGTAAAGCGTGGGAAAGAGGTTGTTTTGGTACCATATACCAAGGGAATCGCAACCGCAACCGAAACACAAATCATATCCGAGGATGTAAAAGAAGGCGATAAAATTATCTTGGGCTATGTCGGGCAATCGGTAACCCGCCGTTCAAATGGTAATCAACGTGGCGGAATGATGGGTGCTGGTCCAGGTGGGCCTAGATAAAGGCAATACCAATGAAGCAAAAGCAAACACCGATTATTTCAATGAAAAAAATCTGTAAAAGTTTCCCGTTGGAAATTGGCGGTGAACAACAGGTTTTATTTGATAACACATTTGATGTTATGCCGGGGGAATTTGTCGCGATTATGGGACCTTCGGGGTCGGGGAAATCAACATGTATGAATATAATCGGGGCGTTGGATGTCGCAAGCAGTGGTGTTTATGAATTATATGGCAAAGATATAACAACATTGTTGCCTGATGAATTGGCGCGTGTCAGGAATGAATATATTGGATTCGTTTTCCAGAACTTTAATTTGCTGCCAAAGCGGAATATTTTGGACAATGTTATGTTGCCGTTGATGTATCGTGGTTTGCCAATGGAAGAACGGTTATCGCGTGCGCGTGAAATGTTGAAATTGGTGGGTTTGGAAAAATTTGAAACATATTTGCCAACGCAACTGTCGGGTGGGATGAAGCAACGTGTTGCAATTGCGCGTGCATTGGCGGGTGATCCAAAAATTATATTGGCGGATGAACCAACAGGTGCCCTTGATTCCAAGATGGGCAATGAAATTTTGAAATTCTTTAAGAAATTAAATGCGGAATTAAAGATAACCATTGTAATGATTACGCACGAATTTGAAATTGCGCAATATGCGAACCGCGTGATTCATATTTATGACGGTCATATTACATACGATGGACCGGTGCCGAAAAGCGAATCTGTGTTAACCAAATCTGAACAAAGGGCGCATAAAAAATGACATTTTATGATATTGCACATGAATCGTGGTTGTCCATCAGTGGCAATAAAATGCGGTCTTTTTTGACGGTATTGGGGATCGTTATTGGTATTATGGCGGTTGTGATTATGGTTGCGGTTGGCGAAACGGTTCAGCAATCTATTACCGACCAATTTTCTTCCCTTGGGACAAATACGATTATGATACGTGCGGGTGCGGCGCAAAGTGCCGGTGTGCGTGGTGGAAATCGTATGACATTGACCATGGATGATATAGAATATCTGGCGCAATTACCGGATGTTGCCGCAATAAGCCCGACAGAAAACAGTGGCGCACAAGTCGTTTATGGAAACAAGAACTGGTCAACATCTATGGTTGGTGTGTATCCGGGGTATGCGACGGTTCAAAATATAGAAATGCAATATGGGTCGTTTTTTGAAATGTCTGCGGTGCGGAATGCATCAACATACGCAGTTATCGGACCAGAAACCGCCGAAGAATTGGGAATGCCCAAAAATCCAGTGGGCGAAGTCATACGTGTCCGCAACACACCATTGACGGTTATAGGTGTTACCAAGGCCAAGGGCGATTCTGCCTTGGGATCCCAAGATGATATGATTATTGTACCGATTACAACATTGAAAAAACGTATCGTTGGATCGCGGTTTCCGAATTCGGTTCAAATGATTACGCTTAAATTATATCAAGATGCCGACAATAATATCGCAACCGAACAGATAACCCAATTGTTGCGGCAACGCCATAAATTAAAAGACGATGCGGTGGATGATTTTCAAATTACCGATATGAAACAGGTTATGGAAACAATGAACACAGTTAGCAGTTATTTGACATTGTTGCTGGTCGCGATTGCGGCGGTGTCATTGCTGGTTGGTTCTATTGGAATTATGAATATGATGTTGGTGTCGGTCGCAGAACGCACACGCGAAATTGGTATACGCAAGGCAATTGGTGCCCAAGAAAACACAATTATTATTCAGTTCTTGTCAGAATCTATTTTGATTTCATTTATTGGATCTATGTTCGGATTGATACTGGGGGTTGGTCTGTCCCAAGGGGTAGGGCGTTTTATATTGGGATATAATGTACCGTTCAGTGTTTGGCCGGTAATTGTGTCAATATCGGTTGCGGTGGTGGTCGGGTTGGCATCTGGGGTTATGCCCGCAATAAAGGCCGCAAAATTAAATCCAATTGATAGTTTAAGATATGAATAAAAAAATCTGGTATTTGCCAGATTTTTTTTAATGATGAATAAATTCATTTTTAATTCTTTCCTGGGTCAGATTTTTTACAAATTCATTACCCTTCATTATAATTGTGTCGCCACGTTCGGTAAATGCGGCATCTGTCATGGCGGCAAGGTTGATATCAAATGCCAAAACGCATTCATTAGCGTTCTTATCAACGCATTTCAATTGTACGTAAGTATAACCCCATGATCCTTTTGATACACCTGTAACGCGCAATGTATCAACAAATTGACTTTTTGGTGGCAGATCTACTTGTTTGGGCTCCACAAATTTTATATTTCTTACTTGATTTTCATTAGGTGAAGAACATGCGCTAAATACAAATAATGATACAAATGTAATTAAATGAATCTTTTTCATTTTTATTCCTTTGTTATTGTTGTTTAATAATGTAGCACAAAAAATGAAAATGTCGAGTGTTTTGTTGGGAAAAGCGGGTATAAATGATGCGTTGCATGGAACTATAATATTTTTTTGTTAAAATATTGACAAATGAAAGTATTGTGTTAAAATAATTCTGTTATGAACGATGATACATTAGAAGAATTGTTTGATTTAGATATATTCGCCCAAGATGGTGTCGGGTATGGTGTCTTGCACGAAGAAGCAGGCATGAGTTTGGCATTTGGGGGAATAAAAGATACCGAGGTTGGTCGTATTACAACATTATCCGAGGTGTTTCTTGAATGGTATTTATTTGATTCATCCAAAGAAAAAGATGTTAAAACTTTTTTGGCCGATGAAGGTATCCAAGATATTTTTACCGAACAAGATTTTATGGATTTGATGTGTGGCAGTGCATATTTGGATAAATATTTGTTGCAATTTGTCATATTGAAATTGCCGTTTTATATTAAACCAAACCGTATTCAATATTTGAATACACATGCATTACATAAAAACCCAAACGCCCGCATGATAAATCCGCCCCAGGATTTACCCGAAAAAATTCAGGCGCAAATTCAGAAAATAAAAAAAGCCAAACAAGATAAACAGTCGGAATATGCAAAGAAAAACAGAGCCAAAATCAATGCGCGTAAACGTAAACATTGGGCGCAGAACAAGGATAAAATAAATCAAAAAAGACGCGAATATTACGCACAAAATCGTGAAAAAATGTTGGCCCAGAAACATCAATGGTACCACAGTCATCTTGAATTCATGCACGCCTATGACAAAAAACGCCGTACCAGAGATAAGGCGAAGAGGGCCGAATGTCAAAAAAGATCGGTCAGTAAAAAACCAGAGCATTACAAACAATATAAACATACGTGGTACGAAGCAAACAAAGTGGCCCAAAAAGAACAAGATCAGCAACGCCGTTTGAAATATAAAGAACAGGCTGAATCAGCACAAGGGGTTTGTGTGGCATTTCTATTTTTGTTGAATTTGCGAAAAACGAATATGAAAAAATATTTGGAACTTTATACATATCAACAAAAACCCCTGATTCATATGTTGAAAACGTGTCCTGCGTTGCAAAGTATGGATATAAATTTATGCCCATTTTGTAATTCCGATAGTGGACAGAAAGTTGAAGAATGTTGCAATCAAAAGGTATTGGCATTGCCAAATGCAATAAATGAACTTCAAATTATCGCAAATAATCTGCGACAAAGATAAAAATATAGAAAATTTGGCTTGTTGCTAGATTTTTTAATGAACTTTGCTATATTCGGATTAAAACGACAAAAATCAATAAATAACAAGGAACTTGACATCGTATATGGGCATATTTTACTATTCAAAAAGACCGTAATTTACACATTTTTAAATAAAGAAATGCCATGTTAAATATCATTACTTCCATGTCACCAATTGGGTTAGCAAACGATATGCTGGCCAAAGTAAAACAGTGTTGGCTAAATCCATTTGATGCGCCGACCATTATTTTTACAGATTCCAAGACAGAACAATGGTTTAAATTGCATGTATTGAACAATAAACAAAATGTTGTTATGAATCTGCGGACGGCGCGGTTGGAATCTTTTTTATTCGGCATGCTAAAGATGGCCGATAATCAGGCATTGTTGTCGCCAGATATGCTGCGCGATATTATCATGCAAAAACTTTTGTCTGGGGATAATGGGAAACGATATTTAGATAAATTCAAAGACCAAGATAACATCGGAAATTATTTATATGTCGGGGAAAATGGCGATGAAATAAACTATAAACACTTGTTTGATTTTGCCAATGATTTATCAAAATTGTTTATAGAATACGAAATAACGCGTGATGATATAGATGGTCTGTTGGCGGGCGATTGGCAAAAAGATTTGTATAACGATATAATAACAGGGGATGGAATATATCTTAATAATTTAACATATTACACCTGTATTGAATTGGCCAACAAAAATCAAAAAGAAAATGGTGGCAAAATCAAATTTAAATCAGATGAACGGCCTGTATTTGTGTTTGGTTTTTCGGGGCTTGGGCAAAAATATAGAGATTTATTAAAGGAATATGGCAAAAAAGCAAAAATATATGTATATCTGCAAACGGCCAAGGCGGATATTCATGGCGATGTGTCGCAAATTCCCCCAGGTGAAGAAAACAATAACATTTTTCTTAAACATTGGGCGCGGTTTGGCAATATAAATCATAAATTATTCAGGGCTGGTGCAAATGTCACAGAATATAATATAGATACCGAATATAATGAAAATACTACATTGGGGAAAATACAAAATGCTATTGCCCAAGATTACAATGTGGATATGGCCGATTTGCAAAACGATGGTTCTGTTACCATTACCAGTGTGCCATCCAAGATAAAAGAATTGGAAATCGTACATTCTAAAATTTGCAAATTATTAAAGGACAGTGATGCAACATTAAAAGATATTTTGGTGTTGGCCCCAGATATTGATAAATATAAATCGGAAATCGCGACGGTGTTTAATCAGGTTGAAGAACATGACCCCGAAAATACAGAAAACTATCCATTTATCCCAAGCAGTATTGTTGATTTTAGTGGGAAAAATTCATCTGTGCTGGATGCGTTACAGACGTTATATTCAATATTAAAAAATGGTGGGTTGACACGGAAAACTTTCTTTGCGTTTACCAAGAATTTTATAATTCAAAGCAAATATGGTATTACCGATGACAATATGTCCGATGTTTTCCAGAAATGGATTGAAGATATGCGGGTGTATAGAGTTCACCAAGACAATAATGTTGATGATTGGGAAAATGCGGTTAATCGGTTGTTGATTGCAAAATTAACGAATAACCCTATCAGTTTTGAAAAATCGGTATCGGTTGGACCACTTGCACCGTTTACCGATTTTAATACAGAAGATAATGAATTGGTCGCGAAGTTTGTGGGGATTTTCCATGATATTAAATACGCGTGGGTAAATGAATTCAAAGACAAGACCATTTTAACCCCGTTTGATATAACGCATTTGCGAAGTTTCTTGGATAATTTATTCGTATTTGATGAATGTCGTGATTTTAGATTGTTCAAGGAAACATGTGTTTACGAAAAGGTCGGTCAGAAATTGAAACAATACCAAGACCAAAAGATGCCTGTGCCAATGGATTATTTAATGCTGTCGTTGATAGATATCGCATCAAATGTAATGTTTAATACTGGGACAATTTTCACGCGGGGGGTGACATTTACATCGCTGTTGGCGAATCGTATTTTGCCGGCAAAGTATGTGTTCATGATTGGTATGAGTTCGGATAATTTCCCAGGTGCGAACCAAAAGATATCTTTGGACCGTCGCTATCAACAACAAGAAGGTGATGATTCCATCTCGGATAAAAACAAAAATGCATTTTTGTGTCAGATGATGGCCACCGGGGATGAATTACACATAAGTTTTGTGAATAAAGATTTGCAAACAGATAATACATTTTATCCATCTTATATACTGGACGTGTTGCAACAATATAGCGGTATCAAGACAAACGCAATTAAAATAGATGAAACGCGCGCCTGGGCTGAATTATATACGCCACGGGAACGCCGAAACAAGCAGGTCTATGTTGATTTGAATAAAGAACCGATTCCAGAAAGTGTAAAAAATACCATTCATGTTGATGAAAACCCAGATTTGCCGGATGTAGTAAGATTAAAAGATTTTCAAAATTTTTTGGAGAACCCCTTAAAGTGCTATGCAAGTCGGGCGTTTGGATTTGAAGAAGACGATGTATCGGGAAAAGAATTGGAAGATATCAAGGTAAATAATTTGGTTGCAAGTGGATTAAGAAAACGCTTGATAAAATCATTGGTGGCAAACCAAGAAGGTGGGGGCGGCCAAGATACCACCGATAATGAGTATAAAAATTATAAAGATTTATTACCAAACGCGCCGTTTGATAAAATAGAATTTAAGCATATTTATGATGATTTGGCGGGTTTTGTTGGGGCATGTAAAAGCGATGTTGCACAATATAGTAAAGACAATCCTGATAAAGAGAAATTAAAATTAGAATCTAACTTTCAAATAAATCTGCCGTTGGAATGCGATGGTAAAAAGTATGTGTTGCATGGGAACATATTACTATGCGCCCATAATAATACAGATTTGTTTGTTTTTACTACGAAAAATATGGAACGTTTTTATCCAGATGTGTACGCATTGGTGGCCCAGATTGCGCAAGACCCAGATAAAGAATATTGTGCATATATAGTTGGTGATGATGATCCAATAGTCATTGCAGGTATAACAAAAAAAGATGCAGAAAGAAAAATAAACGAATTTTATAAACGCGCATTTATAAATGGCGACAGACGGCACATACCATTTTTTGACGATACGCTTGTTGATCAAAAAAGTAAAACGCCGAAAGTTAATCGCAAAAAGAAAGAATTTGTAACTTTTGAAAAGCTTAAGACCAGATTTATGGATATAACGTATAATTTTTACTTCATACCACACCAAGAAATGTTGGATCCAGACAAAGATTTGGGATACACCGAAGAAAACTTTTTGCCCGAATTTGCCGCCGCATTGGAAGAACATAGAAAATTGTTAGAACCCAAGGATTAACTATGATAGATGAATTTGTGCCAATAGATAATATCACAGGTTTTGATTGTAATAAAAATACTGTCATAGAGGCATCCGCTGGGACGGGAAAAACATATACTATTGCCCAAATGGTTCCGTGGTTGTTGGCCAGACAGGATGATAAAGGCGAATTTAATAAATATTCGTTAAGCAATATTTTAATCGTGACATATACAGAAAAGGCGGCCGGTGAACTGCGTTCACGAATCCGCAGTAAATTAGTGGAAGTTAAGAATAAGTTGGAATCTAATTGGGACAATCTTACCGATGAATTAAAAAAGTTAAAGGGTAAATTTGAAGAAGAAATTGAAAAGATAGAAGATGCGCAGATATCAACTTTCCATTCTTTCTGTCAAAGGGTGTTAACAGAAAATGCTGTTTTTTCTAATTGTTCACAAAATATGACATTGATAGATGAAAGTGCCGGATTTGATACCTTTATTGGCGCATATATACGGGATAGATTGGCAAAAAATGGATTTTTCTTGTATTTGTATATGAAAGACAAAAATCTGTTTTGTGATATTACAACCGCCGCAATAAACAAATATTATCTTGATAGAAAAGGTAATGAAAATAAGGGAATAATTTCTTTGACAGAAGTGGTTGATAAAGAAATAGTAAAAAAAATCGCCGCCGAAGAAAAAAAATACCAAAATGCCATAAAAGATATCAAGGCCAAGAAATCAGACAATGCGACCAAACAAATAGAAGCGGAAAAGCAAAAATATAAAGATGCGCTGTTGGGTATCAAAGAAGATGCAGAATTATGGTATTTAATGCGTGGGGCCGTAATAGGCAAATTTGATGAATTATATACCGAATTGTCGCAGAATGTGGACAATACACAACAATCATATGAAGAACGGATTAAACCGGTTTGTGATGCAATCAGCGAATTAAATGATACGCAAAAGATATTATTGGATGAAGAAACGGCAAGATATGAAGCCATAGTACAAAATATAAAAGCGGAACATCTTGATAAAACGCTTGAAGCAGACAAAATTAAAGTAGCCGAGGGTATCTCAGCAAATATAAGCAATATGATACAACAGGCGTTGTCCATAGATTTTATGCTGTGTTGGTTCGTGGCAAGAAATCTTAAAAATATTTATATGGCATGGCAACAGGACAAGTTAAATAAAGGTCAACAGACATATGGGGATATGATAAAAACTGTTCATGATGCGATAACAGAACCAGGGTCCAGGTTGTTAAAGCAACTAAAAGGAAAATATAAATATGCAATCATAGACGAATTCCAAGATACCAATCAATTAGAGTGGAACATATTTAGCCGTATATTTGAAAAAACAACAGATGGGCAGAAATTGGATCCAGAACACCATATTTCTATTGTTGGTGATCCAAAGCAATCTATTTTTTCGTTTCAAGGTACGGATAGGGAGATATATAGGGTTGTTAAGACGGAACTAGAAAAAGACGGGGATGTTAAATATTTGGATGTAAACTATCGTTCAACGGCACCGATGATAAATGCAACAAATATGCTGGTTCAGACAGGATTTTGTAACAAGATAAAGGAGCAATATAATGAATCAAAAGCGTCGGATGATGCAACGAAACAAATAAATTCGCCACAATTGAATGGTGTTACGATTAAACCTGTGTATATTCTTGATGCGCCAGCGGAAGATGCCATTTGTTCCAAAATAATAGAATTTTGCACAAAAAATGGCGATAAAACAGCATTGCAAATATGGGACAAAGATAAAAATAAACAACCATATATCCGCAATGTGTCGTTTGATGATTTTGCCATTTTAGTAAGGAACCGTAATGATGCAAACCGATTGATAGATAAAATGAAAAAGGCCGGAATACCATTTATGTGGCACAAAGATTCAACATTGTTTGCAACCAAAGAAGCGGCGGATTGGGTTGCGTTATTGGCGGCAATCCAGACGTCGGATTTTAATTCGGAAAATCGCAATATCTTGCGCCGAGTATTACAAACTGAATTTTTTGATGTTGGCATAGATGAAATCAGCAGTGAAAAATTTGATGATATTTTATGTCACGAACGCCAAATCCTTTTGAATTGGCACATGTTGGCGGGAAATAAGCAATATGCCAAGTTAATGAATGCAATATTTGAAGATTCCAAGATTTCAGAACGCCTTGCCCAATATGATAAAATACAATCATTGGCAAAGTATGTCCAAATTAGTAATTTTGTGTTGGATTGTTTGGTGTCAAAGAAAAACACTATGGCCACAGTTATTAAGACATTGAAACAATGCAAGACCGAAAAAGATTTTGAAGAAGATGTATCTGTTGAAAAGGCCACAGATAAACCAACCGTAAAAATAACCACTATCCATTCTGCCAAGGGGCTAGAATTCCCAATAGTATTTTATTTTGTTCAGCATAATCCTAATAGATTAAGGTATGTGCGTGTTGTGTACTCGCAAAATGGCACACCGATGTTAAATATCGAACCTAAAAATGAACCAAAAGATGTTGATATTGATTCTTTGCGATATGTGGCGATAACGCGCGCATCGTCGTTAATGTTTTTAATAAACACAACATATCGTAACAATCCTGTTTTATATCCTTGGGATATAAATACTTTGATTGAGCAGAGTCAAAAAAAATATGGTGAAAGTTTATTTATACATAAAGAGCAGCCACTAGCAATCAAATATAGTTCGGCATCGGATATCTTAAAACATGATGCGGTTTGTGATGACCAAGATGAAAGAAAGATATGCGAAAATATTGAATTGACGCACAAGAAATTATATAAACATTCTTATACATCATTGTCGCATCATAAAACCAATTTGGACGAGGATTTTAATGATTTGGTAACGGAAAAATCGCAGCGCATAGACAAAAATGAAGATGCCGATGCAATGGATGGTTCAACCAAGAAATATGATGCAGAATGCGGTGTTAAGGTGTTGGCAGATTATAATGCCAAGAAAATAAAACCTGTTGTTGCAAATCAGGAACGTGGTAAAAAGTATGGAACCGCGGTTCACGAGATATTTGAAAAGATTGATTTTGAGCAGGCAATAAAAGCATCGTATGGTTCCGAATTAAATAATATTATTCACAGTTGTTGCGCCCGTCATTCTGTTCCATGTTCAACAGATAAAGGCACACAGATAGCGGAAATAATAAAAGATACTTTGTTGGCAAAAATTCCAGAAATTGTTGGTGGGGTTGCCACAGGGGCATCATTTACATTATCTTCGCTGACAAAGGAAAGTAAAAAAGCAGAAATTGAATTTAATTTGAACCCAGATATAGAAAAAATACTGCGAAATTATTATAACGGTTTTATAGATTTGTTGTTTGTGCGTGATGTAAATGGGGAAAAAGTGTATTCTATACTTGATTGGAAAACGGATTTATTTGAGCAGGAAAATTATGTAGATTACGACAAATTAAAAGAACATACAGATGATAAATATTCTATTCAGCGTGTGTTGTATTCATATTGTTTGATTCAATGGCTTAGGCAGTTTTATCCCGACAAGACGCCGGAACAGATATTTAATCAGCATTTTGGGGGCGTATATTATGTCTTTGTTCGTGGATGTAACGCCGGAACAGGTAATGGAATATACCCACACACATGGCAGAATTATAAAAAATTAAGCGATGCATTTGAAAGTTTTAAAGTATAATCAAAGGGAATGATGATGAACGATAGTTATTTACAGTTTTTTGAATCATTAAAATCTATAAAAGCGATTTCTGATATTTGGAAATGGGTTTTGATTATGCTGAAATCCGAATACGGCATGTCTGATGATTTATTAAAATTTTTTGGGCTGTTTTTTGCCTTGATAGATGATGGGAATATTTGCATTTCGTTGGATGATGCAACATTAAAAAATAAATGGGTGCAGAAATTAGCAGGGGTGCACCAAGAGTATGACGCGGAATTATATGATAAAATCATAGAAAATGGTATTTCTGCGGTCAAAGATTATTTCGCGACAGATGGCAATTATAAAACCGATGAAATATATCGTAATGATATGTTTGTAGTGTATAAAAATTGGTTGTTTACAGAAAGATTTTTTAGCGCAAAACAAGATGTAGAAGAT
>JAEEGH010009733.1_pt1 | contig 22300 bp, 17 predicted proteins | sample 9134181 | NCBI WGS metagenome assembly JAEEGH01 (sample SAMN16246544, study PRJNA631951) | gut metagenome | biome: gut microbiome; feature: rumen; material: DP-attached | host: Bos | place: Iran: Karaj | collected 2018-10
TGCTCTTCTCGAGACCCTTGTCGAGCGTCTCTTTCTTCTCTCTGTTAAATAATCCGAAAAATGCCATTATATAATGTTTTAATGTTCTAATGATTTAATGTTTTAATGATTAATGGTGATAGTTTTTCCGCATCTTATGGTAATCTCTCCGCGCTTCCAGTACGGCTTTGGCGCTGCCTTTCTTGCCGGTTACGAGGAACATACACGCCGCGGCGATGTCCAGGAAGAACCGGATACTCAATACGCCCCACCGGCACCGGCTGTTCTTGTAGATCATCAGCAGGTTATTGCGGAAATTGAGGTAGGTCTTGCGCGGGTTGTCGTAACTGAGTGCACCGCCGCCGAGGTGGTACACCGTGCTCTGAGGCACACAGGCCAGTAGCCATCCTTGGTTGCGCATCCGCCAGCAGAGGTCGATCTCTTCCTGGTGGGCGAAGAACGCTGCATCGAGTCCGCCTAACTCCTTATATACTTTCGTGCGTACGCACATGCACGCGCCGGTGGTCCAATCGACGTTCACCACCGTGTCGTACTGTCCTTTGTCTTCTTCCACTTTGCCGAAGCGTCTTCCGCGGCAGTAGGGGTAGCCGAGCGGATCCAGATAGCCTCCGGCAGCACCCGCGTGCTCAAAGAGCGCTTTGTTGCGCCAACTCCGGATCTTCGGTTGTACGGCGGCTACCTCCGGATGCGCATCCATGTAAGCGAGTAGGGGACTGAGCCAGTTCTCCGTCACTTCGACGTCCGAGTTGAGCAGCACTACGTACTCGCTATCCACCTGCGCAATCGCTTGGTTATAGCCCTCCGCAAAACCGTAGTTCTTGTCCAGCACGATGGTTCGGACAGTAGGGAACTCGTCCTTGAGCACTTGCAAGCTCTCGTCCGTACTCCCGTTATCCGCCACGATGAGTTCGATTATCGATTTTCGATTATCGATTATCGATTTCACTACTGACGGCAGGTATGTACGGAGCATCCGGGCGCCGTTCCAGTTCAATATGATGACACTGCACTTCATTCTTGCGGACGCCCCCATTTCCATCTATTATGTGTCCAGAGCCATAGATGCGGTTGTGCTTGGATATTCTGCTCCAACAGCCGTGCGTATTGCTCGGTGATCTCGCCTTCGGCGGTGTTCTTCGGATCGGCAGCGATCGTCTTCATCTCTGCGATGTAGTAACCCCGTTTCACGCGGCTGATGTAGAGATAGAAAACGGGATAACCGAATTTCTTACCGAGCACCTCTCCGCCGTCCAGGAAGCCGGTGTCCTGATTGAGGAAAGTGGTCCAGGTGCGGGTCACTTGCGGGCGCGGTTTCTGGTCGCTGAGCAGCCCTACCGTCACGGGGTGTTTCTCTGCACGGTAGCGCACCAGTTCCCGTAATATACGCTGTTTCTCCACGCATGCCCCGCCGCGTTTGGAGCGGATAGCGAGCATCAACCGGTCCATCGCTTCGCTTTTCTGCTTGCGATACACGTTCAGTTCGGTCACACCCGGACCGTTCCATAGTTGCACGGAGGCCATCCATTCCCAGTTCGCGAAATGCGCTAACATATACAGTCCTCCGCCGGCAGCTTCCACGAGGCGGTTGACCTCGTCCATGTTCTTAAACACTACGCGCTGTCTCATCTCTTCGTCCGAACAGCGGTAGCCGTAGATCGTCTCCACCATGGTGTAGCAGAGCTGATGGTAGAAATCGCGGGCGATCTGCTTCCGCTCCTGATCGGTCTTCTCGGGGAAAGAGAGCCGCAGGTTCTTCGCTACCAAGCGCCGGCGATAGCGGGCTACGTAGTAGATCAGCGGGTAGATCAGGTAGTCCGCGAAGAAATAATGTACGCCGAGCGGCAAACGGGATAATATAGAGACGAAAAACTTTAGCATCGTATCAGCATCCAAACGAACAACAAGGTGATCGGTGCAGCCAAGAGGATTGAGTCAAAACGGTCTAAGACGCCGCCGTGTCCCGGCAGGAATTTACCCGAGTCTTTGACCCCGATCGAGCGTTTGAACAGGCTCTCCATGAGGTCGCCTAAGGTGCCGGCAGCACTGACGATAATCGCAAAAGCACCGGCGATCAGCAGTTCGTATCCCTCTTTGGTGATGGCATCGAACCAACCGAAACGGTTGAGTATGAACGCGGCGCCTATCGTGAAAGCCACACCGCCGAACAAACCTTCCCAACTCTTCTTCGGGCTCACGCGGGGGAACATTTTGTGGTTGCCGCCCGGCATCTTCTTGGCCGTCAGCACGCCTACGCAGTACGCAAACGAGTCATTGACCCAGATCAGTACAAACACCGCCAACAGCAGGTACTTGTCGATATGATTGAGCACGTTCATCAGCGCGAAGGGCAGCACGATCATCATCTGGCCGACGAGGAAATGTCCCCAGTTCTGTATCGGGGTCTCCGCTTTGTTCCATAACTCGGCAATGAGCACCGCTATCGGCAGGAGGAGGGTCAGTAGGATCCACGGGCTACACGGCTGCGGGTACAGCAGCGCGATCGTGCAGGGGAAGATACAGAAGACCGCACTCAACTCCGCGAACAGATCCATCCCGCAGCGCGGGTGGGTAAGCGAGTTATATTCCCGTACGGCCAAAAACGCCAAGCAGATTGACAAACTCAAAAAGAGCACCTCGTGATACAGAATACTACCGATCACAACCCCTACATATACCGCCCCGCTAAGGGTTCGCTTCCAAAATTCAGACATATTTACCTAATTTTGGCTACAAAATTACTACTTTTTTTGCATATATGCAAGAAAATGTGTAACTTTGCAGCGTTTTTTAGAACGAATATGGAAAATAATTCAATTGAGATGGCTCTCTTGGAGCCCGAAGAGCGCGAGTTGGTGGAGTTTATCTATCATGCCATCCCCGCAGAAGACCTTGGTAACCTGACGCCGGACGATATCTTGTTCGTGTTGGACAGCATGGATGATTTCCTGGAGGAGCAGGGTCTCGTGCGTGTCGATGAAGCGAGCGGTGAGATGGAGTATCTGGACGGTGAGGTCGATGAGACCGAGCAGTTGAACTACGTGCTCAAGGCGGCGCAAGAGGACCACCGTGCCATCAGCGGTGTGCAGATTCAGCTCATTCAGGATGCCGAACTTCAATACGGCATCGAGCACGGATACTATGAGGATTTGTGATTGGTGATTGGTGGTTTTGAATCGCATCGCAACCATAGGATTCTTTGACGGTGTCCATCGCGGACATCAGTTTTTGTTTGAGCACTTGCGTGCGTTGGCGGACGAGCGTGGACTCGAGCCGCTGATCGTCACGTTTGAGCAGCACCCGCGTGCGGTGCTCGACGCCGATTATATCCCGCGCTTGCTGACGAGTGTCGATGAGCGCCGAACGATGCTGAGCAAACAAGCAGAGGTTTTGATGCTGCCCTTCGAGCAGATCCAACCCCTCACCGCGGCGGAGTTCATGACGCGTCTCCAAACGGACTATCAGGTCACGACGCTGCTCATGGGATATGACCATCATTTCGGTTCGGACCGTCTCAAGCACCCGCAGGACTACCGCCGTGTCGGTGAGGCATGCGGCATCGAGGTGTTGACGCTCAGCGAGTATATAGAGGGCGAATGGCATGTGTCCTCCACGGAGATTCGTGCGGCGCTGGAGAACGGCAATATAGCCATGGCGAACGAACTGTTGGGTCATCCGTACACCCTCCGCGGGCAGGTGGTGCACGGCAAAGCGGTCGGTCGTACACTCGGTTTTCCGACGGCGAATATAGCGCCGCTCGACCCGCTCAAGATCATCCCGAAAGCCGGCGTTTATGTGGCGACGGTCAATACGCCTACCATGGACGATGCGCCGGCCTTTGTGAACATCGACCATCAGGGCCTCATCGAAGCCCATATTCCCTCCTTCAAGGGCGATCTGTATGATCAGGTGCTGAAAATTCGTTTCCTGCGTTTCTTACGCGAAGAGAAACATTTCGAGAGTCTGGACGAACTGCGGGAGCAGATCAAGGCTGATATTGATAGCACCCTGCGTCCGGAGTGATTCCTTCGCCTACGCGCACGATGCCGTTCCGGTCTGTCTTACACGTGTCTGCAATCAGCGGGTCGCCTATGCCCCGCGCCGGACTCAGACTGTCCAGCCGGAAATCATAATACACGTATTCCTTGTATTTATAGTAGTTATTGACGAAGATCTTCGCCGTGTCTTGACCGATATAATTGCCCACAAACTCACCCGGGTAGTACTTCTCCAAGGGCGTGGCAACCACCAGTTGGTCGGGCAGGTAGCCGGTGATGATGCTGTTGTAGAACGAGGTGTTGGTCGTCGGCTCTTTCTTGCTGAGATTATTGATATAAACCGCCGCCACGTTCTCTTTGCTCACGGCCTGAATACGGATGTTGGTGAAGCCGAAATAGGACGCCACCGTCGTATGCACGAAATCATGCTTGCCGCCGTCGCAATAGACGCAGTACGACGCGCAGTTACTGATCTCGGTGTTCGTCACATACGCATCGATATTATTGAGAATCAAGCCGTAGAGCGTGTGGTTGTGAATGCGGCAACCGTCCATGCGCAAGTTCGGTAATACGTCCGTGCCCTCGCTGTAACACGACAAACCCACGTTGCCGGACAGGATGTCCATGTAGTTCAGTTGATAGGTATGCGGTTGGTCGGCCTGCAGGTAGATGCCGTTCCAGCTACCGCCGGCATAGGCGTAGGGCACGGAGTCAAAAAGCCGGTCCAGACGGTCTCCGCGGATGATGATCGGGTTCTGTCTTGTGCCGTTTGCCGTGACATCATCGAGTGCCACCAGACATGCACCTTGGTGCATGAACAGCCGTGCGCCGGCATCGAAAGTGACCGGTGCACCGAAGATCAGCGTGTCGAAGATGATATAGGGCAGGTCGGCGGTAAAGGTGTAAGGACTCGTTATCTCCGTGCGTTGACATCCTACGTGTCCGATCCGCACGGCGTTCTGTGCGTAGGCTTCCAGCACCACCTGCTGGCTGGCACCGTTCGCCAGATGAAAACGCAACAGGTCTTCCGTCAGCACGGCATCGTTACCGCCCACTTTGCCGAAATCCGTCACGCGTACGAAGACCTGCATGCTGTCCCCGCCGTAGATCGTGATATCGCGCAGCAGCGACAGATTCGCTTCGCCGTCTATATTGACCTTGAAGACCTGATTGACCGCCAGCGAGACGCTCCGGATGACGAGCGCCTGTTTGTTATCGTTATAGACCTTGAGCTGCAGGGTTGCGCTGCCCTGTTCCGTGAACACCGTATCGAAGCGCAGCGTGTCCACAGAGAACGACAACCGCATCGACGGATCGTCACTGATTTGGTACTCTTTACAACTGACCATAAGGAACAGCGCGACCATATATCCTATAACCCGTAACCGGTAACCCATAACCTTTACTCAAAATTAAACGTGAGGCAGATACTATGATTGGTCAGACGCGAGATAGAGTTCGTGTAGAACGCATCCTGCGGCGCTAACTCCATGCGCTGGTCGGCAGGGTAGAGTTGGTTCGCAAAGCCGATACGATAGGTGATCTCCGGACAGAACTTAAACCAACGGAAGTAGAAGTCCACACCAAAGCCCACTTCGGCGAAATAATCCATCAGATTGAGCAGCACGGGTTTCTCGCGGTCGCGGCTCACATTGAAGCTCGCGCCGCCGCCGGCAATCACGTAGGGACGGAAATTACCCTCGCGCATCGCGGAGAACTTCAGGTATAATGGCAGATACACCGGCATTGCCAGTACATCCACCGACGCACCTTTGTTCATCGAACCCTTCACGGGGTTACCGCTCTCGGTCTTATACGTGAGCGTGCGGCTCGTGAACTGCATGCCCGGACAGAAGCGCAGGTTGAGGTACTTGCACAGGCGCAGATCGGTGATGAAGCCTACATGAAAACCCGGCAGCACACTGCTCACGCGGGAGTGGTAGATCTCCTTGATGCCCGTAACAGGATCCTCGATCTCCAACTCGCTGTCCGTCACACCGAAACTGGAGAAGTTCACGCCCAACTGAAAACCGAAGTGGAAGAGTTTATCGTCCACGTACGGCCTGTTCTGCGACTCCTGTGCCTGCAAAGGAACAAAGAGCAAAGAACACAGCGCAAGGGTTAATATGCTTCTTTCAACTTTCAACTTTCAACTATTAACTATTGACTTTAATAATCCGTATTACTGTTTCCGCTATCGTCGAAATCATCGCCTCCTCCGCTCACATCGCCGTCCGGACGTCCGCGACGACGACCGCCTTGCTGGTTGCCGAAGTTATACGTGACGGTAAAACTGATGCTACGGCTGTGCCAACGGTTCTCGCTGAACTGCCAGAAGCCGTCGCCCCAGGTCGTGTTACGCCGTGCGCGCGAATCCAATATATCGCGTACGTTGAGTGCCAGCGCCAGCTGTTTGTTGAGCAGCGTATAACGCAAACCGATATCGATCGAGTAGGAATGACTCGTTGTTCCCTGCGCTACGACGCGCGGCGAACGATACGCACCGGTGAGCTGACCGCTGAAGTTCTTCGTGAACAGGAACTGCGCGTTGATACGCACCGAACCGGCGAAAATATTCTGTCCCGCCAGATGAACGGGGATCGTGTCGCCTAAGTGGTAGATGTCTTCATCCACCTTGGCGATGTTGTTCCAATAGAAATTGGCACTCGTCGTCAACTGCAGCAACTCGCCGAAAAGACGGTTCTTAGCCACCAACTCGATACCCAACTCCTGACGGGTCGAGACATTGAGATAGGTGTTCTTCATTACGTTGCCGTCCATGTATTTGACGTTCTGTATTGCTCCCTCGTTGTATTTCCAGAACACGCCCGCACTCAGCGTGTGGCGCTCCCAGGTCTTGAGGTAGTTCAACTCCAGGTTGTTGGAGTAGGAGGGCAACAAGTCCACATTTCCGTAACTGATGTTCGTGCTATCGCTGAAGTCCATACGCGGGTTGATCTGATGTCCCCAAGGACGACGTACACGGCGCGTGTAGTTGAGTTGCAACTCATGGCCGTTGCCGAAGTCATAACTGATATACGCACTCGGGTAGATCTGGAAATACGCCGTGTCCCGCTTGTTGGGGAAATTGGCGTAGGAGTCCTGGAGAGCACCTGTTCCGTCTTTGTAGTACGAGTTCAGGTGACGCATGTAGTACTCGCCGCGCAGACCCACTTGGATGGATAACTTGTTCCAGAACCGGTTGCCGTACGTGATATAGAGCGCGTGGTTCTGATTCAGACCGTCGAACTGCGCGAAGTACTCATTCAACTCCTGCAGGTGTGTCCCGTTGGCGTCGGTGTTAAACGCGTCCGCCGAACTGGTGTTCCAGTTGCGCGTGTAGTTATATCCGGCTTCCAGACGGCTCTGCGGCGTCGGTTTCCATTCGAAATCGGCCTTCACCTCCACGCCCTGATCCTTGCTTTCGCTGTTCTGGTTCTGGTAGAGCGTGCTCACCCCTTCTTCCGTCTGTGTGTAGTCGGTGTACATATTAAAACCGAAGTTGCGGTATGTACCGCTCACATACAGCTTATACTCGTCCATCTCGAAGGTATAGTCGAGCGTCGCGTTGCCGCCCGGGTGACTGCCTGATGACGTCTGATCACGGGTGTAGTTGCGGTTATTGGCGCTATTGAGATAGTCCACATAGGTGTAGGTACGGTGATTGGAGTTACTCATCTTGAACACCTTCGGGTCGCTCACCATACCAAAGCCCGAGATACCGATCGTGTGACCTTCCGCCACATGGAAATTGAGTCCGCCTCGACCGAACATACCTCCGCCGCGGTGGTTCTGCTGACCTACCTGCGTCAGGTGACTCATGATCAGACTCGAGTCCAGTTTCTCGCTTCCCATGCCGCTCAGGTTATAGCGGTTCGTCTCACTACCGCCGTTGCTCACGTGATAGCGGTAACCGAGGTTGAAATAGCCGTCCACAGGACCCGCATTGAAATTGATGCTGAAGCTTGCATTCGCTCCGGGAGGCACGTTCCATGGCTTGGCCAAGGAGTAGTCGATACCGGCTTGGACCGAACCGTAATAACCCGCCTGACGATCTTTTTTCATCACCAGATTGATGATGCCGGACGTACCTTCAGGCGAATACTTGGCAGAGGGGTTGGTGATGAGCTCGATCTTCTCGATTGTTCCTGCCGGCATTTGCTTGAGGATCTGTCCGCGGTTCTCGCCGCTCAGTCCTGCCGGTCTGCCGTTGATCCATATCTCCACATCGTCGCTGTTACGCAGACTGATATTGCCTTCCTGATCCACATCCACGGACGGGATGTTCTCCAGCACATCCGTCACGGACGCACCCGCGGAAGCGATGTTCTGATCGACGGTGAACACTTTCTTATCGAGCTCGAAGCGCATGGACGAGCCCTGACCGACTACCTCGACGTCTTGAAGCATCTTCGAGTCTTCCTTGAGTTGGATACGACCCATGTTCACCGGCTTACCGGCAACCGTCAACTCGCGTTTCACATCCGTATAACCCATGAACGAGACAGCCAGGATATACTGACCGTCCTTGACTTCCAGCTTGAACTCACCTTTCTCGTCGGTCACTACGCCGGTGATGACCTGGTCGCCGGCCATGACGCTCACGTTCGCAAAATCAATCGCTTGCTTTGTGCCCGCGTCAATCACCTTACCCGTTATCTCTGCCGCCATCAATGCCGCATTAGCGACCAACAGCAGCAATAAGGTATGTAACAGCTTCTTCATAACCTTTTGTACCTTTTCCTATAATGCTATGTGCGCACACGTCCGTGAGCAGACTCACTTGCCGGAACGGCTCCCGCTGGGTGATATCGCTTATATGCACCTCCACCACCGGCTTCTCGCATTCCTCTACCGCATCGCGCAGCGCCACACTCGTGTGACTGTACCCGCCGGCGTTCAGTACGATCCCGTCGCCATCAAAGGTCTGTATCTGATCAATCAGATCGCCTTCATGATTCGACTGATAGTACGTCAGATAGAGCTCCGGCAGATCTCGCTGTATCTCAAGCAAAATCTGTGCCATCGTCTTTGAACCGTATATCTCCGGCTTCCTCAGCCCCAAACGGTTCAAATTCGGTCCGTTTAATATAAGTACTTTCAATTTACCGTGCTCCGTTGACCGCTAATAAAAACTCGTCGTTGTCTTCGGTGCGCTCCATATACGCCTTGAGCTTCTCCATCGCCTCCTGCCCGCTCATGTCGCTGAGCATCTTACGGATCGTCCACATGCGGCTCAGCACGTCAGCCGGCAACAGCAGGTCGTCGCGACGCGTGCTCGATGCGGGTATATCCACAGCCGGGAAGATACGCTTGTTAGCGAGCTTGCGGTCGAGCTGCAGCTCCATGTTTCCGGTGCCCTTGAACTCCTCGAAGATCAGATCGTCCATCTTGGAGCCGGTCTCTGTCAGGGCGGTAGCGATGATCGTCAGCGAACCGCCGTTCTCGATATTACGTGCCGCACCGAAGAAACGTTTGGGTTTGTGAAGCGCCTGTGCCTCCACACCGCCGCTCAGCACCTTTCCGCTACTGGGAGCGACGGTGTTGTATGCACGAGCGAGACGTGTGATCGAGTCGAGCAAAATCACCACGTCGTGACCGCTCTCTACCAATCGTTTCGCTTTCTCGTGCACGATATTCGCTACGCGAACGTGGTTGTCGGCCGGCTCGTCAAACGTGCTCGCGATCACTTCGGCGTTCACGCTGCGTTGCATGTCGGTCACCTCCTCCGGACGCTCGTCGATGAGCAGCACGATCATATAGACCTCGGGGTTGTTATTCAAAATCGCGTTCGCCAACTCTTTCAGCAGCACCGTCTTACCGGTCTTCGGCTGAGCAACGATCAGACCGCGCTGACCCTTACCGATCGGCGAGAACAGATCGATCATACGTACGCTCAGACTGTCGCGGTGGTTACCTACACAGAGCTTGAACTTCTGATCCGGGAACAGCGGAATAAGGTTCTCAAACGCTACGCGTTTCTTTGCCAACTCCGGCTCCAGACCGTTGATGCGGATCACCTTGTCCATCGGGAAGAACTTATCCGGCTGCGGGTTCACGCGGATCGTGCACTCTACCGTATCGCCCGGCTTCAGACCGTACTGACGTACCTGATCTTTGCTTACATACACATCGTCCGGACTCGGCAAGTAGTTGTAATCGGCAGAACGCAGGAATCCGTATCCGTCCGGAGCGCACTCCAACGTACCCATGGCAATCACGTTCTCTCCCAGATCGGGCAGGGTAGGCTGCTCTTCCGCTTTCGGCTCTTCACTCTCGACTTTTGTCTCTTTTCCTGTAGCTGCTACAGCAGCGTCCTGTAGCGGAGCGTCCTCCTTCCCTTTAGGGAGGGCTGGGGTAGGCTGCTCTTCCTTCTTTGGGCGACCGCGTTTTTTCTTCGGCGCCTCTACGGCGGGCTCTTCACTCTTAGCTTTTGGCTCCTCGCTCTTAGCTTTCGGCTCTTCGCTCTTGACTTTCGGCTCTTCGCTCTTCGCTTCCTTCGGCTCTTCCGCCAGCGGCTTCACCGCCTTGACGGTTTTGTTCGGCTTATGGCCGTCTGCCTCGATCTTCTCCTGCATCGCCGCCAGCTGCTCTTTCTCTGTACCTACCGTACCGATCTCTTTCTTGGCGATCGCGATCTCGATCTTCTTCGGCGCAGCCTTCACACCGCGCTTGCGCTCGCGCTTACCCGGTTGACCGGCAGCAGCACGGGCATCTTCCTTGGCTTGTACTACCGCCGCACGTTGATCCGCCTGCGCATCTAAGATAGCGTAACTGATCTCGCGAATCGACTGGCTACGACGGGGATTCAGACCCATCTCTTGCGCAATCTCGCGCACTTGGTCGAGCGTCATGCGCTCGAGTTTTTGTAAATCGTATTGCATAAATAAAATAAAATATATTCTTGGAAAAAATTTGACAAATGAGACCCCATTTCCCAAATCCGCTGCAAAGGTACTACTTTTTTTTGACATATGCAAGTTTTTCTTGGGATTTTTTTTATCCCCCAAGAAAAAAATCACCTAAACTCTTGCGTATATCATTTTTTTGTATTACCTTTGCAGTCGCAAAGGTTTTTTGAGACGCAAACATTGGCAGATATGCAGACATTGATAGATAAACACAGGCCTGTGACGATATGCAGGGCATCGGCGGGAACGGGAAAGACGTACACGCTGGCGGCGTATTACGTAGGATTATTGCTGTCGGGCGAGGACTATCGCTCGATCCTCGCTATCACGTTTACCAACAAAGCGACGGCGGAGATGAGTGAGCGTATCCTCGGCTTTCTGCACAGCATCGCGGAGGGCGGTGCGGATGATTTCCTGAACTATGCCCGTTCGTTCATGCTGCGCGACAACCATGCGGATGAGGCGCTGCTGCGTCGCAGGGCAGGGGAGTGTTTTCAGCAGATGTTGTTGGATTTTGACAACGTGCAAGTGCAGACGATCGATTCGTTTCTGCAGACGCTGCTGGGCGGACTGGCAGGTGTGCTGCGCATGAGTGCGGGGCTGAACACCGAACTGGATGTGAAGCATGTGATTCAGACGGCGGTGGATCAGTTGTTGACTACTGACCTGACGGATGCCGACCGAGAGATTTTGGAGGATTATATGCAACTCAAGCTCGATCAGGAGAGTTCGTGGGATGTACGCAAGAGTTTGTGCGATTTGGCGGAAGAGCTATATAACGAGTCGGTACAAATGTTGGATGCGGACGGGAAGATCCTGTTTGATGCCGCGGCGATTGCCCGCCGGCGTGAGGAAGTGGAGGAAGGATGGTTGAAAGATGAAAGAATTAAAGAATTAAAGAGAATTCTCGATGCTTGCGATACTACCGACTATAATCGCTATACGAAGCCGGCGTACGAGCGGCTCAAACGCTCGGTGGAAGCGCCGGAGAAGATCTCTGCCAAGGATCGTTTCCGCGGGGTGAGTGAGAAATACTGCAATGCCGATGAGATGGCGCAGGCTACCGCTATCGCCGAAGAGTTGGCACGCGATTATAACACGTTTTTCCTGACGACCCGTTTCAGCAGGGACATGGAACTGATGTCGTCCCTGCAGGCGCTTATCCAACGGAATCTGGCGGAAGCCAACTGCGCGTTGTTAGCCCGTACGGCGAGTACGCTGAGTAAGGCGCTGCGGACAGGCGATGCGGATTTTATTCTGGAGAAAGCCGGTATCCGTTTTCGGCACGTGCTGATCGATGAGTTCCAGGACACGAGCCAGCTACAATGGAGTGTGATCGAGCAGCTGCTGCGCGATGTGTTGGCCGGCGCAGGGAATACCTTGTTGATCGTAGGCGATATCAAGCAGTCCATCTATCGATGGAGGAATGGCGATTGGCATATCATGGACGGTTTGACCGGTCATCTGATGCCGCTGACCCGCAATTTCCGAAGCAGTGAAGAGGTGGTGAGGTTTAATCTGTCGCTCTTCGACCGTATCATCGCGCAGAGTGGCGATGAGCTGACCGCGCGTATCTACGGTGAGGGATATGAAGAGGCGAAATTGAAGAATTTCTATCAGGCCGATAAGAAACCCGGCGGATGTGTGCGATATCGCGCGTACCCGAATGCGAAGAACGATGAGCTGGCGACGCGGATGTTCGAAGAGATCGAGTCGTTGCTACAAAAAGGCGCGAATCCATCGGATATTATGATCCTCGTGCGCTCCAAGAGCGAGGCGAACCTCATCTGCTCCATGACCGATCTGCCTATTGTGTCCGCCGACAGTTTTCAGTTAGACGCTTCGGTTGCCGTACAACTGGTGATCGCCGCGCTGCGTTATCGCGTGTCGGAGGATGTGGTGGCCGAGCGGTTCATCGCGCAGAACATCGGAGAAGAGAGGTGGTCAGCGATCCGAGATCAGTTATCTGACATCAGTAGTAAGACCCCGCTGTACGAGGCCGTTTGCGAACTGGTGCGTATCCTGCTGACGGACGAAGCGGGACAGTACCAAGGCACCGAGACGGCATACGTCAACTCCTTATTAGATCGTACACGCGAGTACGTAGGTGCATACGGGAGCGATATCGCGCAGTTCTTGGTTTATTGGGACGACACGATGCATGCCAAACCGATTCCGATGACCAGTTCGCATGCCATCCGGATCATGACGATCCATGCCAGCAAGGGTTTGCAGGCACAGACCGTGTTTGTTCCCTTCTGCACATGGGAGCGCGAGGACGGACGGCATAAGCCGAAGGTATGGTGCGAGGTGGCGAAAAAAGTCGATGACAACGGGGATTTTGTGCCGATTCAGTACGGCACGGAGATGGCGGATTCGGACTATAGTGCCGCGTATGCCGAGGAGCAGATCAACCTGCGGGTGGATAACCTGAACATGCTCTATGTGGCCTTGACACGTGCCGAGGACAACCTGTTCGTGTTCACGTCCTATTCCGAGAATAAAGACGGCAAACGCGGCGTATGCAACCATGTAGGCAAGTACCTGATGGACTGCTTCGGGGAGGAATATATAATCGGAGAGCCGATTGTAAAGAATGAAGGAGTGAAAGAATTAAAGAGTGAACGGATTGATGCTGAGTTATGGTCGAACAGTGATCAGGTGCGGTTCGTGCAGTCGCAGGAAGGTGCGCTCTATACGCAGAACGGCGACGAGGCCTATCGGCGTGTGGCGCGGATGGAAGAGGGAACGCTATGCCATGAGATCTTCGCCAATATCCGCAAAGCGGATGAGTTGGAGGCGGTACTCGATGATTTCGAGACGCGCGGCGAGATACGCGATAAGGCGCAACGCGAAGATATAAAAGTCTTGATTTCATCGGCATGGGAAGGTAGCCCGGAGATGCGGGATTGGTTCACGGCGCCTTGGGAATTACGTCTCGAGGAGGCGATCTATATCGATGAGCGGGAGTTACGTCCTGACCGTGTGATGATCAACCCCGAGACGAAGGAGGCCATTGTGCTCGATTATAAGTTCGGACAATGGAACGAACATTATACCACGCAAGTACGCGAATACAAGGAAGCCTTACGGAAAATGGGGTATAACCCGGTGAAAGGATATCTTTGGTTTGCACGGAAAAACAAATTAATGGAGGTACATGGATAGTTTTTTGGAACAAGTAGCACGCTCCATTATCGAGCGTATCGAATGGAAGCAATTAAGCCGCACGACGCTCGTGCTGCCGTCTCACCGTGCCGGATTGGTGCTGAAGAATGAACTGATGCGCTTGCAAAAGGCACAGCACGCGCAGGCTATCTGGGCACCGACCGTACAGACGCTGACACAGTTGCAGGACAATCTGAGTCCGCTGTACGCGGAGGATGAGTTGTTCACAATTGTACGACTATACAAGTTGTACCGGGAGTTGGGAGTCCGAAATCAGGAATCAGACCTCATGCCGCTCGACATGTTCTACGGCTGGGGACGGCAGATGCTATCGGATTTCACGAACGTGGATGCCTCGATGCCGGCAGAGCAAGTGCCGAATTTCTTTGAGAACACGATCGCTGCCCATGAGTTGAGCGAGTGGAAATTGGATCCCGAAGTGGAAGAACGATTGAGGGGACTGATTCATGGTGGGAATGATGCAAATGATGATAAGGACTCTGTCAAGGCGCAATACGAGGTGTTATGGCGGCAGTTGTACGAACTCTATACGGGTCTGCGGACCGCGATGAAAGCGGAGCAGAAAGGTTATGCCGGTCTTCGTCAGCGCGCGGTGATAGAGGAGTGGAACAGCGAGGAGATACAGCAGAAGATCCAGGGACGTACTTATATCTTCGTGGGCTTTAACTACCTGTTACCGGTGGAGCGCGAGTTGATGCAGTTGTTACGCGATCAAGATCAGGCGCTGTTCTACTGGGATTTTGTGGCGGATTTTGAGACGAACACCAAAGCCTTCTCTTTTGCCCGACTCAATAGCGGTATTTTAGGTGGTGTGTTACCTCCTCAATCGTGGACGAAAAAACGCGATGTAACCGTGATAAGTTGCGTGTCGAAAGAGGCGCAGGCGCAGTACGTCCATCGGTGGTTGCAAGAAAACTACACCGCGAAGGGACAGAAGGTGGGCGTGGTGATATGCGACGAGACAATGCTGGAGCCTGTTATCTATGCCTTGCCGGCGATCCGGTTGGAGGGCAAGGACGAAGCGGAACCGGTGAATATAACGAAAGGATTCCCGTTGCGCAACACGGCGATCTACGCCCGCACGATTGCGTGGCTGTACGATAAGCAAAACGGTAAGGTCGAAGACCTCGTTTCGCCCGAATTCATCGACAGATTATTGGAGGCGCTATTCCCCGCTCAAGAGGAGAATTCCGAAGAACTACAAACACCCGACACCCCGCTGACTTGGCAGGAACTGCTGATCTTAGAGTCGGAATATCAGGTGCGTAAGATAGCGAACCAGATGCGTCTGCTGATCGCGACGGGCATCGATGATGTGCCGTTCACGCTCAAGCTGCTGCGGCTCTTGATGCGGCGCACGATGGAGAGCGTGACCATGCCTTTCCACGGCGAACCGGTGACCGATATACAGGTGATGGGTGTGCTGGAGACGCGTCTGCTGGACTTCGACAAGTTGTTGCTGCTCAATGTGGACGAGGGCATCATCCCGCAACGTCAGGCAGACAGTTCGTTCATTCCGTTCTATCTGCGTAAGGCGTACCACATGCAGACTTCCGATGAAAAGGCCACTATTTATGCATATAACTTCTTCCGTCTGCTGAGTCGTTCGGGGCACACAACCCTGCTATACGGTCAACCGGACACGATAGGTGGCAGTCGGGGCATGTCGCGATTCATCATGCAGATCCTCTATTCGGATGCGTTCAACGTCACGCGCGCTGAGCTGCAAGAGCAGAACGCTATCGCGGCGGTGGAAGAGTTGGAGATGCCGAAAGTGTCGTTCTTATCGACGAACCCGCACCGTCTCTCGCCGAGTGCACTCAATACGTATATATCCTGCCCGCGGTCGTTCTACTACCAGTATATCGAGCGGCTGCGCCCCAAAGAAGACGAGGGCGTGCAGTTCGAGTCCAACACGATGGGTTCGTTCGTACACCATGCGATGCAGTATATCTACGAGCATTTGTTGCATTGTGACAACGAGCATCCGACGCGTATTAAGCCCGATGCGATCGAGGCGATTCGTACGGATGAGACCAAGCTGCAAGAGGCACTCATGGCAGCGTATAAGGCCATGCAGGAGGAGGAAGGAAAGACCTATAACCCCGATGAACACGTGAGTGAGAATGTGGTCATCAAGGGGTATGTACGCAATATCCTGGAGCGTGACCGCGAGGATGCGAAAGTGGGACTGCAGGTTTATCTGCTGGAAAAAGAACGCTATTTTCCCGTGGAGATAGAAGGCATAGGAACCATTCAGACGGGCGGTAAGATCGACCGATTCGATATATACGGTACGCCGGGAAACGAGACGTTGCGTATCATCGATTATAAGTCCGGCGGCTATAACGACAAGACGCATGCGGAGAAGATGTCGGCTGATTGGAACGAACTGATGGAGGCGGAAGAGAAAGGGTACGTCCGTCAGACGATGATCTACAGCCATGCGGTCATGACGCAGGATGAGACGGGTTTGCCGATCGAACCGAACCTCTATTTCTGTCGCCGCAAGCTGACGGATATCGTCACCACGCTGGATGTGGCGAACGAGACGGTGCATGACTACCGCGCGATACAAGCGCCTTTCTACGAGGCTTTACGCACGAAAATAAAAGAGGTATTGACCACTACGGACTTCCCGCGATGCGAGGAGAGTCAATGCCCGAGTTTCTGTCCGTTCTTCCGCTTGTGCGGACGCCAACCGAAGGAATTCTAATAGATTATAGATTATAGATTATAGATTATAGATGAAACGATTTTATAAAGTAGCAGAGCATGTTTTTGCGCTGGACGCAGCGACCGAGATCTTCGCGTTGTTGCCTAACTATGCGCCGTTTTTAACCGATGAAAACGCGGATAACTGTTTGTTTACCGTGAGGGTGCATGACGAACCGATTCCTTCTACGGAAGGTTGGGAAAACGTCTATACGGATCAATCCGATGAGGACATGCCGCGTATTGAGATGTACAAGCAGGGCGAGGAGTGGTTGTTCTGCGTGTCAGTGTACCGCGACAGCGCCGTCGAATGCGCGATGCGTTGTTCGGCTGACTGGAGGCGGGTAGAGTTATACATGCGCCCGGAGAGTGCCCGTTTTGCCATCGACAATGCCGCGATGCTCGTCTATGCTTTTGCCACCGCAGACAAAGCGACGCTGCTCTTCCATTCGTCCGTGACGATGCTGGACGGCAAAGCGTATATGTTCCTCGGTCATTCAGGTACCGGCAAGAGTACGCACTCGCAACAATGGAAGGCGGCTTTTGAGCGGGCAGAACTGCTCAACGACGATAACCCGGCGGTGCGTGTGATGGACCATCAGGTGATCGTGTATGGTTCGCCCTGGTCGGGTAAGACACCGTGCTACAAGAACGCGCAGGCTCCCGTGCAGGCTTTGGTGCAACTGGCACAGGCACCGGAGAACAAAATAGAACGCCTGCGTATGTCGCAAGCGTATCCGTATATATTGGCGTCCGTCAGCGGACTGAAGATCATGCCGGAGATGATGGACCGACTCTTTGAGTCGATTGCTAAGTTGCTGGAGATCAGTCCTGTGTATCGGTTGGAATGTCTTCCGAATCCCGATGCTGCACGTTTATGCGCTCAAACGTGTTCACTTTAGCGCGATCGTACGGACAGGAGACCTTGATATAATTCTCGGTGAAACCGTACATCAGCCCTTCTTTTTTGGCAGACTCCCAGAGCACCGTGGCTTGATAGCCTTGGTGCTCTTTGTAAAAGGCCTGTGTCTTGCGGGCTGATATCTCGTGGAGTTGTTTGCTGCGGCGTTCCCGTTCCTTCTGCGGCACGACATACAGATCCATTTCGAGCATGCGGGTGTTGGCGCGCTCCGAGTAGGTGAAGACATGCAGTTGACTCACGGGCAAAGACTCGATGAAATCGATATAATCGTGCCAACACTCTTCGGTCTCTCCGCGAACGCCTACCATACAATCGACGCCGATGAACGCATGCGGCATGACGGACTTGATATGCGCCACGCGCTCCGCGAACAATTCGCGCGTATAACGCCGTCCCATGATCTTGAGGACCGTATTACTGCCCGACTGCAGCGGGATATGAAAATGCGGTGCGAAATGCCGACTGTTCGCTACGAAATCGATGATCTCATCGGATAGGAGGTTGGGTTCGCAACTGGAGATACGGATACGATACGTATCGATTGGTGATTGGAGATTATCCAATGCTCGCACCAGATCAATGAAATGTTCGCCTGTACTCCGCCCGAAATCACCTATGTTGACGCCGGAAAGGATGATCTCCTTGGCACCACCGTCAATCGCTTCCCGGGCTTGTTGCACCAGCGTAGCGATCGAGGGGTTACGACTCTTGCCGCGCGCTAAAGGAATGGTGCAATAGGAGCAGAAATAATTACAACCGTCCTGCACTTTGAGGAAACAACGTGTGCGGTCATCCTTGCTATAGGCTCCGTAGAAATCGTCAATTTCACGGATAGGAGAGGTATAAATGGAAGATTTTTGATTTTCAAGCGAATCGATAAAAGTCTCCAGATTGAATTTCTCGTTTTGGCCGAGCACAAAATCGACCCCGTCAATATGCGCGATTTCATCGGGTTTGAGTTGGGCGTAGCAGCCGGTGACGATCAGGATCGCATTCGGGTTCTGCCGACGGATACGATGAATCATCTGCCGGTCTTTATGATCGGCGGCGTCGGTGACAGAGCAGGTGTTAATGATGCATATATCCGCCTCTTCGCCTTTGAGTGCTCGCGTATGTCCACGCGCAATGAGCGCCTTGCCCAAGGCACTTGACTCCGCAAAATTAAGCTTGCATCCTAATGTAGTAAACGAGATCTTCATTATAGGCTGTTGGAGTAGAAATATTCGGTGATCCACTTTGGTAACTTGGACGTACGAATCGGTACAGAGGGTGGAATAGGATCGTCGATGAGTGCTTCGCGAACGCGTTTCTTTCCTGCACCCAGACGTACACCTATATTGAGATGCACTTGCCAGTTCCAGTTCCGCATACGGATGTAGGAGATCTCTTTATCGCGCGACTGAAAACGGATATTGTTCGCCTGTGCCCAGAGCGCCAGATGTACCCAACGGTTAATCTCCCAACTCACCGCCGCACGGAGGTTGCCCGTGACATGCACCGGGTATTGGGGTTTAATGTCAAACATCGCCTCGCCGGGCAGATAGGCTTTAAGCGAGTCGTCGAAAGCGATGCTTATCTGGTTGATGGAGTAGCACACCAACTGCAGGTTTGCCGCGGCATGTAAGATGACCTTGCCTTTGTTCGGCGTGTAGTTGATACCGTATCCCAAGCCCACCGCAATCTGCTGGGTGACGGCGCTCTTGACACCAGCCATGAGCAAGGATAGCACCGGAATTCCCGCAAGAGTGAGTGTATCCTGTACGGTCAAGTCGGTATAGAGATACGAGAGCGATAGCAGCAACGAACCTGCGCTGCGTTTCTGGATGAATGACTGCTTGATGGCGGCGTTATGGGAGTAGTGCTCGGAGTTGAGGGCGTACCAAATGGTCAGATTCGCATTTCTCATCCAAATTAAACCACTCGGCAACTCGCCCAAAGCGGTCTTAGGTGCATCCGGATCGATGAATTTACCGGAGATATTGGTGCTCACCTGACGCTGAAACTCAATGCCCAGACTTTTACTGCCCAGAGAGAAACTAAGGTTGTTGGCGTACGCATGCAGAACGTCCCAACTATACCCGAATCCTAACCCCCGATAACCCGCATAAAAACCCAGATCGACACTCGGTGTCGTGCGCGAGATAATGGCTATCTGCTGTGTCGTACCGGGGAAGAGCGTACCATAATAGGAGTTGATACCTACCATCGAGTTGGTGTACGCAAATCGCCAACTATGCTCGGGGAGCGTGATATAGTTCGTGTCCACGTTTTGCAGCAGATAGCGATCGATACGCTCTCCTATACGATAGAAGAACTTGAGCCCTTTGGAGGTCGCATGACCCATCAAGGGAAAGGCTATCAGCAGCAACAAAAATGTAATTTTTCGGACACTCATCGGCATAAATGTACAAAATCGGCTGCAAAGATACGATTTTTCTTGCACATATGCAAATTTTTTCGTACCTTTGCACGCTAATTTGGATAATTATGGATACTTTTGAACAATTATGTCAACATCGGCGGTCGATTCGTAAGTACAGCGACCGACCGGTAGAGCAGGAAAAAATCGATTATATGTTACGCTGCGCGCTGATGAGCCCGAGTGCCAAACGGACATGCCCTTGGGAGTTTATCGTGACGCGCGATGAGGCGAAGTTACGTCCGCTGGCGGGTTGCCGCACGTACGGCAGTCAGATGTTCAACACCGCGACGGCGGCGATTATTATTGCGCTCGATCCGACCTTATGCGATAACACATGGATGGCGGACGGTGCGATCGCGGCGGAGCATATCCTGCTGGCTGCGGCAGAGCAGGGAGTTGGCGCGTGCTGGTGTCATGTGCATGAGCGCGAAGGCGCTCCTGAGTTGACACGGCGGTTGTTTGATATCCCCGAGAATAAAGTGGTGCTCTGCGCGATTGCGCTCGGTTACCCCGATGAAGAAAGACAGAACTACGATTTGACAAAACTGAAATACGACAAGATACATAATGAAACCTATCATTGCAATAACGGCCGGTGATACGAACGGCGTAGGATACGAAGTGATCATCAAGAGCCTGCTGAACGGGTATGTGTTCGAGGTGATGCGTCCGGTGATCTACGGCAATGCGGCGGTAGCCAAACAGCATATCCACACGCTGGACGAGGAGTACCGCAATATCACGTGGAATCTCATCGACAGTCCCGAGCAAGCGAAAGACGGTCGTCTGAACCTCATTACCTGCTATACCGATAACCTGCCCGTTGAACTCGGCAAGAACACCGAGTCATCTAATAAAGCCGCTAAGGCGGCGCTTGATCGCGCGTGCGCAGACCTGCAGGCAGGTAAGGTGCAAGCACTCGTGACGGCGCCTTTGAATAAGGAAGCGTTAGGCGGTGGTCATACCGAGTATCTGGAGAAACGCTTCCAAGGCGACGAGTTGATGATGCTCTGTTCGGGCAATCTGCGGGTGGCGCTGGTGTGCAACCATGTAGCGTTGGCGGAGATTCCTGCGCAGATTACCGAGGAACGAATACTGCAGAAGATGACTTTGCTCAATCAATCGCTCAAGCGTGACTTCGGATTGGAGAAACCCCGCATCGCGGTGTTGGCGCTCAATCCGCATGCAGGCGATAAGGGCTTATTGGGAAAAGAAGAGCAAGAGATCATCGTACCGGCGATCGAGAAAGCGAAGACGCAGGGCATATGGGCGTTTGGTCCGTATGCTGCAGACGGATTCTTCGGTACAGGCCACTTTACGCATTTCGATGCCGTACTGGCGATGTACCATGACCAAGGTCTGATTCCGTTCAAGACGCTCGATATGAGCGGTGTGAACTTCACCGCCGGACTCAATATTGTCCGTACTTCCCCCGATCACGGCACAGGATATGATATCGCGGGTAAGAACCAGGCGGATGAGAGTTCGATGCGCAACGCCCTCTTTATGGCGATCGATGTGCTGCGGCAACGTGAGGAGTACGATGAGTTGACGGCGAACCCGCTGCCGTTCATCGAGCGGGAGGACAAAGAAGGTCGTCCGCGCCGCGAGTTCATTGATTTCAAGACCACGAAATATCAAGAAAGTTGAAAGAATGAATTTGAAAGAATGAAAGAATATATGACTTCACAAGAGATTAGACAGTCCTTTTTGGACTTTATGGCATCGAAAGGCCACCAAGTTGTTCCTTCGGCGCCGATGGTGATTAAAGATGATCCTACGTTGATGTTCACCAACGCCGGTATGAACCCGTGGAAAGGAATCATCTTGGGCAATGATCCGATCAAGTACCCGCGTGTGGCAGACAGTCAGAAGTGTCTGCGCGTTTCGGGTAAGCATAACGACCTGGAGGAAGTAGGTCATGATACCTACCACCACACGATGTTTGAGATGTTGGGTAACTGGTCGTTTGGCGACTATTTCAAGAAAGAGGCGATTGATTTTGCATGGGAGTATATCGTGGATGTACTGAAGATCGACCCCGCTAACCTGTACGCAACCGTCTTTGAGGGTTCTCCCGAGGAAGGTCTGGCGCGTGACGATGAAGCGGCTTCTATTTGGGCAAAGCATCTGCCGGCAGATCATA
>JAEEGH010009734.1_pt1 | contig 22298 bp, 16 predicted proteins | sample 9134181 | NCBI WGS metagenome assembly JAEEGH01 (sample SAMN16246544, study PRJNA631951) | gut metagenome | biome: gut microbiome; feature: rumen; material: DP-attached | host: Bos | place: Iran: Karaj | collected 2018-10
CATCTACGGCATCCTGTGCATCGCCATTTGCATTATCGGATTCACTGCCCTGGTTCCCCTGGCCGAAAAATGGATTCCCGGCATCTGGGCCCACGTAGTTGCGGCCGCGGTTATCCTGGCACTGCTGGCCCCCTTCCTCCGCGCCATGATGATCAAGCACAACAAGTCGGAGGAATTCACCCAACTGTGGGATGAGAGCAAGGCTAACCGGGCTCCGCTGGTCGCCAGCGTGGTCATCCGCATGCTCATTGCCATGGGCTTTGTGTTTTACGTCCTGGCCCGGCTTTTCCACATCTCGGTGCTGCTCATCCTGCTGCTGGCCCTGCTCACCGTTGGTTACATGATTTTCAGCCGCTGGACCAAACGCTCTTCGCGCCGGCTGGAAGAAACCTTCATGAGCAACCTCCGCTCCCGTGAACTTCGGGCCGAGCAAGAAGGAAAGAAAAAGCCCGAATATGCCACCCGTCTGCTGGATAAAGACTTACACCTGGCCGTTTTCGATGTGCCCGCGGAAGTGGAATGGGCCGGCAAGGAGTTGCGTGAACTTTCCTTCGGCCAGCGTTACGGCGTACAGGTGGTCTCCATCATGCGTGGCCAGCGGCGCATCAACATCCCCCAAGCCACCACACGTCTTTTCCCGCAGGACCGCATCCAGGTAATCGGCACCGACAAAGACCTGGAAACCTTCGGGGCTGCCCTGCAACGGCACCAGGAAGACACCCCCGAAACCTGGAGCAACAGCGAAATGATTCTCCGGCGCCTCCCCATCAAGGCCGATTCTCCCTTCGTGGGGAAAAACCTGCTGGAGAGCGGCATCCGCAGCCAGCACCACTGTCTGGTGGCCGGCATCGAGAAGTCCGACGGGACCCTCCACGTACCCAACGCCCACCTGCCGTTGGAAGACGGGGACGTCTTGTGGCTGGTGGGCGAACAAAAGGATATCGACGGGCTGCTTAGCCTGTAATCCTACAATTCCTTGATCTTGATATTGCGGTAGGATACGCGGAAGCCGTGGTCCTGCAGGAGGATGTAGCCCTCGTCGGCGTTGCCGAAGTTCGGCCAGTTCTTATACTTGCTGTAGGCGACGAGAGCGTTCCACATCTGGTTGTTGCGCTCGTACTCCAGGAGTTTGTGCCCGTTGAGCCAGTGCTCCACGTGGTTGCCGTTCACGACAATCATGGCGCGCTGCCAGCCGTCAATGGTGTAAGTCTCCCACTCGCCCTTCGGGGCGGGAATCAGGTCATACAGCGACCCCATGGTGCGGTTTCCGTTCACGCCCAGCTTGGCGTCCGGATGCCGCTGGTCGTCCAGGACCTGGAATTCGCAGCCGATGGCCGAACCGGGGCCGCCGTTCATGAACGGGTCCACGAAGTACTTGATGCCGCTGTTCGCCCCCTCGGTGATCTTGAAGTCCACCTTCAGGATGAAGTTGCGGTACTTGCGGGTGGTGATGATGTCTCCGCCGTTCACGCTTTCACCGCCGTCGCCGGCATGGACATACAGCGTGCCGTTCTCGACGCTCCACCCTTCATACGGGAAGGCGCCGTTCATCCGGGGACGGGCGCTCTGCCAGCCGTTGGCGGTCTTGCCGTCGAACAGGAGCTTCCAGCCGTCGGCGACCTCTTCGGGAGTGAGGGTGTTCGCGATGCAGTTCACGCAAGGGGCGCTCGTGGGCGTCGCATACTTCTCCACGTCCTTCGTGATGATGCGGAGGTCCTTCCAGCAGATCTTGTTGCCCATCTGGTCGGGACCGACGACATGCACCTGAAGAGCGATGAAACCGGTGGGGTCCACGTCGTCGATGAGGTTCGTGCAAGGGATGCCGTTCACCCAGGTACGGATGTGCGTGCCGATGCATTCGACGCGGGCGTGGTTCCAGCCGTCCTTGTATGCCTTCCGGGCCGGCTCGTTCTCCGTCATCCGGTACAGCCACATGCGGCGGGCCTCGTCATAGATGCCGCCGGTCCAGGCGCGCGGAGCCGGATCGATTTCGAACTGGTAACCGTACACCAGGCCGCGGGCGTTGTCCTTGTGGCTCCGCAGCTGCACGCCGGAGTTAATCCCTTCGGTCATGAAGTCGAACTCCAGGATGAAGTCGCCGTACTCCTTCGTGGTGGCGAGGAAGGAGTTGATCTTGCTGTCGGTGGCCGTGCCCACGATCATGCCGTCCTTTGCGGCGTACTTCGCCGTACCGGTCACCTGCTTCCAGCCTTTGAGGTTCTTCCCGTTGAACAGGGGCTCCCACTCCTGCGCCTGTATAAAGGTTGTCGCAGAGAGAAGTCCCAGAATGATGGCTATTCTTTTCATATCCTACATATTGTAAAATTCTTCCCAGCCCTTGCGCGGCGGCATGCCAGTGAGGAGGGCGTTCGCGAAGGGATCGTTCACGATGGTCTTGGTTCCGGCGTCGAAGGTGAGCTTCCGGCCGGTGCGGATGGCGATGACGCCGAGGGCGAAGGTCTGGCACATCGGGCCGAAGAGCTCGAACGGGGAGCGCGTCTTCTCCAGGCCCTGGCAGGCGAGAAGGAAGTTCGCGAAATGGTTTGAGGGGCTTTCCGGCACTTCCGGCAGGCGGGAGGCCATTTCAAGCGCTTTCTCCTTAGGGATGATCTCCAAGGTCGATCCGTGGCTGCCGCCCTTGAAGGTCAGTTCCTTGGAATAGATGATCTTGCCCGGGCTCAGGGCCGACGGAGTGAAGGTGCCGTCCATGTTGGTGACGGGAACGTCGGCGCCCCGGGCGCCCGTATCCCCATACCCGGCCGGGAGCGGCGGGAAGTTCTTCTGGCCGTCGTACCACATCAGTTCCACCGGCGGCATGCCGCCGCGCGGCCCGAACTTGAAGCGGAGGGTGGTCTCCTGCGGGAAGAAGAAGTCGTTGGCGCCCGTCAGCTTGAGCGGATCCACCTCATAGGGCAGGCCCAGCTCCAGGAACTGATGGCACGTGTCGATGATATGCGCGGCCCAGTCGCCGATGGCGCCCATGCCGAAGTCGAACCAGCCCCGCCAGTTGCCGGGATGGTACTTCCCGTTGTAGTCATGCCACTGAGCGGTGGTGAGCCAGGTATCCCAGTCCATGCCCTCGGGAAGCGGCTCGGCCTCCGGGAACTTCTTGATGTTCACGTCGTACGGATGCCAGCGGCGCCAGTCGTTGTGGTGCGCGACGATGGAGTAGACATCCTTGATGATGCCGGCTTCCTTCCAGGCCTTGAACTGGAAGTAATTGGCGTCGGAGTGGCCCTGGTTGCCCACCTGGGTGGCCAGTTCGGGGTGCTTCCGGGCGGCGGCCATCAGCAGTTCGCACTCCAGGAAGGTGCGCGCCATGGGTTTCTCCACATACACGTGCTTGCCGCAGTGAAGGGCGAGCATGGACACGGGGAAATGGGCGAAGTCCGGAATGGCGATGCAGACGGCGTCAAAGTGGTCCGCATATTCGTCGAAGAGCTTGCGGAAATCCTTGAATACCTTCGCCTTGGGATACTTGGCGATGGTCTGGCGGCTTTCCTTGCTCTGCAGATCCACGTCGCACAGGGCGACGAACTCGCAGAGACCGGTGCGCTCGAATTCTTCGATGATCTGGGCGCCGCGGTTCGCGATGCCGACGGCGGCGAGGCGCACCTTGGCGCCTTTCCCGGGGGCGGAGGATTCACGAAGGTCCTTCGCGGAGAGGCCGTGGATGCCGAGAATGGCGCCGGCCGTGCCGAGACCGGCCGTCTTCAGGAAGTTGCGTCTGGAGAGAGGTTCCATGGGTTTCGGGGTGTTTCAGTGTTACGTATTGTGACAAAAATAATGAAATCTTGCGGATTTCTTCATACATTTGTGAGAATAAAACTATTGTTTTTGTACCATCCGGAGACTCTCATGAAAAAGATCGTCCTCACCCTCCTGCTGGCGGCCGCGAGCCTGGCCGCCGGCGCCCAGACCGCCCGTGAATTCACCCTTCCCCTAACCCCCGACGGAGCCGCCCAGCTTGTCGTCTGGCTGCCGGAGAACCCCACCGGCCGCGCGGTGGTCTGCTGTCCCGGCGGCGGCTATGCCGTCCTGTCCAACACGCACGAAGGCGCCGCCTGGCATGAGTTTTTCAACGCGAAAGGCATCGCCTTCGCCCTGGTGAACTACCGGATTCCCCACGGGGACCGCACCCTGCCCATCTCTGACGCGGAACAGGCCATGCGGACGATGCGCGACAGCGCCGCCGTCTGGCGCCTCAACCCGCGCGACATCGGCATCATGGGCTCTTCCGCCGGCGGGCACCTGGCATCGACCATCGCCACGCACACCCCGTTCGAACTCCGGCCGGACTTCCAGATTCTGGTCTACCCGGTCATCACGATGGGCCCCGGCACGCACCAGGGTTCCCTGGACGGGCTTCTGGGCGAGGAGCAGAAGAATCCGGACCTGGTCCGGCTGTACAGCAACGAACTGCAGGTGAAGCGGCACCTGACCCCGCCCGCCATCATCCTGCTGGCCAATGACGACGCCCTCGTCCCGCCCGTGCCCAACGCCATCGCCTACTACACCGCCATGCGCGAGGCGGGCAACAGCTGCTCGCTGCACATCTACCCGTCCGGCGGCCACGGCTTCGGCTACATGCCCTTCTTCGCCTACCGGGAGCAGATGCTCTCCGACCTGTCAGCCTGGCTGGACAAGCTGCCCGCCCCGGCGCCCGACGCCGTCCGCGTGGCCTGCATCGGCGACAGCATCACCGACGGCGACGGCATCGACCTCCGGGACGTCAACGGCTATCCCGCCCAGATGCAGCGGATGCTCGGCAAGGGTTACGACGTGAGGAATTTCGGCGTCAGCGCCCGCACGATGATGAACTCGTCCGAACTGCCGTACATGAACGAGCAGGCCTGGCGGGACGCCCTGGCCTTCAATCCCGACGTCGTGGTCATCATGCTGGGAACCAATGACTCCAAGACCCACAACTGGGTGCACAAGAAGGATTACGCCCGCGACCTCAAGAAGATGCTGGACGCCCTGAAGGCGCTTCCGGCGAAACCGAAGATCTTCCTCTGCAAGCCCGTTCCCGCCGTCAAGGACACCTGGACCATCTCCGAGGAAGTTCTCACGCAGGAAATCGCCCCCCTCCTGGAGAAGACCGTGAAGAAGGAGAACCTGGCCGGCATCATCGACCTGCACGCCGCCTTCGACGGGAAGCATGACCAGTTCCTGGAGGACGGCATCCATCCCACCCAGGCGGGCGCCCGCACCATCGCCGAGACTGTCGCCAGGGCCATTGACCCGGACGTCAAGATTGAGCAGCGGCCCTTCCGATGGGGGCGGTAGTCTTCACGCACGCGCGCATTTTGCGCGCAAAAAAATGATTTTCCGTCGCAAATGCTTATATTTGTGATTCGATAAATATGAAATGACACATATGAAACGTACGCTCTTTTACCTGACGGCCGCCGTCTGCCTTCTGGCGGGCTGCAGCCGCACCCAGAAATTCACCGTCAGCGGCGAACTGGCCGCCACCGGCCTCCCCAAGAACACGAAGACCATCCAGCTGATATCTGAAGGACTTCCCCTGCCCATCGAGGCCACCGTCACCCCGGACGGAACTTTCTCCCTGGAAGGAGAAGTGCAAAAGCCCGTCCTCGCCAAACTCATCTCCGACAGCAAGGACCAGAACCGCTTCCCCGCCCTGATCCTTGAAAAAGGCGCCGTCACCTTCCAGGAAGGACGCCCCGTCGGCACTCCGCTGAACGATGAAAACAAGGCCTTCATCGAGCAGCTGAGGACCATCCGGAAAGAGAACGCCGACAACCGCGCGGCCTCCGACAAGGCGACCGAGGAAGCGTATTCCGCCTTTGTCGCCAAGCACAAGAACGACCCCTGCGCCGTCTTCGCCATCCTGCTCGCGGACCAGCGGCTTGCTCCGGAAGCCATCCTCCAGCTCATCTCCTCCGCCTCCCCGGAAATCCAGAATGTCAGCGAGGTCCGCTCCCTGGCCACCCGCATAAAGAAAAAGATGGAGAAATGAGCCGGTTCCCCGCATTCGTCGCCACGCTTCTCCTTGCCGTAACGGCCTGCAGCCGGTACGACAACTATACGGTCATCGTCTCCCTGGACGGTAACCGATGGGACTATCCGGAACTTTATGAGATGCCGTTTTTTGACAGTCTCGCGACCGTAGGCGTGAAAGCGGCGATGGAGCCCTCCTTCCCCGCCTCGACCTTCCCGAACCATTATACCATGGCGACGGGATGCGTTCCGGACCACAACGGCATCGTGCATAACAGCTTCCGGGATCCGGACGACGGTTCGCACTATGCGATGAACGACTCCACCAAGCGGTTCAACCCGAAGTATTACCTGAAGGAGCCCGTCTGGATCACGGCGCAGAAACAGGGCCTGATCACCGGCAACATCTACTGGCTGGGCGGCGACGTCGCCATCCAGGGCATGCACCCCACCTACTGGCGCAACTGGAACGAGCAGCCCCACTGGGAGTTCGACGAGCGCGTCGATGAGGCCGTCCGCCTGATGAACCTCCCGAAAAAAGAGCGTCCGCGCCTCCTGATGGTCTATTTCGACGAGCCCGACCACACGGGACACGTTTACGGCCCGCATTCGGCCGAAACGGCGGAAATGACCCACCGGATGGACAGCCTGATGCACGCCTTCTACCTCCGCCTGATGAAGCTCCCCCACGCGAAGAAGATCAACTTCATCCTGGCGGGCGACCACGGCATGACGGAGATCAGTCCGGACCGCTTCGTCTCCTGGGCGGAAGCCCTGGACGACAGCTGGGTCGAAGACATCGCCGGCGCCATCCCCACCAGCATCTACTGCAAGGAAGGTTACGTGGACACGGTGTACAACGCCCTGTCGCAGATTCCGCACCTGAACGTGTACCGCCACGGTGAAATGCCGGACTCCCTGAACTACGGCAACTCCGACCGCACCGGCGACATCATCGTCAGCCCCGACCTGGGCTGGCAGTTCAACTTCGCGCCGTCCCGGAACCGGGGCACCCACGGCTTCGCGCCGCAGGAGACCGACATGCTCGTCGCCTTCCGCGCCGTCGGCCCCGATTTCAAGAAGGGATACCGGGCGATCCCCTATGAGGAAGGCCGCATCGCCGCCTTCAAGAACATCGACCTTTATCCGATGCTGTGCGAACTGCTGGGCATCAAACCCGCCCCTGTGGACGGGAAACTGGAAAGAATCCAACAAATCTTAAAACGACACTGATATGAGACTCGACGGAAGACGTGAAAGCTCCAATGTGGAAGACCGCAGAGGAATGAGCGGCGGCGCTGTCGCCGGCCTGGGACTGGGCGGTATCGCCCTCGTCGCCATCATCACCCTCCTGATGGGCGGGAACATCGGCGATGTGATCCAGAATGTCCAGAACTCCGGAGGCATCGGCGGAATGACCGAGCAGTCCTCCTATGAACCGACGCCTGAAAACGAGGCCCTGGCCAAGTTCTCCCGCCAGATACTCGCCTCCACCGAGGACGTCTGGAGCGCCTATTTCAAGCAGACCGGCATCGGCACGTACCGCGCGCCGACCCTGGTCCTGTATTCCGGCGCCACCGCCACGGCCTGCGGCACCGGCCAGGCCGCCATGGGCCCGTTCTACTGCTCCGGCGACGAGAAACTGTACATCGACCTGAGCTTCTTCGCCACCATGCGCCAGCAGCTCGGGGCCGACGGCGACTTCGCCTACGCCTATGTCATCGCCCATGAAGTGGGGCATCATGTGCAGAACCTGCTCGGCACCCTGGGCAAGGCCCACCAGCAGATGGCGCGGATGAACAAAGCCGACGCCAACCGCGTGAGCGTCCGCATCGAACTCCAGGCGGACTTCTACGCCGGCGTCTGGGGCCATTATGAGAGCCAGATGTTCGGCTCGCTGGAGGACGGCGACCTGATGGAGGCCATCAACTGCGCCTCCAAGATCGGCGACGACTACCTCCAGAAGAAATCCCAGGGCTACGCCGTCGAAGAATCCTTCACCCACGGCACGGCCGCGCAGCGCATGAAATGGCTCAAGAAAGGCCTGCAGACGGGCGACATCCGGCAGGGAAACACCTTCGAACTTAGCGATAATCAATTATGAGCAAACACTTCACGCTCCCTTATGAAGGAGGCCTGATTGAAAAGAACCTCCCCAAGGGAATCCTTCACAACTATGAAAAAATCTGGACCGAGATCTATCCGGAATCCCGGCCCGCCTCCTACGCGGTGGCCGACCTCATCGTCGACGCCATCAAGGCCACTCCGGAAGGGCGGCTGTTCCGCCTGGGCCTGACCACGGGCGCCACGCCCACTTCCCTTTACAACGAACTCGCCCGCCGCTACAAGGCCGGACAGGTCTCGTTCCGCGATGTCGAGGTGGTCTCCATCGACGAGTACTACCCGTCCTCCAAGGAAGCGGTCCAGAGCCGCAACCACCGGCTGCATGAAACCCTCCTGGACAAGATCGACATCCGAAAGGAGAATGTCCACATCCCCGACGGCACGGTCCCGCAGGAATACGTCTCCACCTACTGCGCCGAATTCGAGAAGATCGCCCGGAACCTGGACCTCCTGGTCATCGGCATCGGCGAAGACGGTCAGGTGGGGTTCAACGAAGCCGGCAGCAACGAGAAGACGCGCACCCGCACGGTCCGTCTCTCCTACAAGTCCCGCAAGCGCCAGGCGAAGAACTTCAACCATGACATCACGGCCACGCCGGAGAGCGCCATCACGATGGGCATCGGCACGATGCTTACCGCCGGCCGCATCGTCCTGATGGCCTGGGGCGAAGACAAGGCCCGCGCGGTCAAGGCCGTCGCCGAAGGCGAAATGACCTCCGCCTGCCCGGCCTCCCTGCTGCAGCGCCACGACCACATCCACTTCTTCGTGGACGAGACCGCCGCAAGCCTCCTGACCCGCGTGGTCGCCCCCTGGCTCGTCGGCCCCTGCGACTGGACGCCCAAGTTCGTCCGCAAGGCGGTCGTATGGCTGTGCCAGACCGTCGGAAAGCCGATTCTGAAGCTCACGGAAAAGGACTATCTGGAGAATTCCCTCGGGGAACTGCTCGAGAAATACGGCCGTTACGACAAGATCAACATCGACGTCTTCAACGACCTCCAGCACACCATCACCGGCTGGCCCGGCGGCAAGCCGGGCGCCGAAGCCGAAGACGGCACACGTCCCGTGTCCGCCCTCCCGTTCCCGAAGACCGTCCTGATCTTCTCCCCGCACCCGGATGACGACGTCATCTCGATGGGCGGTACGTTCATCCGTCTGGCCTCCCAGGGCCACGACGTACACGTCGCCTACGAGACTTCCGGCAACGTGGCGGTCCACGACGACGTCGTGCTCCAGCACATGGACGCCGCCTTCCAGCTGGGCTTCGCGGACAAGTTCGACGAAGCCAAGGCGCTGGTCGAGAGCAAGCGCCCCGGCGAGCCCGAACCCCGGGCGCTGCTGGAGATGAAGGGCGCCATCCGCCGCAGCGAAGCCCGCGGCGCCGTCCGCTCCTTCGGCCTCAATGACAACACCAACGCGCACTTCCTGAACCTTCCGTTCTACGAGTCCGGCGGCATCAAGAAGAATCCGCGCACGCAGGCCGACGTGGACATCATCAAGGACCTCATCTCCCGGCTCAAGCCCCACATGATCTTCATGGCGGGCGACTTGGCGGATCCGCACGGAACGCACCGCGTGTGCACCGAGGCCGCCCTGGACGCCGTGGAGCAGCTCAAGGCCGAGGGCAACGACTGGCTCGCCGACACCCACATCTGGCTCTATCGCGGAGCCTGGATGGAGTGGGAGCTCGGCCGCGTGGACATGGCCGTTCCGCTGAGCCCGGACGAGGTCGTCAAGAAACGCCACGCCATCTTCCGCCACCTGTCCCAGAAGGACATCGTCCCGTTCCCGGGCGAGGATCCGCGCGAGTTCTGGCAGCGCGCCGAAGAGCGCACCCAGAATACCGCCATGCTCTATGACCAGCTGGGCATGGCGGAATACCAGGCCATCGAAGTATTCCTGAAACTTTGTTAATAAAACTTACTTGACATCATGAAAGTCATCATCCGCGACAACGCACGCGAAGGCGGCATCTGGGCGGCCCATTACATCGCCGCCAAGATCAAGGAGAAAGCCGCCCGCACCGACAAGCCCTTCGTGCTCGGTCTCCCCACCGGCTCGACCCCGCTGAACACCTACGCCGAACTGGTCCGCATGTACAAGGCCGGCGAAGTGTCCTTCAAGAACGTCATCTCCTTCAACATGGACGAGTATGTGGGCCTGCCCGAGGAGCATCCCGAGAGCTACCACTCCTTCATGTTCACGAATTTCTTCAACCACATCGACGAACCCCGCGAGAACATCCACATCCTCAACGGCAACGCCGCCGATCCGGCCGCCGAGTGCGCCGCTTACGAAAAGGCCATCGTCGAAGCCGGCGGCATCGACCTGTTCATGGGCGGCATCGGCGAAGACGGCCACATCGCTTTCAACGAGCCGTTCTCCCCGCTGGAGTCCCGCACCCGCGTCGTGACTCTCACGCAGGACACCCGCGAGGTCAATTCCCGCTTCTTCGGCGGCGACCCCGAGGCCGTTCCCGCCCAGGCGATGTCCGTGGGCGTCGCGACCGTCATGGCGTCCAGGGAGGTCATGATCCTCGCCTTCGGTTCCAAGAAGGCCCGGGCGCTCGCCAGCGCCATCGAAGGACCGATGTCCCACTACAACACCGTGAGCGCCCTGCAGAGCCACCCGGCCGGCATCATCGTCTGCGACGAGGCCGCCATCGGCGAAGTGAAGGTGAACAGCTACCGCTACTTCAAGGCCGTCGAAGCCGCGGAGAACCGGTAAGCCCTTGAAAGAAATTCTCATAGACGATGTGCGCTGCCGGATTTTCCCATCCGGCAGCCCGTCTTTTATCCTCCTCCAGCCCACCGCGCGGCACGAAATCCCCACCCTGGAATCCGAAGCGGAGAAGATCGCCGCCGCCACGGACCTTCCTTTCGTGCTGGCGGCCTTCGAAGTCCGGGACTGGACCCTGGACCTGATGCCCTGGCCTGACCGGAACATCTCCCGGGAGGAAGAGGCCGGCAGACGGGCGCAGGCGACGCTGGATTTCGTCCAGAAGTCATTGCTTCCCGCCCTGGAGGAATTGTATGGGGCGGGACTCCCTGTCATCATCGGCGGCTATTCCCTGGGCGGTCTTTTCGCCTTGTGGGCATCGGCTCTTTCTGACCGTTTCCATGCCGTCGCGGCCGCCTCTCCTTCCCTCTGGATCCGCGACTGGATTCCTTTTGTAAGGAAGCACCTGCCGCTCGCCACGAGCATCTATCTGAGCCTCGGCGACCGGGAGGAACACGTTAAGAATCAAGCCATCGCACGAGTCGGCGATTGCGTGAGGGAGACATATCGACTGTTGGCGGACACGAAGCATTGTACCCTCGTTTGGGAGGAGGGCAACCATTTCACCGACAACGACGGTCGGCTCGCCCGCGCGTTCGCGTGGTGCATGGAGCCGTTTTGATTTTCGGCGATGATTGGGGAAAAAAGCGTATATTTGCGCCCGGTTTATAAAATGACAAGTATGAAAAAAATGTTTTTGACGGTCCTTGCGGCCCTCTTCATCCTCCCCCTGTTCGCCCAGGACGAAACGCTTGAACCCCTTTACTCCTCTTCGAACGGAAAAGTGGAGTTCGACATGCTCTCGCACATCGGCTTTGGCTACAATATCGTGAAAACGAACGATTTCAAGCCCGCTTTCTCCTCCGAGTTCATGATGAACATCCTGGATCTGGGCCTGTACCCGACACAGAATTTCGGCATCAAACTGGGCGTGGACTTCACGTACAACAACCCGGGCTCCCGGGAGTCCGCTTTCATCCAGACCAAGGACCATCTGATCAAGGCGGTCGATTTCCCCTCGGTCAGGCTTGATGAGACCGCCGGCATCACCAAACCCCGCGGCGGCATCAACGTGTTCAGCTTCACCGCTCCCCTGCTGCTCAAGGGCGTTTTCAACAAGGTTGAAATCGGCGCCGGCGCAGAGGCCTGCTACAACGTTTCCAGTGAAACCTACTACTATTTCCGTCAGGAAAACCGCCGTGTCGAGGTCTCCGAATCCAAGGCGAAAGTGAACCGTTTCACCTACGACTTCCTGGCCTTCCTCACCTACAACGACTTCGGCGTCTATTTCAAGTACCGCCCGAAGAGCGCCCGTCTCTTCCCCGACGGCAGCGTGGATCTGAGTTTCATGACCGTAGGAATCGTGCTGGGACTGTAAGACAGTCGTCCGACAATTCAAGAACAAGGCCTCGTCCCTTTGAAGGATGAGGCCTTGTTCTTTCAGGTTCAGGAAGGCGGAGCGCCTTACTTCAGGAGCTTCTTGATCAGGTTCCAGACCCAGAGAAGGATCACGGCGCCGATGAGCGCGCAGACGATCTGGCCGTACCACATCGACCAGAAGGACCCGTTCGCACCGAGCTTGCCCAGCAGCCATCCGCCGATGACACCGCCGAGAAGGCCGATGATGATGTTCCAGATGAGGCCGCCTTTTTCCTTGACGACAAAGAATCCGGCAAGCCAGCCGGCGATGGCTCCGAAGAGCAGCGTGAGAATGATGTTCGTGATATTCATAGTGTTACTCAGTGATTTACGACAAAGATAGAAAACATTTTGCAAGAAACAAATCATTCGTCACGACATCGTTTCATTTTTTCCGACAGGCAAGACAATAAAAAAAAACAGGAATCGCGAAATATCCTATAACCGAACAGAGGGACGAGATACACCTTGTAGCAATACGATTTTATAGCGTTGATAATGCGAGTATTAATAACATCGAATATTTTTTTGAATATATGCAAGATAATTGTATTTTTGCAACTATGTAACATTTTTTTTAGATTTTAGGACATTTTAGCTTCTTTAGGTTTTTTTTATGTCAGTCAAGTTTCCACAAAAAAAGCCCTACCAGGCTCCAGAACTCGATTTATTATCCGTGACCGCGGAGAAGACAGTTCTGTCGGGGTTCAGTACCGAAGATTGGGAAAAGGACCCCGAAGAAATCAGTTGACTCCATTAAATCGCAATTTTACCTATCTCTTTCCATATACCTAAAACCATTTCTGCCTAATGAACACCACACGTTTATTTCGTATGGCGCCGTACGCACTGATGCTTTTGGCGGGGCCTCTATTCTTCTCATGCTCGCATGAAATCGACCCATGGGGCACGGAGGACGACTCCGAGCTGATGACTATTTCGGTCAACCAGGCCGGAACGAGAACCAGCAACGATGGCAACAGCACACTCTGGTCAGAGGGTGACGCCATTTCCGTGATCCACTCCACGACCGGCGGCAATACTTTCTGGTCTTCCTGGTTCGGTTTCTACGGTGGCAACATGTTCCAAGGATCGGTGAACAGACTGTCTTCTTCCAACGACTGGTACGCCGTCTATCCCTATGTAGAAGAGAACATTGCCGCCAACGAAATCAATCTCACTTTCCCGTCCAGGCAGGTGCAGACTGGCAACAGCAACAAGTCGCATTTCTCCGGCGAGCAGTTCCCGATGTTCGGTAAAAAGACGGAGGTCGCCCGTGCCGATGAGTTGAGCCTCTCGATGAAAAACCTCCTCTCTGCGGCAGAGTTCAAAGTGACTAACACGGAGGATTATCCCATCGTCGTCAAGGAAATCGAACTCACGGGACCGTCCTATATCGCCGGCGGTTTTAAGGTGGACCTGACCTCGGATGAGCCTGTCCTCACGGCGAAGTCGGGAAGCAAAACCATCAGACTGGCCGTTACGGACGGCGAGGCTGTCGCCTCTGGCGAGAATGCCCTGTTCTATATGGCCGTCGCTCCTTTCGATATTCCGGCCGGTGGCAGTTTTAAGATCAAAGTCGTTGCGGAGAATACTTCCAATCCCGGAACGAACATCGTGTACTACCATACGTACGAATTGACTGGCGGGACTTCTTTCAGCTCCGGGAGCATTAAAACCGTCAACGTGAATTTTGACGACGATTCTTCGCAGAACCCGGATGCCGGCTCCGCCGGCGAGGTTGAACTGGAAGTCGGCGGACAGCCCGAAGATGGCGTTTACCTGCTGGTGTATGAAAATGGCGCGAACAGCATGGCTTTCGCCGCCTTTGACGAATACAAGAGCCAGAATTTTGCCATCCCCGTGGTCGTGGCGGACGGTGTCGTTCTTCCTCAGGATGGCATTGATCTCGCCCGCTTTGCGGTGGAACTCGAGAATACCGGCATGGAGCACCCCAACGACGCGGGTCACGATGCATACAACGTCCGAAACTCTGAGGGCAAATATGTTTTCTATGCCACGGCCGGCGGAACGTACGAAGGTACAGATGCCTTCCACATCATGGACAGCAACGAAATGGATGTCCAGGGGACGACGTATCAGTATTATCACACTTTCATGCAGACCGAGGACGGTGTACGGATCGTGTGCTCCATCAACACCGGTGGCAACTTCTATCTCCTCTCCTACACCACGGCAGACGGATTCAACTACCAGCAGGACAATGCGGCCGGTACGAACCTCCATCTCTTCCGGCTCGGCGGCTCCGCCAAGGAGCATCAGGAGTTGGCCTTCAGCGCGGACAATGTCACCTACGACTTCGACGCGAACGGAGAGGGTCCGCTTACCGGCGCGCCTACGCTGAGCGGGAATATGACTCCCGTCACCTGGTCTTCCAACAACGTTTCCGTCGCGACGGTCGATGATAACGGCCATGTGACCATCCATGGAGTCGGTATCGCCGTCATTACAGCAAAAGCCGAAGCGGACGAGACGTTCTACTCCGATTCCGCCAGCTACACCATCGAGGTGACAAGTTCCTCGATCCAGACTTGGTACAAGGCCGACGAAATGGAAGCCGGCAAACAGTACCTGATCGTGTCCAACGGCTATGCTCTGCAGAACAACAACGGTTCTGTAGCCGCTACCACCGTGTCTGTTTCCAACGAGACCATCCTGCTGAATGCACCCTCCGGACTCCTCTGGACCGCAAATTCCAGCAACCAACTGACCAATAACAGCCAGTATCTCGGAAGCTCGACTTCCAGCTCAGGCGGCGGCTATCCTGGTTGGGGTGGTACTCAGAATCTTTCCATCGGCTCCCAGTCCAGTGCCCAGGCATGGACTTATGATGCCGAGAGTAGTCTTCTTTCTTGCAGTATTAGCAGTACGTGGGGTGGAGCGACAACTAACTACTTGTATTACAGTACTAGTAGCAACGCTTTCTCCATAAACAGCACGGCCAGTGATACGCACATCGCCGCTCTGTACAGCACGACCAAGCCGGCGGACAAGCAGTATTTGAGTTTCGCGAATTCGACTGTCCGCTGGACGGTTGGTGACGGTGGCGACCACGCTCTGAATCAGAGCTATGATGTGCAAGCGGTCTCCGGTGCCGCCACGACGGTGACCTATACGTCTTCTGATACAGGTGTCGCCACTATCAGCGGCACAACGCTGACTCTTAAGAGCGCTGGTTCTACTACTATTACAGCCACGGCAAAAGAAGAGAATGGATTCAAGGGCGCTACGGCGACCTATACACTTCGCATTTCTACCCCTCCTCCTAGTGGTTTTTCTGACTTAGGAACTTTCAATCTTGAGAATAGTGACTTAACGAGTTACTTAGATGCGGTGGCGGTTAATTCGAATTATTCAGGTAACGATATCTCCGTGTCCATCGTTAATAATTATGCGTCAAGCAGTAGCAAATCGGATGTCCCTAAACCTGTTACTCTGGAATGGGCTACTCAAAGTAGCGGCGAGGCCCTTATTACAATCGCGACTGACCAAGACTTTGATAAAATAGTATGGACCCAGACTGCATCAAAGGGAAGTAAGTCCAGCGATGTATATAACCTCATTCCTGGCATGACCTACTATTGTACAGTCGAAGATTCAAATGGTGATTATTTGCTTAAAGGACAATTTGAAACTGAAGGGAGGCGGAGGTTGATTATGGTCAGCAGTACTGCAAGTTACGATCGTGCACGCAATTGCCGGGACCTTGGTGGTATGGTGACAACTGATGGCCGGAGGATCAAGTATGGAATGATTTTCCGCGGCACTAATCTGGATGGGACGAACAATAGTGGAGCGGAACAGTCTATAGCTAATTATGTGTCTCCCAATAATACGGAGCAGGGGCTTATGGCTAATTATTTGAACATCGGCTGGGATATCGATTTGCGTGGAAAAAATGAAGGGAAGGGTGATGTTTTCTTTAGCAAATATGATGTTAACTATTGGAATGCCGACTATAGTGATTCTTCCGTCAATGGAATGACATCGAAACCCGAGAGTATTGCCGCGACGACAAAGGCTTTCTTCCAGGCAGCCGCAGAAGGAAAAGCATCTTATTTTCACTGCCGTATTGGTTCAGACCGGACCGGTTTCTGGGGCTTGCTGATTGAAGGCTTGCTTGGCGTATCATTAAGGGACTGCTCTATTGACTATGAGATTACAAGTTTTGCCGGCAGTATGACCAGTGGGACCAGAACCCGGAATTCTGGCAATTTTAGTTCTGGTGTTTCTTTCTTCAAGAATCAGGGCAGTAATCTTACTCTCCAGGAACAGATTACAAAATACCTAACTTCCGATGCTGTGGGCATTACTGCTGAAGAAATTGCCGCCTTCAAGGAAGACGTGTTAGAGTAATAATCTATTATGATCGTGATTAGATTGAAGCACATTTTGCTGGGGCTGCTCTACTAAGCGGCCCTGGCAAAGTTTTTCGACAGAAAAGCACTTATATTATTAACCAGTAAATTTTAACATTATGGAAAAGAACAACGAAAACGACATCCGCACTTATGAGCGCCCTGAGGCTGAGATCATGGTGTTTAATTTTGGTAGGATTTGCGGGGGTACCGAAGATGGTCAATCTGGAGGAGGCGATGATCCGTGGGAATGAAGAATAATCTTAATATCGCCTATATATGAAAAAGTTGTTTTATTTAATAAACCTGATTCTTCTTGCAATACTTTCTTCATGTAGTGTCAAAGAAGAAATAGCGCGGGACGTTTCCGTCTCATATCCTGTTTTTCGGGGCATTATGGAGGCTCCTGGTGGTACATCTGATACCCGTGCTTTTGCTGATGAAGCTTTGCATGTTTACTGGCACAAATACGACAAGGCTTCCATGTTCTACGATAAGACATACAATCGTGAATATGAGTATCAAGGGAGAGATGGAACTACTGCAGGTGAGTTTAAGCGCTACGGATCAGATCCTTCTTCTTTCTCTGAAGTGGAAATCGAATCTGGTTATAACTATGCTATTTTCCCTTATAATTATGATAATGCCTGTGATTATGATGGAACGCTGACGGTTTTTTTCCCTACTACCCAGACATTTAATGAGGGTGCGCGTGGCAATGGTGCAAACATCTTCATGGTTTCCAGGTCAGTGAACGGCGACTTCATGTTCAAGCATACTGCAGGTTATGTAGGATTAAAGCTTTACGGTGAAGGTGTCACTGTTTCTCGTGTGGAATTCGAGGCGAATAACAATGAGCCTATTACGGGATACCCTTATGTCGTTTTCAATGAAGATGACGAGCCGTTCCTTTCTTTTGATGAGTATTCTGAAGCAGGCAGCAAGGTTACCCTTTCCTGCGATCCTCCGGTTGCGCTTGGAGCGACTTCCGCTGAGGCCAAAACTTTCTGGTTTACGATACCGGCCACAGTTTTGGTCAAGGGATTCACGGTGACGGTTACAGATACGAATGGTGGCACTTTCTCCAAAAGACGCTCTAGCAATTATGTGGTTGAAAGGAAAGTATTCAAGACCATGTCAGCATTCGAAGTTGTTCCTGAAGGTGGCTCTGACACTCCTACCGTGATTCCTGTCACTGGTGTCCAGATTGGATCATCTAGCCTGGCTCTGGAGCCAGGTGAGACCGCCAACTTGACGGCCACGGTCTTGCCTTCAAACGCCACGGACAAGAGCGTTTCCTGGAGCAGCAGCAATACGGGCGTTGCTACCGTGGACAATAACGGCAAAGTGACTGCTGTGGCCGCTGGCTCCGCAGTAATCACCGTTACCACTACCGATGGAGGTAAGACAGCGACCTGCACAGTCACAGTTGCAAATCCTGCCGTTCCCGTTCAGTCGGTTTCTTTGAACAAGACCGAACTCAGTTTGAACGTCGGCGAGAGCGAGACACTGATGGCGACGGTTTTGCCGGAAAACGCCGATAATAAGGCGGTTACCTGGTCAAGCGGCAATACTGCTGTCGCCACTGTTGATGCCAGCGGAAAGGTCACTGCTGTGGCTGCCGGCTCCGCCGTGATTACCGTCACCACTACCGATGGTGGCAAGACAGCGACCTGCACCGTCACGGTTGTCAATCCTGCCGTTCCCGTTCAGTCGGTTTCTTTGAACGAGACCGAACTCAGTTTAAACGTTGGTGAGAGCGCGACGCTGACGGCCACGGTCTTGCCTTCAAACGCCACGGACAAGGGCGTTTCCTGGAGCAGCAGCAATACGGGCGTTGCTACCGTGGACAATAACGGCAAAGTGACCGCTGTGGCTGCTGGCTCCTCCGTGATTACCGTCACCACGACCGATGGTGGAAAGACTGCGACATGTACCGTTACGGTCATTGCAGACAAGGATCCGAACCATGCCGGCGATCCGGTCGAAATTGAAGAAGGCGGTGATTTATAATCTTTTGACTGATATATCGATATGAAAAAGTATATTACCTATTTGCTGGCTACCGCCCTGGTCGGGTCCGCTTTCGTATCCTGTACTGAACGGTTTCAGGAAGGTGAAATGCGGGTCTCCACGCACAAGGTCCATTTCTCCGCTTCTGAAGTGGAGACCAGGACCGGCCTCTCGATCGACGGAACGACGGTGACACCGGACTGGAACAAGACGGCGTTGGAGAGCATCCACCTGTTCGAGATAGATGCCAATGATGCTGTCGCTTATGGTGAGACGATCGCCATCACGACGAGCGAAGACAATGCGACCGCTCATTTCGAAGCGGATTTCCCGACGGACATGAGCATCATCGTCGATCCTTCCGACCCCGAGGAAGACAGCGGCGCCAAGGGTGCTTCCGATGGTGCTACCGAGGGTACAAGAGTTTCTCCCTACCGGTATGCCGCCATCATCGCGCAGAAGCCGGACAAGAACAACCTCACCTTCGTCGTTCCCAGCGAGCAGCATCCGGATGCCGAGACCCTCAAGGATCCCGACGCCGACTTCCTGATCGGTTACAGCCGCAAGGCCTATGACACGGAACATTTCTTTGACGAGCCGGTGGTCGATCTGTACTTTGACCGCGTCGCCGCGCTCGGTCGGCTGGCCATCTCCAACTTCGCAGAAGATGACGGAATGGTCAAGTCCGTCACGATCAACGCCCAGAACGGTCTGACCGGCAGCGCCTCCTATGCCGACATCGATTTCGAGAACGGCAAGGTGAACTTCGTCCGCGAAGAAGGCCCCGGCGCCATTGCCCTAGTCTATGACGGCGGAATGGACATTCCCGCCGACGGCCCCTTCTACGCTTATTTCGTCGCGATTCCCGGATCGGCGACGCTCACCAGCGTCGAGGTGGTGACGGACCAGTACCGTTACACGAAAACCATCGAGGGCGGGAAGGAGCTCACCTTCTCCGAAAAGGCCTTCAAGAGCATGAACCTTGACCTTTCGACCGCGACCCGCGAGGAAGTCGCTCCCAGCGGTCTCACCTGGTACAAGGCTTCCATGTTTGAGGATGGTATCGACTATCTGATTGTTTCCGCTGGGCAGGCGTTGAAGAACAACGATGGCGCCACCGCCGGTGTTTCGGTGACGGACAGTGAGGGTGTCATCACCCTTGAAGCGGCCGATCCGACCATTGTCTGGACTGCCACGGCCAAGACATATACGACTGGAGATAATGGAGAAGGCGGTGTGGTTGCCGGTCATTTCACCCTTACTAACGACAGCAAGTATCTGCTGCGGGATTCTCAGGAGATTACGCTTGGTGATGCAATTCCTTCGGCAAAACCGAAATATGCCGTATGGGATTATGACGGAACCTATCTGAAGCACGAGAGTTCTGAAACCATGACCTTCTACTGCTACTACGATGGCGGCTGGGCAACGGGTTACACCCAGAATGGCGCAGCTCCCACCAGCAGCATCAAGACTGTTCAGATTTACACCAGCCGTGCTCCTCAGGAACTCGCTTTCACTCCTGCCGCAAATGCAGAATATGATCTCGCCACAAGCGAATGGATCGTGGCTGTTCCTACTCTGAGCGGGGCCCAGACCGCTGTCAAATACGCCCTTTCCGAGGATTCCAACCCGGCTGTGGCCACCGTTGATGCGGATGGCACCGTGCACCCGCTTTCGCGGGGTACTGTTACCATTGTCGCTACTGCAGCAGGCAATGATCAGTATCAGGCGGCTTCCGCCAGCTACACTTTAAGAGTTGTCGACAGCAGTGTTACGACCAATACCTACATAAAGGTCACCTCTACTAGCGATCTTTCCATTGGCGATAAGTACCTGCTGGTCTTCGAAGGCCTGGCCGGAGATACGGATGGAGATGGCAATCCTAAGGTCTTCAAGCCTATCCTCGACGGGAACACCTTCTCCAAGGCTACGGGCAATGCACTTGACGTCGAAATCGAGAGCGGAACCATTACCTCCAACGAGTTTGAAGGCAGCCACCTCACCCTTGAATCCGGTTATTACCTGAAGGCTGACGCGGTTAACAGATACCTATATCCTACCGGTTCCAGCAGCGGCGGCGGAACTCTCTCTGCAGAGGCCACGGCTACGAACAAGTTGACCATCGCCTTTGACAATGGCATTGCCCAGATTAAGGTTAATTCCGGATCCAACTACCTCGTCTGGTCTACTTCTAGCCATTACTTCAGCAGCAATGCGCAGGTTTCCGGAGATTATTCAACCGGTATCTGCCTCTACAAGCTGGATGACGGCCGGCAGGCTCAGACACTCAGCTTCAGCCCCACTGAGGTTATCTTTGACATGGCAGGAAGTGTAGCATTCACTGCTCCTACACTTTCCGGCGCCCAGACTGATGTCACTTACAGTTCCAGCAATGCGGCCGTTGCCACGGTCAATGCCACATCCGGTGCTGTTACGATCGTCGGCACAGGTAAAACTATCATCACAGCCAATGCAGAGGGTACGAACGCATTCAAACCCGCTACGGCCACTTATACGATCCATGTTATCGACGGCTCCGCTACACCTAAAACGTATGTTAGGGTAACATCTGCCTCCAATCTTGTAATTGGCGCCAAATATTTGCTTGTTTACGAAAGTACTCCTTCCGTCTTCAAGCCGATTCTGAATGGAAGCACATTCAAGAAGACTGCGGATAATGTTCTGAGTGTAACGATTTCGAATCACTCGATCACTTCGGCAGAACTGGCAGATTGCGAACTTACGTTGGCAGAAGGGTATTATCTCTATGTCGCCTCTGCGGATAGATATGTGTATCCCCTATTCGATGGTAGTCAAACAACTACTCTTGAAGCCGAGAGCTCACCTTCACACAACCTAACGGTCACCATTAACAGCGATGGAACGGCCAAGATTACGAATGCGGCCTCTACTGCGTCCAGTTTCACCTGGTCGACGAGGAGTAGCTATTTCAGCAGCACGACTAGCGCAACGGCCACTATCAATGTGTGCCTTTACAAGGAGGATGATGGTTCGAACCCCGGCGGTGGAGACGATCCGACTCCAACGGGCACAACCTACTACCCTGCATCTAGCATCGTAGCTGGCCAGCAGTATCTGATTGTCTCCAATGGAAAGGCTCTCCAGAATGGCGGAGGTTCTGCTGCCGCCCTTGATGTGACGGTTGCCTCCGGAACTATCACCATGGACGCCCCTGCCTCCGCACTTTGGACCGCCCAGGAAGATGGGGAAGCCTTTGATTTCATCAATAATAGCCAGTATTTAAGAAGGCCTTCGAGTGGCACGACGGTTGGCGTTGGCAACAAGTCAAGTACTGCAGACAATAACCAGTGGTATTATGATGCTGATAATCAGCAATTGACGGTGAAACACACCTCGTCGCAATCAGGGAATACTACAACATACTATCTAAGGTATAATACTTCCTGGGAGATCAGCACTACAGCAGGCAATGTTGTATTATACACGGCAGACCCTGGCTCTGACAACCCCTGAGGGGAACCTGACCCCTCAGATGCGCCGGTGATGGGTGGATACACCACCATCTCCACCACGGGCATCCAGGGATTCTCCGGGATTTGCCTCGCCCCTGACGGACGCGGCTTCATAGCCGCTTCC
>JAEEGH010009735.1_pt1 | contig 22292 bp, 18 predicted proteins | sample 9134181 | NCBI WGS metagenome assembly JAEEGH01 (sample SAMN16246544, study PRJNA631951) | gut metagenome | biome: gut microbiome; feature: rumen; material: DP-attached | host: Bos | place: Iran: Karaj | collected 2018-10
TCATCTTCTACAAGGAACTCGTGAAGATACGTCTCAGCATAAGGACGTGCCAGTTCATCGTCTGCATCACGGTATCCAAGCATAGAAGCACGATTAAGGTAAGCGACTGCTTTTACCGTATCCTTTTCTACACCATATCCATTCCGATAACACAATCCAAGCATATAAAGTGACGGGCTATGGAGTAATGACGAGGCCGACAGGAACTTATCAACAGCCTTTGAATAGTTCTGACTACAACCTAATCCTTTGTATAACATGAACCCTTCATCATAAATACATTCAATAGAGCCATTGGCTGCACCAACGGAAAAGTACTCATACGCTTTTCTGAAATTTTGTTTCACGCCACATCTTGAATACTTGTATATCATACCAAGATTATGATAAGCATCAAAATAGCCGTTTCTTCCAGCATTTTCCAACCACGATACAGCTTTCGTTGAATCAGCATTAACACCAATGCCTGCCATATATACAATTCCGAGACAATTCATCGCATAAGACGACGAGTCCACTATAGCAGCTTTTTCCAATGTGGCTATTGCCCATTCTACCGAATCATCTGTATCAATACCTTTGAGTACTTTTACAGCATGATCAATAGTGGCTTTTCCTATCTGCCCATAAACACTTGTTGTCCCCATAAGGACAGCCATTACTAATAACATGAAGAAATGTCCGTTCATCATGTTTCTCGTTTTAAAAATTCTTACCATACAAATTCCTTTCCTACTGTTTTTTGGGTTTTATTTTGTTCATTTAATCGCATTTCTTTTTCAAGTTTCTCCAGTAATCTTACCATCACAGGCTTCTGCTTTTCCAACTCAGCCAGATTCTTCCTTCGAGGGGTAACATAATAGCGGAAAACATCTTTTATCTTTTGACACTCATGATAGTAAAGATATGCTCGAGGAATTTCAGTCGCACTATCCAGTTGTTCAGTCAATCCTGCATCTACGATTTTTTGCCATCCCTCATCAACTTTTTTCGTTAAAATTTCTGCGTTCTTGGTCAGAAAGAAATGATCAAGTTGTTTTGGAGTCAGTGTACTTTTCAGGACATCCATTTCGTCATTCCATACATTGACCCGGGGCTCTCGATACAAAATTCTTGCCATAGCCAAAGCTTTTTCCATGAGATATTGATATTGTGCATCATCCAAATTCAATATCGGAGAAAGCATGAGTGCAAGGCTGATATTGTCACCAGAGATTCTATTTCCTTTAACGGGAATCAGAAGTGTGTTGATCGAATCCCGATAAATGGAATCCAGTTCTTGCTTACAGCGAACACGTGCCAATACGGAATCTTTGTAAATATAATTGTAGCAAGCTTTCCTACGCTCTCTCTCCTTAATATAATAAGCCGTTTTACGTTTTTTTTCTTTCGGTACATTATATTTCAGATTTAGCGCAACCTCATATTCCTTTTCCATTGGATAAACAGCCCTGACAATATCAACATAGTGCGTACGGAGGGTGTCTTCTTCAGATTCCTTCTGTCTGACTGAAGATTGTGCATATACTGATGAATACATCATAGCAAATGCAATACTCAATAATTTTTTGTTTTTCATTACTTACTCGTTTTTTAATTTTTCACATTCAATAATCCATTTAATTGTTTAATGCCATATTTGTTGATTGTTCACATATTCAAAGATGCGCTCTTCCCTACCGGCACTCTTGTCTTTCAGAAGGAGCAATGCTCCTGTAGGTACATTCTGAAACTCCAGATAATCCTTTCTGGAATACTCACGACCAAGAAGATGCCATTCAGTATCAAAACAGTATAGCTCATAAAGGTGTCCAGGCTCCACAAAGTTGAGATCTGTAGATGGGCAAAATTCTATTTTTGTAATTGCAGTCTCCTTGTCTTTCCCAAGGTCAATGCCTAAAGTATAGCCAGTCGTCAGACCTCGGCATATTGTAGAGGCATTGCCATCGAAGGCTTGCTTTATCATGGAGCTATCCACTCCCATTCCAAAGTAACTTCCTCGAAGCAAGCTCATGTCTCCAGTATCGTCAATACCATAAAAACGCAACTCAGCAAGTGAGGAACGATTGTTCATAGGGGCATGATAGCGCAGGTATCTATATTTGCTGACTGGTGATACAACTATAGATGTCATGCCGTAAGGCATGGAGGTAATCGTGGCAAGGATGTCCACCTCAGCGAAGTCCTCTGTCATTGAACCCTCGAAGGTTGCTCCGCGCATGAATCCCCATGTGTCTGTTGTGTATGAGCAAAGGGGATATTTCCTGTTGACTCTGATTGTCTGCTTTTGCGTTCCTGATGGGGATATCCGCCTCTCAATGCCATCCTCTCCAACGACAAAGGGGCATGAAAGATATACTCTTTTTCCATTACGAACGGTGGCAGCTACACAGACAGAGCCTTTTCCCACATGAGGGAAAACGGCTTCACCGTTTGACGAACTTTCTCTCGCTACGGGCATCCAGTCAGAGCCGGAAAGATAGGAGCACAGATATACATTCTCAACAGTTCCGACATTCAAGCGCACGTTTGCAGTCAGCCCATATTGGTCAGACACATCCATAAGGAACGGGCTGCCAAGCATGCCCGATTCACCTTCTTGACCACTGCTCTTACGATCAAAGCATACTCTATATATCTTTACGGGTGTTTTGGTTTCCTTAATCGTGTAAGGACAGTTATCTTCTGGCTTTATCTTATATCGTGGCAGAAATTCAGACGCATCAACAGGATTGAACATTCTTGCCACACTGTCTTGCTCATATACCGTATAAGTGTCGCCATTGCTTGCTACCATTGCGACCCATGCATGCCCCTTGTGGCTATAGTCTGCCCACATAGGAGTGCTATCAATAGCAACAGGTATGCCAAGCGAACGCAGTACTGCAACTAAGAGAATGCACCGCTGACCGCACTCAGCACGGCCAATCACGTGACAAGTAAGAGGGTCAAGATCGTATGGGCAATAATCATTTGAAAGCACGACAGACTTGAAAACCGAATCTTTGACAATGGCAAAAGCTCGTTTGATGTCTGCTACGCCTTCGACAAGAGGCTGATATTGTTGCCTCAGCTTTTTCCGCCATTCGTCGCCGATATATTCATCGTTTACCTTGTAAGGAAGGATATACCTGCAGAACTGTTCAAAGGTGACTTTATCTTTCCATGCTGCACTGTCCCATGCCTCAAACGCATCATCTATGTTATGGATGAGATAAGAACTGCTTACCACAGCACTGTCAGGGACATAACTCACTGCTCCCGCCTTCAGTGCATTATTCCATTCTGATTGGAGTTGGCGAATGCCGCTACTCTTTTTCATCGTGCTGACGCGATAGATATAGTCACCAATGGCTGCACCATCTGGTGACAGGTGACCCTCCATATTATCAATCAGGAACATAGCTGCCTGGTACTTCAGGCTGTCAGCATCATTCGCAGCATAATGAGCAATCACATCTGAATACCGCTCTCGATACGATTGCAGTGAACGGGAATACGCCGTCATGCTCACTAAGAGCAGTAACATGAGCTGATACATTTTTCTATTCATATCATTCCATCTTTTTACGAATACTTCCAAATTTCTGAGGAGCCATATACAAAAGCGTATCACGGCATTTCATACCTTCTTCCACTCTGCCCATACGCATCAAGCAATACTGTTCGGCCACGAGGATTGCAGGCTGTGAGGAATAGGCGCGTGCCTCTCGAAGGCTCGTCAATGCATCTGGAAAACGATTTGCATTGATACTGTTAATGGCACGTTTGGTCCAATAAGCTTCTGATGTTCCTATCTTACTTTCTATCTTTGCATACTCCATGTCGCTGACAACAGGTGGTTGACTGCTAAGCCGTTTCAATACGATTTGGGACTCTGCCATGTTCCAGACACGTAACGAGACCAGACAAAGAGCTACAAATACTATTGCTTGAGCTACTTTCGGAAGAGGTCTGCAAAAAGCACTGCTATTTCCGCTTATATTGAAAGACACATAACACATTAGCAACAGCCACGGCAATATAGATGTATAAACAAAGTTGAACAACGACATCACCGCAAATGAGCAAAAGACTGCGACATTCTCCTTACTCTTCATCTGCAGAGCATTTTTTATCATAACCACATAAAATACAACAAGAAAAAGCATGCCAATGACACCACCCTCGACCCCATGCTCCAGATAGTCGTTATATGGAACATACACAAAGTTGGCATTGCGTTCCTCCGTAGCAGTAGGATTGCCAGTAGCAAAATAGTCTGCTTGCTTTAGGTTGTAGTTCTTTTCAAACAGGCCATAGCCATAACCCATATGCTTTTCGACAACCATTTCTGTTGACAGCTTCCAGATAAGCCAACGTCCATCAGCCGAATCACGCTTCATATTGTAAAGTTCTCTGCATCCAGCAACAACTACAGAAAGTAGGATCAGGCCTATCATGCCTGCAAAGACGGGACGAGCGAAAAATCTGCGCAATTTAGCCCTATAGTGCATGACAAAGAAGATGACGGCTTCGCAGCATATTCCAACATAAGCAGTACGACAGCGTAGAAGAATAACGCCCCAGATTGTTACAACAAGAATGAACACATAAACAATCCCTCTCTTTGACGTAACAATGCGTGTAGCCATCATTGGCAGGCATCCCACCAAGAACAAGGCCACGACCGTTGGGTTCTCATTATAGCCAGTGACTCTGAAATACTGACTGCCACTTTCTATAATTCCCATAAACTGCCCTATAATAAAGACAAGGTGAATACAGGCAACAAACAGCAGGACTGACTCAATGTATCTACGCGACAACACCCCATCTCTCTGCATATAAGCTAACAGAATGGCCAGTAACAACGACAGGCAGAGGTAAACAGTTCGATATTGTTCACACAATGGCATAAACAGACCATGCAAGACAACAAAGGCAAGCCATGACAAAATAAAGCCATCCATTTTTGTCATTATCAGGGTTGGTCGCTGCATAACAGACCTAACAAGAAAAACGAATGCCATTATTACAATACCTATTTCCAAAGAAAAGCATCGTGAAAGCGATGGATACACAAACAGATGTGTATCCACTGCCGAAAGCACACACGTAATGAGTAAAACAATGGGTAAAATGCCCTTCATCACTACTATAGCTCTATCATGCCGTAGAAACAATAGTTGCCACGAAGAATCTGAATTTCATATTCGCCCTCAAGCGTGGAGGGGAGTTCCAGAGACTCGCAGTCTGTAGGTATTACAGTAGCATATTCTACCTCGCCATCCTCATTCATGACACGAAGTGTACAACCATCACAAGGAGTATCGAAGTACAATTCATGGTCTTCAACCCATACTTCAGGGAGGGCTACAGGACTTCTATGTGTCCCCTTTTGGTCAATTTTAGGATCAACATAACTGAACTGGAATTGTATGGGATACATCGTGTTAGGCATCACAATAGGTTCATACGCATACGCATGCATATTTGCACATAACATAACAATAGTCACTAAAGCCAATAAATAATTTCTTTTTTTCATGTTTTTTGACATTGGATTAAAAATTTTGTGGCAAAAATATGACTTTAGAGAAAGACGTACAAATTTTGACATCTTGGAAAATACACAAGATTTCACTTTTTAATGCAAAAATATGTAAAAATAGATGATAACCTACTAAAACATAGTAGGTTAAATAACATACAAAACAATTTCACGAAATTACACTTTAAGGTGCTAACCTAAGTAGATTTCATAATGTCGGACTATATTACTGTATAGAGAACGAGCTGTCGAATTATTGAATAGTACAACATTGATTTGCTGTTTAAGATTTGATACTTGCTGAAATGAAACGCTCAAAAGATTAGCAATATCACTGGAACGCAGATTCGCTGCTGTCAGAATACAAACAAAAATAGCAAGTGGCGGCAAGTGCCCTTTTACTTTTAAATCGTGTATTAGAGCTGGATAATACTGAGTGGTAACCATCAGAAGTTGTTTCTTCTCATTCTCCGATAATGATATCTGAGGAGTTTTCAATAAAGAAAAAACTCTTCTCATAATACCCTCTTCAAAATAATCATGGGCAACATTCACCGTCCTTGCAATATCGCCATGCAGCTGGAAATCCTCGATTCTTTGTCTTAAAAGAGTGTTTTCTTCTTGTAACTCCGCTTTTTCCAATTCAAACTTGGCATTCTGTTCTATAAACTGATGTTTTACCTCGCTATTTTGCTTTCTAAAAGATGAATTCTCTTGTTTGGCATTGTCTAATTCTGTTTGAATTTCTTGAATGACAGCTTTATGGGATTCCTCTAATAGCTGAAGTGTATGAAGATTCCTGCTATATTTTTCTGTTGCATCAGCATAATCAGTCTTTAGTAAATTCAATTTAAACTGTTGTTTTCTCTTATATTGATTCCAAGATGTTAATAGAATAACACCTACTAATGCTATAGTCACGCAAAGAATCACGAGAATCATTTGCGCCCTATCCGCTTCTATTTCTTTCTCATGAGCTTGACGTTGAAAACTGTTATATTGGTAGGATGCTGCCATTCGGGCTGTCATCTCTTGATCATTGATAGCTATTGACGAGTCGTTTACCATACAGAACAGGCGAGCATATTTCGCTATCGAGTCAGCTTCATGGCGTTTTTCAAAGACACTTAACAGCCCCCTGTACATGGGATCCATTGCTACGAACGACATGCCCGAATAATATATCTTTCTGTAATAATACTCGGCTGAATCCAGATGCTGCACTCCTTCATAATACTTTCCTTTATAATAATAGTATTGTCTCTTAATCGGAGGTAAGTCAATATTGTCCTTAAAGAGTTCACTCTCGGACTCAAACCGATCAATGAGCTGTTTAAGATTCTCCAGACAATCTTTTTCTACATAAAGGCTCATGAGGACTGTGGACGATTGAACTTCATCTTCTGTCATTCCCAATTGGCGATAGAGACTTAGAGACTTCTTGATAGAATTCTCCGCACTATCCAATTGATGAAGCAATATGTACGTTGCCCCAATGCTTTTCAGGTCACAAGCCAAGCCTAATGTGTCGCTTGCCCTCTCAGCATATTGAATGGCTTGCTTCCGACTATCCAATTCATTCGACAGTAGCAGTTGTTGATAGTACACATCTGCCATCTGAGAATACACACATCCTAAAACATGATAGTCGCAGTCGCTGGCTGTGGTGTCGGCCTTAGCTATGGCATCTTTGTAGCTGTCGATGGCACGGGGTGCTTCACCTCGGTCACGATAGACACAGCCTAACAGGTAGTGAGCCCGCATCTGCTCGTTGGGGGTGCCATAGCGGTCGTAATAGCTACATGCCATGAGCAGCAAAGAGTCGTTGCTCATGGCTATGTCATTCCGGTTCAGCGAGTCGGCCTCATTGATAATCTGTGCCATGCGTCTGTCATCAGCAGTATTCCTGCACGAAATGGTCAACAACACACACAGGAGCAGAAATGGAAATCGCACTAATGAGAACAATTCGTGTCTATTCATATCAAGCCAATATTCTTTTTGTACAACTATTATCAGCAATTATGCGGTGCAAAATTACACATTTCTACCAAAACGAATATTCACTTTATGTTTTTTTAGCAGCAACTTCAGAGCAACCCTGTTTCAGCCAACTGCTGTGCTTCGCTGCGTGCTGGCTTGCCTGTAGCAGTGAAAGGGAGATGGGCAACGGTGAGATAGTGACGGGGCTGCCAGAAACGGGGCAGATGTTGCTCACAGGCCAATCGCAACGGCTCCACATCAGTTGTCTCAGTGAGCAACACTACGGCTTCGCCAAACTTGGCATCCTTGCACTTCGTGATGAGGAAGGGGCATGACAGGTGGGGACGAAGCAAGCGCTCTATCTCCTCAATCTGAATCTTCACCCCACCTGAGCATATCACATTGTCCTTGCGACCAAGGATGCGGAACGAGGGTGCCGATGCCTTACCTTCGGAACCGGAGGACGACGGCATGAGCTCTACAATGTCGTTGGTCACCAATGGGCCGTCATGCACAGTTGGGGCATCGATGACCAGACAGCCATCATCATTCTGAGAAATGTTTACTGAGGGAAAGGGGGTATAACAATCGCTGGCCTCGGGGCCGCTGAGTCGGCGAAGGGCGATATGCGAGAGGGTCTCGGTCATGCCGTAAGTGCTCCACACGGCATGGGGAAAGGATTTCAGCTCTGCCGCCATCTGGTCATCGATAGCGCCCCCACCGATGATGAGGTGACGTATCTGCATGAGCCGATGGCGCTCCTCTGGCACTTGCAGACTGTTATAGACCTGAAGCGGCACCATAGCGGCAAAGTCGATGGGCTCGCTAATGCTGGCCAAGGGGTGACCGCTGGGCTCAACGGTGATGAGCCGCAACTGGCGAACAAGTGAGCGCACCACCATCATCTTGCCTGCGATATAGTCGAGGGACATGCAGAGCAGGGCGGTATCGCCTGCATGGAGCTGGAGGAAATCACAGGTGATGCGGGCTGAAGCCTCCATGCGACGCTTCTCTACCCAGAGCGGCTTAGGACTGCCAGTGGAACCGCTGGTGTGGACTAAGACAGTGGGACTGGCACTGCGCCATTCGACAAGAAACTCTTCTATAGACATAGTAACGTAGATTGGTTTTTAAGACAGAATAACGTGGGGTTTAAGACATAATATATGTTCTTATGTTATTATGTCTTAGAAAAACGTTACTCTGTCTTCACCCACAGGCGGTCGCCCCGTATCTCGAGGTGCATGTCGATGTTATCGGTGAAGAGTTGTCCTGTGCCGAGTCCTTGTGGCATTCTGATATGTTCGCCATAAACGTCGCTGCAGAACCTGGCGATGGCATTCAGTCCCACGTTGCTCTCCAAGGCAGAGGTAATCCACGAGCCGATGCCCTCATCGTTTGCTATGTCTATCCACTCCCTACAACCGGCCATGCCGCCATGCAGCGATGGTTTCAGCACGATGTAGGCAGGCTTGACGATACGCAACATCTGGCGCTTCGCATCGGGTGTGTTGATGCCGATGAGCTCTTCGTCAAGAGCGATGGGCAGCGGTGCGTCACGACACAACTCAGCCATGAGCGCCCACTGACGCACTTTGACGGGCTGTTCGATGGAGTGGATGGCATACTGCGACAACATTTCCAACCTGTATAGAGCCTCATCGGGACGGAAGCCACCGTTAGCATCGAGCCTCAGCTCTACCTCACGACGAGAGAAGCGTTCGCGGATGCGACGCACCAAGTCGAGCTCACGGTCGAAGTCGATAGCCCCCACCTTCAGCTTCACACAACGGAAGCCCTGTGACAGTTTATCCTCCATGCGGCCCAGCATCTGCTCGTAGCTGCCCATCCATACCAGTCCGTTGATGGGAATGCCCTGCTCACCGCGAGCAAAAGGAGTGTCGAACAACTGTGGAGAGCGGAGGCTCAGCATCGCCGTCTCCAACCCGAAGAGCATGGAGGGATAGTCGCGCATGGCCTCATAGTCTATCTGGCCTGTAGCCTCGACCTGATTGCAGAAGCGACGCAACACCTCAGCATAATCGGGGCGGGCATCGCAACTCAAGTCGGGCAACGGTGCACACTCGCCCAAGCCTCGGTGCTCGCCATCAATGATTTCTACGAACCAAGACTTACGTTCGGTATAGATACCACGGGAAGTGCCAGCAGGCTGGCGAAAATGGAGCACACGCTCCTGAACAGTGATTTTCATAAGATTCTGTATTTAAGATTACTTACCCAGAAAACGGGTAGAGAGATAGTCGTTGAACTGCTCCTTGTAGTTGTCGCCAATGGGCAGATAGACATCATCGGTGCCTGCAGGCTGCGAGACGGCAGGACCGAGGATGACACGGTTCTTGTTCACCTCCTGAACCTTGTCGAGATTCACGATATAGGAGCGGTGTATGCGCATGAAGTTCTGCGGCAGGAACTCCTCCATCTTCTTCATGGAGAGAAGGGTGATGACGGGTTTGGGCTGGCTGTCGAGATAGAGTTTCAGATACTCGCTCATGCCTTCGACGTAGCGTATGTCGGAGAGCGAGATGCGAACAGTCTTGTAGTCGGTCTTTACGAAGATGGAATCCTCTACCCCAGCCTCTTCCTTGGGAGAGGGACTGGGAGTGAGGCTTTTCCTCACCTTCAAGGCGGCCCGTTGGAAATCGGCAAAGCCGAAGGGCTTCAGCAGATAGTCAACGGCATCGACCTTATAGCCTTCGATGGCATATTCGGAATAGGCGGTGGTGAACACGATGATGGGACGCACAGGCAACTGGCGAACGAACTCCATGCCTGAGAGATCGGGCATGTTGATGTCGCAGAAGATGGCATCGACCGGCTCACGGTCCATCACCTCACGAGCCTCGAGTGCACTCTGGCACTGGGCCACCAGTTCAAAAAACGGTATTTTCTTGATATAGGCCACCAACTGTTGCAAAGCCAGGGGCTCATCATCGATAGCGAGAACTTTGATCATAATAGATTAAAAAAAAGAAATTCCGTTAGTATAACATCATAACGGAATTTCAAGACGTATATTGTATGTTTCTTTACCATCGTCAATGTCTAAACGGTAGCGATCGCTATAGATGAGCTGCAGACGACGCTGCACGTTCTGCAGGCCCACGCCACCCTCCTGCGACACCGAGGGACCGGCACTTCGCGGCTTGCTGTTGCTGCAAGTGAACAGCAGGAGGCCATCGTGCGCGGTGAGCGAAATGTTGACAAACGACTCCTGCTGGTAGCTGACACCATGCTTAAAGGCATTCTCGATAAAGGTGATGAACATCATGGGGGGAATGTCGCAATCGGGCAGCTGAGGGGAGATATCAACGTTGACTGTCACCTTATCGGTGAAGCGCAGGCGCATGAGATGGATGTAGCTCTGCACAAAGGCCACATCGCGACTGAGGGGAACGGTGGGGCGTGACCCTTCGTAGAGCGAGAAGCGCATGAGCTTGGACAGCTCGACAATGGTGTCCTTGGCTTTCTCACTGTCGATGTCAACTAACGCATGGATGTTGTTGAGCGTATTCATGAGAAAGTGAGGGTTGATCTGATAGCGCAGGTACTCCAGCTGCTGATGCAGGTTCTCCTTGGCCAACTGGTCGAGCCTTGCCTCGTCGTCGCGCTGCTTGAAGTAGAGCTTCACTCCTAAGTTCATGCCCAGCATGAGGATGAGGAAGATGGTGGAGACGAGATCGTGCTGTCCAAAGAAGAGCGGGGGTCGTCCGTCGAGTGGCTTGTCGTGTGGACCTCGCGGAAAATCGGGCTCGGCAAAAGGAGGCAACTCGTCATCGAAGGAGAATACATCGGCATCGGCAGGCTCATGACGCTCATGACGCACCGGCAGTGTCGGACGATGGTCGTCGGGGCCTATAGCTGGCTTATGGGTGCACTGCAGGATGGCAAAACAAGTTGTGAGCAGTGCCACGAATGAGAAATAGAGCAGACGATTATGGCGATAGACCAGCAGTGGTGCCAGGAGGAAGTTGTGGAGCAGGAACACAAGGAACAGATTGACCACCTCGAGCCACACCGTATAGAGCTCTTCCCATGGGAAACTGTCGCTCTCGGCATGGTGGAACTGCATGCTGACTATGGGGGCTATGAACATGATAGCCCATAGCACCACATAGACAAATAATTCCTGCTTGTTTCGGATACTGAACTTCATTCTGGCAAGGACACAATGAGGGGGGGAAAGGACCGTAGAACTATTTCACAAGTACCTTGGTGGACTTACCATCCTTGCGAACCACGTAGAGTCCCTTGGACAGGCTACCCGACGACTTATACTGACGACCACGGAGATCGAACACCTGGGTGGCACCCGCAGCTGACGGGGCAACTTTGAGGTAGCCTACAGAGGCCAGCATCTCGGTGTCGGAGGTATCGAAGTTCTGCTGGCCTCCACTATAGGTGATGGTGCCGTCGGCCTTGATTGCTTTGCCCTGATAGCCGCTGATAGTGAGGGTGCCGTCAAGCATGTAGAAGTTGCCTGTGTTCTCTTCTTCATGGTCGGTGGTAATGCCTGTCGTCGGGATGTCAGTATCAATCTCGACCTGAATGCCATCGTCAGTTGCGCCAGTGAGGTTCAGAGTGCCGTTCTCCATGAGGAAATACTCCTTGCAGTGAATGGCATCCTTCGTAGCAGCCGTAACGTTGAGCGTGAGGTTCTTCACCTGCATATACTCCTTACTGTAGATGCCATGCTTACTGTTGCCTACGACGTTGAGTGTGCCCTTTCCCTTCAGTTCAAGATGGCCTTTGCAGTGAACACAACCGTTATAATCAGCATTCACACCGTCGGTGAGAGTGCTCACAGTGCCGTTCTTGGCACTTAGCTTGATGCGCTTGCCGTTCTGGATATTGATGGCAGGACCGCTGGGATTTGTCAGTGTGAGGCCGTTCAGCTCGACTGAGGCCTTGTAGGAACCTTCCATGTAGAACTCGCCATCGGTGGAAGAACCCGACAGTGTGTAGGTAATCTCGCCAACCAAGGCATCGACCGATTCGCTCTGAACGAGCTTTACATGCGAGGATGTGCCACTCTGCACAGTCACATAACTGCTGATGTTGCTTGCTACAGTAACGGTGGCCGAATTGCCATTGTAGGCTATAGTCACGGTGTTGTCAGTCTGTGCATGGGCTGCTGTGAGACCTGACAGAAGGACTGCTGCGAGGAGTAGAAGTTTTTTCATATTGTTACGTTTTTTTATTAGAAATGATGATGAAAAAGATAGATTTAAAAAGAGGGAAGTGAATGGTCTTTCAGGTTAGCGCCTACCGCCCGGTCCTCCGCCCATCTGACCGCCACCCATTCCAGACGAACCGTACTGTTGCGCAGTGAGTGAGGTGCCTGAGCCATTCAGCGAGAAGGTGTAGCTGTTGCCAGCAGTCATGCCGGTAGCCGTGAAAAGAATGGAGCCACTGCTGTAGCTGGCAGGCAGAGAGAAGCTGGCCAGCAGCGTATCGCCACTATAGAGCGCAGCAACACTGCCTTTCGACACACTGCCCGATGTGGTGACATAGCCCTGAGTGGAATTGCTGTTAGAGGGCGTAGAGTTTCCGCCACCAATGGCGAAGAGGTTGCCGCCAGTGATGTAAACTGTGTAGTTCTGCTCCTCGTTGGCATCGATGCCACATTCAGGTGCACGGGAACCATAGGCTGCGGTATTTCCGCCTTGAATATAGACATTGCCATTAGCATCCAGTCCGTCATTCCCAGTACTACAAGCATAAATCGTTCCTCCATTGATGCAAAGATTGCCGGAAGCGTTGATGGCATCGTCGTAAGCCAGTGACGCCACGTTTCCACCCGAGATGGTAATGATGCCCTTGCTCTCAATGCCTTCCGAGCCACTGCCTCCTGTGGTACGCACTTTCACCGTACCACCAGAGATGGCTATATTGCCATCTGCCTTGATACCCTTGGCCTTGGAGTCGAGCGAACTACTATACTTATAAGTAGAGCCTGTGGTATAGACACCCACCGTGCCACCCTGGAAGTAAGCCTGCTGGTCAACGCTAATACCCTTGCCACCCGTGCCGGTGTTCTTCACGTAGAGCTCTCCTCCCGTGATGGTGAAGGTGGAGTCGGCCTTTACACAAGACGAGCCTGAGATGTCGGCCTCGTCGGAATCATAGACTGCCGAACCTGTGACGATGGCAGTGGTGCGTCCACCGCTGATGCGCACATGTCCGTCGCTGGAGAGTGCTTTCGCTCCGTCGGCAGATACCTGTACGTTGACCACACCACCATAGATACTGAGCAACTCGTCGCCCTTAATGCCATTGCCTGCGGTAGAGACCACATAGAGGTTGGTGTTGGGGCGTACCACTACATAGTCGGTACTGCGGATGCCAGCTTTACAGTTTCCAAACACATTGAGCTTGCCGCTGCCGCTGAAGATGAGCTGACCCTTGCTAAAGAAACATGCCTTGGCATCCGACTGCGAGCTGTCGGTGAGAGAGTTCTCTTTACCGGCTGCCAGCACAACAAACACGCGCTTCTTGCTCTGAATGTTGATAGGAGCACCCGTGGGGTTGGTGATGTCGGCACCTGCCAACTGCAGCTGAAACTTGCGGTCGCTGTAAACGGTGAGCGACCCATTGTCGGTAGTGCCGCTCACGGTGTAGCACACCACATCGGAGGTAGTGGAGTTGACCACCACATGACCATCGGCAGTGGTGACGATAAGCGAAGTGTCATCGGTATCGCCGCTGACAGTAGCGCCATCGGCACTGAAGACGATATTGACATTGCGGCTGAATGTGGTATTCTCGATGTAGTCCTCGTCATCAGCAGGAATCGTTTCCTGCTCAGTGAGAGCCGACGTATCAAGCGACACATCAAACGCATCGACATCGCTGTCGAACCTTACGGCTTCTGTACTGGCAAGTGCTTGCTGGGCTTCATCGACTGAAGAGACACTGTCGGCATCGTTGGCCGAGCAACCTTGGAAAAGAGAGAAAGATACGAGTAGCATCGTATAACATAATACCTTTTTCATCATCATTCATTTTTTTTAGAGAATCATCGAGAGCGAAGGTATGCAAAAAGAAAAAAACGGGGCAAATACGTTCAACGAAAGCCCCGTTTTATTCAGTAAAACTTATTTCAGACCAGCGCCCTTCAGCAGTTTGTTGGCACCTTCGTTCACCTTTTCGTTCACCTTGTTGGCTCCCTCGTTCACCTTGTCGGCTGCAGCCTGCTTGGCAGCGTCAACCTGGTCCTGAGCAGCCTGTTTGGCAGCATCCACTTGGTCAGCAGCCCCCTGAACAGCAGCGTTGGCGGCATCCTCAGTGGTGCCTACCACACTCTTCAGATTTTCGATAATGCTCTGGGCGGGTGTCTCCACCAGGGTGTTCACCGTAGCCTTCACTACCTCATTGTCGCCAACGAGGTTGTTCACCTTCTCGGCATTCTCCTTCAGGTAGTTCTGAACGGTCTCGAGATACTGCTGAGCCTGCTCGGGATTGTTCTGAAGCAACTCGGCCACCTTGTTCTGGGTAGCAGTGAGTGCCTCCTGGAACTTGTTCACGTCGCCAGCAGCCAACTGGGCGGCCAGATCGGCAGTGGCATTCTCCAAATCAACGGTTTCAACTTCAGTGTTTTCAGCACTCTGGTTCTGTGCAGCCTTGTTGCCGCAAGAAGCAAATGTCATGGCGCATACAGCCATTGCCATCATAAAAAACTTTCTCATAATAAAATTTTAATGTGTGATTAATTAAACAATGTGTTATAAATAAAAAAAATGGTTATCGAATCGCATTTCGGACATTCGCTGTTTCTTACACTTTATGCCCTAAAACGGGGGCAAATATAAGAAATAAACTTGAATTCAGCAAAAAATATCTGTAATCTTTTGGTCAATATAGATTAAATTACTATTTTTGTACCTCCTAAAAATCTACACCAACCTAAGAAAAAACATGATTAAGAGTTTAATCAAGACCAGAGTTGTAGGAGTGGATATTGGTTTGCAATATACCACCTATGCCATTGTCGACGTGAGAGGAAACATCATTGACAAAGCCAGTTTCCCCACAACCGACTATCCCAATGTGAACACCTTCATCTCATCGCTTTGCGACAACATACTGAAGTTGATAGAGGCCAACGGGTGCTATGAGGACATACGCTCGATAGGCATTAGTGCTCCCAGTTCCAACTACATGACGGGCAACATTGAGAATTCCGGCAACCTGCTTTGGAAGGGCGTGATTCCGCTGTCAGCCCTGATGCGCGACCGATTAGGAATGGCAGTGGCTGTAGCCAACAATGCCCATGTAAGAGCACTGGGCGAATGGACCTACGGCTGCGCCCACGGCATGAAGGACTTCTTGTTCATAACGTTGGATCAAGGTTTCGGAAGCTGCATATTCTCAAATGGTCATATACACTTAGGCAACGAAGGCTTTGCGGGCGAAATAGGACACTGCTGCGTATATCCTGGAGGGCGTCAGTGTACGTGCGGCAGTCGCGGGTGCCTCGAAGCTTACTGTGGTGCAGCAGGCATTGTGCAGACGGCTTACGAAGTGATGGAAGAACGCAACGAGCCATCACTGATGCGCAACTGCAAAGAACTGACACCAAAGTTCATCACTGAGTGCTGCGACAAGGGCGACGAGCTGGCCATCGAGGTGTATCGCCGTACAGGATTCATCTTTGGTATAGGGTTAGCCAACTATGCATCGGTGTTCGACCCAGAGGCCATCATCCTCACAGGCGGCATATCGAAAGCTGGCAAGTGGCTGCTCGAACCCACCAACAAATCGTTTGAGGAGCACGTGTTCCACAACATCGAGAACAAAGTGAAGTTCATGTTCTCATCACTCAATGACGATGAGCGCAACATGCTCGGTGCCAGTGCACTGGCATGGAGCGTAAAGGAATATTCGCTATTCAAGTAATCAGGAACTCACACCTACATACCTATTATATAAATAACCATGGAAGAGAATATAAAAAGCAGAGTCGTGGGTGTTGACATCAGCATCAAGCACACTACCTTTGCCATTGTTGACATACGCGGCAACATTCTTGCACGCGACCAATTTCCCACTAACGAGTATCTCAACGTAAACGACTTTGTAACGGCACTGAGCGAGAGAATCATCATGCTTGCCGAGGAGAACGGAGGCTACGACAAGATACGCTCCGTCGGTGTGAGTGCGCCGAGTGCCAACTTCCTCACAGGCTGCATTGAGAACTCACCCAATCTGCCATGGAGAGGCATCATACCCCTGGCTGCCATGCTGCGCGACCGTATGGGCATTGCAGTGGCACTGGGCAACGATGCCCACGTCACAGCGCTGGGAGAAAACACCTACGGAAGTGCTCACGGCATGAAGAACTTTGTCATCATCTCGCTGGGACACGGCATTGGCAGTTGCATCTTCTCGCACGGAGAGGTGCATTTCGGTGTGAACGGCTTTGCCGGAGAAATAGGCCACACCTGCATCAAGCATAACGGCAGGGATTGTGGATGTGGGCGCAAAGGTTGTCTGGAAGCCTATTGCGCGGAGAAGGGCATCATTGCCACCGCCCACGAGATGATGGAGGCAAGCAACGAGCCATCGCTCATGCGTGAGTTGGACGAGCTGACCCCACGCACCATCGTGGACTGTTGCGAAAAGGGCGACAAGATGGCAATCGAGGTATTCCGAATCACTGGCGAGAAACTTGGCATAGCGATGGCTGCCTTAGCTACGCTCATCAACCCTGAAGCCATCATCTTCACCGGTGGCATATCCAATGCCGGACACTGGCTGTTCGACTCTACAGAAGAGACGTTCAACAGCCATGTGTTCCACAACATCAAAGGGCATGTGAAACTGCAACGCTCTACCATTGACGACCGTGAACGCGACGTGATGGGAGCCAGCGCCTTGGCCTGGGGTATCAAGGAGTATTCATTGTTTAAGTAGAAAGAATGAACGTAGAGAAAATTAATCAGATCATACAACAACGACCAAATATGAGTACCGCCCTCGGGATGGAGTTTATCTCCACACCCGAGGACGATACATGTATGGCCCGCATGAAAGTAGATGAGCGCAACCGTCAGCCATTCGGCTATCTGAGCGGTGGAGCCTCGCTGGCATTGGCTGAGAATGTGGCAGGCGTAGGTTCAGCCGCCCTTTGCGAAGGGTGCTCATGCCTAGGCATCGAGGTGAGCGGCAGCCACATGAAGGCTGTAGCCGAAGGCGACACGGTGACGGCTTTCGCCCGATTGCTGCATGGCGGACATAAGTTGCATGTGTGGCAGGTTGACATCAAGGACACCCAAGGGCAGCTCATATCGAGCGTGAGGGTCACCAACTTTATTATGCACCACAGCAAGCCATGAACAGTTGTTTCGCACTTTACCGGCTCCCGTTTGCGCAGACCTACACGGAGATAGCGCAAACAGAGGGCAACATTGAGCAGTTAGATTCATGCACAGCGCTCAACGGGCGTAGCGGCTTCGTGGTGGCTCCGTTCCAGGTATCGCCCAACTGCCCCATCATGCTCATCCGGCCTGACCACATCACCGAGCACCCCATTGAGGAGGTGGCATCAGTAGAGGAAGCTGTCAGCAGTTTCCAACTTCACAGAGACCACTATGCCGCTGACTTTGCTGCCTTCCATGCTCAGCTCAAGACTGGCACCTTCAGGAAGATTGTACTGGCACGCAACGCCACGCTCTGCCCCAACCGTCCGCTTGACCCCAAGCAGCTCTTCATGCTGGCCTGTCGGCGTTACCCGCGTCTGTTCATTGCGCTCGTAGCTTTGCCCAATGGTCATTATTGGCTCACCGCCACTCCCGAAATCCTGCTTGAGGGCATCGACACCGACTGGCGCACCATTGCTCTGGCTGGCACCATGCAGTTGCAAGACGATGAGCTGCAAGGTGAGGGCGAGACCATGCGCTGGTCAACGAAGAACATTCAGGAGCAGCACTACGTGGCTACCTACATAGCCGACACCCTGAGCCGCCTGCACCTCAGCTATCACGAAGAGGGGCCACGCACTGTCAGGGCAGCCAATCTGGTGCATCTTCGCAGCGACTTCACCTTCACGCTTCCCGATGCTTCGCGCATCGGCAATCTGCTCCAAGCGCTCCACCCCACTCCAGCCGTCTGCGGTCTGCCGCGTGAAGCCACGTTCCGCTTCATCACCACTCATGAGCACACCGACCGCCAGTACTACAGCGGATTCATGGGACCCATGAACCTCCATTCGCCTCTCTCCACTCACCTCTACGTCTCCCTGCGCTGCATGCAGATATGCCCCGATGCCTACCACCTCTATGCAGGCGGCGGACTGCTGAAAGACAGCGTGGAGGAATCGGAATGGCAGGAGACCGAAGCCAAAATGCAGACCATGAAATCCCTCTTAGGCATTTAGCTGCCATCTCTCACCTCTCACCTCTCCCCATGTATTCGAACAAGGAAAACGTCAATATTCTCACTGCCCTGCTTGTGGCTCATGGCATTCGTCATGCGGTGGTATGCCCTGGCAGTCGCAATGCTCCCATCGTTCACAATCTGAACGAGTGTCCCGACATCACATGTCACCCCGTCACCGACGAGCGTTCGGCAGGCTTCTATGCACTCGGCATGACACAAATGCTGCAGCAACCCGTAGTGGTGTGTGTCACCAGTGGCACGGCTCTGCTCAACGTTGTGCCAGCCGTAGCTGAAGCCTACTATCAGCACCGTCCGCTCGTAGTGCTATCAGCCGACCGCCCTGCTGCATGGATTGACCAGCTCGACGGCCAAACGCTGCCACAGCCCGATGCTCTGGGCCGCTTCGTTTGCAAGGCAGTCACCCTGCCCGAACCCCACGATGCCACCGAACGCTGGCACTGTAACCGTCTTGTGAACGAGGCCCTGCTCAAGAAGAACGGCCCCGTACACATCAATGTGCCCATCAGCGAACCGCTGTTCGACTTCACCACCGAAGCCCTGCCAGAAGAGCGTTGCATAGAATGGCAGCAAGCCGACCTTTCATCTATCATGCTCAACCACATCGCCCACATGTTCCGCCAGTCAGAGCGCCCCATGCTCATCTGCGGACAGCCCATGAACCCGGGCATGGACGAGGCTGTCTGTATGATAGGCGACGATGAGCGCTACGTACCAGACTTCGTGCTCTACACAGGTGGCTCCATCGTGAGCAAGCGACTGAAGCACTTCCTGCGCAAAGCTAAACAGACGTGGATTGTCAACCCCACAGGTGAGGTCAACGACACGTTTATGAATCTGACGAATGTGATTCAGGGAGACGGTGAGATGGTAGCCGACTACATTCGCTTCATGCTCGAGCAGGAGCCCCACCCCTTCGTTCAACTGTGGCAGGAACTGTTGCAGCGCGTGCAACAGCATGCCCGTCAGTTTGAGCCCACTTTCTCAAACATGGCTGCCGTGAAATACTTTGAACAGCAGGCCGCACCTGGCTATCGACACTATGCCAACAGCACCGCCATCCGACTGGCCAACATCTATGCCCATGAGAGTGTCTTCTGCAATCGTGGTGTCAACGGCATCGAAGGGTCGCTCTCCACAGCTGCAGGGTTCTCGCTTGTGGCTGACCGTCGCGTCTATTGCATCACGGGCGACCTCAGTTTCTTCTACGATCAGAACGCATTGTGGAATCAGAATCTTTCAGGCCGTTTCCGTATTCTCCTGCTTAACAATGGATGTGGCGGTATTTTCAACATGCTTCCAGGACTTGATCAGAGTCCTGCTCGCGATAGTTTTGTTGCTGCCTCTCATCATACCCGTGCAGAGGGTATCTGTCAGCAAAACGATATCGTTTATCTGTCTGCCTCTGATATGCCTGAAATGCGTGCAGGAATCGATACCTTATTAAATATAGAGAGTGATCGCCCGGTGCTTCTCGAGGTGTTTACCTCTCCTCTCGATGACGAAAGTGTGCTTCGTGACTATTTTACAGCTATTAAATATAAATAATGATAGATTATGTCAAGAGATTGGAAACAAATACGCGAATTTAAGGAGATTCTGTTTGAGTCTTATAATGGTATTGCCAAGATTACCATTAACCGTCCGCAATACCGTAATGCTTTTACCCCCAAGACGACATGGGAACTCTCGCAGGCCTTTTCGATGTGTCGCGAGATGCAGGACATTTCTGTAGTACTGTTGACAGGCGCGATGTCTGAAGTGCCTGAGGGCAAGACCCTCGCCGATGTGAAACATGCGTTCTGCAGTGGTGGTGATATGCATGTGAAGGGGCGTGGCGGCTATGTCGATGAAGAAGGTGTGCCCCGTCTCAGTGTGCTCGATGTGCAGATGCAGATCCGTCGTCTGCCCAAGCCCGTTATTGCGATGGTGAATGGCTATGCTATCGGTGGTGGTCACGTACTCCACCTTGTCTGTGACCTCACTATAGCCTCCGAGAATGCCATCTTCGGACAGACGGGACCAAAGGTGGGCTCGTTCGATGCAGGCTTCGGCTCTTCGTATCTGGCTCGTATCGTAGGTCAGAAGAAAGCCCGCGAGATCTGGTTCCTCTGCCGACAATATACGGCCAAGGAGGCTGAGGAGATGGGGATGGTCAATAAGGTGGTGCCTATAGAGCGCCTCGAAGACGAGTGTGTCGAGTGGGCAGAAATCATGATGGAACGTTCTCCTCTTGCCTTGCGTATGATCAAGGCTGGACTCAATGCAGAACTCGATGGTCAGGCTGGTATTCAGGAACTCGCCGGCGACTGCACCATGCTCTACTATTTTCTCGATGAGGCTCAGGAGGGTGGAAAAGCCTTCCTCGAGAAACGCAAGCCCGACTTCAAGAAATATCCCAAACTGCCATGACCTATCAGATAGAGGAGCGTCTGCTCCATTTCAAACAGCCTGCAGGAACGTCGCGTGGAGTTTACACTACCAGGAAGATTTGGTTGGTTCACTTGTCTGATGGCGAAAAGTCTGGAATAGGAGAGTGTGCACCATTGCCTGATTTGAGTTGCGATGTGCTCAGCGATGAGATTTACGAACAGAAACTCAACGTCTTCTGTCGGGAACTCTGCCAGACAGGCGAGATTGATGTTGAGGCGGTGCGCGACTATCCCTCGATGCTTTTTGGCCTCGAGACAGCCTTACTGAACCTTCGCAATGGTAATCTGCTTTTCGATACTCCTTTTTCACGAGGCGAAGAAGGCATTCCCATCAATGGTCTTGTCTGGATGGGGCGTTACGACGAGATGCTTCAACGACTTGAAGAAAAACTTGAGAAAGGCTTCCGTTGCGTCAAACTTAAGATAGGTGCCATCGACTTTGAGCAAGAACTCGATCTTATCCGTCGCATCCGTTCTCGCTTCTCGTTTCATGAAGTGGAATTGCGCCTCGACGCTAATGGTGCTTTCCTTTACGAAGAGGCTCTCTATAAACTCGAACTTCTCTCGCAATATGCTATTCACTCAATAGAACAGCCTATCCGGCAGGGACAATGGGCCTATATGGCAGAACTTTGTCGGGAGTCGCCTCTGCCTATTGCGCTTGATGAAGAACTTATCGGTGTCAACGATCCTGAGATGAAAAGTCATATGCTCCATATCATCAAACCTCGCTATATCATCCTTAAACCTTCGCTCCACGGTGGAATGACGGGTTGTAGGGAATGGATACAGACTGCTAAGGAACAGGGCATTGGCTCGTGGATTACTTCTGCCCTTGAGAGTAACATCGGCCTTAACGCCATCGCACAGTTCGCCTCTGATGTCTATGGTCCTCAAATCTCTATGCCCCAGGGACTTGGCACAGGCCA
>JAEEGH010009737.1_pt1 | contig 22287 bp, 12 predicted proteins | sample 9134181 | NCBI WGS metagenome assembly JAEEGH01 (sample SAMN16246544, study PRJNA631951) | gut metagenome | biome: gut microbiome; feature: rumen; material: DP-attached | host: Bos | place: Iran: Karaj | collected 2018-10
CGCCCGGAAGAGGCGGAGGTCGCCATCGACGTCGCCGGCCGCGTGGGCCGCGTCTGGAACGGCGCCTTTGAAAACGGCAGGCTCCGCGTCGGGGGCAACGACGGCGCGGTCTTCGAAGTCCTCTGGCGGGAACAACCATGACACTCGTCACTCGTCGTTTGTCGCTCGTCGTTCTCCCGGCGCTGGCCGCGCTTCAGGCCAGTGCCGCGCTCGTCCCCGTTTCGCCGACCGGCGGCGAAACCGTGGCGCTCCTTCCCGACGCCCAGAAGAAGGTCATGGACCTGCCGACGCTGGCGGAGCGCATCGCCCTCTTCCGCGAAGACCGGGAAACGGGCGGCGCCGTCCTTCGGCGCGGCAAGTTCTGGCGCAAGGCGAATCCCGTCGTGCTGACCTGGCGCGCGACGGAGGGCGAGACCGGGCCGTGGAAGGTCGAGATCGCCAGGGACTCCGGTTTCGAGGATGCCGATGTCCGCTATTTGGGCAAGGACGCGGAGGGACTATCGGTGGATGGCGACACGTTTTCGTTCACAGTGCCGCGCGCGAATCTCGAAATCGGTCGCAAATACTACTGGCGCGTCACGGGGCTTGGCAAGCCGGAGAAAGGACGGAAAAAGGGTGCGCCCGTGCGCTCCGAGGCGGCGGCTTTCGCGACAGAAGACCGTGCGCCGCGCTGGATCGAAATCGAAGGCCGCTCCGGCAACATCCGCGACATCGGCGGATGGCGCACCGCAGACGGCCGCCGTGTCCTGCAGGGCATGGCCTTTCGCGGGAAGGGACTCAACGACAACTCCGTCACGGGCGAACGCCAGGGGCCAAACCGCCTCACCGTCGAGGACGTGAAATACTTCACGCAAACCCTCGGCATCAGGACAGATCTCGACCTTCGCACGAAAGCCGAGACGGCAGACCTCGACGAGTCGCCGCTGGGTCCCGGCGTGAATCTGATCATGCGCTCGTCCCCGGCATACAGGGGCATCTTCGAAAAGGGCCGGAAGACGTCGATTATGGCCGAGAACATCCGCGTGTTCTGCGACAGGGCGAACTACCCGATCTACTTCCACTGCATCGGCGGCGCCGACCGCACCGGCTCGCTCGCCTACATCCTGCTCGGCGTCCTGGGCGTCCCGCAGCACGACATCGAGACGGAATGGGAATCCACTTTCTACCCGAACATGACCGACGACCTCGAAGAATCCAATCCTAATCGCATTCGCAGCGAACTGCATTTCGTCAAGGGCCTCTCCGCATACGGTGACGAGAACGACACCTGGCAGCGCCGCTGCGAACTCTACCTGCTCGACTGCGGCGTCACCGAAGAGGAAATCGCCCGTCTGCGTGAAATACTGCTTGAGCCATAAAAATACGGAACAACCATGAAACCTGTCATCTCCACATCGCACGACCGCGTCCGCACCCCGCTCGCAATCGACTTTCCGCGCCTCGGCACCGTCCGCCCGCGCTCCGCCTCCGAAATCGGCCCGTCCAACTGGACGCTCGGCTGCGAGGTTCTCGACCGCGACTTCGCCGACTGGGACGAATACAAGGACTACATCGCCCCGCTGGGCCTCAAGACCATCCGCCTCCAGTCCGGCTGGGCCAAGTGCGAGCGCGTGAAGGGCAAATACGACTTCGCGTGGCTCGACCACATCGTCGATGACGCCATCGCGCGCGGCATCGAGCCGATTCTCGAAACCGGCTACGGCAACCCTGTCTATCCCGGCGGCGGCGGCTTCGACCTCGGCGCCGGCTTCCCCGTGAGCGAGGAGGGACTGGCCGCCTGGGACGCCTGGGTCGATGCCATCGCCCGCCACTTCAGGGGGCGCGTCCGCGACTGGTTCATGTGGAACGAGCCGGACACCAAGGAGAAGACCCCGGAAATGATCGCCGCCTTCAACGTCCGCACCGCGCGGATCGTGAAAAAGGCCATCCCCGACGCGCGCATCGCGGGCCTTTCCCTCGCCCGCAACCAGCCCGCCTATTTCGAGGACTGCCTCCGCGCGCTGGGATCCGATGTTGCGCTCTTCGACTGGTTCATCTACCACGGCTACAACCAGGCGCCTGAAGGCTCCTACCGCCCCGTCGAGATCCAGAAGGCCATCGCCGCAAAGTACGCACCCCACGCGAAGCTGCGCCAGGGCGAGAACGGCGCGCCGAGCGAAATGGCCGCCATCTTCGCCCTGAAGCGCATCCCGTGGTCGGAATACTCCCAGGCCAAGTGGAACCTGCGCCGGATGCTCGCCGACTTCGGCCACGGCGTCCTGTCGAGCGCCTTCACGATCTCCGACTTCAACCACAAGGGCAAGGAGATCAACCACAAGGGTCTGCTGCGCGCCGACAACGACCACCGCATCATCGGCATCAAGCGGGCGTGGTATGCCACGCAGAACCTCGCGAGCGTCTTCGGCGGCGGCGCGTGGGAGACCGAGGGGTGCGACGACTCCCCCGGCGAGCCGGACTTCTGCGCCGACTCGGCGAGGGGGCCGCGCACGACGGGCCTGCGCTCCACCGACCTCTCGCTTTCGACCTATTCCTTCCGGCGCAGCGACACCGGGGCGAGGGCCCTGGCCTTCTGGGTCCACGGCTGCGACATCTCGCCGGAGCTGGACTTCACGAACGCCCCCAAGGGCCATGTCCGAGAGCCGGACGACGGACGCATTCTGCAATACACGCATCCGGGAAACTCCTTCGAGACCCGCCCGGCGGTCTTCGAGGACATCGGCGGCGAACCGCTGCGCGACCCCGTGTGGGTGGACATCTTCACGGGCCGCGTCTTCGACTTCCCGCACGAGAACATCATCCCCTGCCGCGACCGGGTCATCTACACCGACGTCCCCGTTTACGACTCCCCCTGCCTTCTCATCGAACGCGACGCCATAATCTGGGATCCAATGCCATAGCATGGTATAATGGAATCCATGAATGGCTGCATCATTTCCCCTGAAGCTGAAGGCGTTTCATCTGTCCGCCTAGCCGAATTCATCGAGCGCTTCTTCGCGCTTGAGTGGACGCATGGACTTGTCGTCATGCGCCACGGTCGCATCGTGGCCGAGTGTTATTGCGACCTCTGCTCTCCCGCCGACCGCCACCAGCTCTTTTCACTGAGCAAAAGCTTCACAAGCTCAGCCGTCGGCATAGCCCTTGGCGAAGGGCTCATCCCATCCCTGGACGCGCCACTCATATCGTTCTTCCCCGAATTTGATTCGCCGAAGGTGACGGAACGGATGCGGCGCGTGACGCTGCGCCACCTGCTAATGATGGGCATGGGCCGCGCCTCCTGCGGCCTCTGGGGCGACCGCTACGGACGGTTGCACGAAACCTTCGCCGCCTCTCCCGCCGCGTCGGACATGCGTGCCGTAGCGGAAAGGTTCGCGAGCGGGCTTGAGTTTTTCGATGACGATGCGCCGCCGGTGCGCCACCTTCTTGAAGACGAACTAAGCGACGAGCCGGGTTCACGCTTTGAATACAACACCGGCGCGACCTTTCTGCTCTCGGCCGTCTTGCAGAAGGTGACGGGTCAACGACTCCACGACTATCTGCGCGACCGACTGTTCCGCCCGCTCGGCATCGCCGACGATGTCGAATGGGACGATCTTCCAGGGAGTGGCGGCATCGCCCTCGGCGGCGCGGGCCTGAACCTAACGGTGCGAGAAATCGCAGCCGCAGGGCAGCTGTGGCTTCGCGGCGGTGTCCTGCCTGACGGCCGCCGCCTGATTCCGGCCTCATACATGGCCGAGGCCACGGCGAAGCAGATTGAAAATGACGGCCCGGGGCGCGCCACGGACTGGTGCCAGGGATACGGCTACCAATTCTGGCGGTGCCAGCATGGTGCCTTCCGCGGCGATGGTGCAAGCGGCCAGCTTGCCGTCATGCTCCCCGAGCAGGACGCCGTCGTCGCCGCAACTGCCGGACTCTGCAATATGCAGGGCGAACTCGATGTCATCTGGGAGCACCTGCTGCCCGCCTTCTCCGACGCCCCGCTGCCAGCCAATCCCACTGGCGTGGCGCGGCTCCGCGAAGTCGAGAATGGGCAGCGCTTCGATCTCGGACCTGCCGGAGTGCCCGATCCCGCCACTTTGCCTTTAAATGAGACCGCCCGCTTCCGCTGCGCGCCGAATCCGCTAGGTCTCGTGGCGCTCGCCATCTCGCAGGACTCTGGCGGCGCAACTCTTGAGTTCACTTTCGGAGACGGCTTCACGGACGCCCTTCGCGCCGGATACCGTGCGCCACGCGCATCGCAGTTGCGCAGGGTCGTGGCAGGACACTCTTTCAGGGCCTTCGCCCGCGCATCCTGGGCTGCTCCTGGCCAGTTGCGTTTCAAGGTGGCGGTTCCATGTTCAACCGCCTTCTTCACGATGGATTTGGATTTCACCGCTCCATCATTCCATTCGAAGACGCCGATAATGTTTGCGCACACATGGCTGGCGGATGTCGCGATACAACTTTTTGGGGAAAAGCGAAAGGAATACGGCGATGAATCTCGAACGGATTGAAGCCTCGTTTGACGAGGCGGTCTTCGTTGACGGACTTCCCATCTCCGAAGTGAACGCAGGAGTCCGGCGCGTTTACGACGAGGGCGAGCGCATGGGCGCGCCGTTCCCCGTGACGAGGGCGAAGATGCTTGAATACGTCCTTGCGAACGCGCGGCTGGCCGTGAACAAGGACGACGCTTTTGCGGGCATTGTCGAGCGCGACTACCTCGACAGGCGCTATGGCGTTGGAGAAATCGCCCGTATCCAGAACGAACGCGCTGGAATCATAGCCGAACGCGACTTCCCCGAAGGGAACCGCCGCACCTGCGCCGCTTGGAACGAGGGTCGCTTCTTCACGCAGTGCGACCGCAGCCATACCTCCCCCGACTGGGACCGCATCCTCTCGCTTGGAATACCCGGCCTCATCGCCGAGGCCGAAGAGCGCAACGCCGCGCACCCCACGCCCTTCACGGAATCGATTGTCCTCTCCAGCCGCGCCTTGCGCGACTTCGCCCTGCGCTTCGCCGCCGTCTGCGGCCGCGAAGGCCGTCCCGACCTCGCCGCCGACCTCGAAGCCATCGCGGCGCGTCCGCCTGAAAATCTCCACGAGGCGCTGCAACTCGCAATCCTCTACTGGCATGCCCAGGAGATTGAGGGCGAGTGGGTGCGCTCCTGGGGCATCTTCGACCGCCAGTATCTGCCATTCCTGGAACGCGACATAGCGGCGGGGCGCCTCACCGAGGAGGGCGCGGAGGAGATGCTCGTCCGATTCTTCGGCTTTCTGCATGCGGAGTCCAAGGGCCGCGATGCCGGCGCCGCGTTCTGCTTCGGCGGCTATCTTCCCGGCGAGCCGCTTCGCGACGGCTGCAACCGCCTCACGCGCCTCGCCTGGCGCGCCTTCCGCACGCTTGGAACGCCTAGCCCGAAGTTCTCCATCCGCGTAAATCCGGACACCCCGCCCGAACTCCTGCGCTTCGCCGCTGAATGCATCCAGGAGGGGAAGAACGCAATGGTCTTCGCCAACGAGCCGCTAGTCCGGGATGCCATGCTCCGGCGCGGCAAGGACAAGGCCGACCTCGCCAACTTCATCCCCATCGGCTGCTACGAGCCCGCCATAATGGGCCGGGAACTCTCCTGCACCATGGAGTGCGTATTCAATCTCGCAAAGGCAGCAGAAGACCTCATTCTCGACGCCTCCTTTGCGCCTTCCTCCTTCGCCGAAGTCGAGGCGCGCTACTTCGCCACGCTTGAGCGCGACCTCCGGGAAGCGCTCGCCATCGCCCGCAAGTGGGAAGTCGCCTGGCGTGACATCAACCCGTCCCCCATCCTTTCGGCGACGATGGCCGACTGCATGGAACGCGGCCTCGACGTCTCGCAGTTTGGCACCAAATACGCGACGAGCGGCATCGTATGCGCGGGGCTGGCGACAGCCGTCGATTCGCTACTTGCTCTCCGCGCCGTGGTCTTCGACGAAAAGAAAGTCAGCTTCGCCGCCTTCCGCGACATTCTCCGCGCTGATTGGGAAGGCTATGAGGATCTGCGCCAGTTCGCCCTGCGGCGCGCGCAGAAGTGGGGCGGCGGCGACGGGAACGCCGACGCCGACGCCCTCGGCAAGCGCATCTGCAAGACTGCCGCCGACATCATCGAGCACACACCGAGCGAAAAGCAGGGCGGATTCCAGATGGGCCTTTGGTCCATCGACTGGTGCATCGGCATGGGGAAGAAGATGGGTGCGACGCCCGACGGACGCCACGCAGGAACGCCAGTGTCGAAGAACTCGGGCGCTTCCTTCGGGTGCGACGCTGACGGATCGGCCGGTGTCGTCGAAAGCCTTTCGCTCCTTGACCATGCGCGCTTCCCCGACGGCGCCGTCTTAGATGTGATGGTGCCCCGACGCACCATAGAAGGCGAGGAAGGACTGGCCTTCCTAACGGGCTTTGTCCGCGCATTCTTCGCCAGCGGTGGGCAGTTTGTCCACTTCAACTCCCTCTCCCCCGACACCCTGCGCGCGGCCCAGCGCGACCCTGCGAAATACCGCAACCTCCAAGTGCGCCTCTGCGGCTGGAATGTCCGCTTCGTCGATCTTGACCGTCCGCACCAGGACTGGGTCATCGCCGAGGCGGAGGGAAGCGATAAATAATGTGCCAATATGAAAATGTTGCCAATGCCAAAACCCAATACCGAATTAGAATAGTTACATTGATAATTGGCAACATTGGTATTGGCTGTTTCCACATTTTCACATTTTCATCTCTCCGTTCCCCATTTTTTGAGTGGCGCGCCAGACCGACGGCGCAGAGCCTAGACGGCGGCGGCAGAGGCGCGAGAAGTAAGTCTCCGAGGCGAAGCCGCACTTCGCGGAAATTTCGGCAATGGGGATGTCGGTCATTGCGAGAAGCTCGCGGGCGCGTGCCAGCCGCGTCTCCTCGACGTGCTTCTGGATCGTCATGCCGGTCGCCGCGAAGAGGCGGTCGGCATGCCGGCGCCCGACGTGCATGGCCCTAGCCACGTCGTCCGCGCCGATGTAGGGGTAGCTGGAGTGGGCCTCGATGAAGTCCAGCCCTTCCTGAAGACGCGGGTCGTTGGAATGTGCGGTGTCCGTGCGGGAGCTTTCGCGCCGCGCCACGCCGAGGATGCCGTAGAGGAGCTGTTCGGGGCGCCGCGGCTTTTGGGAGGACTTCGCATCGTCGCGGCCGCCGCCAGCCCGCTCCTTCCTGTCCATTAGCCGATCGAGCGTTTCGGCCGCGAGGCGCCCCGCCCCTTCGAAGTCGATGCGGACACTGGATAGGTGTGGCCGGATTGAAAGGCAATAGGTGTCGTCGTCATCCGCCCCGATGATGGCGGCGTCGCGCGGCACCTGCAGCCCGGCCGCGAGGCAGGCTTCCAGCGTGAACTTGGCGAGCCGGTCGCTGGGGGCGAAGATGCCGAATGGGCGGGGGAGGCGGACGAGCCAGCGAGAAAGCGATTCGCTTTCGGCGCCCCAGTCCCAGTCGGTCTTCGGCACGTAGCGCCGTGCGATGCCCCCCGCCTCGTGGATGCAGTGGATGAAGGCCTGTTCGCGTGGCCGTGTCCAAGTCTGGGGCTTCAGCATCGGAATCACGGCAAAGACGCGGCGGCCCGTCGCCAGCAGTTCCTTCGCCGCGGCTTCGGCCACGGCGCGGCTGTCGCACGAGACGAATGCCCAGGGACCGCAACGCAAGGCGGCGTCTCCGGCGTCGAGCGCGACCAGCGGGACGCCAAGCGCGGCGAGCGTCCCGTCGGCGATGGAGTCGATGTGGCGTGCGATGACGCCGTCCGCCCCCGCCAGGAGCTTGTCATATTTCGCGTAGTCGCGGCCCATGAAGTAGATGTCGATCGTCTGCAGCGACCAGCCGAGGCGGCGCGCGGCGTCCGTGACGCCGCGCAGCTCGGCTCGTGCCGGCGCGTAGTCCGTGGAAATCACGGCGACGACATTCCTATTTCTGCCTTGCATGGCGTCAATACTATCACATTCGCGTTGTCAAGACAAGGAAGGAATGTCCGAAAAGTGCAAGTCCTAAGAATCCTATTGCCTTGCAGTTGAAGGTATGGGATAATCTTTACCCGCAAGGTGCGGAAAGTGTCTGGCATGTCGCCGGACGCCGCGCCCGCAAACACGAAAGGACATCGCACATGCACCTCCGCCACATACTTCGTTCCGCCATCCTCGCGGTCGCCACAGGCGCGGCCCTTGTCGCCGCGCCAGTCTTGGCCGACACCGTTCGCAACATCGTCGGCAACGGCGAAACTTTCGCCGTGCCACACGCCTACACCTACTACCGCTTTATCGTGAAGGGCAGGAGTTCAAACAACGGATTCCGCATAGCAGAATTCGCCCTCTACGACAAAGACGGCAATCGCGTCAACCAAGGACTCACGGCGGCATTGGATGGCGACAAGGCCACGACGAACCTGCTTGCTGGAACGTATGCGCTTTACAGGAATCAGGCCAGCGACGTCTATGATTCGTTTGACCGAATGTTTGACGGGAATCCTTCCACGAGTTGCAACGCTTGGATAAACACGGCAGATACTGAGTGGCACTGGTGGTATTTTGTCATGCGTCTGGCGGACGGCGCAAATCCCGTATTCTCCTACAACGTCGCCCTCCCGACAAGCGAAACAGCAAAAAGCCCGAGGTCGTGGGCGCTTCAAGCAAGTGATGACCATGAAAGCTGGATAACGCTTGACGAATACGACGCGGCGGCGGCAGCGGACGCGGCCTTGTCTTCCGGCGGCTGGTGCAACGGCGGCGAAAACATCCCAGTGGATGACGAGAGCGCCAACTTTTTTATTGAACGCGGTGGAACACTCACCGTCACCTCGCCAGCGGAGGTGAAAAGCGTTCACACTTACGGCGGCACTGTCTCCATCGCCTCCGGGGCCGCGCTTGGCATCGACGTCCCGTCCGGCGAGTCGGCCCGGTTCACCGGCGGCGGACTTGCCGGAGCCGGCGCCTTCGAGAAGACAGGTGCGGGAACGCTCGCCGTCAGCGGCATCAACAGTGGCTTTGGCGGCAAGATTGAGTCCTCTGGCGGCACGCTCGCCTTCCGTCCGCTCCACGCCTCGCCGAAGTTCACATACTACCGCTTCATTATTAAAGACAGGGACGCTGTCTACGGCGGAAGCGACCAGCTCAAAATGACGGAAATCGCGCTCTTCGGCGCTGACGGGCGGCATATCAACGGGGATCTGGTCGAGGCCGCCGCCGAGGACAAGGCCACGACGAACCTCCTCGCCGGTACGTTCGCCGTTTACAGGAACCAGGCATCGTCATGGGGGAACGACTCCTACAAAAACCTCTTCGACGGGAAGACCTCGACAGGATGCCATGTCTGGATCAGCACCTACAACTCGGAATGGCACTGGGCCTATTTCGTCTTCCGCCCGATGGCGGAGAACGATGTCGCGCCAGCGTCCTACAACGTCGGCTTCGCATCAGATTGCAACGTGCGTTCATGGGCGCTGCAGGGAAGCGACGACCACACGACCTGGTTCACGCTCGACGAAAAAGACGCGACGTCCGTTGCGGAAATCAAGCCCAATGTGGCTGGTTGGGGCAACTCGGGAACGCCGCTCCCGCTCACGTGGGAAGGTTACAACGCCCCTGTCGGCGAGGTTGACGCCAAGTTCTTCCGTTTCACTGTAAAGGCCGTAGGCGCCTCCTCCGGAGGGGTGCGCGCCATTTCCGAATTAGCGCTTTATGACTTGCAGGGCAAGCGTCTCAACATTGGACTTTTGAATGGTGGAAACAATGTTTCGCCCTCATCGCTTTCGCCCAATTCGTTCACTTGGAAATACGAATGGGGCACTCCTCACTACGATCCCGCAGACCAGACCGAAGCCAATATGTTTGACGAGAACATGGAGACAAGACTTCAAGGATATAGTTTTGGGAATCAGCCTGATCCGTCAAAATCCTCGACATGGCTCGTCTGGACAATGAGGCTTACCGCCGCCACCGCTCCGGTTGCATCCTACAACTTCGCGCCATACGGGACTCCCGGAGGGCAGTCTTGCCCGGCAAACTGGCTCGTCGAGGCGAGCAAGGACGGCACAACATGGTTTGAGGTAGATGCTCGATCCGGCGAGGGGGCGGCGGCGCTCCTTCCGACGACGGCGAAGACCTACTGCAACGGCGGCCATCCAATCGGCTTCACGACGGGCCTCGACCGCTGGCTCTGCCCGACGGGCGCGGTAGTGGAGGTTGCCAACGGCGCGACGCTGGAACTTCCGGCGTCCGCTCCAAACACAGTTTCAGGTCTCGCCGCCGACCTCACGGCTGCCTCGCCTCTTGGAACCATTGCGAACTTCAACCCCGCCGCCGCCGGCACCCTCTACCTGACGACAGCGACGGCGCACCCGATGCTTGAGAACTATGCCCTGCCGATCACGTTCACGGGCCTCGCCAACGCGGCGAACGTCGAGAACTGGAATGTCGTCGTGAACGGCGTCGCCGCCGAGGCGGACGAATATGCGTTGGGCTTTGATGAAAACGATGTGCTGCGTGTCACGCGCCGCCGTGGCCCGACGGTAATCTATATGCGGTAATTCTAAAGCATCCGACAATGACACTCGCCCCACTCTGCGATGTCGCATGGGATAATGCTGCTCATTGGATTGGCGCGCCGGGATGCGAGGGAATAGCAATAGGCAAGTCTTTCGCCGTCCCGGAACCCGTCCTCCGGGCCACGCTTCGCATCGCCGCCCCCGGCTTCTACGAGGCGTGGCTGGATGGCGAGCGCATCGGAGACGCTGTCCTCGACCCCTCCCCCACCGACTTCACGAAACGGATCTATTTTCGCGAATACCCGCTCTCCATCGCACCTGGCGAACACGAACTTTGCGTCCTCCTCGGTCATGGTTGGCTGTGCCAGAGAACGATCTCCGCCTGGGACAACCACCTCGACAAGTGGCACGCCGAACCCTGTCTGCGCGCCGAACTTGTCGCCACATCCGGCAAAGGCGAACAAGCAACTCTTGTTCACAGCGACGCCACCTGGCGACTCATCCCAGCCCCGCTCGCTTGGGACGATCTGCGCGAGGGCGAAATCTGCGATCCATCCTTTGTTCTCCCGCGCAAGGGCTTCCGCGAGGGTGCCACGGCCACGGTCGTCCCTGGTCCGTCTGGGCAACTACAGAAGGCTGACTTTCCCCCGGCGCGTGTGAAGCGTCGTCTTGCGCCGAAGCGCGTCTGGCAACCGAAGGCCGGTGGCTGGTTATTTGACTTCGGCGAGGACATTGCCGGCTGGGTGCATTTCACATTCACGGGCGGAAGGCGCGGCGATGTCGCGACCATCCGCTACGACGAGCGCATCTCCCCCGATGGCGAACCTGCCGTCCACGTCGATTCGAAGGACCTCCCGACATGTGGAACCGCCGTCCTCTGGCCGGACAACGCCCGCGCCATCGACTGCTACCACTTCTCCTTCGGCTCCGGCGGCATCCTCCCTTCATCCGGCGACATCCCGCCAGCCGCCATGCAGCAGGATCGCTTCGTTTTGACGGGCGCCCCACGCGACGAATACGAGCCGCGCTTTGTCTGGCACGGCTTCCGCTACGTCTGGGTGCGCGGCGTGAAAGCCCAGCCCGAGGCCGTGGCCTGCGAAGTCCGGACAGACTTCGCCGAGACAGGCGCCTTTGAATGCTCCGACGCCCGCTTCAACGCGCTGGTGGCGATGGCGGATCGCGCCTACAAGGCCAACTTCGCCGACGGCGTCCCGACCGACTGCCCCCAGCGTGAAAAGAACGGCTGGCTTGGCGACGCGCGTTGCGCATGCGAACTGGCCCAATACGCCTATGACAACACGGCCGCTTACGTCAAATGGTGTCGCGACCTTGTGGACGCGCAGCGCGAGGACGGCGCCTTCCCCGGCATTGCGCCTTCGGGCGGCTGGGGATTCGGATCGGGCAAACTCGGCTTCGGCCCTGTGGCTGGAGTCGCAATCGCCCTCGTTCCGTGGTTGCTCTACGCCTACCGGAACGAAATGTCAGGACTGGAAATCTGCTACGAAACGATGAAGCGCTACGCCGCATTTGAACTGTCCCACCTAGACGCCGAGGGGATGGTTCCCTACGGCATCGGCGACTGGATCAGAACGGCCGGCGGCGACCATTATGTCAGTCCCCGGTTCGTCGGCACGGCATGCCTTTATGCCGTGCTGCGCATCATTTCCGAAACGGCGCGATTGAAAGGCCTGTCTGACGACGCCGCGCATTTCTCCAACCTTGCGTCCGCCACCTTTCGCGCCTTCAACTCCGTCCATGCCAAAGGCGACGGTCTCTACGGGAGCGGTCTTCAGACCGAACAGGCCGTCGCCCTTGCCTACGGCCTCGTCCCTAATTTCGAGCGCACGGCGGCAGAGGCACGGCTGGTCGATGCCGTGCATCGTGCTGGCGACCGCTTCGACGGCGGACTTTCAGGCACAAAGCACGTCTTTCGCGCCCTGTCTATGGCCGGCCACACCGACCTCGCCTTCAGAATGCTTACGGCCAAGGGGACGCCGGGGTTCATGCACTGGCTCGACTCAGGCGGAACGGCCCTCTGGGAAGACTGGTGGACGGGCGCCTCGCGGAACCACGTCATGTTTGGAGACTTCTCATGTTGGGCGCGGCAGTGGCTCGCCGGAATCCGCCTTGAAGAGGCACCCGGTTCGACTGCCGCAGTGCCGATTCCGGCGGAACCAGGCTTCCGGCGCGTCGTCGTCGCGCCGGAGTTCATTGACGGGCTTGACGGTGTCCGCTGCTCCGTGCGGACTCATGGCGGCGTCCTCTCCTGCGCGTGGAGGCGCGAGGGGGGAAGGATGGCGATGGAAGTCGAAGTTCCGCAAGGCACGACAGCCTTGGTCGTGCCGCCCTCGGGATCCGGCGACAGCCGTCGCGTCGATTCAGGCAAATGGAGGTTTCATAGTTGATACTGGAACAACGAGGAGATTGGAATGGAACGTTTCAAACTTGACTTCAATGACAGGGTTGCCGTCATAACTGGCGGAGCGGGACGCATTGGGCGGCCTCTCTGCGAAAAGCTAGCGTCCGTCGGCGTTGCGGTCGCCGTGGTCGATCTTGACGCCAAAGGCGCCGAGGAAGAGGCGGAGAGAATCCGCGCCGACGGCGGAGCGGCCCGCGGATACGGCATGGACGTGCAATCCGCCGAAAGCGTTTGCGAGACGGCTGGGCGCATCCTCGCGGACTTCGGGCGCGTGGACATTCTCGTCAACAATGCCGGCGTCTGGCGCAACAAGTTGATTGAGGACATGGACGAGGCGTTCTGGAACTTCCACGTCAACCTCAACTTGAACGGCGTGTTCCGCGTGACCAAGGCGTTTTTGCCGGGGATGCTTGAACGGCGCCATGGTCGAATTGTCAACGTCGGTTCGATTTCAGGCGAGGTCGGTTTGCCTGGATTCGGCGCATACGCCACCGCGAAGGCCGGTGTAATCATGTTCACGAAGACACTCGCCATGGAAGTCGCCAAGCGCGGGGTGACGGTGAACTGCGTGTCGCCCGGCATGATTGGCGACCATCCGCACGGCCCCATCAAGCTCACGTGGGTCGAGCGCTGGGGGACAGGCCCGGAAGTGGCGGACCTCGTCGTATTTCTTGTTTCCGACGGCGCATCGTTCATCACCGGCGTGGACTACACGATAGATGGCGGCCGCATCCTCGGCCCGCGTTTCGCCGACGTGTAGCCGCGTTACATCGAGGTTCATGTCATGGCAGCGCCTTTCCCGGACAAATCCCGCGTCGTCTTTTACGGAGACAGCATCACGCGCCTTGGTGGCGGCGTACTCCGCGTCGCCGCGCAATACCGTTCCCTCTTCCCGAAACAGGACGTTCGCTTTTTCAATGCCGGAATATCTGGCGGGAATCTTCAGGCCGCCGCGCTTTACTTCGACGGATGGGTGGCGCCGCTGCGCCCAACCCACGTCGTGCTTGCCTTCGGCGTGAACGACGCGAATGCAATCTTCGATGGTCGCCTTGAAGATGATGCCGAGTCAGTCCGCCTCGACGGAGAACTTGCCACTTTTCGTCAACGCTACGTGGCGTTGCTGGAGCGCGTATCCGCACTGGGTGCGACGGCGATTCCCCGCGCGATCACGCCTTTCGACGACACTGTAAGAAGCAACGACGGAGTCGAGCCCGCTTGTCACGGCAAGGCGGAGATGTTCCGCCGCATCGCGGCGGAAATCCGAGAGCTGGCGGCTGAGCGCGGGCTATACTGCGTTGACGACTGGACGCAGATGTCGGCGCTCCTTGCCGATGGGGAAAACGACTTCATGCAAGACCGCATCCATCCTACCGACCACGGGCAGTGGCGGATGGCCGAGACGCTTCTGGCCTCGCAGGGGTTGTCGATTGCGCCGTATCGCCCACGTGGGGAAACCGCATTCGAAAGCGGACAGTCGGAGTGGGACGCGCTTTCGCAGCGCCTCGCGAACATCCTTTCGGCGGAATGGACTTTTGTCCGAGACGAATCACTCGACATGGAATCCAGGCTCGCCAAGGTTCGCGCCTGGCTTGCGGCCAACGAAAACTGTCCAGGTGTCCATCCAGTTCTTCTGGGCTTTGCCCGCGACTACCTCCGCGACAAGCCCCAGGAGGCCGCGCTGCGGGCTTCAATCGACAGGGAAACCGCCAAGGATGATTAAGGAAACAGCGATGAATCTTGAACGGATTGAAGCCTCGTTTGACGAGGCGGTCTTCGTTGACGGCCTTCCAATCTCCGAAGTGAACGCAGGCGTCCGGCGTGTTTATGACGAAGGCGAGCGCATGTGCGCGCCGTTCCCCGTGACGAGGGCGAAAATGCTTGCGTACGTCCTTGCGAACGCGCGGTTGGCCGTGAACAAGGACGACGCCTTCGCGGGCATTGTCGAGCGCGACTACCTCGACAGGCGATATGGCGCCGGCGAAATCGCCCGCATCCAGAGCGAGCGCTGCGGGGCCATCGCGGAACGCGACTTCCCCGAAGAGAACCGCCGCACCTGCGCCGCCTGGAACGATGGCCGCTTCTTCACGCAATGCGACCGCAGCCACACCTCCCCCGACTGGGACCGCATTCTCGCCCTCGGCATCCCCGGCCTCCTCGCCGACGCCGAGGCGCGCCACGCCGCGAATCCAACACCCTTCACGGAATCCGCCGTCCTCGCCTGCCGCGCTTTCCGCGACTTCGCGCTCCGCTTCGCCCGCGTCTGCGAACGCGAGGGCCGCGCCGATCTCGCCGCTCCGCTCGACGCCCTTTCGGCGCGTCCGCCGGAAACGCTGCGCGAGGCCCTGCAGCTGGCCATCCTCTACTGGCACGTCCAGGAGGTCGAGGGCGAATGGGTGCGCTCCTTCGGCATCTTCGACCGGCAGTATCTGCCCTTTCTCGAACGCGACCTCGCGGCGGGTCGCCTCTCCGAAGAATCCGCCGAGGAGCTGCTCGTCTCGTTCTTCGCCTTCTTCCACGCCGAATCGAAGGGTCGCGACGCCGGGGCGCCGTTCTGCTTCGGCGGCTACCTTCCGGGCGACGGGGCGCACGACGGCTGCAACCGCCTCACGCGCCTCGCGTGGCGCGCCTTCCGCACCCTCGGGACGCCCAGCCCGAAGTTCTCCATCCGCGTCAACCCCGACACGCCGCATGAGTTGCTTCGCTTCGCCGCCGAGTGCATCCAGGAAGGCAAGAACGCCATGGTCTTCGCCAACGAGCCGCTTGTGCGCAAGGCCATGCTCCGTCGCGGCAAGGACTCGGCCGATCTCGCGAACTTCATTCCCATCGGCTGCTACGAACCCGCCGTCATGGGCAAGGAGCTCTCCTGCACCATGGAGTGCGCCTTCAATCTCTCGAAGCCGGTCGAAGACCTCTTCGCGGACGGCGCCGCCGCGCCGGCGACCTGGGACGAAACGGAAGCGCGCTATTTCGCGACGCTCGAACGCGACCTTCGCGACGCCCTCGCCATCGCCCGCAAGTGGGAAGAGGCCTGGGGCGACATCAACCCCTCGCCCATCCTCTCCGCGACGATGGCCGAGTGCATGGAGCGCGGCCTCGACGTTTCGCGGTTCGGCACCAAATACGCCACAAGCGGCGTCGTGTGCGCGGGGCTCGCGACCGCCGTCGATTCGCTTCTTGCGCTCCGCACCATGGTCTTCGACCGCCGGATGCTCTCCTTCGACGACTTGCGCGCCGTCCTGCGCGCGGACTGGGAGGGCCGCGAGGACCTACGGCAGTTCGCCCTGCGGCGCGCGCCCAAGTGGGGCTGCGGCGACGAAACGGCCGACGCCCTTGCCCGCCGCATCTGCGACCTCGCCGCCGACCTCATCGAGACGGCGCCCAGCGCGAAGCCGGGCGGCTTCCAGATGGGGCTGTGGTCGATCGACTGGTGCATCGGCATCGGTTCCAGGATGAAGGCCACGCTCGACGGTCGCCGCGCCGGAACGCCCGTTTCCAAGAATTCCGGCGCCAACTTCGGGTGCGACGCCGAAGGGCCGGCCGGCGTCGTCGAGAGCCTGTCGCGCCTCGACCACGCGCGCTTCCCCGACGGCGCCGTCCTCGACGTGATGCTGCCGCCGCGCACGATCGCCGGCGAGGAAGGGGCGGAATTCCTCGTCAACTTCGTCCGCAGCCTTTTCGCGCGCGGCGGGCAGTTCGTCCACTTCAACTCGCTCTCGCCCGACAAGCTCCGCGAGGCGCAGCGCGACCCCGCCAAGTACCGCAACCTCCAGGTCCGGCTCTGCGGCTGGAACGTCCGCTTCGTCGATCTCGACCGGGCGCACCAGGACTGGATCATCAGCGAGGCGGAAGGGAGCGGCGCGTGAAGATCCCCGTCGCCGCCATTCGCCGCCTCACGCTCCACGACGGCCCCGGCACCCGCACAACGGTCTTCGTGAAGGGCTGCCCGCTGCGCTGCCGCTGGTGCCACAACCCCGAATGCATCTCCGCCAGGCCGCAGCTGCTCTTCCACGACAACCTCTGCGTCGGGTGCGGCACGTGCGCGGAGGCGTGCCCGGAAGGCGCGCAGAAGCTCGTCGAAAGTCCACCGTCGAAAGGCGAAAGGCAAATCGACCGCTCGCGCTGCCGCCTCTGCGGCGCATGCGTCGAGGCCTGCTGGCGCGGCGCGCTTGAAATCTGCGGGCGCGACTACACGCCGGAAGAACTGCTGCCGCTCCTCCTGCGCGACGCCGCCTTCTACGAGTCCGGCGGCGGCGTCACCGTTTCAGGCGGCGAGCCGCTGCTCTACGCCGAGGCGGTCGCCCGCCTCTTCGCGCTCCTGCGCGGGCACGGCGTCCGCACGGCCCTCGACACCTGCGGCGAAGCGCCGTGGGCGGCCTTCGAGGCCGTCCGGCCCTTCACCGACCTCGTCCTCTTCGACATCAAGGGCATGGATTCGGAACGCCACCGCGCCAACACGGGGCGCGGCAACGAACGCATCCACGAAAACCTCCGCCGGCTTGGCGCGTGCGGGGTGCCGGTCGAAGTCCGGATGCCCGTCGTGCCGGGCTGCAACGACGGCGAAGGGGAATTCGAGGCCGCGGTCCGGTTGCTCGCGCAGATTCCATCCCTCACCGCCGTGCGGCTTCTTCCCTACCGGTGGCTCGCCCGCCCCAAATACCGCGCGGCGGGCTTGGCGGACACCATGCCCGACATGCCGACGCCCGACGCGGCCTTCCTCGAAACCCGTGCGGCGATTCTCCGGCGCAGCCTCTCCGTGCCAATCCTTGTCGCCAACGAAAACCGCCCAGGTGTCCATCCAGTTCTTCTGGGCTTTGCCCGCGACTACCTCCGCGACAAGCCCCAGGAGGCCGCGCTGCGGGCTTCAATCGACAGAAAAACCGCAAAGGATGGTTTTTTCACCGTTCGGACGCGCTTCAAGGATGGGGCGCTCCGCGAGGAAACGCGCCCTTTCGAGGCAATGCCTGACGGTGCTCTCCGCGCGCGAATCCCCGCCGCTGCAATTGACCCGGAAGCGGAGTCCGTTGACATCCTCCACCCGCGCTTCAGGACGCGGCGCGGCGATGGCGGCTACTGGCTTGGCCCGCGCGGCCAGCTCGGCCGCTTCACTCGCGACAGCGGCATGTGGACGACCGACGTTTACAACAACTACCTTGTCCTGCCCGCCTGCGGCTTCAAGACCGACGCCGGATTTGTCCTCGCGTGGGTGAAGGGGCTGCGATTCGAGACGGAGATCCGCGTCGATGCCGCTGACGGCCTCTTCGAGATGCCCATTCGATTCCGTATCGCGAAGATTGGCTTCGCCCCCTACGAGGACGCCGTCGTCGATTTCTACGATCTGGGCCCCGACGCCGACTATTCGGAGGCCGGCAGGTTCTTCCGCAAGACGCGGCTCGCAAGGGGCGAGATCGTCCCGCTTGTCGAGAAGATGAAAAGCCGGCCCGAGGTCGCCTATCTCGCCGACACCTTCACGGCGCGACTGCCACAGTTTGCCATGAAGGATCGTCGCCCTGGCGACCAGACGCCCGAGACGGAGCCGGAGGTCAAGGTGAGATACACCTACGCCCAGGCGGCCGACTTCATGCGGCGGCTCAAGGCGGCGGGCGTCGAGAAGATGGAGTTCTGCGCGAGCGGGTGGACGACCGGCGGATACGACGGCCGTTTCCCCTCCTTCTTCCCATCGGAGGAAAAGCTCGGCGGCGACGAGGCCCTGCGCGAACTGTCTCGGATGGCCACCGCGCTCGGCTACAGGATGGGACTTCAAAGCACATACATCGATGCCTATCGAATTTCACCGCGCTGGTCGGAAGACATCCTCTGCAAGCATCCCGATGGGTCACCAGTGCGCGGCGAAACCTATTGGTGCGGAGGCGATGCCTGGCGCACTTGCTTGAAGCGTGCCCTTGAACTGTTCCTCGACGAAGACATGGCCTCGTGGAAGTCGCTGGAACTCGGCGGCGCGAACTACCTTGACGTCTTCTCGGCCCTGTCGCCCTGCCCCTGCTGCGACACGCGTCACCCAGCTAATCGCGCCGAGGCGGCGGAAGTCCAGCGCAGGATCGCGCAACGGTGCATCGACGAACTCGGCGGCTTCGCCAGCGAATGCGGCGAGGACCATCTGATAAACGAACTCTCCTACATCAACTACGTCGGCCCGGAGATGCTCCGTTGGCAGGGTTACGAGGAGACGCTGGCGCTCCCGGACCAGGAGGTTCTCTTCCCGCTGCGGTGTCCTGATCCGGCGACATGCCTCATCGACGAAATCGTCCCCTTCTGGGAGATCGTCTATCATGGTTTCGTCTTCCATCCGGCCGACCGTCTCGCCCAGAACCACACGATTGCGGCGAACCGGCGCAGAAGCCCATCCACCTGGCTGCTCTCCGTGGAGTTCGCCGCCCGCCCGATCCCCTACATCGAGCCCGACACGGCGGTGGAGGACGTGAAACGCGCCTACGACGACTACAGGCCCCTCGCGCGCTTCTCCACGCTCTTCCTCGAAGAGCATCGCCGCCTCACGGACTCCGCGCGCCTCATCCGCTACTCCGACGGCACGGAAATCGTGGTCAACTACGGCCATGGGCCGTTCCAGCACCGTGGCGCCGAGGTCGCGCCGCTGTCATACCGCATCTTCGAACAGGCATCCAGTATAATACAATGCAATGAACAGCACTGGTAATAATTCAATAGTTCCCATCCCATTCGACCCCGCCGCGATTTCGTGCGATGAGGCGCTTCCCGTTTCCGGCCACGCGCCGAGCCTCCTGCCATCGGGCCGAGACTTCCGGCTCGTCTGGAATGACGAGTTCGACGGCGACCGCCTTGATGAATCCAAGTGGGGCTACCGCACCAACTTCTGGGGGCGGAAGGCCCACTGGTTCGCCACGCCGGAGGACGGCGCGGTCGAGGTGCGCGACTCCCTCTGCCGCCTGAAGCTCGTGAAGAAGCCAGATGGGCAGTTCGTTTCGCCGCAGCTCCAGACCGGGGAGCTGATGTGGGACATCCCGCATGTCTCGGGGCCTCGCGGCTGCGGCTTCTGGCCGCTGCCGAAGCGCGAGGAGCCTAAGTTCATGCACCGCTTCGGCTACTACGAATGCCGCTGCCGGCTCCAGAGAATGCCAGGATGGTGGTCCGCGTTCTGGATGCAGACGCCTATGCAGGGCTGTTCGCTCGACCCGCGCCGCGCCGGCATAGAGCATGACATCATGGAGTCCTTCGAGCCGGGAGTCGTTTTGCCGCACTGGTTCCACATGGGCGGCTACGGGGCCAATTGGCGGGGCTTCACCGCCCCAAGGCGGCACGGGATGAAGATGGCTGAATTCAACAGCCAGAACCCCGTTCCGCTGGACACGGCGCAATTCCACCGCTTCGGCCTCCTGTGGGAGCCTGACGGCTACACGCTCTTCATCGACGGCGCGCAGCATGGCGAGAAAATCGGCGGCGGCGAAGGCGAGGCCGTCTCGCAGACCGAGGAGTTCATCCTCATCTCCACCGAGGCCAAGTTCTACCGCGAAAACGGCATGACCGGCAAGGCCGCCCCAGAACTTGAGGACGCCTGGAAGGCCGGCGACGCCTTCGAGGTCGATTACGTCCGCGTCTTCGACGAAGTCCGCTGAAGGTCCGAGTCAAATGAAAAACGCCATCATCCTTTCAATTCTCCTTCTCGCCATCCCCCTTCGCGCCGATGTCCAGGCGTCGTTCGCGGGGCGGCTGGTCATTGACTCGCCAGTGCGACTCGCGCTGGAGGCGAAGGGGGCGCTAGCGCCGTGGCGCACCATGACGACCTCCGGCACGACGGAGCGCGCCAACGGCACCCGCGAGTTCGGGATGACGGCCTCAAACGCGCCGAAGATCAATGGCGAGTTCAGGGTCTCCGACGACTGTCCACAAGTATTCGCAAATGACGATTGTCAAAAACTCCAATTGAGCACCAATGACACAAATGTCAATATCAATGGTGGGGCGAGCTCTCCGAGCGAGCCGTCCGTGTTCGCCGAGTGGGTCTTCACCCCCGAGGCGGACACCAGGATGGAGATGTTCGGGCTCATGGGCGACCTGCGCGTCTCGAACTACGGCGGCGGAACGCTCGTCGCCGACGGCGAAGCTATCGTCCTCCCGATAGCCGGCAAGGCGCAGGACATCAGGCGCGAAAGCATTACGCGCCTCGAACTGGCCGACAAGGCTGGCGGGCGGCGCCTCACCTTCGCATTCCACGAGCCGGTTGATCTCTTCCTCCAATACTGGGGCGACCGCACGATGTCGCTGCGCCTCATCCTGCCGCCGGACGACCGCGAAACGCTTCTCTACTGGGGCGGCGTTTCCCGCCGCCTGGCCTTCTCGCTCGAAGGTTCCGGCGATTTCCGCAAGACTGTTCTCTACCCTGTCGAAGTGGCGGCGGGGCCGGGCTGGGTCCCGCTCGACGCGCGCGGCGAAATCGAGGCGGGAAGCGCCCTCGACTTCTCCGCTCTCCGCCCCACTGGCAAGCCCGCTGGAAAGTTCGGGCGCGTCGTCGCGCGCGGACCCCATTTTGAATTCGAGGGGATGCCGGGCGTTCCGCAGCGCTTCTACGGCGTTAACCTCTGCAGTTGGGTGAACTACCCGAAAACGCCGGAGGACGCGCGGAAGCTGGCGCGGACGCTCGCCCGCGTCGGCTACAACTCCGTGCGCATCCACCACCATGACGGCGTCTGCATTGACAAGTCCGACCCGGCGCGCGTCAGTCTCGACGAGGCGATGATGCGCCGCATGGACGCCTTCGTCGCGGCCTGCATCGAGGAGGGCCTTTACATCACTACCGACTTCTTCGTCTCGCGCAACACCGCCGGCATCCCGTGGCGGGCCTGCGGCGTTGACCGCGACGGCGACATCTCCATGGCCGACTACAAGCACGCCGTCTATGTCCATGAGGGCGTCTATTCCAATTTCCTCGCCTTCGCGGAGAACTGGCTCTGCCGCACGAACACCGTCACGGGGCGGCGCTACGCCGACGAGCCGGCAATCGCATGGATTTCCCTCGTCAACGAGGCCAATCCGGACTTCTCGTCCTCCGCCGCGCGCCTTGCCGTTCCCGGCTGGAAGGAGGCGTGGGAGACTTGGCTCGAGGGGAAGAAGGCCGCTGAGCCGGAGAGGTTCGCAGACATCACCACCGCGATTCCCAACGGCCTCAACCGCGACCGCCAGGGGCGGGCCTTCCTGCTCTTCCTGCAGGACGTGGAGGCCCGTTTCATCGGGAGAACCCGCGATTTCATGCAGTCTCTCGGCTGCCGGGCGCTCGTCTCGGACATGAACGACGGCTGGGGCTGCACCGCCGCGCTCATGAAGGAGCGCGCCGACTCCTGCGACTACGTCGACGTCCACTCCTACGTCGATCATCCGCGC
>JAEEGH010009738.1_pt1 | contig 22286 bp, 16 predicted proteins | sample 9134181 | NCBI WGS metagenome assembly JAEEGH01 (sample SAMN16246544, study PRJNA631951) | gut metagenome | biome: gut microbiome; feature: rumen; material: DP-attached | host: Bos | place: Iran: Karaj | collected 2018-10
TGGGCGTAGCCTTAGGCAACGCTTCAATCACAGTAACCACAAAAGGAACTGACGCTAGTGGTAAAAATATTAGTAAAACAGTGCCAGTCGCTGTTAAAGCCACCCCAACAACAGGTTTAGAAATTGATGTTGATGACATCATCCTTTTGGAAGGTGAAGAAAAACAAATTGGGGTTACAGTTTTACCAACTAACGCCACTAATAAAGCGGTTACCTATGAATCAAATAACTCTACAGTCGCTTCTGTTAGTAATACAGGTTTAGTCAAAGCCTTAAAAGAAGGTGACGCTGTCATTACTGTTAAAACAGTAGCGGTGGGCACCGACAATCAACCATTCATTCAATCATTTAATGTCTCCGTTATTAATTCCAACACAAAATTCGCAGTGGCATTTAGAAATACTGATGGCACAATCATCCAAGCCTATAAAGCGGATCAAATAAGCACAGGTGTTGTCCCGGCCTTTACCGCAAAAGCGCCAAGAAAAGCTTCAGATAGTCAAGGTGTCTACATCTTCCGTGGCTTTGATAAAGAAATCGTTCCTTATGTCTCGAGTAGTGAAGAAGTGACATACACTGCGGTCTATCAAAAACGTCAATATACAATTACCGCTATGGAATTAGAACTTGTGGATAATAAGATTGTTTATTCAGTGACAGGCACATCAGTTGCCGATAATCCACAAGTTGATTTAAGAAGTATGCAAAGTGGTGGTTCTTGGACGACAAGTACATTAAAACAAATGGAAGCAATGAGCTATTTGCCTGATGGATCTTGGGTAGTGAAAGCAAACTTATTAGATCCTGATAATTCATTCTTGATGGAAAGCTTAGGCACAACCTTTATTGGTAAATTTAGATTCAATAATGGTGGAGATGAAGACTTAAAAGAATTAATTAGAAACGACGCTAAACGTTATAGGCATACCGCTGATGGCGAAGTCATTGAAGTCAAAGACTTAAGCGATGATTGGGATGGCGTCACAGGCTTAGATCAATTATCAGAAGCTTTCCAAAATGCGATTCCAGCCCCAACATGGGATGGCTTAAACATCGCCTATAAAGAAACAAAGATTAATTATAACGGCTATGAATATAGAATGTTCGCAGACTCAAGCACATGGAACTGTGTCTCCTTAGTGGTCAGAAAAGAAGGCGCTATTGATGCTACAGTCACTCCAAAGACAGCTGATGTGGAATTAATTAACAATAAACCATACTTTGTCGTCACCGGTACATTCACTGGTAATTATTCAATCGATGACTACGCTAAAGCATATGGTATTAACTTCCAACACCATCAAAACATGGGTATGGCGGACTGGAATTATGTCTTAGGTGATAAAACCAATAAGTTTGATTTCGATAAATCATTATCTACGTTTAATACATCCACTCATGAGTTCACCGCGAAGTTCCTCGTCGAACCGAGCCTATTCGGTGATACGATTGCCGGTATCTTCTTATCTCACTCCGTCATGAATGGTGGTGAACTCGATAACATGAAGATTACCGCTGGTACAAATGTCATTCAAACTTCATTATTTGAATATAAGATCTTAAAGAATGATGACACTTGGACAATTTGCTGTTTACAAGTAACGGCATTAAATTAAGATTATCGCTTACTAAATTAGCCATCTGTTAAGGTGGCTTTTTAAATGGTGTATGATATAGGTATGAAAAATAAAGTAGTGGTCTATATTCACGGCATGCATGGTTCCGTTAATGAAGCCAAAGATTTCATATGCTTACCTGATTACGATGTTATTGGTATTGATTATCCAAATGGACAACCTTGGGATGTTGGTGAAGCTGTCAAAAAAGAATTCCAAGAACTAATTAAACCATACCAAGAAGTCGTAGTGGTGGCTAATAGCATTGGTTGCCTCTATTCATATGAGTGTTTATCTTCTTTTAATATTAAACAAGCCTTCTTTATCTCTCCTGTCGCTAGTATGTTTGAGATTATTAATGGAATGATGAAGATGAATAACATCTCTCTAGAGGAACTTAAAGAAAAGAAATTAATCAAAGCACAAGGTGGCATTCTTCTTTCCTATGATTACTATATGTATTTTTCTAATTACAAAGATAATTGGAAAGTACAAACCGAAGTCTTGTATGGCACAAAAGATAGACTAATCTCACGAAGTAGTGTGGAACAATTTATAAAGAATCATATAGGAAGTACGCTTACCATCAAAGAAGGCGCAGAACATCACTTCCACACCGAAGAAGAAAAAGAATTCATCAGAAATTGGATTATTAATAACATTAAATAGGAGAAACGTATGGGTGTATTTAAAAACTGCTACTACCGCATTAATCAAAAAGTCTTAAAGTTCTTTATGCGCTTTATGAACTGGAAAGAACCAGAACTCTTAGAAGGTGAAGGCGCGGTTTTAAAGTTACCTTCTTTTATTAAAAATAAAAATATCAATAAAGTCTTAATTGTCACTGATAAAGGTTTAATGAATCTTCATCTTTTAGATCCTTTATTTGAAGAACTTAAAAAAGAAGGTTTGGAATACGTCATCTATGATGGAGTACAACCAAACCCCACAATTCCAAGCATTGAAGAATGTAAACAAATCTATATCGATAATAAATGTGAAGGCATTATCGCCTTTGGCGGTGGTTCCCCAATGGATTGCGCGAAAGCCGCAGCGGCACGTGTAGTCAAACCAAAGAAATCAGTCTGTAAGATGAGAGGCTACTTAAAAGTTGGTAAAAAACTTCCTCCATTTTTTGCGGTACCTACAACTGCTGGCACAGGCAGTGAAACCACATTAGCGGCGGTAGTGACCGACCCAACCACTCACGAGAAAAACGCCATTTGTGATCCTTGTTTAAGACCTAAGTATGCTGTTTTAGATCCCGCTTTAACAACTGGACTTCCTCCACATATCACATCCACAACTGGTATGGATGCTTTAACTCACGCTGTTGAATCTTATATTGGTAAAAGTAATGTTAAATCGACCATTAAATATGCAGAAGACGCGGTTAAATTAATACACGCCTACCTTGAAAAAGCATATAACAACGGTAAAGATATCGAAGCTAGAGAGAAGATGTTAAAAGCTTCTTTCTATGCTGGAAGCGCTTTCACTAGAGCCTTTGTTGGCTATGTCCACGCTATCGCTCATAACTTAGGTGGTATGTATAATACGCCACATGGTTTAGCCAACGCTGTCATCCTTCCATATGTTCTAGAATGGTATGGAAAATCAGTCTATAAACCATTAAGTAAACTCGCTGACCTCATTGGTATCACTAATGAGAATATGACAATGGAAGAAAAGGCCAAAGCCTATATCGCAGAAATCAAAAGAATGAATAAGGTAATGAATATTCCTGAAAAGTTCGATTTCATTAAAGAGGAAGATATTCCAACCTTAGTGAAACGTGCCTTAAAAGAAGGTAATCCAGGTTATCCAGTACCTAAAATCATGAATGTGAAAGACTGTGAACAAGTCATCCGTTCGTTGATGAAATAAAAGATTCCGTCACATTAAAAATCAAATTAGTGCATTTTTCTTTGCATATTCTTTTTAAATGTCTATAATAGGAACAAATAATATACCGAAAGGAATTGAAAGGTATGAAATATATTACCGTATTAGAAGCTAGTAAAAAATGGAACATTAATGAAAGAAGAGTGCGTGCTCTTTTAAAAGAGAAACGTATTGAAGGCGCTATTTTAAAGGGTCATAAATACTTAATTCCAGAAAATGCCGCTAAACCATTAGATCGTCGTATTAAAGGACAACGTCTTTTTGAAGATTCTCCTTTAAAAGGTATCGATATTGATTTTAAGAATTATAGAAAACAATATCCAAGTGATGATGGTTACTTTGGTCGTTATGGTGGGACCTTCCTTCCAGATAACTTAAAGAAAGCGATGGATGAAATCTATTATGGTTATCAAACAATTGCTAAGTCATCTAAATTCATCGCTGAACTGAGAGAAATTAGAAAGAATTATCAAGGACGTCCTACTCCTATTTATCACTGTCAAAACCTTTCAAATTACTTAGGACGTGTCCAAATCTATCTTAAAAGAGAAGATCTTAACCATGGTGGTGCTCATAAATTAAATAACGCCATGGGCCAAGCTTTACTCGCTAAATACTTAGGCAAAAAGAAATTAATTGCCGAAACAGGTGCAGGTTCTCATGGTTCCGCAGTCGCTATGGCGGCGGCCTACTTCGGTTTAGAATGCGACATCTATATGGGTGAAGTCGATATGATTAAACAAGCCCCAAATGTTGAAAGAATTAAAGTGTTAGGCGCTAATGTCATTCCAGTTACCTTTGGTACAAAGACATTAAAAGAAGCAGTTGATGCGGCTTTTGAAAACTACGCTAAAGAATATAAAACAGCGTTCTATGTCATTGGTAGTGCGGTTGGCCCCCATCCATATCCATTAATGGTCAGAGATTTCCAAGAAGTCATTGGCCGAGAAGCCAAAGAACAATTCTTAGAAATGACTGGTGAACTTCCAGATATCGTTACCGCTTGTGTTGGTGGTGGCTCTAACGCTATTGGTATGTTTGAAGCTTTCCTAGAAGAACCAGTTAATATTGTTGGTGTGGAAGCGATGGGCGAAGGCAAAGAACCAGGTAAGAACAGCGCCACTATGACACTAGGTAAAGAAATGATTCTTCACGGTTTCAATTCCTTAGTTTTGCAAAACCCAGATGGTACGGCGGGAGATGCCTATTCCATCGCAAGTGGGCTCGATTATCCTGGTGTTGGTCCAGAACACGCTTTCTTAAAAGAAATTGGTCGTGTTAAATATGAATATGTCACCGATGATGAAGCCGCGGAAGCCTTCTTCTTGCTCTCTAGATTAGAAGGCATTATTCCAGCGATTGAATCTAGCCATGCTTTAGCCTACGCCATTAGATGTGCGAGAAGTATGAAAAGCGGCTCTATTCTCGTCTGTTTATCTGGTCGTGGGGATAAAGACATGGACTTCATGCTTAAGAAATACCCACACATGTTCAAATAATTTTAAATTGACTATTTCCAAAGCCATCTCTTATTCCTTGGGGATGGCTTTTTTAACAATCACAACACAAAACTAACTTAATATGCTATATTTGTATAATAAATGGAGGTCTATTATGGACAATAAAGTCAGAATTCAAGACGATTTATTTACATTCGTCAACCAAGAAAAAATCGATTCTTTAGTCATTCCAGATGATATGCCTGTGGCCGGTGGTTTCGCGGAATTACGCGATAACGTCGAAAAGACATTGATGGATGAATTTAAAGCATTAGAAAAAGCTAATGATATCAAAGACCCAAACTTACAAAAAGCTGTTGACCTTTATAGCGTTGCTAAAAACGTTAAAAAGAGAAATAAACAAGGTATTAAACCAATCGCTAAGGATTTAAAGTTCATCGCTGGAGCGAATGATTTTGCCTTATTTAATAGAAAATTAAAGAACTTTGTTCTTAATGGTTATCCATTACCATTTAACTTCTGGGTTGATACAGATTTAAAAGATTCTAATAAGCACGCTTTATTCTTATCTGGTCCAGGCACAATCTTACCAGACACCACCATGTATAATCCTGCTAATCCAAATAAGGATATGCTCTTAAACATGTGGAAAACTTTTGCGATGCAAGCCTTATCCTTCTCTGAATTATCTAAGGAAGAACAAGCTTTATACTTAGAAGACACACTTGCGTTCGATGCCATCATCGCGACATTAGTGAAGTCTTCTCAAGAATGGAGTGAATACACCAAGATGTATAATCCTTATAAAGTTAATAAGGTTAATAGATTACTCGCTCCTATCAAAATTAAAAGAGTCTTCAAACGATTATTCGGTTATATCCCAGAAGTGGTGATCGTCGCTGATCCAAGATTCTTAGATGGTTTTAAAGCATTATTCAATGAAGAAAACTTCACCAAATTCATTCACTGGTCATATGTGAACTTCTTATTACAAAGAGGCCAATTCTTAAGCGAACAACTTAGAGATATCACTGGTGCCTTTGGTAGAGCGCTTTCTGGTATTGCAAAACCAACAGACCCAGTCAAATTCGCCTATCGCTTAGCCTCTAACTGTTTCGATCAACCAGTTGGTTATTATTACGGCGTTAAATACTTCGGTGAAGAAGCCAAAAAAGACGTCATTGAAATGGTGGAAGAAATCATCGAAACATATAAGCAAAGAGTTAAAAAATCTGATATCTTATGTGACGCCACTAAAGAAAAGGCCATCTTAAAACTTAGCACCATGAAAATTAAGATGGGCTATACCGACAAAGTCGAACCAATTTACGACCAATTCGTCGTTAATAAAAAGGATTCTTTATACAAGAACATTTCTAACATCTACAAAGTGAGATTCTTTGATAAATTAGCTAAGTTAAATCAACCAGTTGATAAGACAAAATGGTTAATGCCAGGTCATATGGTTAATGCTTGCTATGACCCAACAAGTAATGACATCACCTTCCCTGCCGCTATCTTACAAGCGCCATTCTATTCCATTAAACAGAGTAGAAGTGAAAACTTAGGTGGTATTGGTGCGGTTATCGGTCATGAAATCTCTCACGCCTTTGATAACAATGGTGCCAAGATGGATGAAAACGGTAACATCAATAACTGGTGGACCAAAGAAGACTTCAAGAAATTTGAAAAGAAAACCAAACTCATGATTGAACAATTCGATGGCATCGAACTCCCATGGGGTAAAGTTAATTCCGCTTTAATCGTCAGTGAAAACATCGCCGATAATGGTGGTATGGCGGTCACTCTTAACATCATGAAGAACATGAAAGACGCCAACTATGAAGAATACTTCCTTAACTGGGCGAGAATCTGGTGCCAAAAAGCCAAACCAGAATTCCAAGCTCTTCTCCTCACAGTGGACGTCCATGGACCAGTCATTTTAAGAACCAATATGCCTCCACGTAACTTCGAAGAATGGTATGAAACATTCGATGTGAAGAAAACCGATAAAATGTATATTGAGCCAAAGAAGAGACTCATCATTTGGTAAGACTACATCAAAACATTTAAGCCGTTGCTAATTAACGGCTTTTTTACTATGTAAATTATCATAGATTATAAAAAAATCATCACTCTCGCGTACGAGTGCTATAATGTATGTAACGTATATAAAAGAGGATTAACTATGAAAAAAGTCAAAAAGATAATGATGACTTTGTTGCCTTCTTTTTTCATTCTTGGAATGAGCGTTCCAATCTTTTTAGGTGGCTCAAATACCGCTGATGCGGGAAAAGACACTGCCATTTATGATGAGAGTGACGCTCATGCTGTCCTTTCTCGACCAGACATTAAATATGCTTCTGGCGATGATGATGACGATGAAGAAGAGGTCATTGAAGTTGATAAGGTAATCCTCCATTACTACAACGAGGCAGGCGGATGTGCTGGTCGTGCTTTCTATTTATGGGTCACTGGTGAGGATGGTGTTGAATATAACTTTGACAATGCATCTGATATCATGACGCTCAACGCTGATGGCACGATGATGACCATTACGATTGACTTCTCCGATGCGAGGTTCACGGCATTTAAAGACAAGAGTTCGCTCTTCTTTATCATTAAATTCAAAATGATTAGTGACACAAACCTCAACTGGGGTGGACAATCCGATGACGTGCAACTCCGTTATAAAGACTTCCCACCGACAGAAAAAGTGTGTGAAGTATGGACAATGCCAGCAGCAGGTGGAGGTATTGCTATCTTAGATAGCGAAGCAAAAACCAAAGTCCATGGTATCAAACTTGCGACATTTACTGATTGGAAGACAATCAAGTGTGAATTAACAGATGACACGAGCAGTGTGAACTGGAAACTTTACGCTTTCGATGAAACATATTTCAAAATCAAACCAAAGAAAAGAGCGGACGCTCAGAAGTGGTATTTAGTGAAATCCGGTACCGCTAATCAAAAGACGTTCAACATCGATTTAAAATACGAAGCTCATATTAACTTAGTCTACTCTTTAGTCAGTCACGATCCAGCTAGTGACGCTGATCCTGACATGAAAGATTTAGACAAAACAGTGACAGTAGGCTTAGAAAAACTATACGACAGTGCTAAATTCAAACAGTACTACGATAGTTATTCTGGTGATTTAGGTGTGACATACTCTAAAACATCTACCACATTTAAAGTCTGGTCACCAGTCAGCGCTAATATGACCGTTCTTCTTTACGATTCAGATACGAGTAAAGAATATGGTGGTGAAGATAAATACACTGGCTACCATATGCACTATAAGAGCGGTGGTCTTTGGGAATTAACCATCGATGGTGATTTAGCGGGTAAATACTATAATTACCAAGTCGATAACACTTTAGGCACAAATGTGGTCATGGATCCATATGCCACAAGCGCGGGTTGCTGTGGTGTGCGTGGTTTTATCTATGATAAAGCAACTTCAAATCCAGAAGGTTGGGATGCCTTACCACTTAAGTGGGATGGTGTTTCAGGCTACGATTTAGCGACACCACAAGACTTAACCATCTACGAAGTCCATATGCAAGACTTTACAGGTGATGAATCTTGGATTTCTAATAACAATATTAAACGTGGTACATATAACGCTTTCGTTGAAAGTGGCACTAAGTTAACCGTGGATGGGGTGACAGTTTCCACTGGTTACGATCACTTAAATGAATTAGGCGTAGGCGCTGTTCAACTCGTCCCAGTCTTCGACCACGATAACGATGAATATGGTGTCTTTGATGAACAAGGTAATCCAACTCTTCAAGTCAAATACAACTGGGGATACAATCCTTTGAACTATAACGTCGTCGAAGGCGGTTATTCCTCTAATCCGCACGATGGCTTAGCCAGAGTCAAAGAATTTAAGAACTTAGTCTTACAAATGAGCAAAACAGAAGCCCATACCCGTGTCATTATGGACGTTGTTTATAACCACGTCAGTAGTGCTACAGGTAGTAACTTCCATAAATTAATGCCTCGTTATTACTTCCGCTACACACAAGATGGCGAACTCTTCGATGGTAGTGGTTGTCATAACGAAGTGGCCTCTGAAAGACCAATGATGAGAAAGTTCATCGTTGATTCTTTATGCATGTGGGCCAAAGAATACAAAATCAAAGGCTTTAGATTTGACTTAATGGGTCTTATTGATTACAAGACCATGAATGCCGTGCAAAAAGCCTTATATGAAATCGACCCAGATATTTACATCTACGGTGAAGGTTGGTCCTTAGGTTATAACGGTTCCACCGATGATAACTATGGTACTGAAACCTGGCACGTCTATAACAAATGTAATGCTGGTTTAGTGGGTAATAACGCTGTTTATTTAGGCGGTTTCAACGATACATTTAGAAACGCTGTCAGAGGCGCTAATAGTTCTTGGGGTCAAGAAAAAGCCTATCCAGAAGCTGGCTTTGTGCAATCTGGTAACTGGAAAGATGGTAACCCAGACAAAGAAACACTAAGAAAAATCTCTGAAGGTTTATGGGGTGTCCATACTGATAAAGGTCATTACCCAGAACAAACAGTCAACTACGTCTCATGTCACGATAACTGGACAGTGAGAGATCAAATGATGCAAACACTACCAAAAGCCGATGAAACTCATCACGCTTCTCTAGAAAATATCTTAAGAGGTTCCTTACAAGCCCATGGCTTAGTGATGGCCAGTAACGCTGCGGCTTTCATCTATGGTGGCGAAGAATTCTTAAGAACAAAAGAATACACCGTTGATCCAAGCACAATCACTGGTGTTACCGCTGATAGTTGGACTGAATTATTCGGTCATAAGATTTCTCATAACTCCTATAACGCTCCATTATCTCTTAACTCATTTAAATGGGGTAACAAAGTTAAAGTGGAATTAGATGGAGAAACAATTACTAACGAAGTCTATCACTATAATGAAAAATTCCAAGACTTAGTGAAGATGCACAAAGGCCTCCAAAAGAAAGGCAAAAATTCCACATTCGAAGAATTAGTGGGAACAACATCTGATGGCAGAGCCGTTGGTGGTCTTTGGTGGGGCAGAAACGGTCAAGATGACCTCGGTAACGCTGTTGGTTTCCAAGCTAATGAAACATTCATCTATTTAGTCGCTGCTCCTTATGGTGATAGCGATTATATCGGTAGTGGTGACAATCCTGGTGATTGGACACAAAAATTTGAATACGGCTACCATAACTACGAAGATAACAAGGTTAAATTCGGCAATAGCTGTGCCATTTGGATCTTGGATAGACATGGTCATTAAGGGGAGATAAAGATATGAAAAAGAATAGATTATTCATTCTCGCTTTAGTGGCTTTACCACTTCTCGCTGCCTGTTCAAGTGAAGTATATTATCCAAAATATTCTTATCCAGGCGATCCATTCTCAGAAGAAGGCGAACATGGTGGTTCCGGTGGTAGTGAGGATATCGACGAAGAAGAAAACATGACCGTTAACTTCTATCTTGATTATTCTCACAGTGATGAACCAATTTACCACATGAGATGGTATATGTTAAAACCATTGGGTTCTTGTCCAGCGGAAGCGATTTTACAAGATAAAGACGCTGCTGATCCATTATATGGCAAATTCCTCGGTTATTCGGAATATCCTTCCGCGATTGATGAATCGCTCCTTTGGAATTTCGAAACAGATTATAAACAATCCAATATCCTTAACCTTTACGGTATTTGGGTCAATCAATAGGAGGTCAAAACGATGAATACTTATAAAAAATTAGCATTGTTACTACCAATTCTCCTATTAGCGAGCTGTAATTTCAAATACACGTATGTCATCGATGGACTTGACATCGGTGGTGGTGAAGGAGGAGAAACCAGTGAAGGAGATGGTATCGACGACGCTGGTACATACGATATCAAAGTGTGGGTGGACGATAAAATTGTCGACTTAACAAGAACACAAATCCAATCTTTCGTTTCTGAAAGCATGGGTAAATACACAATTAACGCGAAAGTAGAACCTCAATCAGAAGGTACCGCAGCGTCAAGTATGTTACAAGACGTCCAAAGCGGCGCTGATATTTTCTGCTTCGCGCAAGACCAATTATCGAGATTAAAAGTGGCTGGTGCGCTTTCTAAATTAACTGGTACATACGCTTCCTTCATTAAAAACAATAATAGTGAAGGATCAGTGAAAGCCGCTTCTATCGACGGTACTGGTGAAACGGTTTATGCCTTCCCAGTGACCAGTGATAATGGTTACTTCTTATATTACGATAAGAGTGTCATCTCTGATGAAGACGCTAAAGATATGACCGCTATCCTAGCGAAATGTAAATCATCAGGTAAAAAACTTAACTTTGAAGCGAGAAGCAACGGCTTCTATAGCGCTTCCTATTTCTTAGCGACAGGTTGCCATTCCACATGGACACTTGATGAAGAAACCGGTAAGTTCGTCGCTTATGATGATGACTTCTCCAGTGAAAAAGGTGTTATTGCCGCGAAAGGTCTTAAAGAATTAGCGGATACTTCTATCGTCGCCACTAACTCATTAGCCTCCAAGTTAGGTGATTCCGCTGCGGCGGTTGTCTCTGGTATTTGGGAATACGATGTCGCTTTAAAGAGATTAGGCGATAAGCTCGGCTGTGCGGAACTTCCAAGTTTCAAAGTCGACGGAACTTCATACCATCTTGGCTCTTTTGATGGTTATAAACTCGTCGGTGTCAAACCACAAGTGGATGCTAAAAAAGCTTCCGTGTGCCGTAAACTTGCCCAATATTTAACAGGCGAAAAGTGCCAAACAGAAAGATTCAGAGAAGTATCTTGGGGTCCAACAAATAAGAAATCTAGCGAAAGAGATGAGATCAAAAACCATCCAGGTTTAGCCGCTCTTGCCGCACAACATGAATTCGCGACTCAACAAGGTCAATGTCCAGGCGCATGGTTCGTGGCTTTAAGTACAACCGCAAAAGCAGTTACTCAAGGCTCTAGTGATGCCGATATCAGACAAATCTTAGAAAACTATAAAAATGGTTTGCCTGAATTATTAAGTGAAGATTAGGGGGTGAGATGATGAAACAATATACTGATTTAGAACTCCTAAAACTAAGCAAAGGTAAACGTGCCGGCTATAAGTTTAAAATGTTCTTTGCCTCAATTCCTGGCTGGTTCAAAAACTTATTCATTAAGATTGGCCGTTTCTTCAAGAACTTAGGTTTAGGTATCGTACATTGGTTTAGAGACATCGGTCTGACCTTTGTCCGTGGTGATTGGAAAACAAAGATTTCCTATTTCATCATGGGCTTCGGTAATATCTTCAGAGGTCAAGTCTTAAGAGGTCTCTTATTCCTCTTCTTCGAAGCAGCATTCATTCTTTATATGATCTACTTCGGTGGCCATTACTTATCAAGACTTTACATCCTTGGTGAAGTCGGCTCCACAATGGACCATGAAACAGGCACGATTATCTACGGTGAAAACTCCTTTAACATCATGCTTTATGGTGTTCTCACTTTATTCTTTATCGTTGCCTTCATATACACGTGGAACCTTAATATTAAACAAAATAGAATTAATGAAGAAATCATTAAAGATAAGAAGAAACTCGCCACTGCGAAAGATGACTTACGCGCTTTAGTGGATGAAAACTTCCATAAGACATTATTAGCCTTGCCTGTTTTAGGTATCTTGATATTTACGGTCTTACCAATCTTCTTTATGATTCTCGTCGCCTTTACTAACTACGATGCTAACCACAATCCACCAATGAACTTATTTGGTTGGGTTGGCCTAGAAAACTTTGGTCAATTATTCACTTGGACCAATAGTGGTGGCGCCTCTTTCTCCATGACATTTGGTCAAATCTTGTTATGGACATTAATTTGGGCGTTCTTCGCGACATTTACTAACTATTTCTTAGGTATGGGTGTGGCGATGCTCATCAATAAGAAAGGCATTAGATTGAAGAAGTTATGGCGTACAATTCTCGTCTTCTCCATCGCCATTCCTCAGTTCATTTCCATCTTGTTCGTCTCTAACATGTTTGCGACAGATGGTATCATCAACGGTATCTTTGGTACCCATATTGATTTCTGGGGTAATGAATGGCTAGCGAGAATTACCGTCATTGTCATCAACATTTGGATTGGTGTTCCTTACTTAATGCTTGTCGTTACTGGTATCTTAATGAATATTCCAGCGGACCTTTATGAATCCGCGAATATCGATGGTGCAAGTGGCTGGCAACAATACACAAAGATCACCTTACCATATATGTTATTTATTACCGGTCCATACTTATTAACAAGCTTCACTGGTAATATGAATAACTTTAATGTTATCTACCTTCTCACTGGTGGTGGACCAAAGGTCCAAGAATATTATGGTAACGCTGGTAAAACCGACTTATTAATCACCTGGTTATTCAACCTCGCGGTCAATGAAAGTAACTATAAGTTCGCCGCGGTTATCGGTATCATGGTGTTTATTGTCGTCGCTGGCTTATCCTTAATCATCTATAACATTATTCCAAGTACAAAGAATGAGGAGGGTTTCCAATAATATGGCACAAAAGCACATGAATATGTCCACTAAGAGACGTATTGGAAATATCGTCTCCTACATTACTCTCGCTTTGATTTCAATCATTTGGATCATGCCATTCATCTTCTTATTATTGAAATCATTCGATATCGAGAACCCTGGTGTCACAAGCAATGTGATTCCAAAAGCATTTGGTTTTGATAACTACATCTATTTATTCTCGAGTGACTGTAACTTCTTACAGTGGTACTTCAACACCTTCATCATCGCTTTGGTGGTGTGCGTTGTGCAAACCGCGATGCAGTTTGCCATGTCATTCGTCTTATCTAGATTTAGATTCAAACTCAGAAAACCATTAATGAACTTCATGTTAGTGCTTGGTATGTTCCCTGGCTTCCTAACGATGATCGTTCTTTATCAAATCTTAAAAGGTATTGGTTTAACCGGTGATAACGCTGTTCCTGGTTTAATCCTCGTCTATGTCGCCTCTTCCGGTATGGGCTATTACGTCATTAAGGGCTTCCTTGATACGATGCCTAAATCACTTGATGAAGCGGCGTTAGTGGATGGTGCGACACGCGCACAAATCTTCTTCAAAGTTATCATTCCACTTTGTAAACCAATTCTCATTTACACAGTCTTAACATCATTTATGGGACCATGGGGCGACTTCGTGTTTGCCTATACGGTCTCGTTAGGTAGCCAATCAGGTATGAACGTGGCCGCTGGTCTTAATTCCTGGTTGAGCGCCGCTAATATCGGTCAACACTTCGCTCACTTCTGTGCGGGTGGTGTCATCGTTGCCATTCCAGTAATGGTCTTGTTCCTCTTCTTACAAAAATACTATGTTGAGGGCGTTACTGGTGGTGCAGTTAAAGGATAGGAGATATTTTTATGGCAGAAGTAATTATTAAAAATGTAAAGAAAATTTATTCCGGCAATGTGACAGCCGTCCATGATTTCAATCTTCATATTAAAGATAAAGAATTCATCGTCTTCGTCGGTCCTTCTGGATGTGGTAAAAGTACAACATTAAGAATGGTCGCTGGTCTAGAAGACATTTCTGAAGGCACTGTTAGTATTGATGGAGAAATCGTTAACGATTTACAACCTAAAGACCGTCATATCTCCATGGTTTTCCAAAACTATGCTTTGTATCCACATTTAACTGTTTATGAAAATATGGCGTTCCCACTTCGACTCCAAAAGATGGATAACGATGAAATCTATCGTAGAGTCACCGATGCCGCGCAGGTGTTAGGCATTACTCCATTCTTAACTAGAAAACCAAAAGCCATGTCTGGTGGTCAAAGACAACGTGTCGCCATTGGTAGAGCGATGGTTAAAGACTGCAAAGTCTTCTTAATGGACGAACCATTATCTAACTTAGACGCGAAGTTACGTAACCAAATGAGAGCGGAAATCATCCTCTTAAGAAAGAGAATTAATACCACCTTCATTTACGTTACTCACGACCAAACAGAAGCTATGACATTAGGTGATAGAATCGTCTGTATGAAAGATGGCTTCATTATGCAAGTTGGTACACCAACTGAATTATTCGATATGCCTGCTAACTTATTCGTCGCTCAATTCGTCGGTGCGCCAATGATGAACACAGTGAACTGCGATCTCATTAGAGAAGGCGATAAATATTTCGTCAATCCTTATGGCATTAAGATGGAAGTGGAAGGTGAAAAAGGCAAAGCCTTGTTAGAAAGAGATGTTCAATCTCAACCAGTCATCTTAGGTATTAGACCTGAACACATCCAACTCGCGAAAGGTAGTAGCGCCATCCCAGTCACCATTCAAGTTAATGAAATGATGGGTAGTGAATATCACCTTCACGTCACAACCGAACAAGGCAATAAGCTCATTGTTCGTATTCCAACATTATCCCTCTCTGATGAAGAAAGAAAGAACATGGTCAACGGCCAACAAATCGAGATTGCTTTCTCCCCTAAGGCTATGCATTTCTTCAATCCAGAAAGCGAAAAGAACTTGCTCGTTGATATCACAAACGCTGACGCCTATGAATTAGACGCTGATATCATTCATCAAGAACAACAAGAAGAACTTCCTAAAGCGGAAAAAGAATAGTAAGGAGGACATATGGCAGTTGCAAAGAAAACAAAAAGATTATTATCGTATGTCGGTATTTTAGGTGCCGCAGCCGTTTTAGCGTTAACTTTCTTTACTGTTTCCCAATTCGAAAAAGCGAAATGCCAAGCATCCATCTCCATTCAACTTTACTCAAAAGGTAAACTTGATGAACTCATCGATGCTGATAGCAGTGCTTTAGAAAATGAAACAAGTAAATATCATGATGCTGCGGTTTATTGGGATTCTATTTATACGGATTTCACAGCGATTACTAACGCTAATTCTGCAGCCTACAAAGGTACCGCTATTCCAGCTTATATCTTCTCAATGTCCACCCTCGTGGCCTTTGGCTTAATCTTAAAACACGCAGAAAAAGCCAAAGAAAAGGAAGACGAAGAGGCCGTTTTAGGCCAACAGAAATAGGTATTTAGAGCAACAGCTCTCAATAAAACAAATAATGAAAGGAAATTTACATTATGAACACAAAATCAAAGGTTTTGATCGGATTAATGGCCATCTGCTTACTCGGTGGTGTTGGTAGCGCTCTTGCTTTAACAAGAACAGGTGCAGGTGCCACAGGTAATCCAGGCGCATTCGATAAAGCCATCAATCTCTATTGGGATGAAGGTGAACACACAAGCGTCACAATCGCTAATGTTGAAAACTTAACTGCTGGTAGCACACAATATCGTGGCTTAAGCGTTAATCCAATCTCATCCAAATCACTTGAAGGCAAAGTGAGATTGTCATTCGTTCTCGCCGCTTCAGAAGGTGAACACCACATTAAAGGTTTAACAGTCAGCGTTTATAAGATTGCCGAAAAATTTGATGCTGAAAATGTTGAAACACAAATCGCGGGCAAAGAAGCTTCTCCAGTTTTAAACGAAGAAAACTTAACTGGTGTTGCTGAATTTGATCTCGATACAGGATTTGATACATTCCATTATACTCACGCCTATTACGCTATTGCGATTAATTGGACTGGTGCCATTGATACAGAACATCCATCCTATACTCTTGATGCTTCTGTGACCATCACCCAATCATTTGTGGCTGGCGCATAAGGAGGACTGAAACATGAAAAAGAAATTAATCGGAATTGCAGTCGCTTCCTTTGGTATGATTTTAAGCGTTGGTAGTGCGATTGCTTTATATGTCCAAAACTGTGATCCAGCAAGCTTTGGCATTGGCCAAGGCACATATGAAGGCTCTGAAGGCGCTATCACATACAAAATCAATGGCAACACAAGTGGTGCTGTTAATCCAACTTATAGAAAACTAGCAGGCGAAGAAGAAGGTACTGGTTTAGGTGGCGAATTTACACAAGTCAAATATGAATTTGCTCTTAGTGCGACTTATTCCTCATCTTTAATCGCCCAAAACTTTGTTGTTGGCAACTTATCGGTAGTCGTTAACAATATTCCTGCAAAATACCAAGGCAAATTAGCCATTTGGGCGGGTATTGAAGGCTATGAAGCTAATTCTTTGGGCGAACATTATTACGCCAGTTCTTTAATGCCTAATGGTGAGGATTTTGCTATTAGCGATGCAGAAGGACACGATGCTTTCAATGTCTCTTCTGATATTGCCGTTTCTTCCGCTGGTACACAAAAACTTGTTGTTTATTTAAAATACACTCTCGGTGATTATAATTTAGTCGAAAAAGACGAAGCCTCTTTAGGATATTCCTTAAGCGTTAGTTGGAAAGAAGCATCATCATTTAACTACGCTTATGTTAAAGGTGATTCAATCATGTGGTCTGCTGATGAAAAATACGCTATGAATCCAAATATCAACAAACCTTATGCAGAAGGTTGGGAATGGGTTTATAACAATCTCCCTGGCTCATTCGGCCCAGGTGCAAAATGCCAAGTTGGTGATACATGGAGTGCTGATCCAAACGCGAATTTAGACGCTGAAAAATCCTATAACGTCTATTGGACTGGTGCAGCAGATGCAGCTGCTACATTCCAAGTAATTGAATAATAAACAATTGCATTATTCCTCGCCTCTCATTTGAGGGGCGGGGAATGCATAGCAATCAAATCAAAGGAAAATAGATTATGAAAAAAGAAGTAAGAATAGGAATTGTTTTACTATCTATTTTTGGTGCATTGTACACAACAGCACGTTCTTTTGCTTTGGTTACTAAGGGTGCCAATGATGCATCGTTTGGCATTTCACAAGCAAAAACCTATTACTTAAAAGGCTCATTTAATGATTGGGGAGCCTCCTTTGACTACATTCTTCAAGATATGACCGCTACAATGGGCGAAGAAGAAGGTAAGGTTGCGGAGTTTACCATCACAAAAGCCATTGAAAAAGACGCCACATTGAAGATTTGGGATTCAAACAACAATTGGTATGAACAAGGTGTAAATAACTGCTCCTACGCCGATAAATGGGGCAGAACCACTGAAACAAGCGCGAATTATGTCGTTCCAATGACTGCGACATATAACATTTATCTAAAATTCTATGAAAATGGATCTTCACAAATCTATTTAACAGCCCCTGATTTAACTAAGTTATACTTCAAACCAAGCACTAACTGGTTAACAGATGGTGCTAGATTCGCAGCCTATTTCTTCAATGACGAAGATAATGTATGGGACGATCTTACCAAAAATGGTGATTTCTATGAAGTTAATATCCCATCAGGCTATAGCAAAGTTATTTTCTGCCGTATGGATCCAGGAACAACAGAAAACAACTGGACTAATAAATGGAATCAAACTGGTAATTTAAATATCGATTATAGAAGCATCTATGAGATTCCTTCCGAAGGATGGAATGATTTTGGCAACGAATACTGGAGGGCTATCTAATATGAAGGAAAAGAAAAAACTAAAACCAATTCATATTATCGTAGATGTCATCTTCTTCAGTATCATTGGAATCATGGTATTTTGCTTTACCTGGAATGTCATAGACATTAAATCAGGTTATAAATATCCATTATTTGGTCAAAGAAGTTCAGTGATTGTTTCTCCATCAATGGCGACAGTTAACGACGCGAATAAAGACTATGTCACAGAAGACATGAAACAAATCCAAAAGTATGATGTTGTAACCACTAAACAATATAAGAGCTTTGATGATATTGAAATCTATGATATCGCGACATATTTTTCTGGTAGCAAAGATTTAATTTGTCACCGTGTTGTTAAGAAATACGTTGATGAAGAAACCGGTAAACAATATGTCATCTTTAGAGGGGACGCGAATAACATTGATGATGCCCCTGTTTCCTATGAATTAATTAGAGGTAAAGTGGTAAAAATCACACCAAAAGTGGGACACGTGGTGGCCTTTATCCAATCCCCATACCTCTTTATTGCGATATTTGGCACATTGTTCTTTGTATTCTTAGGTACATTCATTGCTACTTATAAGAAGAACAATAAAGAACCAGAAAAAGTGGAAGAAGTTCCTGCTGAAGAACAAGCTCCTGAAGAAGTTCCTCAAGAAGAAGCCCCGGCGGAACAACCTGAACAACCAGAACAAGAAAACAAGGAAGAAATTCCTGATGATAAAAAAGAATAAAGGAAGGTGTTTAATATGAATAAAAAACGTCTAACAATATTTCTTCTTTTACCTCTATTAATTACTGGATGTGTCCATAACAACGGCAAGGACAAATCATCCAAAGATAATAGTGGCGAAATTAGTGATTCTAGTGGTGGCGGTGAGGAATCAGGTGTCATAGACACCAGTGTTCCTGAAGGCGATGACTATGACACATGGTTAAACTCTTGGAGCAAACCAGGTCATTTATATTTCCACTATAACAGAGGTAGCAAGGGTGAATACGAAAACTACTGCCTTTGGTTATGGCAACATTCTCCACAAGATTTAGAAGGTTCCCTTTGGGCATTCTCTTCTAATCCAAAAGTGAGTGATAAATTAACTCTTTCTCCAATGAGCAATCACTGGATGACCGCGCAAGAAGTGGGTAAAGAAGGCACAGGCACATATATTGATACATATGGCGTTATCGCGGATGTTGATTTATATGCCACTAATCTTGTCGGTGGTAAAACCGGTACGCCAACCACATTTGAAGGTATGGAAGAAGTCGGTTTCTTATTACCACAACAAAACTCCATGAGTGGTCTTACTAACTGGGTCTCTGATGGTGGTAGAGAAACATATATCGATGATATCGCTGAAGCTAAGAACTGGAGATCTGTTAGTGGTGGTAAAGCCATTCACGTCTTCGTTTCTACTGGTGCTTTATACGATTACACATATTACGCTGGCAGTGGTGTTCCAGAAGCCAAAACCAATCCAATTGATGAAGATACCACTGGTAATTATAGAAGTGACGTCGACGCCCAATACTCTAATGCATTAAGTGTTAGTTCCACATCTGATTCATTTAAAGATTTAGGCGTTGGTTACCAAATCTTTGTCGCTTCATTTAAAGATAGCAACGGTGATGGTATCGGTGATTTAAGAGGTATTATCAATTCCTTAGATTATCTTTCTGATTTAGGTGTTGAAGTCTTATGGCTAACACCAATTCAAAAATCCGATTCATATCACGGCTATGATATTTCTGATTACTACGCAGTAGATAAGAGATTTGGTACTGTTGAAGACTATCGTGAATTATTATATAAAGCCCATGAAAAAGGTATGAAAGTCCTAATGGACTTAGTCCTTAACCATACATCAAAAGGCAACCTTTGGTTCTCCAATTCCCAATGGGGTGTCGTTGATACCGAAAACGGCATTAACTGGAGAGACGTTTATAACTGGAAATTTGAAACAGATATCATTGAAAAATATGATCCAACAAGTAATTCCTATAAACAAATAACCGTTAAAGAAGATGCAGAATCCTCTAACCCATCATGGTATAGAGATGGTGAATCTCATTACTATTACTATGGTAAGTTCGGTAGTGGTATGCCTGAAATTAACTACCTAAACGCCTCTACAAGAAAGATCGTCATCGATATGGCGAAATATTGGATGAGCTTTGGTTTGGATGGCTTCAGACTAGACGCTGTTAAACACATCTTCATGAGAGATGAATGTTATCAATCTGGTGATATTATTGTCCAGGACGTTGGTAGTAAAGAATCCTATGATGATGAAAAAGGCATCTATGTCACAAAAGGATTTGACTATTCCTCTAACTTAACAAAGAACATCATGTGGTGGAAAGAATTCGCCTATGGTGTCAAAAACGATTATCCAAACTGTTTCTTAGTGGGTGAAAACTTCGATGGTTGGGGTACAAGAACTGCTTCTTATTATCAAGCTCTTGATTCTCAATTCTCATTCTCCACTTATTATCACATCCCAGCTTATTTATATAACAACGCTGGTGGTGCCTCTAACTTCTATAGTCAACACCTTGAAACATTCCTACCATATAGCGTTTCTGATGATGTTTGTGTTGATGATGGCAAAAATCCATATTACATCCCAGGTGGTTCTAGACCAGACTTCATCGATGGTGCCTTTACTTCTAACCACGACGTCATGAGAGCCATTAACCAAGTTAACGGCACTGGCACAAAAGATGGTACAACTGCATTAAATAAAGTCACTGGTCAAGGTGATCAAGTTAATAAAGCGAAGATTCACGCTGCAATTACGTTACTTAATCGTGGTGTTTCTTGGATCTATTATGGTGACGAATTAGGTATGTCTTCTAATACTGATCAACACGTCGCTATGTATGGCTCAGAAAACTGCGAAGACATTTGGTATCGTCAACCATTCTTATGGCATGACACAAGCGTGAGAGCTAACTATAAGTCTGGTGCTTATAAGTTTGAATTAGATGATTACAACAAAACACTCGCGGATGCAGAAGCCCAACAAGCTGATCCAAACTCCATGTATAACTGGTACAAAGGCTTAATCGCCATTAAGAAAATGTATCCAAAAGATGCGAGACTTTCATTTACTGATTCAAGTAATAACGTTTTAGTATTAGAAGTAACTGGTGCTTCAACTTCCTTAAGAATCTTCATCAATGTTGGCACTGGTTCCAATCAATATATTATTAACCCAGTTGGCTACACTAATGTTTACACATTAGGTGGCGCGCCAAGTACTGCTGGTGGTGACATCGGTGCGACCATGTGGTCAGTATCGGTGTTTAAGAAATAGGAGGGTATGAACATGAAAAAGAAATTATTAATCGCATTAATCCCTCTCCTTCTTGTTAGTTTAAGCGCTTGCGTTAAATATAACGGCAAAGGTAAAGATGGCAAGAGTTCTAAAACTCCTGAATCATCCGAAGTAGCGCCTTCTAGCAACACTAGTGAAGAAAATCCCGTTTCTTCTTCTGACGCTGGTCAAAGTAGCACTCCTGCTCCAAGTAGCAGCAGTCAACAAGGTGGAGAATCCGAACTCCCAGCGGGCACAGAAGTCACAACCTATCTCGTCTTTGGCGAATACGGCAAATATCAAGGTGAACTCGTTTCTAACAAGATTCCAGCCTTGTTCTTAGAGCACGCCATTGAATTCAAAGGTAAAGTCGGCGATGCCTTACCAGGCAAAACAGAAGTTACTTCTTCAGTTACAAACTCTCAATTTGTGGCCTGGACTGCCTATAATAACGATGGTAAGTTAACGGAATACACGAAAGTACCAGGAGTCGATAAAAAGATTCTCTACGCCTCATTTAGTGGCGGTAATGGTGGTACACC
>JAEEGH010009739.1_pt1 | contig 22285 bp, 17 predicted proteins | sample 9134181 | NCBI WGS metagenome assembly JAEEGH01 (sample SAMN16246544, study PRJNA631951) | gut metagenome | biome: gut microbiome; feature: rumen; material: DP-attached | host: Bos | place: Iran: Karaj | collected 2018-10
ACTTCAGGATGGGCTTGAACCAACGACCCCCTGATTAACAGTCAGGTGCTCTAACCAACTGAGCTACTGAAGCAGGTTTTGCTGTTAAGCGGGTGCAAAAGTACGGCGATTTTTTGAAACGACCAAACTTTTTGACGAAAAAATTAAGGAAATGTGTAATTTTTTACAAAAAAACGGGAAAAGAGGGTGATATTCGCAGAAGAACATGTAAATTTGCAACGCCAAATATGCAATAAAAGAAATAATAGATATGAAGAGAAGTACAATTGGTGGATTGATGGCCAAGACGATGGGCGGTGTTGCTGTTGCGGTGCTGACGCTTTTGCCTCTGTCTGTTCATGGTCAGAATACGCGTGACCATAACTTTGAGGTGGCAAAGCAGTTGGAGACGTTTAATGCCATCTACCGCAATCTTGACTTGATGTATGTGGACACGCTCAATGCCGAGGAGGTCATCGGGAATGGCATCAATGCCATGTTGCGCTCTTTGGATCCTTATACGGAGTATTATCCGGCCAGCAAGAAGGATGACCTGAAGACGATGCTGACGGGTAAGTATGCAGGTATTGGTGCGCTGATACGCTATCATCAGCGTCTGAAGATGGTTGTGATTGACGAGCCGTATGCCGGCATGCCTGCTGCCGAGGCGGGTTTGAAGAAGGGCGACATCATTCTGCAGATTGATGATACGGTGATGACTGATAAGGCTGTTGCGTATGTCAGTGAGCATCTGCGTGGCGATGCCGGTACGAGTTTTATGCTGAAAATCAAGCGGCCCTCGACTGGTAAGGAGATGAAGTTCAAGATTACGCGCAGAAACATCCATCTGCCTGAAATTCCGTACTATGGCTTGCGTCCTGACGGCATTGGCTATATCAATCTGACGACTTTCGTGGGTGAGCCCTCGAAGCCTATGCGCCGTGCGTTTATTGACTTGAAGCAGCGTGGCGCAAAGTCATTGATTCTTGACCTTCGCGGCAATGGCGGCGGTTCTTTGTCAGAGTGTATTGACATTGTGAACCTGTGGGTGCCGAAGGGTATCACGCTGGTGGAGACGAAGGGTAAGATGGCCCGTGCAAATCATTCCTACACGACTCGTCTGGAGCCTGTTGACACGCTGATGCCGATGGTGGTACTGGTGAATGGCGAGACGGCTTCCGCCAGTGAGATTACAAGTGGCTCCATTCAGGATTTGGACCGTGGTATAATTATTGGTACGCGCACATACGGAAAGGGCTTGGTACAGATTCCCAATATCCAGCTGCCCTATAACGGTAATTTGAAGTTGACGTCTTCCAAGTATTACATTCCCAGCGGACGTTGCATCCAGGCTATCAACTATCGTCATTCGGCGGGCCGTGGCTATACTGAAGAGCGTGTACCCGACTCTTTGACGCATGTATTCCATACGTTGCATGGCCGTGAGGTACGCGACGGTGGCGGTGTGACACCAGACATTGAGGTGAAGCCTGACACGATGCCGAATATTGCCGTGTATCTGGACCGCATGGATTCCACGGAGGTTATGTTTGACTATGTGACCGAATATATTGCCAAGCATCCGCAGATAGCCAAGCCTACGGAGTTCCACCTGACGGATGCAGAGTTTGCAGACTTCAAGCAGCGTGTCATTGAGAGTGGCTTCACGTATGACCCGGTCAGCGAGAAACGCTTTGACGAATTGGTAAAGACAGCACAGTTTGAAGGCTACTATGAGGGTGCGAAGGCGGAGTTTGACGCGCTGAAGGCCAAGTTGAAGCATGATATTTCCCGTGATATCGACCGCCACCGTGAAACGTTACAGCAGTTGCTGGAGCAGGATATCATCATGGCATACTACTATCAGGCAGGTGTCGTTGAGGCTGGGCTTCAGAAAGACAAACCGTTCCTGGAGGCTGTCCGGCTGTTGAACAATCCAGAAGAATACAGGAAGGTATTAAGTGGAACAAGTGATAATTGAGAATGGGGTTTCCCATTCTCAATTTTTTTCTATGATTTCATCACATAGTGCGCTGACGCTGGGCCGGTGGGAAATCATGATCATAGTCTTGTCGGGATAGTTTTCAAACAGGTTCTTGAAGAGTGTGTGCTCTGTCTGCTCGTCGAGTGACGAGCTTATCTCGTCGAGCAACAGGATGTTTCCCGGTCGCAGCAGACCGCGTGCGATGGCAATGCGCTGTGCCTGTCCTTCGCTGAGGCCGGCTCCTCGTTCTCCACATTCCGTATCCAGCCCGTTGGGAAGGTCGAACACGAAGTCGGCAACCGCCATGTGCAGCACATGACGCAGTTCCTCGTCGGTTGCGTCCGTCTTGGCCAGCCGCAGGTTGTAGCGTATGCTTCCGCTCATCAGCGTGTTGCCTTGTGGCACGAACACGAAGTTGCAGCGTGTGTCGGGCGATGCCAGGTGTGTGGTTTCGTGTTCGTCGGCGCTGTAGAGTTCTATGCTGCCGCTGTCTGGCATGGTGAGTGCCAGCAGCAGTCGGAACAGGGTGGTCTTGCCGGCTCCTGTCTCGCCGGTGAGTGCTGTCTTGGTGCCAGGCCTGAAGTCGTGGGTAAAGTGTTCCACAATTTTCTGTTCACCGGTGGCATACTGGAAGCTGACATCATTCATTCTGATGCCTACCTGTCCTTTCACCATGACCGTATGGCCGGTTTCCTGCTCCACGTTCAGCTTCTCCAGTTCTTCCAGTCGGTCGATGCTGGCTGATGTGTGTATGAGTTGCGGCACCATGTTGAGCAGCCCCAGAATAGGGCTCTGTATCTGTCCGACCAGCTGCAGGAACGACGTCATGACACCAAAGGTAATGACACCGTCGCGTAGCTGCAGACCACCCCATACGAAGGCGAAGAGATAGCCCAGTCCGAAGCAGCTGGAGAGGATAGTACGTGTAATCAGCGTGAAACGTGTGCGGCGCTTGATTTTCCCCTTCAGGTCCTGTTGCATGTCGTCGAGTCGTCCCGTCACCCAGTTTCCCGTTTCCAGTGAGCGTAGTACGGCATTATGCTCCATGCCTTCCTGTACGAACATCTGTATGGTTGCGTCCTGTTTGCGGATGTCGCTGGTCATGTCGCGCAGCTGTCGGGCAACGAATTTTCCTAATGCCACCAGTACGGGTGTCAGCAGTAGCAGCGACCATGCCAGAACGGTATCCATGGAACGCATGAGCAGGAAGGCGCCTGCCAGTTGGAACGTGGTGACGACGAACTGTGGCAGTAGCGACGTGCAGGCATCGCTGACGCTACTTACGTCCTTCTCCAGGCGTGAGGTGATGTCGCCTGAATGCAGCTCACCCTCGAACATGCGGCGGTGAAACAGGTGACTGAAGATACGCAGTCGGATATCGTTGGTCTGGCGTATGCCGGCGCTGATGCTCAGGTAGTAGTGGATCTGCCGCAGGGCAATGTTGCCGACTATCACCGCCACCAGCAGGGCAACCATCTGGATAATGTCGTCGGTGGTTCCCTTGATGATGGTCTCATCGATAAAGTACTTGCAGAGCCACACCATGAGCAGCCCCAGTGCAACCTGGCTGCAACCTATGATGATGCGGGCGATGGTGTTGAACCAGATGCCCCGCATGTTACGGCCTATCCAAATAATGTACCTCACTTCCTTCTCCTTATTCTATTTGGTGGTTAGTTTGTCTCGGGAGCCCAGATGAGTCCAATGTTCATCCACTCACGGGTTATGTGTTCAGCATCAGCCAACGCTGTTTCGGCGTCAATGTCGTATTCGTCGGTTAGGGCATCTGCCAAGTCCTGAACGGTGAAGTCGCCCAGCTTGCTGGCCTTTTCCCAGAGTAGCGCTGCTGACTCGTTGAGGCTGATGAGCTTGCCGAAATCAACGGTGTCGAGCCCTTCGCCTACTATCACTTTCTCGCCGCATACGTCGCGCAGAACAAATCCTTTCTTCTGTCTCATATTGATGATGGTTGTTGTTGCTTTTATAGCTTTTATAGATATTATAGTTTCTATAGATTCTATAGTTTTTATAGATATTATTGTCGGAGCCAGATTCGACGGTAGGGCGCTAACAGCCAACGGCGCACGGGGCGCAATCGGTTCCAGAGCTTCCAGCTGAAGCTGTCGTTGAACAAGGGGCGCTTCTTGCCGCCAGGTTCCACTACGTGCGTGGCCTTTGCCACGATGTCTTCCTGTCTGCATCGCTCCGTACCAGCCACGTTACCGTCGCCCATCAGCGTAATCTGTCCGTCGTTGCCGATGCTGATGACGCGGTGTACCACGTACCGGCAACCATCTACCCATGCCAGCACCACGTCGCCGACCTGTGCCGGGGGTGGGGGAGTCAGCTCCACACTTTCACGGCCGCCAATGATGAACGGCAGCATGCTATTGCCCTTGACGGGTAGTATCACGTGGCGTCCTTCGTCGATGAGCACCTTGACGGCTGCGATGGCTTCGTTGTTGGGAACGGTTTTGATCATAGATTACGGATGAGGGATCATAGATTACGGATGTGTGGCGACAGTCTCACGGCACAGTTGTGCTGCTGCCTCGTCGGGCAGGCATTCCAGGTGATAGACGGCCGTATGGCCAGCCAGCCAGTTCTCTGTCTCGTGCAACCCTTCGGCTATGCGCTGATCCCACCGCTTGCCTGATATGGAGGGTACGATGGCGGCGTATGCCTGTAGTTTGATGAGTCGTTCTATGCGGTTCCAGGGTGCCTGACTCAGCAGCACGATAGCTCCTAAGGGATTGTCGATATTGCGGTAACAGGGTGTCTTGCCGCTCCAGGGTGAGCCATATACGCGTGCTTCACCATTGGTGATGCGCACCACGGGGTTGTCGTCGTTCATCAGTTCCGTACCCTCAATATAGCGCAGCCAGAGACTGGAGTGGGTGCTCTTCCCCGTACCGCTCTTGCCCAGGAACATATAACCGTGACCTTTGTAGCCTATGACTGACGAGTGGAACAGCGCCGTCTGAAGCGTTGCCGTAGCCAGGGCGTACATCACCATCAGCGCATTGTCCAGTCCAAACTGCTGGCAACTGGTCATGCCGAGCTCGGCGCTGTGGTATTCGCGGTCGGTTATCATGGTTGCCACTTGCTCGTGACGGAGCAGAAAACGGAAACAGGGACTGCCGTTGCTCAGGTGTCCTGCTGAAATCTCCGAGCCGTCATCGTCCTGGTGGATTTCCTGTACGAAGCCTTCTTCCTCAACCCTGTCTTTCACATTCAGGGTAAACACGGGTGTTTCGTCGTCGTTGGTATCTATGAGGAACGGCTTGTAGTGGTCAAGCCATTGTGCTATGTTGTCTTCGGTATCGTTGCAGACGGCAAACACGTGACCTGCCACCTTATAGTTATATTTTTCCTTCATACTGCCTGCAAAGGTAGTGCAAACCGAGAGAAAAACCAAAATTTTTTTGGTTTTTCCGAGGTGCAGCCTACGTTCGGCGAAGTCAGAGGTAGTGCAAACCGAGAGAAAAACCAAAATTTTTTAGGCTTTTCCGAGGTGCAGCCTACATTCGGCGAAGTCAGAGGTGGAAAAAAGAGCTTTTTTCGGGAGAAGAGTCGTATTGCATTGTGACTGTTGGGGGTAAAAAAGCAGTGTTTTCTTCATTTTTTAGCAGAAAAGTTTGGTGGAAAGGTGAAAATGTCGTACCTTTGCACCCGTTCAGAGGAATGAGGAGCTCCGCGAGAGCTCCTCATTCTTGTTTTAATTAACAAACGTGTATGATTGATAGAAACGTAGTAAAGAGTTTAGCTGAAGAGTGGTTGCAGGGCAACGAGTATTTTCTGGTAGATGTCATTATGACCCCTGAGGACCGTATTGTTGTAGAGATTGACCACGCCGACGGTGTGTGGATTGAAGATTGTGCCGAGCTGAGCCGTTTCCTCCAGGAGAAGCTGGGCGAGGAGCTTGACATGTATGAACTGGAAGTGGGTTCTGCAGGTATTGGCCAGCCCTTTAAGGTTGCCCAGCAGTACGTGAACCATATCGGCAAGACTGTTGAGGTATTGACCAAGGACGGCAAGAAGGTTCAGGGCACCCTGACGAAGGTGGATGGTGAGCAGTTTACGGTGACCGTCCAGGAGAAGCAGCATGTGGAAGGCAAGAAGCGCCCCGTGATGGCAGATGTTGACAAGGAGTTCAATATGAACGAGGTGAAGTCCGTGAAGTACGTGCTGGCCTTTAAGTAAGAAATTAAAATTAAAAACAAAATATTATGGCAGTAAAAAATGCGAAAGGCCCCTCAATGATTGAGACCTTTCAGGAATTTAAAGAGACCAAGAACATTGACCGCACGACCTTGGTAAGTGTGCTGGAAGAAAGTTTCCGCAACGTCATTGCCAAGATGTTCGGTTCTGACGAGAACTTTGACGTCATCGTAAACCCAGACAAGGGCGACTTCGAAATCTATCGCAACCGCATTGTGGTGGCCGATGGTGAAGTAGAGGACGAAAACAAGCAGATTGCGCTGAGCGAGGCTCAGAAGATCGAGCCTGACTACGAGATCGGTGAGGAGGTAAGTGAAGAGGTTGACTTCCAGAAGTTCGGCCGTCGCGCCATCCTGAACCTGCGCCAGACACTGGCTTCGAAGATTCTGGAACTGGAGCACGACTCGCTCTACCAGAAGTACAAGGACAAGGTGGGACAGATTGTTTCCGGCGAGGTCTATCAGATGTGGAAGCGCGAGACACTCATCATTGATGACGAGGGCAACGAGCTGCACCTGCCGAAGCAGGAGCAGATTCCCAATGACAACTACCACAAGGGTGAGACCGTACGCGCCATCGTCAAGGAGGTGCAGAACGAGAACAACAACCCGCGTATCATCCTGAGTCGTACCAGTCCCGTCTTTCTGGAGCGCCTGCTGGAGGCTGAGGTGCCTGAGATTAACGACGGACTCATCACCATCAAGCGTATTGCCCGTATGCCAGGTGAGCGTGCCAAGGTGGCCGTGGAGAGCTACGACGAGCGCATTGACCCTGTAGGAGCCTGTGTCGGTGTGAAGGGAAGCCGTGTTCATGGTATCGTCCGTGAGCTGTGCAACGAGAATATCGACGTCATCAACTACTCCAGCAATGCCCAGCTGTTCATTCAGCGTGCGTTGAGTCCTGCCAAGGTCTCCGAGATTCGCCTGAACCCCGAGGAGCACAAGGCCGAGGTCTATCTGCAGCCTGAAGAGGTGTCGCTGGCCATCGGTCGTAGTGGTATGAACATCAAACTGGCTTCCATGCTGACAGAATATACCATCGATGTATTCCGTGTCGTCAACGAGAACGAGGAGGATGAGGACATCTATCTGGACGAGTTTGCTGACGAGATTGACCAGTGGATCATCGACTCCATCAAGGCCATCGGACTTGATACGGCAAAGGCTGTGCTTGGTGCACCGCGTGAGATGCTGATTGAAAAGGCCGACCTGGAGGAAGAGACCGTTGACCACGTGCTTGAAGTATTGAAGGCTGAATTTGAGTAAAATCCGTAAATCGAAAATCCGTAAATCGAAATTTATTATAGATGAGTATCAGATTAAATAAAGTATTGTCAGAACTGAATATCGGTCTTCAGACTGCCGTAGATTTCTTGAAGAACAAGAAAAACCTCGGTGAGATAGAAGACGATGCCAAGCTGACGACAAAGATTTCCGATGAGCAGTACGAGGCTCTCGTCACTGAGTTCCAGGGAGATCAGGCCGTGAAGCATGAGGCAGAGAAGATGTTCCCGAAGAAGGTAAAGGAGAAGAAACAGGAGAAAGGCGAAAAGAAGGTCATTAAGGCTGAGGACTTGCTGGAGCAGCGCCCCACGTTTAAGCCCGTAGGCAAGATTGATCTTGATGCGCTGAACGGCAAGAAGACACCTGCCGCACCGGCGAAACCCGAACCGGAACCTGTTGCTGAGCCTGAACCCGTAAAGAAGGAACAGCCTGCCGCTGAGCCTGAGAAAACCGTCCAGTCAGAGCCTGTTGCCGAACCGGAACCCGAAGTGAAGGAGGTGGAAACACCAGTCCCCGCCGAGGAACCTGCCGACGAAGAGTTTGATGCGGAAGAAGAAACCTCTGAGACAGACGAAGAGGAAGAAACGCGTGGTCCCGAAATTTACACGCTGAAGAGCGAAGCCAAGATGGCTCCGAAAGTCAACGTGCTGGGTAAGATAGACCTGTCGAGCATCAACCAGAGCACGCGCCCCAAGAAGAAGAGCAAGGAGGAACGTCGTAAGGAACGTGAGGAGAAAGCTGCCCAGCAACAGGGTGAGCGCAAGAAGCGTGAGCGTATCCGTGGCGGTAAGGAGCGTGTGGATATTGAAGCCGCTGGAAAACAGCAGGCCAACAATCAGCAGCAGGGTGCCGGCAAGAAGAACAAGGGTAACCAACAGGCCAACAATCAGCAGCAGGGCGGCGGCAAGAAGAACAAGAAGAACCGTCCCGCCAAGCCGTTGGAGGTTGATGAAGAGGCAGTAGCACGCCAGGTAAAGGAGACGCTGGCACGTCTGACCTCGAAAAGCCAGAACAAGAAGGGTGCCAAGTATCGTCGTGAGAAGCGCGACGCCGTCCAGGAACGACTGAACGAAGAGATGGCCGAGCAGGCAGCAGAGAGCAAGGTGCTCAAGCTGACGGAGTTCGTGACCGTATCGGAGTTGGCCACGATGATGAATGTGCCGGTCACAAAGGTCATCGGTACCTGCATGAGCATCGGCATCATGGTAAGTATCAACCAACGCCTGGATGCCGAGACGATAAATATTGTGGCCGACGAGTTCGGCTTCACCACCGAGTATGTCAGCGCCGAGGTGCAGAATGCCATTCAGGAGGATGAAGACGACGAGAACGACCTGGTAAGTCGTGCGCCCATCGTTACCGTCATGGGTCATGTCGATCATGGTAAAACGTCGCTGCTTGACTACATCCGTAACACGAACGTTATTGCCGGTGAGGCAGGTGGTATCACGCAGCACATCGGTGCCTACAACGTGAAACTGAAGGACGGACGTCAGATTACTTTCCTGGATACTCCTGGTCACGAGGCCTTCACTGCCATGCGTGCCCGTGGAACACAGGTGACCGATATTGCCATCATCATCATTGCGGCTGACGACAGCGTCATGCCTACCACGAAGGAGGCCATAGCCCATGCACAGGCAGCCAACGTGCCGATGGTGTTTGCCATCAACAAGATAGACAAGCCGGGTGCCAATCCCGACAAGATACGTGAAGACCTTGCTCAGATGAACCTGCTGGTGGAAGAGTGGGGTGGTAAGTACCAGTGTCAGGAGATTTCTGCCAAGAAAGGCCTTGGTGTGGAGGAGTTGCTGGAGAAGGTGCTGTTGGAGGCCGAGATGCTCGACCTGAAGGCCAACCCCAACCGTAAAGCTACGGGTTCCATCATTGAGTCGTCGCTCGACAAAGGCCGCGGCTATGTCTCTACGGTGCTGGTCAGCAATGGTACACTGAAGATTGGCGACGTGGTAATTGCCGGTACCAGTCATGGACGTATCAAGGCCATGTTCAATGAGCGTAACCAACGCATAGAACAGGCGATGCCTGCAGAGCCAGCCATCATCCTGGGTCTGAATGGGGCACCGACGGCTGGTGACTCCTTCCATGTGATGGATACGGAGCAGGAGGCCCGTGAGATTGCCAACAAGCGTGAGCAGTTGCAGCGCGAGCAGGGTCTGCGTACACAGAAGACACTTGGTCTCGACGATATCTCTCATCGTATTGCACTCGGTGAGTTCCATGAACTCAACATCGTTGTCAAGGGTGATACCGACGGCTCCATCGAGGCACTCTCCGACTCGTTCCTCAAACTCTCTACCGAGAAGGTGCAGGTCAACGTCATTGCCAAGGCCGTGGGTCAGATCAGCGAGAACGACGTCATGCTGGCTTCAGCTTCCGATGCTGTCATCGTAGGCTTCCAGGTACGTCCCTCTGCCGATGCCCGAAAGCTGGCTGAGCGCAACGGCGTGGAAATCAACACCTACTCTGTTATCTATGATGCCATTGACGACATCCGCTCCGCTATGGAGGGTATGCTCGACAAGGTTATCAAGGAGCAGGTTACTGCCGAGATTGAGGTACGTGAGGTCTATAAGATTTCGAAGGTCGGCACCGTGGCAGGTGCAATGGTTACCGAGGGTAAGGTACATCGTACCGACAAGGCCCGTCTGGTGCGCGACGGTATTGTTGTCCACACAGGTGCCATCAATGCCCTGAAGCGTTACAAGGACGACGTGAAGGAAGTAGCCACCAACTTCGAGTGCGGTATCTCGCTCGTCAACTTCAACGACATCCAAGTTGGTGATATCATCGAGACCTTCATGGAGATCGAGGTAGAACAGAAACTTTAATGAGTAAAAACAATGAATACGTACGTCAGGTGGCGGAGCAGAAATACGAGTTCGGCTTCACCACCGACGTACATACAGAAATCATAGAGAAAGGGCTGAACGAAGACATCGTTCGGCTCATCTCTGCTAAGAAGGGGGAGCCCGAGTGGATGCTCGAGTTCCGCCTTAAAGCGTTCCGCTATTGGAAGGAACAGACGGAACCCAAGTGGGGTCACGTCCACGTGCCTCCTATTGACTATCAGGCCATCAGCTACTATGCTGACCCGCTGGCCAAGAAGCCGGAAGGTGACGGCAAGATAGACCCGGAACTCGAAAAGACTTTCGACAAACTGGGCATTCCCCTTGAGGAACGTCTGGCCCTGAGTGGTAATACGGCCGTTGACGCCATCATGGATTCCGTCAGCGTCAAGACTACCTTCAAGGAGAAACTCCGTGAGAAGGGTGTTATATTCTGCTCCATCGGTGAGGCTATCAAGGAACACGGCGACTTGGTACGTCAGTACTTAGGTTCCGTCGTTCCCTATCGTGACAACTTCTTTGCAGCACTTAACTCGGCAGTATTCAGCGACGGGTCGTTTGTCTATATCCCCAAAGGAGTGCGCTGTCCCATGGAGCTGAGCAGCTACTTCCGTATCAACGCCAGGAATACGGGACAGTTTGAACGCACGCTGATCATCGCCGACGATGATAGCTACGTGAGCTATCTTGAGGGGTGCACAGCCCCTATGCGCGACGAGAACCAGCTGCATGCCGCCATCGTCGAGATTATTGTCATGAACCATGCCGAAGTCAAGTACTCCACCGTCCAGAACTGGTATCCGGGCGACGAGAAAGGCAGGGGCGGTGTGCTGAACCTTGTCACGAAACGTGGCGACTTACGAGGCATTGATTCCAAACTGTCGTGGACACAGGTGGAGACAGGAAGTGCCATTACCTGGAAGTACCCTTCGTGCATTCTCAGGGGCGACAACTCGCAGGCTGAGTTCTACAGCGTAGCGGTAACCAATAACTACCAGGAGGCGGATACGGGTACGAAGATGATTCATATTGGCAAGAACACCAAGTCAACGATTATATCGAAAGGCATCTCTGCCGGTCACTCCCAAAACAGCTACCGCGGACTGGTACGTGCAGCAGCTACGGCTGACAATGCCCGTAACTATTCTTCATGCGACTCACTGCTTCTTGGTTCAGACTGTGGTGCCCATACCTTCCCCTATATGGATGTACACAACGATACGGCTGTCTTCGAGCATGAAGCAACAACCTCGAAGATCAGCGAGGATCAGCTTTTCTACTGCAACCAGCGCGGCATACCTACGGAACAGGCCGTCGGCCTCATCGTCAACGGGTACGCCAAGGAAGTGCTCCAGAAACTTCCCATGGAGTTTGCCGTTGAGGCCCAGAAGCTGTTAAGTGTTTCCCTTGAGGGTACGGTGGGATAGCTCGAATAACGATATAACGTATAACGAAAGAACGAAAGAACGAAAATGCTTGAAGTAAGAAACTTACATGCCAAGATTGGCGAGAAAGAGATATTGAAAGGTATTGACCTCGTGATTAACGACGGCGAGACGCATGCCATCATGGGACCTAATGGCTCAGGAAAGAGTACGCTTAGCGCCGTCCTCGTAGGCAATCCGCTGTACGAGGTGACGGAGGGCGAGGCCTACTTCAACGGCAAGAACCTGCTGGAGATGAAACCAGAGGACAGGGCTCATGAGGGACTGTTCCTGAGCTTCCAGTATCCTGTGGAGATTCCAGGTGTGTCGATGACCAACTTCATGAAAACCGCTATCAACGAGAAACGCAAGTATCAGGGGCAAGAGCCGATGAATGCTGCTGAGTTCCTGAAACTGATGCGCGAGAAACGTAAGGTGGTGGAACTGGACTCGAAACTGGCAAACCGTTCTGTCAACGAGGGCTTCAGCGGTGGTGAGAAGAAACGTAACGAGATTTTCCAGATGGCTATGCTGGAGCCGAAGCTTAGCATTTTGGACGAGACGGACTCTGGCCTTGACGTTGATGCCATGCGTATCGTCGCAGAGGGTGTGAACAAGTTACAGACGCCTGAGACGTCGTGCATCGTCATCACCCACTATGACCGTCTGCTTGAGATGATTCGTCCTCAGTTTGTTCATGTGCTCTACAAAGGCCGTATCGTGAAGACCGGTGGCCCAGAACTGGCCAAGGAGATTCAGGAGCACGGCTATGACTGGATTAAGGAAGAAATAGGAGAAGAGTAATCTTCATTGAAAATTGAGAATTGAAAATTGAGAATGATGATTACTCCGAGTGAGAAACAATATATAGAGTTGTATCGGCAGTGTAGGCAGATGATTTTCGACCATTCGCCTGCTTTGATGAATGCTGTGCGCGATGAGGCTTTCGAACAGCTTGAAGCTCAGGGCTTTCCTACCCCCAAGGTGGAACGCTACAAATACACGGACTTACAGGCACTTTTTGCGCCTGACTATGGTCTGAATCTCAATCGTTTGGATATTCCCGTTGACCCGTATAATGCCTTCCGTTGTGATGTGCCCAACCTTTCAACGAGTCTCTATTTCGTGGTCAATGACGCGTTCTATACGAAGGTTCAACCCAAAGGTCATCTGCCCGAGGGTGTCATTGTTGGCTCCATCAAAGATTATGCAGACAAGGCTGCCGACTATTATTCGAAACTTGCTAAGACCAATGAGGATGCTGTGACTGATCTGAATACCATGTTGGCGCAGGACGGGCTTTATGTCTATGTACCCAAGAACGTGAAGGTAGATCGTGCTGTGCAGGTCATCAATATCCTTAAGGCCCCCACGGCATGGGGGAGGACAGGAGAAGAGGCTCTTATGGTTAACCGCCGTGTGCTTATCGTGCTGGAAGAAGGCGCCGAGCTCAAGATGCTGTTCTGTGACCATGCTGCTGACGACCGTAACTTCCTCGCTACGCAGGTTATCGAGGCCTATGTCGGTGAGAATGCCAGCCTCGACCTCTACTGTCTGGAGGAGACTCATTATAAGAATGTACGCGTGAGCAATGTCTATATTGACCAGCAGGCTAACAGTCGTGTCAACCACAATGTCATCACGTTGCACAATGGTGTGACACGCAACAAACTCGACCTCACCTTCAGCGGTGAGGGAGCCGAGTGTCAGTGCTACGGCTGTGTCATCGCCGACAAGCAGCAGCACGTTGATAACAACACGCTCATTACCCATGAGGTACCCCATTGCACCAGCAACGAACTCTACAAGTATGTGCTCGATGACCAGTCCGTAGGCGCTTTTGCCGGTCGGGTGCTGGTGGAGCATGGAGCCCAGAAAACTACTTCACAGATGACCAACCAGAACTTGACAGCCACTCGTGAGGCCCGTATGTTTACTCAGCCGATGCTTGAGATCTATGCTGACGACGTGAAGTGTGCACATGGCTCTACCGTTGGTCAGCTCAACGATGCCGCTCTCTTCTATATGCGTCAGCGAGGCATCCCTCTCGCAGAAGCGAAGCTGCTGCTTCAGAATGCCTTTATCAACGAGGTCATTGACAAGATGCAGCTCGAACCGTTGCGTGACCGCCTGCACTATTTGGTAGAGAAACGCTTCCGTGGTGAACTGAACAAGTGTGATGGCTGCAGGCTCTGTAAGTAAGAACTGCTATTTGCCGTCTCCGTAGTTATCAATCGTCAATCGAAAATCATCATCATGTACGATATCAATCAGATAAGAGCTGATTTCCCCATTCTGTCGAGGGAAGTATATGGTAAGCCGTTGGTTTATCTCGACAATGCGGCAACGACACAGAAGCCGCTCTGTGTGCTCGATGCGATGCGTGAGGAGTACCTGAACGTCAATGCCAATGTGCATCGGGGGGTCCACTATCTCAGTCAACAGGCCACAGACCTGCATGAAGCGGCCCGCGAGAAAGTGCGCTCGTTTATCAATGCCAGCAAGATAGAGGAGGTAGTCTTTACCCGTGGCACAACGGAAGCCATCAACCTGGTGGCCAGTTCCTTCTGCTCCTCGCAGATGCAGCCTGGCGACGAAGTGTTGGTAACGGAGATGGAGCACCACTCGAACATCGTTTCCTGGCAGTTGCAGGCCCAGAAGCAAGGCATCGTAGTGAGACATCTGCCTATTAGCGACGACGGCAAACTGCTTATCGACCAGCTGGAACCGCTTATCTCAGAGAAAACGAAGCTTATCAGCGTGGCCCATGTCAGCAATGTGCTGGGTACGGTGAATCCCGTCGAGGAGATCATCCGCATTGCTCACGCTCATGGTATCCCAGTCTTGGTGGACGGAGCCCAGAGTGCTCCCCACTTCAAGGTCGATGTGCAGGCGATGGACTGCGATTTCTTCGCCTTCAGTGGTCATAAGATGTATGGTCCTACGGGCATCGGCGTGCTCTACGGCAAGGAGGAGTGGCTCGATAAGCTTCCTCCCTATCAGGGCGGTGGAGAGATGATTGACAAGGTGACGTGGGAGAAAACCACCTTCGAGCGTCTGCCCTTCAAGTTCGAGGCAGGCACGCCTGACTATGTGGCTACCCACGGACTCGCGAAGGCCATCGACTATATCGAGACCATCGGCTTCGAGGCTATCCAGCAGCACGAGCACGAACTTACCAGTTACTGCATGCAGCAGCTCCAGACCATCGAAGGCATGAAGATCTACGGTCCATTGGATGCATCGTTAAAAGATGCCGTCGTGAGTTTCAACGTCGGCGATATCCACCACTTGGATATAGGAACACTGCTCGATCGTTTGGGCATCGCTGTGCGCACAGGCCATCACTGTGCCCAGCCGTTGATGGACCGTCTTGGCATCAGCGGTACCGTCCGTGCGTCCTTTGCCCTCTATAACACCAAAGAAGAAGTTGATGCTCTGGTGGCTGGCATTCGGCGCGTCAGTCAGATGTTTTAGGTCCACCCCTTGCCCCTCCTTGAAGGGATGGGGAGATAATACACAAAAAAAGATTACGATGAAGAAGGAAAAGCCAATGTCTGAAGTAACTTCTCACCTCACTAATAGGGAGGGGCAGGGTGTGGGTCTGCTCTCTCACTACTACGAAGGTAAGATTGAGGCAGGCTGCGACGAGGCAGGTCGCGGCTGTCTGGCAGGCAGTGTCTATGCTGCTGCTGTCATCCTGCCCGATGGTTATCAGAACGAGCTCCTGAACGACTCTAAGCAACTCACGGAGAAACGCCGCTATGCGTTGCGTGAGACCATCGAACGCGATGCCGTTGCCTGGGCTGTGGGCATCGTCACCCCCGAGGAAATCGACAAGATTAATATCCTCAACGCTTCGATACTCGCCATGCATCGTGCACTGGATCAGTTGAGGGTGCTCCCCGAGGCTATCATCGTCGACGGCAACCGCTTCAAGCCCTATATCCCTTCACCCTCTGCCCTCCACTCACCACTCACTACTCACCACTCACCAATTCCCCACACCACCATCGTCAAGGGAGACGGCAAATACCTCAGTATTGCGGCAGCCTCCATTCTCGCTAAGACCTATCGTGACGACTACATGAACCAGTTGGCAGAGGAATACCCCCAGTACGACTGGCGTTCCAATAAGGGCTATCCCACGAAGAAACACCGTGATGCCATCAAACAATACGGGATCACGCCTTATCATCGCAAGAGCTACAACCTCTTAGGCGACGGCCAGCTTTCCTTCGACTTCTGACGACATGAAAAAAGAGGATGCGTCCTCTAAGATGAAGACACACCCCCTTCATGGGTGATGTATTGTTTCTTATGACAATTCGATATTCTCAATGCGAAGGCGGAGCATGCCGGCTGGGACACGGACTTCCACGACGTCGCCGACATGCTTGTTGAGCAGGGCCTCGGCAATAGGTGACTTGATGGAAATCTTGCCTTCGCGGAGATTTGCTTCATGGGGACTGGCAATGGTGTAGGTCATGTGACTGTTGGTGGCGAGATTCGTCATCTCCACACGACTCAACAGCTGCACGCTGTCGGACTTCAGACGTGACTTGTCAATGACACGGGCATTCTCCAGCACACGTTGCTTGAAACGGATTCTACTGAGCAACCGGGCCTGTTCGCGTTTGGCGGCATGGTACTCAAAGTTTTCGCTGAGGTCGCCTTTGTCGCGAGCCTCAGCGATAGCCTCCCTTACTTGAGGCAGTTCTACGGTTTCCATCTGTCGGAGTTCGGCTACGAGCTTGTCGTAGCCCTCCTGAGACATATATTCCATATTCTTATTGATGCAACAGATTCAGTTGTGTATTCGGCTTCAGCACGTTGGTGGTTGCCTCGGTGTATTCTGCCAGCTTGAGTGGAGCGGTGAGTGCAATGTCACGGCTCGAGTTACCCACGGCGAAGGTGTAGGTGCCAGCCTCGAGGAGCCAACGGCTGCCTGCCTCGTCGAACGATGCCAACAGTCGTACGGGGATGTCGATGGTCAGTGTCTGACTCTCACCGGGCTTCAGTTCACGTGTCTTGGCAAAGCCCTTCAGTTCCTGCATGGGTTTCTCCAGCTGACCCTTCGGGGCACGCAGATAAACCTGAGCCACCTCCTTGCCGCTGACAGAACCGGTGTTCTTGACAGTCACGGTAACCTGAACCTTGTCTTTCAGTGCTTTCACCTTCAAGGCGGAGAAATTGAATGTGGTGTAGGATAGTCCGAAACCAAAGGGGTAAGCCACGTTCTTTTGGAAGGTGTCGAAGTAGCGGTAGCCCACGTAGATGTCCTCTTCGTGGTTGGTGAAGTCGTGGTTGGGAATCCCTGCTCCATACGTCCTCATGGTCTCATAGGTGTAGAGGTCCATTTGTCCGGGATAGTTGGCTGTTGACGGATGGTCTGTGGCGGCTACGGGCCATGTCATGGTCAGTTTTCCGCTGGGGTTCACCTTGCCTGTCAGCAGGTCGGCGATGCTGTTACCACCCTCCATACCAGGCTGCCAGGCGCAGACGATGGCATCAGGGTAGTCTCTCCAGGATGCCGTCTCGATGACGGAACCGCTGTTGAGGACGACAATGACAGGCTTGCCGGCAGCGTGGAAAGCGTTGCAGGTGTTGAGAATGAGCTGGTGCTCATCGGCTGTGAGACAGAATTCCGTGGCAATGTCGCGGTCAACACCTTCACCGGCCTGACGGGCGATAGTAATGATGGCGGCATCTGCCGTCTTTGCCTCATTGTTGATGCAGATGGTGTTAATGCTGATTTCCGGATATTTTTGCTGTCCCATCATTTCGCTCTGGAACCACTTGGCGGGGTGACGCTCGGCCTGGAACTTCACTTTGGCGAACTCCACGTACTTGCGGTAGATGTCAGTCAAGGTAGCCGATGAACTGATGCCTGCATTCTTCAGACCTTCCAGCAAATCGACCACGTAGGGCGGGTGAACGCAACCGGAACCCGTACCACCAGAGAGGAAGTCGTATGACTTCTCACCGAAGAGGGCGACGGTCTTGATGCTCTGGTCTTTCCACGGCAATGTACCGTTATTCTTCAGCAGCACGATACCCTCGCAGGCACTCTGACGGGTAATGGCAGCATGAGCCTTGAAGTCGGGTTTGTTGGATGCGGGATAGTTCTGGAAACTCGGGGTCTTAACGATGTACTCCAGCATGCGGCGTACGTTACGGTCAACGTCTTCCATGCTGAGCTTGCCTTCCTTCACGCCCTTGATAATCTCCTCGATCTGCGCGGGCTGTCCCGGCTCCATGAGGTCGTTGCCGGCATGTACCTCAGCGATGGTGGGCAGTCCCTCGCGGATACCAATCCAGTCGGTCATCACAATGCCTTTGTAGCCCCAGTCTTCACGCAGAATGCTGGTAAGCAGGTCGTGGTTGCCCATTGAGAACTGTCCGTTAATCTTATTATAAGAAGCCATGATGGTCCAGGGATTGCTCTCACGTACGGCAATCTCGAAACCACGCAGATAGAGTTCACGGGCAGCCCGCTGGCTGACGCGCTCATCGACGCTGGTGCGGTCTGTCTCCTGTGAATTGACGGCAAAGTGCTTGGCACTGACACCGGCTCCCTGACTCTGCACACCATTGATGTAGGCAGCGGCAATCCATCCGGTCAGTAGCGGGTCCTCGCTGTAGTATTCGAAGTTACGTCCGCAGAGCGGGTTACGGTGCAGGTTCATGCCTGGTCCGAGGATGACGTCACAACGGTACTCCTTGGTCTCGTTACCAATGGCCTTGCCCACCTCGCTTACCAGTTCGGTGTTCCATGTCGAGGCCAGACAGGTTCCGATGGGGAATGCCGTAGCGTAGAACGTCTGGTCAGTACCCTGACGGGTGGGGTTAATACGTACACCGGCAGGACCGTCGGTCAGCACGGTAGCGGGGATTCCGAGTCTTGGGATGGCAGGAGATGTTCCTGCGGCACCGGCTACGAGGTCAGCCTCGCCGCCAACGACGGCAGACGTGCCAAAGAAGTTGTTAGCACCGCCAACGAGCAGTTTGGCCTTCTCTTCGAGAGTCATGGCTTTCAATATCTCATCGATATTGTCAGCTCTCAGTTGTGGTTGTGCATTCATTGTCATTGCTGTTAGTGTGGCGATGAAGCCGAGTAATAATAGTTTCTTCATAAGAATAGGATTTATTGGTGTAGTAATCTTAAATTGAGTTTCTTGCTTAGACGGCTCTTGGTGGAACGTAGTGCCTGCTCAGTACAGCAGAACAGGTCAATCTTCGTGTCGTCGTCAATACCATAGTATTCCATGATGCAGAAGAACGTTTCCTTGGGCGTCAGTGTCATGTCGGAGTCATCAAGTATGGAAGCCAGCCGTCTGTCGGTCATCCATAATGCCCTTATCACAGCCTGCTGTTCGGCACGTCCATACTGGCTGATGTTCTTTCGGTTCAGGATGGCGTTGAGCGCATCGATACCTGTTTTAAGCTCCTTGATTTGTCTGTACATCTCGTCTTCTGCATAGGAACCGGTGAGCTTCTTCTTCATTTGCTCAATTTCTGCCATGCGGTCATCAAGGGTCTGCTTCAGGTCTTCCAGTCGGGTGTTGCGCGTGGCCAGCAACTGGTTCATCTCAGCACGTACATCGCTGATGCGCTGTTGGAACTCATGGTGGTGCATTTGCTGGCGACGGAAATAGACGTAGCTGACACCACCCATGACCAACAGCATGAAGATGATGAGGAGGCTCATCTTGAAACTTCGTTCTGCGCTGCGACGCTGGTGCCACTCCTGGTCAAACTTTGCCTGAAGGCGTGAGATGTCAAGATTAGCATACTGACGGGTGATGGAGTCGCTCATCTGGCGCAGCTGCTTCTGTGTCTGCAGCGCATCGTAGTAGTCTCCTCGGCTTTCCTCCAGGTCACTCTTTGTTGACAACTGGTTGTAGCGTATGGTCAGGTTCTCCGTTTCGGGAATCATCTGCATCAGCACCTGGGCTTGTTGCTCATCGCCTTTCTGGAGCATGATACGACTCAGCAGACTTAGTGCATTGGCCACCGTAGTAGAGTCTTCTGCCATCATGGCGGCTTTGTAGGCTGTTTGTTCCGCCTGCTTCAGACTGTCGTCCAGCATCAGGTAATAGGCGCTGTTGCAGAGCAGGGTGGCCTCTTGTGCCTGTTCCAGACTATCAAAGCGGTTAATGGCAGCCTCGTTGATATACCGTCCCTCGTCCGTTCGCCCCATGCTGTTCAGCGTGTTCACCTGATGAATCATGGCATTGACGATGTAGTGCTGGTTTTTGGTGGCTTCAGCATATATCTGTGCCGTCTGTTCGTAGTCGAGTGCCGTCTGGTGGGCATTGGCCTGTTCGTTCATCCAGCCAATATAGAGGCAGATACGGTAACCTAACGAGTCGTTTTCTATGAGAGGGAGCAGTTTCTCGGCTTTCTTCAGCTGGATGATGGCATGGTCAAAAAACTTGAGGTCAATATAATTGATGGCACTGTCAAGATGCAGGTGGGCTTGCCACTCAGCACTTTCGGCCGTGGTAACCCGTTTTTCTGGCGTGCAGGCGAAAATCGTCAGCAGCAGACAAGACAGTAGGAATACAAGTTTTTTCATTCTTTGTTTTAAGTTTTGGCAAAAGTAATACATTTCCTTTATATATGCAAGCAAACAGCGGACAAAATGTGCCGGGAAAAGTGAAATTCCGTATCAGTCATGTGTCAATCCATATTCTGGAAGGAAGCCTATCGTTCTGATTTCCAGCTTATTTGTTTCTGTGCTCTGTGTCAAGTGGATGTCAGCTATTGCAGGAAAGGATGTTTGTGTTTATCTTTGCATCGACGTTCATGTTATGACGTTAATCTGCAAAAACTGCCCACGCGACTGATGGTATTGGCATGACATCGGCCCGTGGGTGGCTTTTTTTTGAAAAATCTTTAATCTTTAATCTTTAATCTTTAATCTTTTTCGTACCTTTGCACTCTCAAATAGTAAATAGAGAATTTGTAAACAGAAAATAATTGTTATGGCTAAGAAAGCATTGCTCATGATTCTCGATGGATGGGGAATCGGAAAACATGGAAAAGGTGACGTCATCTTTAACACACCAACACCGTATTTGGATTATCTCACAGCCGTTTCGGCTCACTCCCAGCTTGCCGCTTCCGGAGAAGACGTAGGTCTGCCCGACGGACAGATGGGTAACTCGGAGGTAGGACACTTGAATATCGGTGCAGGCCGCGTGGTCTATCAGGACCTTGTGAAAATCAATCGTGCCTGCAAGGACGGTTCCATCATGGAGAACCCGCAGGTGAAGGCTGCCTACAGCTATGCGAAGGAAAACAACAAGAAGCTACACCTGATGGGACTCTGCTCTGATGGTGGCGTACACTCTTCACTGGACCACCTCTTCAAACTCATCGAGATAGGTAAGGCTTATGGGCTGAAGAATCAGGTGTTCGTTCATTGCTACATGGACGGACGTGACACCGACCCCCGTTCCGGAAAGGGCTTCATTGAGCAGGTGAGCAAGGTATGCGCCGACAATGAAGCAGCCATTGCCAGTATTGTAGGCCGCTTCTATGCCATGGACCGCGATAAGCGCTGGGAACGTGTGAAGGAAGGCTATGACCTCATCGTAAACGGTGTGGGCAAGCAGGCTACCGACATGGTTCAGGCCATGCAGGAATCGTACGACGAGGGTGTGACCGACGAGTTCATCAAGCCCATCCATAACAGCAGTGTCAACGGACTCATTGAGGAGGGCGACGTCGTCATCTTCATCAACTTCCGTAACGACCGTGCCAAGGAGATGACCATCGCCTTGACACAGCAGGACATGCCCGAGGCTGGTATGAAGACCATTCCTGGACTGCAGTACTATTGCATGACACCCTACGATGCTAATTTCAAAGGCGTACACATCCTCTTCCCGAAGGAGAACGTGGAGGATACGTTAGGCGAATATCTGAGCAAGCTGGGTAAGAAACAGCTGCACACCGCCGAGACCGAGAAGTATGCTCACGTTACTTTCTTCTTCAATGGTGGACGTGAGGCTCCGTTCGACGGTGAAGACCGTATCCTGGTGCCCTCTCCGAAGGTGGCCACCTACGACCTCAAACCCGAGATGTCTGCCTACGAGGTGAAGGACAAACTCGTCGCTGCCATCAATGAGAACAAGTACGACTTCATCGTCGTCAACTTTGCCAATGGCGACATGGTAGGCCATACGGGTGTCTATAATGCTATTGCGAAAGCCGTATGGGCTGTTGACCACTGCGTTGAGGCTGTCATTGAGGCCGCCAAGGCCAATGACTACGAGGCTATCATCATTGCCGACCATGGTAATGCCGACAATGCCATCAATCCAGACGGTACACCAAACACGGCTCACTCACTGAATCCCGTGCCCTTCATCTATGTGACCAACAACAACAGCGCAACGGTGAAGGACGGTCGCTTGGCCGATGTGGCTCCCAGCATCCTGCATATCATGGGTCTGGAGCAACCTGCCGACATGACGGGTGAGTGTCTCATTCAGGACTAATTAATCCTTCATAACA